>JACCDP010867557.1_pt1 | contig 64902 bp, 119 predicted proteins | sample 7445841 | NCBI WGS metagenome assembly JACCDP01 (sample SAMN15323441, study PRJNA562643) | freshwater metagenome | isolation source: river surface water | place: USA:Blue River Watershed | collected 2017-08-17 | reverse complement strand
TTGATTAACAGTCAACTGCACTACCGCTGTGCTACTCCGGAATATTTGTTCTGCTATGTTATCGGAAAAGGGCTTACATCGTATTGCTACAAATGCCTTTTACGTCACACGGCAGGGGTATGTGGTACCTGGACACGGTTTCGAACCGCGGACCCTCTCCGTGTAAAGGAGACGCTCTACCCCTGAGCTATCCAGGCGACTTATTTGGCGGAGCGTTAGGGAGTCGAACCCTATCAGCTGCTTTCACAACTGTACGGATTAGCAATCCGCTGCCTTACCGTCCGGCCCACGCTCCTTGCTAATACTTTATTTATGTTTGGTGCTCCGACCCGGACTCGAACCGGGATGGCTTTCGCCGACAGATTTTAAGTCTGTTGTGTCTACCTATTCCACCATCGGAGCGTAAACTTATTTACAACTGGTTCGCATTTTTATCCTACCATTAGACGACAGTGGTGACCAACTCCACCGCTGGGATTCGAACCCAGATCTTCTTTGTTCAAAAAAGTTAAAATATAAATTGCTGAAACGAACCGAGGTCAAAAACAACAGGATGCTTATTTTTCAATTAACAGTTGAATTATTAAATTTGCTGAACGCATCCTAAAACTTGGTGGAGCCGGTTGGACTTGAACCAACAATGCCAGGGGCGGCTGATTTACAGTCAGCTGGGGTTACCAATTTTCCTACAACTCCAAAACGTTGGTGTAGCGTTTGCGAATCGAACGCAAACAATCGCGGATTTCTCGCCAGGTAACGTTACCTCCTGGCACCGTGCGTTATTCTGAAGTAATTACTCTTCTCATTACACACGCCAACAACCGTGTAAGTCCATTACACGCCACAAAACTTTAGACTACTCGACCCGTTCATAACTGCGACCAAGCAGCCTGGGGACGGATGTTTCATCACGGTGGAATAACATTCTGCTGGTTAGGCGTCCTGCTTCTTCGACCTTTATATAAAAATACACTAGCCGACCCTGGGATTTTAACCCAGAATTCATATTAGTTTTGCACGAGTTTTACGCTCGGTCAACTAGTGTATCACAAATGAAATAGTGTCACAGTGTTCTTGTTACGTTCCACCTAGGCTGAACAGCATTTGCAACTGAACGAACGGATATTCTGAGTACCCATTTTTAACAGCTATGATCCACCATATTGAAGTATACTACTTGCTATGCCGGCCACTATCACTTACCGCGGAGTTGTGCGCCTTCCAGCTCCTTATGCAATACACTTCAATATGGTGCCCCCAACTGGACTCGAACCAGTAACCTATCGATTATGAGTCGATTGCACTAACCAATTGTGCTATAGGGGCAACTGACTAAGTCATATAAAAACACATATTAGCAATACTAACCGGCAACTCTTAGCCTCTTGCGATGATACCTCGCCTGCTTAACTTAGCCAGACTTTCAAACAAATATGCGTTTTTATATGACTTCTTGCTACGTGTTGCTTCACAGCATTACGGACTGTTATCACCTTGCATCATTATCGTGCTCAGTGTTGTCTATGCAAGAACGTCATACTTTACAAATTGTTAAAGAACTTGTTAAGTTAGTTACTATCAACTAACTAAGCTTCTATTGTAGCAAACATTTAATTTCTTGTCAACTACTTTAGAACTAGTTTGTTAAGATACGCACAGTGCGAGTGTGTCGTCCTTTGTTGCGTTCTTTTTTGGCGCTACCCAACATTTCAGTTGGCGTCACTAAACAACAAAGTTTCTTAACTAACTAAGCTTCTATTATAGCAAACAATGAATTTCTTGTCTACCACATTACAGTGCATTTTAGGCTGACGCTTGTTAAACACTAGCCGGGACTCGAACCCGTACTTTCCGCCACAAGGCGGCTGGTCTTCCGTTAACCTACTAGGACTCCTTAGCGGTGCGCTCGGCAAAGCGGTGCGCTGAGGGACAAGATACAGACCTTCTGACGATTGCCGTCATCAGCCTAAAATGCACTGCAAATTTTTAAAGAACATTCAGTTAATTTCTTAACTTGTCTCTATTGTAGCAAACAATGAATTTACTGTCAAATCAGCAAAGCAATTCTTTAACAATTCTAGATGCTATAGCACCATCGTAAGTACCTTCGTACTTTTGTTTAAATTCTTTAAGCACTGCACCCATAGCTTTATGGCCCGATACACCTAGAGTACTTACCAGGTCACTAGCAGCTACTCGGATGTCTTGTTCTGACATCTGTGCTGGAACAAAAGTCACGAGAACAGAGTTCTCCATCTGTAGTGTAGCTATGACACCTGCGTCGGTTACTCTACTCAAAGTTTCTTCGTTGTTCTTGATGAACTTCTTAACCACAGCGATTGCTTCTGCATCTGTAGTGTCGCGATTTGCATTTTTACCTACCATTGCGACTTCTGATAAAAGAGTCACAAGTAGGCTAGCACTAGGGGCTTTTGCTTTCCTAGCTTCTATGCTTGCAGATTTAATAGTTTCTAAAATTGACATACTTGCTCTCTTTCTAATAAATGGTATCCCGAGGGAGATTCGAACTCCCAGCTATTCGCTTAACCTGTATACTCAATACAGTGACTCTACCAATTCGTCCACCGGGACATATAAAACAGGATGCCGTGTCTAAGCCGGGACTCGAACCCACGACACACCCCCAGCGGGCCGGCCTCCAGAAGGTTTGGTTGGAGAAAAATTGTTTGCTGTAATCATCCTAAATTTGGTGGACTGTAGCAGAGTCGAACTGCCGACCAGGTAGAGTTTCTACCCGCTGTTAGCCATTTACACAGTCACAGCCCATTATGGCGCCCCGTGATGGAATCGAACCACCATCCCGACGTTCGTAGCATCGTATCCTATCCATTGAACGAACGGGGCAAAAATTATGCAGTAGCTTTTTCTTTAACTTGTCGCAGTGCGTCTTTACGCATTAACAAAGTCCTATCGCTACCGTAACGGTGTACACGTAAGTACTCTACACCGTCTATATATTCTGGGTTACGCAAGTCTGCCACCCAGCAGACAAATCGTTCCCTATTAAAAATGTTTTCAAAAGTTACTGACTTCATTGTCTACTCCTATATGGTGCTCTCGGGCAGAATCGAACTGCCGATACTGTCGTACCAAGACAGAGGTATACCACTTACCTACAAGAGCTTGGTAGGTCTTAATAGAATCGAACTATTGTCTAAACCGTGTCGAGGTTTTGTTCTACCATTAAACTAAAGACCCATTATAGATTGGGAGCCTAGCTATCTGACGTTACTCAGCCTCACTAGATTGTCTCGAATACAAGAGTTTATACAACCTATTAAGTCTACTGCCGTGTCACACACCTGCCCAGTGTGCTAGACTTAAAGGGACTCATCGTACCGTCTATCCCGTTAACTGGTTGCGGTCGCCGGTAACGCTCCGGTTCTTTGGCTTATGAGACCAAAATGATACTTATTCACTTCCCCGCAATAAATTATTTAAGTTTTTTAAATCTTGTTTTTTTATAATTATAAGTTGTTTATTAACTGCATTCCATTTTGCTATGTCTCGATCAGTTTGATATCCTTTTACTTCTATCAAAGTATCGGTTTCTAATAACAGAAAATCCGGAAAATATAGATGCCAATTATTATTCCAATAATACTTAAAGGGTTCTATTTTATTAGTCCATTTAATATTATTTTCATTAAGATACTCTGCGACAGCTAATTCCCATAAACCTTTAACTTTTGTGGGCCCAGCAGTAGAGATCACTTCATAAACCTTAACTCGGCCAGACACATTATTTTTAGAATAAGAATCTGGATTATCTATAACTTTTTGTTTCATTCTAGCAGATTGTTCTGCTCTCTTTTCAGCTGTCCAGTATTTTTTGTTAATTTCTATACTACGAAGTCTAGCGGCTTCTTTTTCTTCAGAGCTATATTCTTTTTTATTCTTATTGTTAATCTTTGTTAATTTACATTTATCAGACCACGCTTTTTTCTGTTCGTCTGTCCATTTACCTTTTGACATATAGTTATCTCGCTAGTTTATTACTTTATTTATACAAACTATCGAGATAACCGCAATAATATTGGCGCCCCGTAGGGGAATCGAACCCCTTTATCCCGGTAGACAGCCGAGTATAATAACCAATATATGAACGAGGCAAAAACTACTTAGGGGTGACGTATGGAATTCGAATCCATCCTATCGGAATCACAATCCGAGGTGCTAACCGCTAACACTAACGTCACACCTAAGTAGTCTAACTTGGCCGGCCCTGCAGGAATCGAACCCACATCTCGAAGTTCGAAGCATCGCATTCTATCCATTGAACTAAGAGCCGAAAATAAAAATGTATAGTTTCGCCTGCGCCAGCCTATATACTATAAATTATCAATTGATAAGGGGATTCGAACCCATACAGCAAAACTATACTAAACTTGGTGCCCACGACTGGACTCGAACCAGTAACACACGGATTTTCAATCTGCTGCTCTACCATTGGAGCTACGTGGGCATAAATACTTTACTATGCAATATTATAAAACACTAGACATTCCCGGTCTAGCTGACATACAAACTAGTGTGCTATCTGTGCTACCTAACGAACATCTAACAAATGACTCGTTACGCTATGTTTACGATGATCCTGCAACTAGTACAAAATTTTTCCTAGGCATACCAGTGTTAAAGGATTTAATTGACTCATATAAGCTGACACAGCATATATCAGGCATCTGCATAATTAATAAATCTTCTAACTCTACTACAGACATCCATATAGATAGAGGCTCATACAAACTAAGTCTAAACATACCTATTATAGGATGCGAAGGCACATATACACATTTTTACAAAACAAACCATCCGCCAGAATTAGTCGAAATGGGAGTCAATAAATTCTGGCGACTAAAGGCTACTCATTGTAGGAAAATGGACACTTTAGACACTAGTAAGCCTGCTGTATTAGACACTTCTGTCCCGCACTGCGTAGAAAATTACACCAGCAACACAAGAATAATGCTACTAATACGACTAAAAGGCTACATCAACTTTGACTGGTTTGAATAATGGTGGTCGGAAGAGCACTCGAAGCTCCACATTCATCCTTATGAGGGATGCTCTCTTCCTCTTAAGATACCCGACCTAACTGGAGTACAGGGTGGGATTTGAACCCACGAATCAACTGGTTTGCAATCAGTGCCATTAAGCCACTCTGGTACCTGTACATAAACTATTGGCTGGCCAGGCAGGGATCGAACCCGCGACATCTTGATTAACAGTCAAGCGCAACTACCAACTGTGCTACTGGCCAATAAACTCATATAGAAAAACTCTCTGCGGCGCTTGAATCCACGGTAGCCCTGCTCTTCCTGGCCGGTCCTTGCCGTGGTCGACTTTGGCAAGTATTTCGGTGTTCCAGTGTAGCTACTACAAAGAGTTTTTCTATATGGTACGGGCACAGGGACTCGAACCCTGGACCAATAGATTAAAAGTCTACTGCTCTACCAACTGAGCTATACCCGCATTAAATAAATGGTGGGACTACTCAGACTCGAACTGAGACTCTTACCGGTTAAAAGCCGGATGTTTTAGCCATTAAACTATAATCCCGTAATTGGTCCCTCCGGTGAGATTCGAACTCACACTTGTCGGATTAAGAGTCCGCTATGCAGCCTTAACATCTCGAAGGGTTAGTGTATTAAATTAGATTTAACGTGCCACCCTGAGACCAATACGGGATCTAGAGTGACACTAACGTTTAGCACGTTTCATAGTGTCATTTCCTTTAAATTGAAATTGTTTTGCGACCGTGCTTTCTTGCACTGTCTATACTAACTCTCATCGCAGCACTGCAACAAAACTTTTCGCCGCGTTTAAATTTCCACTCGTTTACTTTAAATGGTTTAAGTACACGATCGCCATTCCACGATTGTCTACAGGTACTAATATAGCCTAATCTCTCAAGCTCATTGCGTAACTTCGTAAACTCTGGATGGTCCTCTGAATGTACACTTGTGCATCTATCTTCGCCTTTTAAGACTTTAATAAATTGCTCGTGTGTTAATTCGTTTTTAGGGATATGGTCATACATACCCCATTCTTTTCTAATAGTAACACTGCAAATGTATTGCTCGTCTATATAAAATTGCATTACTACTCCATTGTTGGCAGAGGCGTCCGGATTCGAACCGAACCTAACTGAGTCAAAGTCAGTTGTGCTAACCAGGCTACACCACGCCCCAACATATTTTGGCACCCCCTGATGGACTCGAACCACCGAATGTCGGAATCAAAATCCGATGCCTTACCAGCTTGGCGAAGAGGGTATAAATTTCGGTGCTGGTCTTGGGACTTGTACCCCAGAACTCCATTTCCCTTGACAGCACGTCAGGGCGAGTCTGTTTCCTTCTTGCAAGAAATTTGGTGCCGCCACGTGGGCTCGAACCACGGACCCCCGCCTTATCAAGACGGTGCTCTAACCAACTGAGCTATGGAGGCAATATAACAGGATGCTTTTTTACGGGTTTGATTAAAAGTCAAATGTATAAAGTTTGCTGAACGCATCCTAAATTTAGAGTCTAGTGCTACTGCGACATAGCAGCATCCCTTGAGCGAGAGCGTAGGAACTTAATCTACGGGTTTAACACCTCTTGGGTCGAACAGCCAGGACAACTACTTGTATTCACTCCGCATAACTTGTTCAAGGTTATGTTTCACTACTAACTTTCATTTCCAACCAGACGTAACTTGGAGCGGGTAGCGGGAATCGAACCCGCAACTTAACCTTGGCAAGGTTGTGTGTTACCACTAGCACCATACCCGCATAAAATTAAAATACAATAGCTTCCTTAGTAATCTTACGTAATACTAAGTTAACGCCAGATAACACTAATGCTTGTGTACTAGGATCAATAATGAATCCCCATTTCATCTGTGCAAATAATGCACCTGCTGCAATAATGTTAACCCAAACGGTTTTAGATGTATACCACTTCTTGCCAGTGTTCTCGCTAAGAATTGCATCTGCTGCCGCTGTTGTTAAAGAGTCTTTAATAGTTGCCATTACATTTTTCCTTTGTCAATGTAATGCTATTTATGGCGGGGAGATAGTAGAATCGAACTCTAAGCTGCTCATCACAACTCCATCGGTTTTCAAGACCGTGCCAGACCCAGTCTGGATAACTCCCCATTGTTTGGCGTACCCCGAGGGAATCGAACCCCCAACCTGCGGTTTTGGAGACCGCTGCTCTGCCTAATTGAGCTAGAGATACATTGTATGGTTCCCAGAGCAAGAATCGAACTTGCAACGACCGGTTATCAGCCGATTGTTATAACCATTTAACTATCCGGGAAAAAATATGGTCTGGGTGAGAGGATTTGAACCTCCAGCCTCCTGACTCCAAATCAGGCCGTCTACCAAGTTGACATTACACCCAGATAAATTTTGGTACTCGGTACGGGATTCGAACCCGTTTTTCCAGATTGAAAGTCTAGCGTCCTAACCAAGTAGACGAACCGAGCAAATTTGGTGGAGAGTGATGGAATCGAACCACTTGGCTAGCCACCCCACTTAACAAAGCCTACCGGGTTACAGCCGGCAACGGGGAACACCCTCCAGTATTCTAAAGTACATTAAAACATTGACCGAAAGCAGTGCGAAACGGTTGCAGTAATGTACTTTAGAATACCCTGTATTTCTACAGGATATGACAGGGTTATACCCTGCCCAGTAATTTTTCACTCCACACAAGGAGCTTCATCCTACTGTCCGCCCTTTTACAACTTATTATAGTGTGTTGTCAGGTCTACGTTACCTGGCCGTATAGGACTTATTTTAACACTTGCTTAAAGCAAAAAACCCTAGGTCTTTCGATCCTAGGGTCCTTGAAGTTTGCAGTAAGTTTCGATTACTCTCTACCTACATCTCCTCGGACCCTACGAATATGCTCATAGCCGCGATCGGATTTATTAATCTGTGACCAAGCAAAGGGCATTGAGCCTTGCTGTGGCAGCACACTAATAAATTTGCAATTAACGGTCAATGTCATCATTTTCGTAGTTTACTTTAAATTTCTTTTTGTGTCAAGTGCTCTGTGCACCTTCCACGTTTTTATTTATCTCTGTGATAAAAACATCACTTATTAAGCCTTAATTTTACAGAAAATTTATTTTTCTGTCAACCTCTTCTTAATCATTGTGTAAAGTCCTGGATTGATTGCAAGTGCAGCCGGTACCAAAACTTTACGAACCTTGTTACGAGTGTATTGTACGCTACTATTGCTAGGATCGTCAAGCCACTCGATGTTGTTTTTTTCACACCATTTTACCAAATTAGCTTTAGGTGTTTGTAGGAAAGGTCTATAGACGCCATTGTTCTCCCAAGGGATCAACTTAGGCTGACCATTAACACTTCCCCACAACCAAGTCTCTGCTACATCGTCTAAGTGATGTCCTGTTACGACACAATCACCTAGGCTACGCAACCAAGCGTATCGCTCATTACGCCAATGCTCTTCAGGACTTGTTCCTGCTGGGCAAGGGCTTGTTAAAGCGCCTTCTACTAACTTGATATTATACTGCTCACAGTATTTTTTTACAACCGGCAATGCTTGCTTATGTAGTCCAGTACCGTGATCGAAAATTGCCGCAGTTACATTTCTACCTTTGCGTAAGTAGTCTAGAGCAGCCATACTGTCGGCACCGCCGCTTACAGCTACAACTAAGTCCTTGCTAAGGTTTTTTGTTCTTGCAACAATCAACATAGAACCTATTGTATAGCCTGTTGAATTATTTGTCAAACGAAAAGGGCCTAAGCCCTTTTACTTACAGTGCAGCCAGGTTGTATGTGTACTTTTCAGGTGCCTTCGTTAGCACAAGCCTTGCAGTACCGTTAACAAATACGAACTTACCTTGCTTGGCATCTACTTTGATTAGATGCGAGCTAGTAAAGTTAGCATCTTCCCATTCCCAGTCAAGATCACCGTCTTCGTCCTTTTCACCTGAGTACTCTTTGTAGTCTAGGTGGATATTGTCCATTAGAGGGTTACCTGTCCACTGTTTAGCAGTGTCTTCTTTCGGAATGTCAAGTCCGTTAACTTGAAGTTCTACAATGAAGTCACTCTTGCCGCTAAATTCTGGTTTAGCGTTTAGTAGGCTTAGAACTTCGTGTGGCTCTTCGTTGTAGCGGTTCATATCCTCTACTAGAGCTTTGAGCATATCAAAGTTGAACTGATCGAACATACTTGCAATGGCACAGATTTTTTCGATGTGCTGTTTAGCATTTAGGTTGTCATTGCAATACTCAATGATGAACTCTTGCTCTAGGCCTTTGAAGTCAATCATATAGAAGATACGCCCGGGGCGGTTACGCATATGGCTGTCAACACGCCACTTGTCGTTACAAGTTAGCAGGAATAGCTTTTTGCTAGGGTATACACCATCTAGCAGTGTTAGGATAGCTTCTTGATCGTCCTTGTCGTATACTTTTTCGAACTCGTCGAATAGCACTAGGCAAGGCTGTTCAATAGCTTGCATAAAGCTGTTAAAGCCATCGCCTGTCCAAGGAGCATTAATAACAATAGTAGGAATGTCTTCTTGTGCAGCTAGGATAGAGATTTTCTTGGTTAGAAGTGTCTTACCGCTGCCTTTTTCGCCTGTTAGCATAACACCTGTGCTGGCGCTACGATCTTTAAACGTGCTGATGATGCGCTCAGCGTGGCGAGTAGTTTTGCCGTATAGCTTGCCTTTAATCTCAAAACTGTCAATTGACTCTAGGTAAAACTGTTTGGTCATTGGGTTCTGTTTGACTACATAGTTGCCTACCGGCAGAGCTTCGTGTAGATCCATTGCCTCTTTGCTAGAGACTGAGAAAGTATTGCCTGATTTGAGAAAGTAAGATGCCATAGTATGAGCCTGAAATTGTTTAAGTAGCTTATTGTACTGTAAATGTCATTTCGCAGTCAACTCGCTAGCTGGCAGCAGTGTAAATAAATTAATGTTAGACAACCAATTTGTGTACGAAATTCCTGCCCAATTCTTCAATATGGCTTACTTAAAGTTGCTAGTAAGACAGCTACAGTTTGAACGAGTACAAGGGCTAGCAAAACATCATCGCCGTGTAGCAGACGACCCGTACCTATTGAGCGTACAACAACGAGTACCCGTCTTATCAGATTTGTTTAACATCTATACTTTAGAGCCCGGAAAAGGTTTACCAATCCACACGGATGCTAATAGGCAATGTGCGCTGAACATTCCTATCTCGGGCACTGAACAAAGCATAACATCCTTTTACTCTTCTGATAGTAATATAACTTCTGTGTACAATGAAAAATTAATTGTTAACGAAATTACTAGCCAAGTTGTTCCAGTGTTTTCGTATACACTGTCGGTACCTAGTTTGATTGATAACTCTGTTCCGCACAGTGTCCAAGTCTACGGAACTGCACCTAGGGTCACTATAAGTTGGAGTATACAAGACGGAGTAACAATGACTGAAGCAAAAGAAACATTTATAAAGGCGCTAGGCAATGTCTGATATCATCGCAAGTTTACCTAGGATTCCTGACGAAACTAGACAAGAATTAATAAAAATATTCAACAATTCTAGCAAACTAGACTTAAAAGCTCGAGTCTTTGCAACAGACATAACTAGTGCTGTTGAACTTGTTGCTCCTATTATTAACAGTGTCTTAGGTGAAGATAATTGGACTGTATCAGGAGGAAACTTCTTTGAGTCTGAAGTAGGTTACCGTATACACGCAGACACTGGGAAAGATAACTTTGAGCAGTTGTTACAGACGTTTGTGTTTCCGTTAAGTTACGAGCTAACAGATGCTGCTCAATTGGAAAAGAATAGATTGATTATTTTGAAGCAGCGTTGGCATAATCCGGCTGCGTTCTTTATGCAAGGCAGTCAAGCAGAACCTAACGAGTATAACGATGTTGTTAAAGACTACAAGGATGTTATAGGATACGAGCCAGGGAAGATAGACCACACGCTAATGGCACTGTGTCCGCATTTGCCTGTGACTAACTTGTTAGGATTTACAGTAGACAAAACTATGTTATGGGAACCGGGCGTTCCTATGACTTTCCCTAGAGACCGCATACACGCTAGCAGTGCGTTTCACAAGTTTGGAATCAAAAAGAAGCTAGGACTTAGTATCTTTACTTCTCGCCTGAGTCAGTAAACCCGCAAGAATCTAGTGCCCATTTACGTTCTGTACAGTTAAAACATTTTCCGCATCGTCCGTGTGTTTTTTCTGTGCAACTATGTGTAAGGGCTAGCAAGTCCCATTGATTGTAAAGCCCAAACAACTCAATCGTATTACGTTTGTCTACTTCGGCAAACGGACAAATAACTCTATTGTAAGTTACTCTGTCAGGGCGCTCTGGATATATACCAGGCATAGGAAATTCTGCAGGCGGCGTCTTCTGACTACCATAGTAAACTAGGTCTACTAGATTATGTTCGAATACGTATTCTCTACCTGACGTAACCTGGACACTGTGGCGACTGTCCGGATCTCCACACTTGATAGGATCTGGTAATTCGCAGTCTAATTCCTTACGTACATAATCTACTATGTCTGCAACATAATTCCACGCACCGTCTGTTCTCGGTACAGTGACTGGAATAATTTTGTGAGGGCTATTAGTTTTCTTTCTCTCCAGGCACAGCAAGTAAAGTAATATTGCACTATCGGCGCCGCCACTTAACATTACTCCTACTCGCATACGCTCTTTAGGTAAAGTAATAGCTATTGCTTTTCGGTAGTTGTCTTTGCCTGTGTAGATTAACATATCAATGCCTGTGTTGTAAATTTTTAATAACTCTATCTACATTTTCTAATGTAAGCGGCACGTTAACAATCAAGTGCCAAGAGTTATCTACCCAACTGATAGTGCGGTGTGTCATCTTAGTGTTTACATAGTACACACGCCCTAGCTCAATATTAGCCTTCCTGTCGTCCATCCACCAATCGTAATCGTACGGCCCGCAGTTCTTGAGAAACGCAACAAGCCTAAAGCAAGGACGAGGGTGCCCGGGGTGATCTCTATGTGGTACAAAGTACCCGCCTGTATTTGAATTGACAATGAAGGTTCTGCCTAGCGGTTGCCATTCGTCTAGAAATGCCTTGAGACTTGTGTTTCCTGGATATGCACGATCACAGTCATTGTACAAAGCAGTCGGATTGCAAAACTCTAACTCTGCAGGTATTCTGCCCAAGTGTTTGGCTGCGTCGGGTATGCTAGGAGGACTAGTGTGGTCCCAGCCTGGTATAGTAGTAAGCGTTAATGACTTCCTGTTGTTAGGACGGTCGGCACGTGGAAGGTAATCAATCCAATCGCTTGCATACTTTTCCTGGATAACACTTTCTATTCCGTGTGTATCTAACTTGTAGTCTAACGGTTCGAAGTTACCGATTTGACTTAGTGCTAGTTCTGCCGCAGTAAGTTCTGGCTCTGCTAACAAGCGTTTGTAGTTTATACCTAACCTAGATCCACTTATTTCTTTAGACTCAATCTTTTTAAGCTGAGATATTATACCCGGTGTTATTTTTTGCATACTGATATTTAATTTCAGTTCACAAACAACAATAGGCCCGAAGGCCTATTGTTTTATCAAACAAGTTGTTTACTTGTTGCTGTTTGCACGAACAGTTGCAAAGTCGATTTCTTTAACCAACTTTCCATCTGCGTATACAGTTTCTAGCACTTCAGTGAAGTCACCTACTGCTTTGTCGTGCCAACCGGTTGGACGGTCAACTGCGGATACATATTCTCCGCCTGACTTCCAAAGAGTGACGCAACCAGTTTTAGACTTCTTGCCTGGGTCAGTAATAGGATCTTTTTGTACATTGATCCAGTTGCCTTCCCCAATCTCGACTGCTGAACACTTCATTGCGAACTTCTGAGTATCGCGATCCACTTGTTGCAGTAGTGCTCCGCCCATACCGAACGCAATGTTGTCTGCACTCCAGCCCATAGCCATAAAGCCACCGAGGATGCTACGAATGGTAAGTTCGTTAACACCGTCGCCTTGGATTAGACGAACATTGTTCAGCACTTTGAAGCCTTTGCTGTTTACAGTGTATCCGAACTTTTGACCAAGGATTTCAATCAGTTGTTGATTAACAGTGAGAGGATCACCAGAGTCTGGACGGATGACAACAGTAGCACCACTGTCAATAACTTGTTGCTTGAGTTCTTCGCCCCATAGTTTCGAGGCAGCGTTGAAGATATCATAGCTATCGCTAACCACTGCAACAATACTACCAGGCTTAGCAAACTGAGCAAGCATATTGGCATATGCTTTTACTTCGCTGTCGCGGCCCCAACTAGTAATTGTACTGTGCTCTGCGGCAGGGATTGAGAATCCAGCCACGCCAGCGTTGTAATACTCACGAGCGTACATAACGCCAGAAATTGTATCACTTCCCATAAAGTTAACGAGATGTGATGCACCACCGATTGCAGCCGACTCCAGCGAAGATACGCCCCGAGCACCAAAATCGTGCAGCTTAAAATCAATAGTAGCAGGGTCACCGGTACGCTCCAAGTAGTCAAGAATTACACGCTTGATAGTCCAGCTCTGAGTAGCCACTGTAGTAGGATACCAAATAGCACGAAGAAGAGCAGTCTCCAAGTAAGTTGTGAGCCAGTAGCACTCTGGGTCAGTGTTTTCAATTGTTGCCAGAACATTTTTAACAGGAACCACTGTGCCTTCAGGTACAGCACGAATAATGACAGGTAGCCGCCCTCCGTGTACCCGGAGAATGTACTCCCATCCTGCACGGTTGAATGGCTCCCCGTGGGCCGTGAGTATTTCGTCCGCAATGTCAATGTCTGCCTGGGTGATCGGATCAATTAGGTACTCCTTGATAAAGGCTTGCAAGCCGAAGAATACAGTACGATCATAACGTCCGCCGCGGCTTTCGATGTAACTGTAAACACCAGTGGTGCCCACAGGGTATTGCTTAAACATACTGACCTTATAGCTGTCAGTATTTAGAAGAATGTTTTTTGCGAATTTCATAATAAATTTCCTTTATTAAATGTGCCTTAGGTCTATCCTTAGGACTTACTTATAGTATAACACCAAACTCTTTTTGTGTCAACTATTCTTTACTACCTTAATCTCTTGTACAGCATCAGTTGCCTTGAGAGAGTTTAAGTAATCCATTGTGTACTTGCGGCGAGTACCGTTTACACTAAGTTTATAACCAGGGTCGTGTCGCACTCCATAAAAAGTGCCGCCTTTGAAAAATGCCATAGGACGGAGCTCACCTGTTACTTTAAGGCTGTAGAGCTTGCGTTCTTTCACATTCCAAAAGTAACCTGGATAACGAGTTGCTACAAATTCTGCAGGCAGAGTTACCATTATTTTGCTCCTTCAAAGTAAACAGTTACGCCATCGAATACAGTTTCGGTATACTCGTCGCGTTGCCAACCTTTTGTCACTGAACGCATATTCATTTCAATCTTAGAAACTTTCTTACCAGTCTGTTCTTCGACAACTCGAGTAATCATTTCTTTAACAACTTGTTCGGAAATCTTTGCACTTACTGCAAAGTCAAAATTGTATCCGTTCATTCTTTAACTCCGAAATGTTGTTTGATTGTGTTATGAATCGTGCGCTCAGTGAGAGTCAATTCCATTTCGTCTTTGTCAAATAGATTGGCACACTCCTGCACAATTAGCTCGACGAACTTATCAATCTCAGAACCAATTAGTACATTAGCAGATTTAAATTGATCCTGAGAAGCAAGAGCTTCTTTAGGTCTGCAGGATCTGTAAATTTCAGTTAGGCGCTCGTTCATCTTACGCTCCTAAAAAGTGTTGCAGGATTTCGTAGTGGTCTTCAAAACATTCCTCGCTACGCACTTCTGCAATAGGAACCCAACGTGCTTTTTCTGCATCGTCCATACCTTTTACTTTGGGTAAATCGCCATCAGGTAACTGGATGTAGAAGGCGTGGGTAATGATCCGTCCACGCGGGCTACGATCGATAGCATCGAAAACACGACTGCGAACAATACTACCGCGCAGTACAGGAGCAGGGACTTTAATTCCAGTCTCTTCACGAAGTTCACGAATTGCGGCATCTTCCACACTTTTATCTGTATTAGCATTTACATAACCTCCTGGTAGTGCCCACAAACCCTTGCCCGGTTCAGCACGACGACGAATCATCAGTACGTGGCCGGACTGGATAACCACAGCGTCAGCAGTGCTAAAGATAGGAGGATAAGGTAGCGAAGCATATTGTTTCTTGTAATTAGCTACGAACTCACGTTCGCGAATGATTTGTGCATACTCAGGCGACTTGACAAATTCTTGCAAGAAGCCCATTGTGCTGTCAGGCACCACACTTCGCAAGAAGTTGAAGTTAAGGTCTTGCTTGAAGTACAAGTCGCGAATGTTAACTGCACTAAGGAATTCTACAAGCTCAACATCTTCGTATCCCCACTGTGGGAACATATCGAGATAGAAAGAGCTGTCGTCTTTCTTGTGACCGATAATACCTACACGCTCACCTTGCTTAGTGTGCAGTGCCACAGCTTGTTGAACACGCACTGCCCAGGCCTGGTCATTGTAGATAGTGTCAATGTTAGGCTCAATGTTAATCTGTAGGCTTAGACCCATTGTAGCGTAACGAATCATTTGTGCACGTTCTTCAAAAGTGAACGGATTTTTGTATGTACGAGGTTGCCGGGCACTGCCTACAACAATAACAAGTTTGTTGCAGAGTGCAGTAGCACGTTTTACAATCTCAAGGTGAGCATTATGGAAAGGTTGGAAACGTCCAATAAGGACCAGGGTATCATATTTCTTAGACATTCTGTTCTCCTTTAATCCAGTTGCTAGGGACATATTTTTCTCGCCAGGCTGTTGAATGTGTAGAATGCGGATATTCGTTAAACAAGCAACTATTAATCTTAAATGCGATTTCGGAATAGCCGCGACGTACTAGTTCGTTGCGGAGATTAAGTAGAGACTCTACCATCTTCTCTTGTGTTTGGAGTTGTTTCATTTTACATTCTCCAACATAGCAATTTTTCGAGCAAGTTCTTTTTGGATTTTAGCAATTTCTGCTTCGGCTTTCGCACGTGCTTCTGAAACGATTTCAGTAGTAGAAACTACTTTAGCACGGACTTCTACTTCGATTACTTCGATAGTAGTAACATCGCGGCGCATATAGCTTTCGCCGCCTTGCACTGGGACCTTGTCTAGTGAGTCCCAAGTTTTAAATTGATTGAAGAATGGGCTCCAGTAAGGATAGCCGCCGCTGTGAGAATCAGTGTCGTAGTAGACACGTTTGCCTGCTTTGTCGATTGCCGACAGTGCATATGCCTTTTTAATAGTGAATGTATTTGCTTTTGACATACAAAAATCCTTTGTACGAGTATGTGAGTTGCGTCTATCGCTTCTCTTGTTTATTTAGTTATATTATACGAAAAATCTATTTTTGTGTCAACTTAAAAGATAAAGCCTGCGTCCGACAGTTCCCTAGTAGCATTGTTATACTTGTCAGGTGCAACTTCTACTACAAACTTCTTGCCAATGTCTTGCAGAGCGTCTACTAGATCCTTTGCTTCTTTAAGCCCAGGCTGGCGCTTGTCAGTGCAACGAAGTGCTTTAATTAGCGATACTTTATTAGCCCCGCTTCGCACTCCGTTAATGCGAATAGTAGTGTTGTATTCGCCTGTAATCATTGCAAAAAACAGTTCGCCTTTAAGGTCCGAGTCAATAGCATCTGCAATCGTTTCCCACATCTGCATACCTTTGTCACTACCATATGCTTCTGTTACAGAACGCATAAAGCGCAAACCGTCTGCAATAATGTTTTGCTTGTGTTGTTCGGGAATCATAATTAAGCAGTGTAGACGCTACGGGCAGACGACAGCGACAGTTGCTCGATTACATCTTTCTTGCCAACTCGGCCGCCGTTAATGTACAGGGTGGCATTGCCATAACCCTTAACAGTAATTTTGCGGGAGAAGTTTTCACCACGCTTGAACATTTCGATTTGGCCTTTACCGGCTTTAATCAGTTGCTCAACTTTACCAGCAGCCTCAGCAGTACCCATAGCAACATCTGCTTCGAATGCCTGTTGCTTTGCAGCCTTTTCGGCTTCACGCTCGATACGAGCTTCTTCACGTGCAACTTGATAGAACTTTTCAAATTCATCAAACTTAGCAGTAATAGCTTCGGCAAATTCTGCCATAGCAATCATTGCGGCACCAAAGTTCTTAGCAGCTTCTACATCACTAGCAACTTCCTTAGTATCACGCCCGCCGCTGGCGTGGCCCATTTCGATGTACCAACCTTCATTGCCATACCAGCCACGACGGATATACATAGTGATGCTATCACCACTCCAGTAGCCGGTTACTTTAGCAGTAATACGACCGGAGCCAGCACGACCGATTTCTTCAACGTTGATGTCTTTGTTGATTACGTACTGTGCCATTTCTAACTCCTGTTTTGTTACGCTATGTATGTATTATATACGAATTGGATTTATTGGTCAACTGCGCCAGCCACGTGCACCTACTAGACGCTCGTGAATCATTTGCATTTCTTGAGCATCGACATAGAAGTCGGTAGTAGGATCGTAGTAAGAACCTTCCTTGTTGTCATAATACAACACTCTTCCCGAGAAGTTGAAAGGGCCTTCAAGGCCTTTGCGAGGACCATACTTCAGACGCATTTCGTCCATTTGCTGTTTATCTGCAACAATTTGGTAACCCATATGCAACTCCGTGTTCCTTACTATTTCATTATTATATACGAATTGGATTTATTGAGCAAATTCAAGAGCTAACGCTCTACTCGTATCCATATGGATACTCGTTGCTTTTTTGCAACAAAAATAGGCATATAATTGTTGCGAAAATACTACAGATATTTGCTAGATGATGAGCGAATTGACACCCTGTTAAGGATGCCAAAAAGACATTTGCTGAGTGCTTCGCTTATTTAGACAATAGGTATTTTACGTTCACGCCTTGGGCTCTGTGCCTTACCCAACCTATCACGACTTTTAAAGTAACCTCGGTGTCAATGTTACTATAGGCGTCTTGAACTTAGTGCAATCGCTTGCTACTCAACCTATTACGACTATTCTAATGCTACTGCACATAGGGCAGACATTTTAAGGCATCTGTGCGGCACACAGATAGAGAATAGAAGGCTCTGGTGTACGCAGAGTTTGGGCATCGGCACTCACATCAGATGCTTACCCAGCAGTATTACAAACGGCCTGCCAACCTTATGTACAGCAAAAATAAGGGCCTAAGCCCTTATTTTAGTAGCCAGCGTATGGACCTGGATTCCAGTTGCTGTTAGGAGCGTCTTGCACACTTTGCGTAAATGTAGTTTCTTCCGGAACTACACCTACTTCAGCTACAACTTCGTAACGGCAAGCACGGCCTTTGCTGTTGTCGTAATCAGTAGGGATGCTTACAACATCACGTGGGTTAATCTTAACGATAACAGTGCGCTCTCCGCCAAAGTGCTTTAGATAGCCTTCGGAGCAGAAATGCAAACCAGTGCTACAGGTGTTGTTAGCATTGTCGTCTACTTGGTTACGCTCCATCTCGACTACCTTGCCTACGCTATTGTCCATAGTGCCACTGTGTACGTCAAAGTAGTTATCACGTACTCGCTTGTATGCAAGGAAGTGACCGTCGCTAGTTAGCGGCAGGTTGTTCTTCTCTAGGAAGCCATACAGCTCTTGTACACTGCGGTAGCTAGGGTTCTGCATTAGGTTTTCCATAAACAGAACTAGCGGCTCGATGCTAAAGCCTTCCTGTAGCATCGCAATCATACGAGTTGCAATAGCATTGTGGAACTCTTGACCTTTCCAGAATAGCTTTTCGCCTTGGATGCTAACATTACCTTGCCCGTAGTTAAGTACAACCTTTTTAGGTTCGATAATGTTTTGAACAGTATCCCAATCTCCTGCCTTAATGGCTTCCTTAACTCGTTCGTAAGTTGGGTGATTAGAACTAATAGTGTGGGGCTTATTGTTGATAACAACAGTAATGTTCTTGCCTTGGATGATAAACGGGAAACTCATTTTAAATGCCTTTCTTAGCAATGTCGATTAGGTTAATGTATTCTGCAACATCTTCGTTACGAGCACTCGAAGAACGAAGATGAGCTAGTAGTGGATACTTGTTAGTAGCAGTTTTAAATTCTTGACGGTATTTTTCTACCAGTGCAAAGACTTCTAGACTTGCACCGCCATAAATTTTAGCCAATTTGTTATAGCTGTGTTCACTGTAGTACTTGCGCTCGACTCCTTTTACTAGTGTAGTTGCACGAAGGTATTCGCTATTGGGATCAGTAACTTTGTCTGCAATCATCTTATTGTATTCGAGATACTCGTGTTTGTCAAGATGACCGACAACCATTCCTAGAATAGTCTTTTCGCTTAGGGTCTTAATGGTGTTAGCAATATGATCCTCTAAGTTAACCCAATTCTTCTGTAGCTTAACTGCATCAAGGTCAGCCTTACGAACGCCATATACGGTAATATGCTCTAGAGAACCAATACCGCAATTAGTCATTGCCTCTTTCAGTTCGTATGTAGTCAACATTGATCCATATTTGCTTACTAGGTTATATCCGCTTAGGGGCAGGTAGTAGTAAGTATTCTTGCTGTCATACGAGCCTAGCTCGTCAGCAGGGCGCCAAACCATTTCATCACTACGGCGACGATAGTCACTGTATTTCTTCTCCATACGGAGAATAGTTACAGGCTGACCGGCGCTACCACCACTAGCACGTTCGCGCTGATCCAAAGTGCTAGCTAGCACAATTTCCGGCGGTGTGGACAGGAACTCGATAAACTCGTCAAACTTAGCAGGTTGAGTCTTGTCAGCTACACCCATTACCCAAACTGTAACGCTGTTGCTGCCAGCACAGTTTTTATAATGGAACTTAGCACGTTCAGTTGCACCAACCTTAGTATCGTTCTTAACAAACTTAACATTCTCTTGAATACTGATGCGCCATTCTTTAAACGATTGCGATGAGCTCCAGTTAGTTTCTGGTTTAAGCAGACGGCAAGCAGAATCACCGCGGTACTTGTTAAAACCACTTAGTACAATGTTATAAGTCTTGGCTAGATCCTCTACGCTGATAGCAAAGGTCTTAAGACGATTGTATCGACTTGTAGATACATTGTACAGTTCAAACTTAGTATCCGTGGCATACTTTGTAACTGCGGCGACCCATAGCGGATTATTATCGCGTGACTTTAGGAAAAGTGCACGTTCCCATAGGTTTTCGATAGCATCAGCTTGTGCAGTGATAATACCAGTTAGAGAATCGTTAAGTGTAGTCAGTCGAGCCTTAATGGCTTCGATGGTGCTAGGAATGTAGCTAAGACCCTCGCGGCTAGCTTGGAAGTCAAGTTCGCCAATGTTAAAGTGGATCTCGAGACTGCACCCTAGCAAACTGGCCAGCGTACCTAAGTTAGCTTCTGCGTTAGGTACTTCGATGGGGTATGCAATGTTACCCATAATTGCCACACTTCCGCGGCAAGACTTGCGCTGATGAATACCAGGAACAATGTCCTTTTCTTGGTATTCGATTTGATTTACAGTAAAGTCGCTCTTGCCTGTTACAGTAGGTTGTAGCTTGAAATAGCTATAAACATCTGCGGCTTCTTGTGCGAACTTAGAGAACTCGTAGCGGTCTTTGTTCTCGACTGCAAACTGAATCTCAACGCCTGCAGGCTCGTCAGTCTGCTCCTCGGACATTAGAGCAATACTCGGAACGCCTTGCTCGTTAATAAATGCAGTGTAGATGCCCTTGCGACCGTTCTTAATAGCAGTAACAGTAAAGTTATCACTGTAGCTGAATGGGCTCTTAGATCCAAGACCTAGTGCACCGATAAAGTCGTTACTGTCAGTCTTAGTAGACTCAAAGTAAGTTGTGTAGATGCTAGTGACTTGTTCGTGGTCAAGACCAGTGCCATAGTCACGGATACTGAACCAAGGCTCAAGTTGATTAGGAAGATGCACACTAAACGGAACATCTGCTTTACCTGCGGCAACGTGGCTATCTACAGCATTGCACGATAGCTCTCGAATGATAGCACGGATCTTGTTAGCATACAAGCCATCGCTAAGGATCTTGAATGCCTTAGCACTGTTACGAATACGGAACTCTCCAACCTCGCCTACATTAGACAAGATAGCTTCGTTTTGCGGTGCAGAGTTGATAATCATTTATCTTCTTTCTAATCAATATTGGTTGTAGATGACCATATAGTCGACGTTAGTGGAAACGCTGGTGGGGCGATAGATGCACTGCTCGCCGTCCCAGCCGTCTTGATCAAACAGTTTATCTTCAGGACCCACTGCAACAAAACGAACTTCCTTGCCAGTGTGATGGCTTTTTACAAAGAACTCTCGGGGCATACCAATATACTCGCTAGCCAGCTTGAGTACTTTACGGTTCTTGTCGTATTCGCAACGGCTCAGGTCAACTGTAGGGATAGTTTTCATCTTACCACTCCTTCTTGCCGCCGCACTCTTCGTTGAAATCGTAGCCTGCGTGATAGGCATTAATCTCTTCAGGAGAAAGCAGGCTCATCTCGATTCGGGGACCGGAATCACCTCCGACGCCGCCACGATGCGGATTGCGGGCACGATGGTAGTAGCTGTCTGCGCTACCGCGATCAAAAGGGCTACCGTGACTATCATCGTAAGTAACGCCGTTATACTTAGTGCTCACTGCCTGCTCCGTTTTGTTTACAATACAAGTATTATAGCGCCAATTGAATTAACGGTCAAATTTTGGTAAAACCGATGCTAGCAACAAGGTGCATATCGCCAGCCTCGTTCATAATAATGTCGCCTACGCTAACACTGTGCATAGGAGCCTTGCGGGTAATGGCGCTTTCGGGGCCAATGTTGCCGATGTCGAACACTTGGTCCAGCGTTTCTGCTTCGATTTCAGCAACCAAATCGTAATACTTATGTGCTACAGGAGCCCACTTACCAAATCGCACATTCATATAAGCCTTGAGCTTAGGGCTAGCATCCCAACCTTTAGCGTTAACCAGTGCATCATCTTCGTCGTTCAGTTGAAACTGGAAAACTTTAAACTGTGCCATTGTGTGCTCCGTTTTGTTTACAATACAAGTATTATAGCAGTTTTGGATTTATTGGTCAAATTGCATAGGCAACTGCATCCAAATCAGCAGACATTTCTGCGTATTCCCGGGGGTCTTCAGTGAATTCGTCGCGGAAAAAGCCATAAGGCAGACCGTGTTCGTAGCACAAGAATTCCCAGTCCCCGTTGCAGATGCTAGCATCCATAATCCAGCGAAGGGCATCTTTTCTGGACTTTGCACCGTTAACGATAGTATTAAGAATTAGTTGCTCGAATCGCTGTACTGCAATCTCTTCTTGCTCTTTGCGATCAGCTTCTGCGGCTTCGATTACTTTGCCCAAATATTCGAATTCGTGGTTGAAGTCTTCAATAGTCCAAGTGCTAGTGTCAACACCACGTGGCCGGACATTGTAAGCATCCTTGTACATATCCCAGTAAATTTGTTGGGCTTGCTCGAGTGCAGTCAGTTCTTCCCAGGACTTAAATTCGCTCATTGCTAACTCCGTGTTGCTTACTATTTCATTAGTATAGCACTTTTGGATTTATTGAGCAAATTTAGGAGTCAAAGAAGATTTTGTACAGTAGCACACACTGTAGCGAAATTACAACAAGTGGCGCAATAGTGCGTATAAGCTCAAGCCGATAGTGCCACTTTTTTATAAGTTTTTCAAATTCGTCACCGGACATATTAATCCAATACTGCAATGAAACCTGGTAAGTTATTGCCCGGTAAGTGGCTAGGTGCGTGATATTGGAACTGGAACTCTAGGTCGCTGAACGGACGAGTTACAAGAACCAAACTACCGTCTGCTTTAATAGTAATGTGTCCTAACACTGCATTGCTTTGTTTAACAATGTCAGTCATCATCTTGCTGTATACGTCTTTATTCTTACCCTTAGTAACGAAACGAGCAAGACCTTGACCCATAGAGTAAGTTAGAATGTCGGCGGCGCCCTTATAAGGATTAGCTTTAAAACTTGGATAACCTGCAACTTTTTCTTTGTCTAGTGGTTTAGTAGCAGTGCCTAAGTAGAATCTACCGTCAGCAGGCATACCAATTGGCCCACCCCAGTTACCAGCAGTAAACACATCCATAGCAGCTTCTAAGAAGTCCTTATAGTTTTCTTTAGTACCTGCTTTCCACGGCCAGCGGCGCATTTGATCTTCTAATTCTTTCCAGTTACTGAAGCCACCAAATCGTCTAACTGCTTCAGAGTATTCAGGAATAGCAGCAACTTTACTAGCGGCAATAATCTTATCGACGTTTAGGCCTTTATTAGAAGGATGGAATTGTTTTAAAACTTCGTACTTCTTCTTTTTGTCTTTGTCGGTTTCAATTGACTTTTCGTACTTGTCCATTAAGTCTGCTACTGTTTTGAAACTTGTACCAGAACCTGTTAGTGCCTTAACGCTCATATTGCCTTTAGGCATTAGTACGTCGACTAATGGACTGTTGCCTTCAGGGAAAGTAGCAGTGTCATTGTTATCCATAACCATTAACGGTGCTAGGATTTCGCCGAAGTCTTGACTAATAGTACCGATGTCGTGGAAGATATATTCTTGGAATTCTTTAGCAATAGTTCCGCCGCCGCCTTTTGCTGCATTGTCTAGGATAGCATTTAGTGCGCCACGCAAGGTTTCGTCACGGATATGCTTTTCTAATGCTTGTTTAGTTGCGGCAATTAGTTGTTTACGATTGTAAGTCTGACCCGCCATACCTAAGTTAGTAGGGCTTAGTTCTTTGCGGTTAATACCGATTCTGCTATCGTTGCCTGTGTTCTTTGTGCTAAGAACAATAGTGTATGTAATGCCGTTAACTTCAAATGAATAAGGGGTGTATTTGCCAGAAACTCTGCGCTGAGTATCGTCTGCTACATTTAGCTTAACACCTAAGCCCGGGCCTTCAATGGCATCTTTTAATTCTTGCGGGCTTGTTTTTTGGATACGAACGTGCGGGACAGGTTTAACTCCTGTAGCATTTTGAATTTTAACATCAGCATTGGGTAGAAGCTTTTGTATTAGTTTTTGTGCTTCTTTTGTATGTGCCCAATCTGCGTATAACGGTTCATTAGACGGTTGCTCTGCAGGTTCTTGCCCTGCAATTTGTTTACCAACAGTAGCCTGTTGTTTTAATTCGTTAGATCCAAGTTCAAATAGCTTCATATGTATATTTATTATTATTCAAAAGAAAACCCGCCGAGGCGGGTTTGAAGTTCTGTTGCGAGGCCTGTCTTGCCCCAAGCAGTGTTTAGGCTGCTAATGCGTAAACTGAATCGTTTGCGTCTATTTTGTTTTGCTTGATTTACGGTCATCGCCTACCGTGCTGTCCACTTGTTTACTCTTTGCCCTGTCGAAACCAGGACTGGCCCATTAGGGATAACACTAGTTGCTATGTCCATCTTTGGGTTCAGGTGTTAAGGCTGAACAGGGAGTTCTAATGTTATCTCTGGTGGACCAGGCGGGAGTCGAACCCGCGTCCAGAACACTTTTCTCTTTGCTTCATACAGCAATAACTTACAGTATATATTTATTTGTAGCTATTGTCAATTCCTAATTAGATAATCAAAAGCACCAAGAGCAGCATTAGCTCCGCTGCCCATACTAATGATAATCTGTTTGTATGGGTTATTAGTGCAATCACCTGCGGCAAATACGCCCGGTACATTAGTAGCACCGTGACTGTCTACAACAACCTGCCCAAAACGATCCTTTTCAACATCAAGGAACTCTGTATTAGGAACTAAGCCAATTTGTACAAACACACCTGCTAGTTCTATGTGCTTTTCTGAACCAGTATCGCGCTCAACGTAAGTAATACCATTTACCTTGTCAATACCAGTGATCTCTTTTGTTTGAGCATTGGTTATAACTGTAGCGTTCGTCAGACTGCGAAGACGATCCTGTAAAACTTGATCAGCCTTTAGTGTTGGCGCAAATTCGAACAGCGTAACGTGCTCGACAATACCCGCTAGGTCAATAGCAGCTTCGACGCCACTGTTGCCACCGCCGATTACAGCAACGTGCTTTCCTTTGAATAAAGGACCGTCACAGTGAGGGCAGTATGCTACACCTCGATTTTTAAACTCTGCTTCGCCAGGTACACCTAAGTTCCTCCAACGAGCACCTGTGGCAATGATTACCGTCTTGCTCTTGAGTGTAGCACCACTTTCAAGTTCGACTTCAATCAGTGTGTCACGTTTAATACTTTTAGCTTTTTGTAAAGAGTGAATGTCTACTGCATATTCCTTAACGTGTTCTTCTAGGCTGGCAACAAGTTTAGGGCCTTCTGTGTACTTAGTACCGATAAGGTTTTCAATGCCCATTGTGTCCATAACTTGTCCGCCAAAGCGTTCTGCAACAATAGCAGTACGGATACCTTTACGGGCAGCATATACCGCAGCACTAGCTCCTGCAGGCCCACCACCTACTACTAACACATCGTACTCACGGCCGTCAATGTCGCTAACATCTGCTTGGCTACCCATCTTAGCTAAAATTTCTTCTAGTGTCATACGACCTGACCCAAACGCTTCGTCGTTAAGCTCTACATAAGGAACAGCTAAAATATTCTTAGCAGTAACTTCTTCTTGGAAAGCAGCGCCGTCAACCATAGTATGACGAATATTAGGATTCAGCACCGACATAATGTTAAGTGCTTGAACAACATCCGGGCAGTTATGGCAGCTCAGACTAATGTAAGTTGTGAAATTGTAGTCGCCGCGAATGCCTTTGATTTGGTCGATCACCTTATCGTCTACTTTAGGCTTGCGTCCACTAACTTGCAGTAAAGCCATAATCAAACTAGTAAACTCGTGCCCCATTGGAACACCAGCGAAAGTAACTCGCTCTCCTATTCTAAAGCTAGGAGTTCTATCAAGGCTACTGTGTACTAGTTTAATCTTAGGACTTATAGAAGCAATCTCTTCTAGCAATTCAACCATCTCAATTGATATGGCATCCTTACTGGCACTTACCGTAATGGAAATGTCACTCTCCATTAATGCAAGATATTGTTCTAATTGTTGTTTGATGTTTGAGTCTAATGCCATATCAATGTTCCTATTAAATCTTGCCTACTAGGTCAATGCTAGGTGCTAAAGTCTTAGCGCCTTCTTTCCACTTAGCTGGGCAAACTTGACCAGGGTTAGCGGCCGTGTACTGTGCTGCCTTTAGCTTACGTAGAGTTTCGCTAACATCACGAGCAATTTCGTTGCTGTGGATTTCGGCAGTTTTAACAACACCTTCTGGGTTGACAATGAACGTACCACGTAGTGCAAGACCTTCCTCGTCAATGTGGACGCCGAATCCACGTGTTAGAGTATGAGTTGGGTCACCTACTAGAGGAAACTTTGCCTTGCCTACTGCTGGACTTGTTTCGTGCCATACTTTGTGAGAGAAGTGAGTATCTGTTGTAACGATATAAACTTCTGCTCCCATCTTTTGGAACTCTGCATAGTTATCGGCTGCGTCTTCGATTTCTGTAGGGCAGTTGAATGTAAATGCTGCCGGCATAAAAATTAGCACGTTCCATTTTCCTATTAGAGTCTGGTTTGAGACTTCTACAAACTTACCATTGTGATACGCTTGAGTTTTGAACTCAGGTATACCTTTGTTAATTAATGACATTTTTTATTCCTTTTGTTATAGAACAACTTGTTCTGTACTAATAGTATATATCCACAAAAAACCTGTTTTCAATAGGTTTTCCCTATAATTATTCTTATGACTGACATTGTTAAAAACTATTATCGTCATCATCGTCATCGTCGGGGTACAGCCCTTCGTCGTAGTCTCGTTGCATCTTTTCCCATAGCTTTTTATCGTCATAGGCCTGGTAGTAACTTTCGTTAGGCATTAGAACACGGAACTTGCCGGGATACTTGATACCCATCATAAGAGCATCGTTCTTGTCTAATATATCGCATACAGTGTATGCAGTGCTACAAGGCGCATAGATACGCTTAAAAGGACTATGCTTGATGTCATCGTCTTTAAGAGCTCGCTCGAAACTAAGGTCACTAAACATAATACGAGATATGCCTAGCTTTTGGTTACGCAACCGCACTTTGTCGAACAGTGACAGCTCTTTAATCGTGGCTGTGTTTTCTTTGTCTATTGTAAGTAGACAGTTCTTTATCTTAATGCTACCTTTTGTATGGGGATTGTCTGCGGTTTCTTTTGTGCTCCAAGGTACTCGACAGTCGACGTGATTAACATACAGTGACTCGCCTTGCGTTTTGAGAACCCACATTGGGATGGAAGAATCTTCCAGGTGTTTTTTGTTGAAGTGGAATACTAACTCTTTGCAAGCATATTCAATCTATTGTTGTGACATTTTATTTTCCTTAGGTTAAAAGTAGTGCAAGTGGTCTTGCACTACTATGTTACTTTATTTACGCATAGATCTCAAGTGATGTACCGCATTCTGAGCAAAATTTAGCAGTTGCTTTGTTTTGTTTGCCGCAAGTAGTGCACTTAGGTTTAGCTTTGACAGTTACAGCCTTTTCTACAGGCTTATTATGCCCTAAGTCGCCTACGATGCGTAGAACGATGTTATGTACAGTAGGATCTAATGCACCGACTGTAGTAGTTTGGAATGACTGTGTAGACTTGCTACCCGGCACAGTAATACCAGTTTCGTTGGCACACCAGTCCATTGTGGCTGCGCCGTCGTGCAGCTCTGTAGTATTAAGTAGACCATTGTCGGCACAATACTTGTCTACTGCGGCGCTTGCAGCCTGAGCAGTTGCCATTCCGTTAGCACTGTAGTCGACGCCGCGTAATGCACCATTAACATTCATTTGACTGAAAGTAGCGCCACTAGACTGAATCCATCCACTAGTTTTGGTATTGCTGTACTTGTCAGTTACACCTGGATATTCGCTAGCACTTGTACTGCCACTGGTATCTGTCCAGCCACGGACACCGGGCGGGTAGTGTGGGAATGTATTGCTGCCAAAAATTTGATTGACATTGATTACAGGACGAGCTAGTTCGAATTGGTATTCGACACGGATTAATCCATCTTCTTCTTTAATACCACGAGGGCCGTCTTCGATAGCAGCAGTGCGCTCGATAAACTTAAAACGATTGCCTTCGGTTAAATTGCCGTTCTTTACAAAACGCTCTAAGTCTACACTTTGTCCTGGGTTAAGAACTAACCCACCAGGAACTGCATTGTCGCCGTCAATGTAGACGTTGACTACTGCTCGTACTGTGTTGAGGTTTTTTAGTAGAATGCTATATTCGCTTGAGAATGGAATATAGACTGTATCCTTGAATTCGCGAAGGATTTTGCCTTTTACTTTGATGGAGGCGACCAGCTTTTGATTATACATCATTTTCTTTCCTTTTACTGCACACAGACTAAGTGCATATAAGTTAAAGTCTGTAGGTTTGTACTAATGTACAAATTTATTTACTCTTGCTTCAGTTGTTTAATTTCGCGGTTGATAATTTTTAGTGCTTCTTGCTTGCGTTGATTTGCAAACTCATAACTAGGTCCCCAGCTAAAGTATTCAACATCTACGCTAAGTTCTTTTAAACTATCACGAATTTTAACAGCTTCTTCGAGAGTCATATATTTGGTGCGCTAGACAGGAATCGAACCTGCTACACTCTGGTTTAGAATCAGCTGCCCTTACCTTACGGGCTACTAGCGCATAAGTTAATTATATGTAGTGTTAATCCTAAGGTCAAGACTTTATTGCACTTGAATTAAGAATTGGCGATAACAGTTACAAAACTGATCATATCTCCAGTCCTGTTGCCACACTGTATTAGGAGTCTCTGGGTACATACCCGGATACTTTGGCACTACAACAGGTGAGCTGCTAGTAGGATTAGGTAGTTGTGGCTGGATAATAACAGGTGCCGGTTGTGGCGCAGGACGAGTAGCTCCATATACTATCATACCGCCAATAACAGCAGGCGCTACCCATCCCCAACCACCGCCTCCGTGATGATGGTGGTGATGATGGTGATATGGATTTGCACAGGCCGCAGTAGAAATAGACAGTGCAAGAATTGCTAATAGTTTACGCATCTTTCTTCTCCATTAAAAAATGTTTAATTACCCAAGACCATCTGTCTGTAAATTCAGCAGTACTGTAGTCTAGATTATCTCCAGTAGTGTGATGGTTATGATGTAAGAAAATAGGACTGATTAGTTTGGCCGCCCAAAGTACATTCAACGAATTATCCGACTGTCCGGAAATCGGTTTTGTAGTATGTGCAAAGGCATTTACTGCCATTGCGGCGTGTAAACTTAGTAGGCTTGCTAAAAGCACAATGTACCCGGCAGTAGAATTAACAGCAAACAATACAGTGTAAAACACAATAGGAACTAACCATTCTATTGGGTGATACCATATCATCCAAGGATAACTTTTACCTAAGTCTTTTACTTTAAGCAGTTGCTTGTGAGTAGGCTTAAATTTAGTTATCCAAGTGATATATGCGTGTAGTCGGCCATCCACTGGACTATGCGGATCGCCTGGCTTGTCAGAATTCTGATGGTGTACTCTGTGCACTACTGCATATTCCATTGGGCTACCGAAAAAACTTATCGATGACAAGAAAGTAGACAGGTAAGGATACCAACGCTTGGGCTTAAACGCATTATGCGAAAACAGTCTATGATACCCGATACCGTTGCCTAAATGATGTAACGGAAAGTATAAGAATATACCGCTTAACAGAATCAGTAGAGTATGCTCTGATGTGAATAGCCCGTATAGCAAAACTATGTGCATCAAGGGCAGGAACACATACACTTTAAATTGTTCTTTAGTCATATCAAATACTTATCACGCTACCGCTAAGTTTAGAAATAAACTTGTAATGGTTCCACGCATCTAATTCAGACTCAGTCATATTAGTAAATGCAGGATCTAAGATAGTTTCTAACCAATGGTCGTTGCGCCGTGTTGGCTGCGGGTAACCGCCGAAGTTACGAGGCATATGTAGTTTACCATCGTGATATAGCCTCTCTACAATAGAGTAGATTTGATCGTGCTCGAAGCCTGACCACGGACCCCAGGCATACCCGTTCCAAATACTGTCCCATTGTTTGCTATCCTTAAAGTTAAACATAGTACCACAGACGATTACAAGGACTTCTTCTTCCTTAACAAGGCCTGTAGCGATGTCTGCAATACACTTACTTAGACTAAGACCGATTTTCATTTAAACCTCGATGTATTTTAGTTTAAAGTTGTTAGCACTAGTTTCGTATCCGAAGTAACCACGTGGATTACATACGACACGGCAAGTACCTACTTCGTAGTCAAAAGGATCGTGTGTATGTCCGTGTGTCCATAGCACGATTTCCGGATGATCTAAGATGAACTCGCTAAGGTCACTAGAGTACCCACCATTCATAATATGGTCGTCTTTGTAGTAATCTGCACAGCTAAGTTTAGTAGGTGCGTGGTGTCCTATAACAACTACCTTCTTGCCTTCTTCTCGTGCTTGCAACACACACAGGCGGATGTATTGCATATTTTTGATATGCTCCCCTGCACTCATTTCAGGAGTCCAACGCCTGTAGTCTTCTCCCTTTTTAATCACACGGTAGTCGTTCATCATCGCTTTCAGGTGATAGAACGTAAGAGAATCCATATTGTTACAGTTAGTCCAAAGTGTGCTACCAGCAATAATAAATCCGTCTACGCTCACGCTATCCCTTTCCATAATATGGAGATTAGGGAAAGGTAACTTTTCTTTTAAGACCTTAAAGGTCTTGTCAAAGTTGCCGTGATAGTGTTCGTGATTACCTGCAACGTAAAAGACTTTAGGAAATTCACTGCATACTTGCTCGAAAAACTTGTAAGCAATAGCATACTTCTTCTTTTTGCCAGCAAGGCAGTCTAGAGCAATTTCGTTATCGGTAGGAAGTTCAGTCTTAAGGTCTTCTGCAACACAGATGTCACCGCTAAGGATAAGTGCATCTGCACCTTCTTCGTTTTTTAATTCTACGCCTGCAAACTCTAAGTGCAAGTCGCTTGCTAGTGCTAGTTTCATTTTAATTTAGTTCTGTTAGTTTATTCAATAACCTATACGTTGCAATAGACATTTTAGATGTCACTTCGGTTGGGTTTACTGCATTAATTACAATTACAGTTTTGCTTTGTTGATCCACTCCAACATACTGACCGTATACTCCTTGCATAAAGAATCTACCCGGCGCCTTGTTAAGCCAAAATTGATAACCGTATCCTACAGCAATTTTCATCCCCACTCTAAAAGCAGCAGGCTGCATTGCCTCGTTAGTGGCTTGATTTATATAATCTTCAGATAAAACTCTGACTCCGTTAAATACACCTTTATTAGCCAACATCATTCCGATCTTAGCATAGTCAGCAGGCCTGGCATTAAAATACGCATAACCTAATTCTCTGCCTTCGGAGTCAGTAGTCCAATAAGAATCAGCTTCTGCTCCTAATTTTGACCATAGTTTTTCCTCCATATACTGGCATACTGACTTGCCTGTAGCAGATCGCAACACTTCTGCTAAAACAACTGTGTCCTGGCTCGAGTAGTTAAACTCCTTGCCCTGGTTTTTATTAGAACGACGGTAAGAGTTTAGTCTGCTGATTACACTAGAGTTCGGTGTCCATCGCAGATCTTGCTCCATATAATAAATATCTGCCTTTGCTGAATATGTCTCGTCAAATGCAACACCCGAAGACATTCTAAGCACATTCCTAATGGTAGAATCCCTATAGGGAGATTCTAATAGGTTCTTAGCATATGTTCCGACTGTATCATCGAGGCTTTTGATATCGCCAGAGTCGACTGCGATTCCGATTAATACACTAATGATAGATTTTGCAACAGAAAAGGAAGTAAATGTATCTTGTTCATTTCTCTCAAATTGAAACTTTTGAAAGATTATGTTACCGTCCTTTACAACCGTAATTTGGGATACATTATTATCTTCAATGTAGTCTTGTAAAGTAGTTTCCATTAACAATGACTTGAATTTAAGTTGACTCAAGTCTTGTTCTTTTCTAGGAATGTAATGAGGCACTGCTGATTTTCTTACCGTGCAGTAGTTGCTATATTTGTAGTGATTAGTAAATAGTCCTACTTTGTGGGGTGTAGTACTATGTGGGGTAGACGGGATTTTATATCTATCGTCTCGTGTTTCTGCATACGAAACGATAGATGTTACTAAAAGAAGGATGTGTACTAATCTTTTCATAGTACATATTATATAGTCGTTTTAATTATTGGTCAAGTTTGACCGGCTCCGCAAAGTTCAGCAATAAGTTTTAATTCTTGTTCTGCCTGGGCCACTGCGTCTAGTGCAGCTTGAACAGTAGGATGCTTTTTGGCTAGTTCTCTTACACGACTTTCCTCGACCATTTTAGCTCGTGCCCAATTTAACACCGACTGTACTTCTGGGCTCAATTCGACAGACGGAAAAGCGCCGCCTAATGTTAGCCAACTTGAGCCGTCAAATACTTGCAAGTCTTGATTATGGAGCCTAACCATTCCTTGTATTGGGTTGCTTGGATTGGTTGGAACATACGGGAAAGAGTTGTAACTGTTACTTACAGTAATGCCCTGTCCTCCCATTACACCTTTAATCATCGGATACTCCTAATTCGTCTTTTAACATTTGCTGATATTGTTTAGCGCACTCGCTGTCAGTCATCTCACTCATATCGGCAATGAACTGCTCTACATATGAGGCGGCTTCTTCTGCCTCGATAATAGGGCAGTCGTAAAAATTCTTAATATCAGATACTCTTAAATCGACTAATTCTTCCAAAGTCCAATCCTTTCGTACACCGCCCTTGTGCAGTAAGCACAGGACTTGCTCTTTCACAGTCGGGCCACTATAGCAACTCCAATAGCTGTACCAGACACTATTACTCCACCTGCTGTAGCTCATACTGCCTCGTCTTAATAAGATAGTCGTCAACAATTCTAAGACTAGTTTCTAGTCTACGCTTTAGGTCTTCTACTGCATCTACACAATCTGCACTAAGAATCCCGTCTTCAAAAGAAAACATATTGCAGTACTCTTTAACCATCTCAGTAATTTCTCTACCGCCGATGTCATCTACATCGGGGCTACTAATGACCACACGACCATTGTCTCCAAGATACATCTCGACTTCTGCACTTACTGTAATCATTTTTCTAATTCCTTAACAGTGCGTTTAATTGTTTCTGCGAAGTTTAGTGCACTTTGCTTGTTGAGTAGCATATGATGCTCTTGTTTATGCACACCTTTGAACAGAATCTCATATACTGCTTTGAGTCGTTCTTTCCACCCGCGCCAGCAAGGAGTCCAGGTGCGAACGTAGAAGCTAACTTCGACATCAGGAATGTCCTGATCTTTGTTAACTTCGATCCACATATACACTGAGTGATCCTCACTGGAACAGTCGCACTCTACTTTAAAGTTTTTACTGTCCCCGAAGTCGCCTTGTAGTAAGATGCCTTGTGCAGGCTTTTGGTACTTCATTGCAGGGTCTCCGGACCGCGGACATAGAAACAATCGCTCGACGGTTCAATAGCCTTTGAAGTAGACTCTTCTAATTCTTCTGCACTAACCCAAACTACTTTGCTTACTAGTTTAGATAGTAGTTCTTCGAAATTAATTTCTTCGTCAATAGTATCCGGATTCATTATGACCTCATTAGTTCAAATAAAACAATTCGACCTAGCTCTGCGGCAAAGTCCTCATCTTCGTTAATAATATGCAGTCTATTGTTAGACCTATCATTTTTTCTATCCCAGCTTCTAAACTCGATAATCTTGCCGCCGCCAGCAGCCCAAACCTTAAAAGTAAACACTTCGTCTGTTTGAATATCGTCGCTATCGCTAGAAGTTCTAACCTTAGCTGTAGCAAGACCGGGGTTTCTCCTACGTATAGCATTGCTACTGTCATAAGCCATCGGCAGCTCGACTTCTTGTTTAGCATCTTTACTTGCCCAATTTATAATAGCAGATTTAATCCATTGTAGCATATAGGTTCCTTATAGCTTGTAATGATAGCTTAATTAGTTGCTCGTGTAAATCTATTTGTTCTTCAAACCTAATAGAGTTTTTGCCACGGCCAGCTTGTAGGTTTTCTAGCTCATCTAATCGTTCAACAATTTGTAGTTGTTGAGTAGTAATGTTATTTGTCTCCATTGTCATCCTTTTTATCAGGCGGAGGAACAATACCATATACTTGATATAACCAACGCACGAATGTATTAACAGCCGCAGCCTGGTGTGCATACATTTCTTCGTAGACTTTCTTAGCCGTCTCTACTTTTTCTAACCATTCTTTATCCATTATAGTCTCCTTGTTACCAATGCCTAATAGCATTAGCTATAATAAAGCAATTGGTAACAACTGCTTGTAAGATTAGGAATGTCCTAATCCAGGCTACACTATCTGCTTCTTTATTGTCACTAGAAGCCTTTTCGCCTATTGCTTTTGCCCACAACCGCCACATATTAAGTCCATAAGCTATTACGAATCTTAATTAGACGAATAAGCATTGCTTCATCTTCTTTTTCGTACTGCTCTTCGATTTTGCGGCAAAGTTTAAGGGCTTTGTCGCCTTCTTTTCTTAGAGCCTTAGACACACCTTTTTCACTAAACAGTGACATATGGTCGTCTGGGTTTAGTTCGCGTTTCTTTTCACAGTAAGCAGTCCAGCCGCTAGCATCGTGAGGATCAGGACGATTACGATATGTAGTGGTCCACCAAGTGTACAAGTCGTAAATTTCTTTAGCGGCTACTGCTTGAGGAGTAGGCTTTCCGAACTTAGGATCGTCTGGCTTGAGCCATTCTTCATTGTAGGTAAGGCCCATTTGCCACTTGAGGTTATCTAGTCCCGCTTCGGGACTGCGCCAAACACGCCAGCGGAACCATCCGAAGGCATAAAACGGGACTTTGTATTTTGCACGTTCTTCGCTATTCCAAGCAATGTGCCACCAAGCTAGTTCTACTTCGACGTAGTCAACAAGCTCGTTGAAGAGGCAAGGAAGGAACCGGTTGCCCACGTCGCACCACTGACCGGGCTTGATGTCGCGAGGGTGAGCGGTAAGACTATGAGTGCGAGTAACCCAACGGTTATTAATATAGTACTTAAGATCATAAATTTTATCCACAGGGTACCAAAGGAAGTTTTGAACCATATCAAGACCTTCTTCGGCGATCCAGTATCTAACTGGATGTTTTGTTTTTGCATCAACACGCCAATCACACCATTCGTCACCGGTGCCTGCCTTTAGCTTGTCTGTGCCGCGGAGCCAGTCTGCGAATTTACTGCAACTCCAATAATTGCTTCGTTGTGCCATTTTATTCTCCCAACATTTTCTTCACAAATTGATACTGATCCCAGGCCTCTTGTAGAGTAGGGTACTTTTTACGCAAAGCTACTTCGTCGCTTTCTTTTGCTAGCTGTTCTTTAATCCACATCTCTGCACGATTCTCTCCCCAAGGATTGTTATAGTTAGTATAACTATGCCTGCTTTCGTACATAGCATCTTCAATCTGAGCTAGATATTCTACTTCTCGCTTGGTAAGAGTTACGTTATAGCACTCCTCGCTGTCGTACGAGTAAGATGCAACATAATTCTTAGAGTAAAAATCATCGTTGCCAAAGTTAGGAGGATGATATTGCGGCCGCTGTCTTACTACAACTTGTATGTTTTCGCAGTGTTTTCGTAACCACTCTTTAACGTCGGTGTTCTTTTTTAAAATAGCCATTGCGTGGACCTTTAGTCTTTAAAGTATAACGCCTTAGCACACTTTTAGCAAGACTTAGATCTTCGTTTGCAGCCTCGTCCTGTAGTTCGAGTAACTGCATAGTAGTCTCTGCTCGAGCAGCACGAAGAATCTCCATAGCATAGGCGTGGTCATCTTCTCCCACTGCATTGTACCAATCTTCCCATTCTTGTTCAGTACGTAGACTTAGTAGAAATTGCAGATTGCCTTTGTCGTGATCATTCATTTGTTTCTTCCTTTTTAAAGTCAGTCATAATTTTAACGAGTGGGTCCTGTTCGATAATTAGCAACCTAGTTGGAATTTTGATAGGTTGCTTGCTGTTGTCAAGATACAATTTGTCGCCAGTGATTTGCGTTACTTCGCATATGTCAATGACAGGACTCTTGCCAAAGAGTACAGCACGTGCAACCTTGCATCCTACTGTAAACGTGTCACCGCGCATATCTTTAATCATATTAAAGCTCTACGCCAGTTAAATCTACAGACTTGCGCTCTCCCTTGAGTACTTGAATCATTTGATCCTTTGCAATCAGTCGAGCCATACCAGGCCAGTCTGCGGCAAACATACGGAAGTCGTAACCAAAACTCTGGACGTGGCACTGATGCTTTTCGCTCCACCGCATACCGCCACCACCGCCAGTACCAGTGTATGCACGAGTTCGAGTATTGTACCCATCACGGAATAAGTCACTACCTAGGTAGACACCGTCCCACTCTTTGGGCCAACGAACAATCCACTCAACACGGCCACTCCAACCTGGGTAGCTAGTAGGCCGGCCGTCTTGTGCTTCGCGGCTGCTCCAGCAAGTTACACCGTTGTGGGGACGACTGTGGCTGTTGCTAACAGTGGGATTCCAACGAACATTAAACTCAGTGAACTCTAGCAGTTCCGGAATCGGACAGTGTACACCATTTTTGCTACGGCCATTCTTTTTGCCAATGTAGTTCCAATCAAACGGATCAGTCTTAGCAGCTTCTGCCCAAAAACGACTTTGATTGTCGATGACAAACTGACGCCACTGATCGATGGTCATTTCTTTATTGTAAGCAGCTTGCCACCAAGCATCTGCTTCGGCTTCGATTACAGTGAGCTTGCGCTTTTCGTTCCTCTCGCGGGCCAGCTTACGAAGATGACTTTGGTACTTGACTTTGTCCTCAAACAGTTTGCCTGTTTGGTCGCATTTCCATACAGTAATTTGACTCATATCAATATCCTTGATAAAAAACGTTCATTGTGTTGCGGTCAAAGACATACCCTTCAAAGTTGTCACCCAGCTCGTCGAGAGTTTTGATCTCGCTAACAGTTAGCAGTTTGTTAAAATATTCAGGAAGGCTTGCGTTAGGTTCAGTAGTGTGCCAGTTGTTGATGCGGCGCAGTGTATAAAACGCATACATACCGCGAAGAACAAATCGACGGAATTGATCCAGTGTCAATTCTTCTTCGCGATTAGCAACCACATAGTCGATTGCCTGGCGCAGAGGGTCGTGAAAGTCGTTGTCAGTAAAACGGAAAGCAACAAAGTTCGACATACCATCTCCTACTTGTTTAACGCAATACAAGTATTATAGCACAGATGGATTTTTCGGTCAAATTACGGAGCAGTGCAGTAGAAATATTCTGCGATTTCTTCGTCTGCACCCAGCAAATAGCCTGCACATTCGAGTGGTGTTTTTCTGTATACTTCTGTTAACACTTGTCTACACTGCTCGACAATTAAGCGAGCAAACTCTCGTTCAGCGGCAGTGAGTGCAGTACGATCAAAACCGTTGTATTCTTTAGCAATCAGGCCTGCTTGCACAGCTAAGTCGTTTATTTTGTTGTTCATTTTGATAATACCTCGATCATTTCTTGGTGTTGCTGGTTAATGTAGGCTTGTGCTACCTTAATCATATACTCGGCGTGTTCAATGCTAGACGGAATAATAACTTTATCGCCCCGATATAGTTCGTCAAGTGCTAGCCTACATTCGTAGTCAGTCCAAGGAATCATTATGCAATTCTAAATCCTACAAACCACAGGTCTACTCGAGCAAACCAGCGGCTTTCATTCTTACCAAAGCCAACTCGTAGCATACGATTATTTTTGTCTAATTTAATTTTACTTATTGTCATAGCTCGACCCCAAAATGCTGTTGCACGGATTTCTTGATATGGTCGACTAACGCTCGATCTCTATCAGTTTGGAACACTTCGGTATGTGCATCTGTAATGTCTAACATTTGCCGGACAATCAACTCTGCTAATTTGTTAGCACGACCTGCGAGCTCGGGTGCGGCATACCCAGCCTTTAACATTAGTTCTTTTAATTGCTCGTTCATACAGATAGTGTTGCTACAAAAGCAGTTTGTTCTAAGTCTGTTTTAAATTCTGGATATACTTGATCCAAATAATCTGTGCTAATGCCCGCATAACCTTTTTTAGATTTACTGCGAATTAGCTTGTCCATTTCCCATTCGTTGCTATGATCAATCACTTTGTACTGTAGCTTCTTGCCTCGACGCCCCCACACTGTAGCATAAGATCCTCCCCAGCGATCACCGTTGAGTTTAATGCAGATCCACACTTTGTCGTGATTGTCTTCTCTGCACCAACCAATGTAAATGTATTCCATATCTTATCCAAACAAAATGTCACGGAGCCACACATAATAAATGATGTGGCCTGCTACGCTACCGACTAGTCCTGACCAGCCGGCCCACATTGTGCATAGGCCAGTAGTGATAGCAGATACAATAATATTTCCAATATCAATCATTCTTCAACTCCAAAATGTTCTAATACATTCAATGCAGATTTTGGGCCGGTCTTTTTGTGAACAACCAGGGCACATTCTCTCACTATCAACTCGGCGAACTTGGCCACATCCAGTTTTTCTGTAGGCTCGATCAAGCCCTTGGATTCTGCATAGTTTTCTGCTTGATCGGCAGGAACGGCACTCAGCCTAATCAGTTCATAAATTCGTTCGTTCATTTTACCACCCAACTTGAATGCCATAGTTTTGATACAACGGGCCACTACCGTCATCTTCTGCAAGTCCACGAGGAACATACTTGTCGCCGTCGTTGCAAACACGGGCACGATAACCTAACTCTACAAGTTTATCGACGACTGCTCGATCCAATGGCGTGAGTTTATTCTCAACATATTCGTAGGGACCAGTAGCGCCTAGGTCAATGAACACATACCGCTTGCCACCTTTTGCGGCATCAATGATTTTTTGTTCAATATGATGTTTGAGATATTCTGCAACCTCTGCACCACTCTCGTCATACAGTTGTTTGGCTTCTTGTGCGTTAATCATAATCTACTCCCAGCAAACGGTTTAGAATTTTAGAGTCAACTTCACCACGGCTTTTAACTTTGCAAGAAATACTTTCGCCGTAGCAGTGATAACGATCTTCATCGATAAAGCAAAATCCTGCGCCTACTACATTTTGCACGCCACCGAGTGCATAAGCTACATCGGAATGTTGGTTCAGTTCACTAAACACAAACGGCACTTCGAACGTACCTTGTTTAATGATAATGTACTTTGCTTTCATCGCCACGCACTCGCGTTATCAATTTCATCTTGCGTAAACTGTCCGCCCATACGGTCTGGATTGTCACGCCACGATTGTTCAATTCCTTGCACACTGCAAGCTACAAGATCATCCAGGATGCGGCTGAGTTCAGCAATGTTGATTTCCAGAAACTCTTTAGTTGCAATAAGGGCCATTCGTTCGCCTGCATCCAACGGATCGAGTTGGACATTCAAAGCCTTGTTGCACTCAGCAAGATACACTTCCTTACCGGCAATCGTGCGCCTTAAGTTTGTGATTACGGTTTGCAAGCTCATTGCACTTCCTTTTCAAGGATATTAGTATCGTATAAGTCGCCGTACTCAGAAGCTACAGCCTTTTCCCGAGAATCAAAAACACCATAGACAGTGCCACGATAGCAAACAACATAAACTTTCATTTTGATTCTTTCTTAGGAAAGTCGATAGGGTTCGGCGTATTAGAGTAGTGTGGCACAGGCTTTGCGTTCTTGCGTTCACGCTTCAACTCTTTTGCCAGCTTTTGATCTGCCCATTTTTGGCTACGCTGTTTCATTACATACTCCAATATGTTTCGCTAGCAGGGTTGCAACACCAAGGAGTGTCGGCTTCGATTTGCACTTTCTTGCCAGTCATCAAGTTGCGAACAGTAGCATAACGCTCTTGCACATCAAAGCGCCAACCGTCCTTTGCAGGGTACAGTTGAGCAGTCAGTTCACGCAGTTCGCGTTCGACAGTAGCACGATCCATACCATTGAACGGGTACTTAGCAACAAAACGCTCGCCAGCCTTGCAACGGCGATCACGCTTGTAAACTGCAACTGTCCAATCTGTCTTGCTCATAACCAACTCCTGTTTTGTTACGCTATGAATGTATTATACAATAATTTGAATTATTGAGCAAATTATTGGATAAGAAAAAGCCCCTTGCGGGGCTTTTATTAGCGTACAGGACCTGCGTAATCTGCACGTACATACCAGTCCGGAGCTTCTTTTAGGTTGTTATGCTTTTTATTATAGTCTATAGCATACTGCCTGGCTTCTTCTTCATTGTCGAAATACAGTGTGTCCCAGGGTTTTTGTCCCCAACCACGCTCATATTCAGTAAGTTCTACACGGAATGCAGTAACATTGGGTTTTTGGATTTGTGCCATTTAGGGCTCCTTTCTGATTAAGTGGTTGGTATAGTTATAATAGCACTTAATGAATTAAAGGTCAAATCAGGCAATCATCCAATCAATGTTGTCCTGTGTCTCTATGCTTTCACTACCATCGTACTCGTTAATGCGGAACAGTGTTCCGGGCTTCAAAAACCTAACAGTCAAGTCATCTACGCCACCTAAGTAAGCATCCGGGTACTTGATACTAGCGTGTAGGATAACTGCTTGCGTTTTGTTTTCTTCTGTATCGTCGGACAATAGGATGCTTACAATGCTAGGGTCATATACCATTTCCGGGTACTCGGAGTTCCAAGTATACCAACCTGCACCAAACCCCGGACTGTATAAAACTGCTACATTGCCGTTTTCGTCTATGTATTTGTTCATTTGTCTAATTGTTCTTTTACAGTTAAGGCCAGTAAAAATTTATAGTGCTCGTATGCTTCTTTAACTGCGGGATTAGTGTGTGCTTGTTCTACTTCTTTAGCAAAACGTTCTGCTATATTATCTGCAATTTCTCTGCAACTTGGGTACTCTAAAAACCTAAAAGTCTCACCATACTTTTTAATAAAACGCTTCCAGGCTTTCTGTTGAGCATCTGTTAACACCCTAGTGTGCGGCCTTGCTTCGCTTGTGTTATATACTTCTTTAGATATTTGCTCAGTTAAACTCATCATAGCAGCCATTAAAGGAGCAGTGTCTATGTCAACATTGTATCTACGCATTGTTAGATTTTTTTTCTTAACAATCAGAGTTGCACCCTCGGGAACACCGGCCATTATATTAGAATCATAGTATGATACAGGAACATACTTTCTTCCTATTTTTTTGTAAAAAACTTCTTCAGCCATTGCGGTGCCGTTTGTTAGTGTTTAACATAGCAGATAAGAAATCTGTATCTGCGCCTTGATGCTTTGCACTGTTAATTATAGCAGGTACATCCTTTTCGAAGCAATGGCCGCCCCAACCAAACTTACCATCCGGCCCGGGACTAGCTGTATGACTAGATCCAATACGACGATCAGCGCCTGCTAACTTTGCAACTTCGTTATAGTCTATCCCAAGCGTATCTGCGATTTCTCTAATTTGGTTAAAGAATGTGACCTTAGTTGCTAAGAAGCTGTTTACAGTGTATTTGGCCAAGCAGGCTTCTTCAATTCCGGTGATGTGATACTTAGCATTAGGAAGCACCGGCTTCCATAAATTATGGATGCTCCATTCCAGCAAAGGTCTATGTTCCGGATCGCAGCCTAGTATAACGTTATCTTGCGTTACAACATCTACTAGGTTGTTTTTTGCAGTAAGGAACTCAGGGTTAAACACTAGTCCTAGTTTGCTGTACTTTGTTTGCAAAGCACGTGCCATTGTAGGGTCTACTGTACTTTTAATATGTACAAGTTTGAATCCTATTAGGACGTTTTCGCTTATTTGATCCAGAACAGACTCTACTGCACTTACATCGCAAAATCCGTCAAGTGTGCTAGGTGTATCTACGCAAACGAAATAGTCAGTGTACAGTGCCCAATGCAGTGTAGGATTAATTCCTTTGTAGGGGTCTACAGGAATTACGTTATGACCACGTTCCATTAAGAACTTGTATGCACTGCCTACGTAGCCTTGCCCGAATATTACGACTGATTTCATTGTAATTATTTAAAGTGCAGTCACAAAGATAGCGGCACAAGGCCGCTATCTTAGCTAAGGTATAGTTACGCTAGTTCGTATACCTTGTATTCAGCGGCGCTGGACCGCTGTAGGTAGGCAGCGTCTACTTCTGCTGCCTTGCGGTCGTCGTATTGACGACCTGGTTCAACCCCGGCCCACGCACAAGCGGGACCTGCGTAGGCCATATCGGCCTTAATGGTTGAGGGTTGGGTTTTGGTTTGTTTTACGATTACGAACATTATGTTCTCCTTGTTTAAAAATTGAAAAATTAAAGTTAAGTTAGTTAAAATTAGATTGCCTTTACATAATTCAATTCGGTAACTAGGTTGCCATATTTGTCCTTTGTATGAGATTTAACACGTGCTTTGACTGCAAACTTGCTGTCGTGGCTCCTAAAGTCTGACTTACTAAAAAATTTGACAATGTTGTCGCCTGATTTAGCAGTGTACAAGTATGAATTGTACGCTGGCAGATGCTTGTTGTCAACAATGCTGATATCCAATTGCATCTTTTCGCCTACTCGGCCAAAGTGCTCGCTAGCCAGTGCTTCTAGGCTTTCACGGATATGCTCTTGCTTAACTTCTTTAAAATAGTGACCTGGCATATAGCATACAATGCCAAGATCGAACTTGCTAACAGTTTCACGATTAGCCAGCACAATCATCTTGTCGAAGAATGTGCCGTCCTTAATTTCGCCTGTAATCTTCTTAAGGATAAGACCCTTGAAGTGATCCTGCATTTCTTGTGCACTAGCAAGGTCTTCTGCGCTGGGTTGATAAGACTCATCTGCAAGCAGGGCCTTTGCAATTACAAGGTTAGGCTGCACAGGTTGTCCATCAATTTCCATTCCGTTGTACCAGCTATTGGTCTTGATGTAACGATTACCGTTTGCACGGAATGCAGCCAGGGCAATAGCCAACGCACGGGTGACAGCAATTTGCGTCATAATTACTTTTTGCTACGATAGCGAAGGATGACGATAACAATCAGGCTTGCAACCCAAGTGTCGACATTATAAGGAATGGCTAGTGCAGGGAACAGTGTGTTCAAGGCCCATACTAGTGCAAAAGGAAAGCAAATAATTAGCAGGATGATTGCGGCAATAGTCGCAATGAGTTTGATTAGGTCGAACATTAGAAACCGTCCTTAATAAGAATTGCAAGACCCATAACAATAACGGGCATAAGAACAATGCACAGGTTAACGATAGCGGTCATACTGCCTCCAGCATATTAGCAGGAACTCGCCAGTTTGTAGCACCGGCACGTACAATAATGAACTTGCGATTCACTTTGTTGACTTCGCCAAGGACAATGGCATTAGTCCGTGGGTTAGTAAACTTAACCTTAGTGCCGATAACCAATTGACCGGTGTTCTTCTTAATCAACTGAGCACGAGCAAAACGCAGTGCATCTGCAATCTTGTCAAGGTCAGTGTTAGAAAACGTACCAGTAATGATACCAGAACAAACTTGATCAACAGTCATCGTTAACTCCTTTTTAGTTACAATACAAGTATTATAGCACTTTTGGATTTATTGGTCAACTAATGCAGGACTCGATAGTTTGTGCTGGGCGTGACGTAGTCCAGGGTTCTGAGCACTAGCCGCATACGAGTCGAAACCGCGCATCCGATCTATTTGGATATAATAGTCTGTTGCAGTTTTTACATCTTCGACAGTCTTAAACCCGTCGGCAACTTCGTGCATTGGCAAAATCTCGGGGTGAACAGTGTTAATATACACACCGTGGCCGATATGCTTAATGTGAGAGTTAGTGGAACCCGATTTATTTCTATAGGAATAAACTACTTTGTTGTCTAGGACTTGTTTAAAAATTACGTACATAAAAACTCCTTTTTGTTTACAATACAAGTATTATAGCACCAATGGATTTTTCGGTCAAATCACTTGGACCTTAAAACCCAGGATGCTACCGTTATCTGCAGGAATTTGCACTTTGTTGGCAAACTTAACGCCAGATTGCACCGGGATAGACAGCGTCATCCAAGTATTAAGGAAACCTGGCTTTGCAGTAGGACCCACTTTGATTGCTTCGATAACTGCTTCGCGGGTGCCAGCGGCGCTAGTGTAACGAATCTTTGTGCCAACTGCAAGTTCCATTTTCAACTCCTGTTTTGTTAACCTATGCCATAATTATAGCACTTTTGGATTTATCGGTCAAATCATCTTAACGGCTGTAACGCTGTCTACCCTAAAGCTACGCCATTGATTAATGTCCGTAACATATACTGCTAAAGTATTAGGATTTGGTTCCTTAGTACGTGTACTTTCTTTTACTACCTGAGGCAACATATCTGCCTTGAGAGTGCAGGGCATTACTCGCTGTTCGCCGTTAATTTTAGTAAAAGTAATTTCCATATGATGCTGTTTAAGCATCGTTGTTAGCCATTCTTTATCAAAAATATTCATCGTCCTGTCCTATTTGTTCTGTGCTTCCTACAATACCCGCGGGCACTCATCTTGTCTAATTCTCTGTAATACGCTTCTACATAGTTCTTTGGGCACCACGGGCGACTTTCTACTAAGTTACAGAGTCGGTCGTAGACGTAGACCTTGTACCAGTCGTTGGGATTATATTCTTCAGGAAAGGTTGCAATTTTCCATTTCACAAAGGCACTGTGTCCGGTAGTTGATCGACTTTTCCGCCAACCTACTACTTTGTTGCGGTGCCTTCCGCGGCCGTATTCAGCTTGTACATAAAGTGACATTATCCAACTCCGAAACGTTCTTTGATATATTCAGCAGTAGAGCAATCACCTTGCCCTTCGTATTGTTCTAGACTATTCACAATGTTAGCACATTCACGAACAATCAACTCGGCGAACTTTTCTTTGCTGAAGATAATCTCGCCGTTATATTCAACGAGACTTTGCGCCGCAAACTTTTCTAACATCGGAATTTGATTCATTCTTTAAACCTGTCTAGTTTATTTGGCACTTCGATTAGTTCTTTAGCACCGGGTAGTGCATCTTTCTTCTTAAAGATACGTTTCCATTTTGCGGCGTACTTGGTATTAAACTCTACCCAGTCGATTGGTGCAAAGGCTTGATCGTCAGTGTCGGGTAAAATTGCTTCAGCGGGGCACTCAGGTACGCATACTGCACAGTCAATGCACTTATCCGGGTCAATCACTAACATATTAGGACCCTCGTAGAAGGCGTCCACAGGACACACTTCTACACAGTCAGTAAACTTGCAGTCGATACACCGGTCGTTTACAATAAATGTCATCAGTCTTCCTTAGAACCGAATAGTTGTAGCAAGTTAACAAAGATGTTAATGAAGTCAAGGTATAGTGTAACTGCACCTAGCACTTCGGCATTACTGTTATCATCTACACTGACCATCTCGCGAATAGTTTGTGTATCATATGCAGTAAGTGCAAGGAACACTAGGATAGCAATAGCACTGATAACCATTTGCAGAACACTGCTACCAATGAACAGGTTGATAACGCTGACAATGATAATTGCAATAAGTGCAATAAAAGCATACTTACCTACACTGTCTAGGTCAGTCTTGGTAAAATACCCGTAAGCACTCATAACGCCAAACAATACCGCGGCCCCAATAAATGCACTGAAGATGCTAAGTCCTGTGTAGACTGCAAACACTGCCGACATACTCAGTCCCATTACTGCCGCAAACACGTGCATCCAAGCTAGAGCAGTAGCTTTACTAGCCCGTTCGATTAAGCTCGGGATAATAAATGCTAGTGCAACTGGTGCTAGGATAACAATCCAACTAACGATAGGTCCAAACAAAAACGCCATCAGCGCCTTGTTTGAGCTAACAAGATAACTGACTGCGAAACTGTTCAGTACCGCAGTCATCATATAAAAATATACACGGCCCATTGCTTCGTTAATAGCACTTGCGCCGCGATAAATTGCAGAATAACTCATAATAGTCTCCTTTAAGGTTGTTTAGTTTAACAAATTAAAAAACAAAAGTCAATATTCCCAGCCGAACTTCATCGACCTCCAGGACTCCGGGTCCGGCTGCTCGTCGGCATCGTAAGTCCAGCCCAAAGCCTTCATCATCTTGTGCTTGACACGCAGGTTAGGAATACGCACACGCCCTTCGACAATGTCAAAGCCCATCATACCTGCTACTTCAGCAACTGCACCACTACGGCAAATACCAGCGTGGCAGTGCACGACTACGTTCATACGGTTTTCGAGTGCACGTTGTAGCAGTGCTACAATAGCCTGCGCTTGTTCGTCGCTAATCTTAACTTCTTCTGGGTAGCCATCTTTGTCCTCGACGTCAAGGAACTCGAACTGGTGGATTTCCTTGAACTGGTGCTTAGGAGTAGGGAACATACAAGCCGGATCCATAATTTGGATCAGCATACTGTTAACACCAGCATCGTGGTGATGCCTGTAAGGAATATCTGCCATAGGCACGTTTTCAATAAATGGCATTTTACTTGTACCTTTCAAGTAGTTCTTTGTGGCGCTGTTCGACATCCTTCATATGCAAGTCGAGCTTCTTTTGTGCACCGTTGCGATCCTTAGTTTCTTTTTGCCAGGCCTGCCACAATTCAAGGGCAGTGCTGCCTGGCATAAGAACTAAACCTTTGTATACTACTTCTCGTTTCATAGCTGTATTATAACATTTTTGGATTTATTGGTCAAGCAGTACCGTTAAACGCACTCTTGCCTTGGAACTTCTTTTGAAGGCGTTGGTACTCGAGGAATTCTTTAGCTTCTTTTTCTGCCTTAGACTTCTTCTTAGCTTCTTTTTCCTTCTTTTCTTCTGCCATACGCTTTGCGTATTCCTTATCGTTTTCTTCGCGTCGCTCTCGTAGCTTTAAATCTTTACCACCATCGTAGCCGTACGACTGGATGTCAAAGTAAACGTCACGGCCTGCATACTTTTCGAGGTAATAGGACATTGCCTCTACCACCTGTGCAGGAGTCTTTTGATCCAATACATCGTAGAAGTCGATATAGTCGTGTACTTCTACATCTAAAATTTTACGCTTGCTCATAATTTATCCCCAGATGCTACTTACAACTACACTGACAGCACCAATTAAAACATTGATAATCAAAATTGCCACAGTTAAGAAAAATGCAACAAAACCTACTCCGCCTTTTTGATCGGTATTCCCTGTTGTGTTAATTATAAACACCCAAGCGGCAATAATGATAAAAAGGGCAATATCAATATAAAGAATAGTAGATAGCATTATTCTTTAATCCCAAAGTGTTCTGCAATCTCTTGTGCGGCATTTACTACAGTAGAGCCACTGTCATATTCTTGATTAATATCTCGAACGACATCCATACATTCTCTAACAATCAACTCCGCAAATTTGCGAGACTGTAGCACGTCAACTGTAGTGCCGTGGCGCTCTCGTTTGACTACGCACTGATCAACAATTCGCTGTACTAATTCTTCGTTCATCGCTTTTTTCCAATTCTTTCTGCAATCAACAGTTTAAGTTTCTGTCGGTACTCGTTGTGCCAGCTGTACTCAAACTGCGGATACTTTTTAACAAAGTCCTCGGACTGCTTTAACAGTGCTTCGAGCTCTTTAGTTGACTTTGAAGCATAGTGGGCTTCGTGGTCAAAGTGTTTTGTATTGTAACCCATACTATGCTCCTTTCTTTAATATTCTTCTACAAAGTGGTAGTCACCGGCATACAACTCATTATACTTGTCTGCCAATTCCTGTGCTTGTTCTTGAGTGTCTGCACCATCAACAATCTCACTCCATCGCTCCTGGTCCAGGCCCCATACTTCCCGCATTACATAAAACTTCATCATTTTATGCTCCTTCGATGTGAACAAATGTCTTGCCTGCCCGCGAAGGGTACTTGGCACGATCTTCTTCGCTCTTGTAGTCAAACACAGTGCAATACTCAATGTTTACTGGTCGGAACACCATATAAGACTCGTAGCTACCACGCTCTTCTACACCGCACTCGACTTCTGCATCTTGCGGGAGCGTCTTCATCCACTCGATCATTTGTGCTACAGTAGTCATAATGTGCTCCTTTGCTTGCCAATATGAGTATTATAGCGCCTTTTGAATTTTGGAGCAAATTATGAAATTAGTACTTTAGTAGTATTTGCGTTCGTATTCAGTTAACGTATCTTCGTGTACTGCGGCTTTCATTAGGCGTTGAAAGTCTTGCCGCCAACTGCGCTCTACTGCCAGGCTAAATTCTAAATTGCGCTTGTCGTATTCTAAGTCGCCGATCTTCTCTTTAAGTTTAGCAACTTCTTTTTCCAGCTTGGCAATCTTTTTTGCTTCAGGTGACTTGGTTATAATTTTTGTAAGTTCGTCGTTCATACGCACCATCCTTTGGGGTGATTTTTTGTATCTTCTTCGTGTTGTCGTCTGACCATATCATTCCACTCGTTGACTTTCTTACCCTGCATCTCAATTATGTGATGAGAGCCACATCCGGGAAACTTTACCAGGATAGGATACCACAATTGGTCTTCGTAACGGGGAACGATTTTAAATGACATACTGCACTGTAGCAGTTTTTTAGATTAATGTCAAATCTTGACGCCGATTGATTGCGCCCAGGCCTCAAGGTCGCCTGTGTATAAGTTAAGTAGGAAAGCGTCTTCAGAGTTGCTGACCCATATTCTGCCCTTTTCGACATAGTACGGATACTTCATTGCACGTGCTAACAGTATTTTACTGCGAGTGCTGTGGACTTTGAATGTGAGATTGATGTTGATAGGGTACAGTGTAAGGATCGGCATTAGCAGCTCGAAACCTCGTTTGGTTAAACTAGTACCTGTACCGTTGTAGTAGTTGCCAAAAATTTCCCTAGGGGATACTTGAATTTTATGATACTTGGATACTTGTTCGACTAAAGAGTCGGCAATGGTAGTTGTATCACTCATCTCCGCCTTCTTTAATTTGCTTGCCGTCACGTAATTCAAACACTGCAAATCTGTCAGTGTTGAATAGTTTATTTAGGCGTTCTGCTAGGTTAAATGCGTGGCCTGCGTTACTAAAGGAAACTTTTTTATATTTAGGTCCAGGGTAGTTGACGAGACTGTTCAGGGTACGCAGATTAATAGGTGCACCATCGTAGAATACGGCGTAAATTGCGTCCGCTTCTAGTACCTGCTCACTCTTGTAAGTCTTAGGGTTAGTGTGATCTAAAATAATCTGTGGTTTAGGTCTTGCCATATAAAAATACTACTCTTCTTGATTTATTTATCAAAAATTTTCGTATCTTTATACCGATATGCCACGCTTGTGTACAATAGTTTTTTCGCCTGCGCCTAGTAAGCAAGCAACATTTTCATCAGCTAATTCTATTACAGCCCATTTGCCGTCTTCTGCTACCCAAGTTTGAATAGCGCCTTCGGGCTTACCATCTTCGTCTATAGACACATTAGATATTAAAGGCTGGAACCCTGCGTTACGCAAAGTTTTTACTAAAGTAAGTGCAGATGTGCACTCGACGGGTTTATTGATAATTGCAGACTCTGGCTTATCTGCGCTAGCAGTAAACGCAGATGCACTCATATATGCAGTTAAACCTAACAAGACGATTTTAGTACTAGTTAGCACAGTTACACGCTAGGGCCTTGTTAGGTTCCCTAGGCTCATTCTTCGCTACGTTGCCGGCGCAGACTAATTTGAAGATCGTCTTCGTTCTTAAAAGGGCCAATGACCTGGTAGCTCTTAATCGTATTTAGTCTAGGACAGAAACTTTGTGTCCAACCATTGGGGAATTTAAGTGCATAATAGCCTGCGGCGTGATAGCTGTTGCTAGCTTCTTTCTTAGTAAACACAGGAAAAATATCATCCATTTTCTTGTTATAGACTTTATTCCAACCTGTAGGGTAACCAAACACTTCGTCCATAACTTTACTAGGGATTACAGCATTTTCTGTTGAATCTAAGTGTACAGATAGTTCTTCCTCCAGGTCGTTTAAGTCATTGTAACGCTTAAGGCCACCCTTAAAAGTTACAGTAAAGACGTTGTCTCCATTATGGATAGTTCCTACTTTTGAACCCGACTCTTCTAGAATCCAGAATTTACCTGGCATAATTGTTTTAGCTAGCACTGACATACCTCGCATTTAAGTAAGCTACGTGGTCTTCGGGATTCTTTGCAATGTCTTGCAAATTCCACTTGCCGCAGAATCGTAGAAACTCTACGCCCACTTGTTTCCGCGGCTCTTTATTGACACTAGTACCGATAGTGTCATCTAAACTTTTAATAATTTCTTCTGGTTGTGCACTAAGGTCAATTAGACGCTTGTTTGCTTCGTAACGATCCTTAACACGGTGCTCGACACCTTCGTGGTCGACCCAACGCTGAAGCATTAGATTGTTCCAATTATATCCCTTGCCATTGCGGTCTGCAAAAGCCTCTAGCAAGCCTACTTTGTTTTTGCTGCCTTTAGTGCGAACGCCAGGGTATGCACTAAAGATGTTATCGCTAGAATCGCCACGCATACATTTCTCAAACAGTAGCCATTCTGGATCGGGAGGAGCAAGTGGCTCTTTAGTCTTTTTATCTAGGATACGCTTGCCCTTTTCGTCAACAATACCTTCTAAGCTAATAGTCTGCTTTGTAATGCCGTTAAACTGTTTGACATTAGGACGAAGTAGTTGATAGAAGTCGCTATCGCTACTTACGATAACGTGCTGTTGATTTGGGTGTGTTTGAATCCAACGTGCAATAAAATCGTCAGCTTCGCATTGTTCGTGGCGGAGTACAGTACAGTTAGTTTTCTCTGTAATCCAAGTTTTAAACGTATCAAACGCTTCGAAGAAAATGCGATCCTCTTCTGCTTCTGCGGCAGTTAAAGCGGCACGAGCAGCCGCGCGGTTAGCCTTGTATGTAGGGTCTACTGCTTTGCGCCAGCTACGGCCTTCAAAACAGAATACAACGTGAGTGCCATTAAAATCTCGCCATACTTTGTTAATACTCTTAAACATAATATGGATTGCCATTGCTGCCTTTTCTTCCGGGTCGTCTGCACGTACTACGTGGCGAGCACGGAAAAACATATTTGCTGCGTCGACTAAAATGTCAGTCATTATTGTCCTTTTTTCTGCAGGATGTCTGCGTTTGCTACAAAATTCATTTCTTCACTTGCACTAACTACAATGCCACGGCATAGGTCGTTAAACCAAGCATCGACAATTTCCTCGTCCTTGCGACCAGTGTAGCCAGCTGCCATTAGACTCTTTACAAAATATTCGTTCCAATCTAGTTCGAAGCTACCTTGGCTAGGATTGTCGGGATTGATATCAAAGTGTACAACAGTTACCCAAGGTTCCTGATTTAAGTTAGCAAGTGCTTTTTCTTGCTCACGACCTTTGAGTGTTGCCTTGAGTAGTTTTTCTTGTTTCTTCTTCTTGCTAAAGAAGTTTTTAATTAGTTCTAACATTTCAAAAAGTCCGTCCAAGTACATAGTATAGCATCAAACTATTTCTTCTACAATACCCAAAACTTCGGCGCCAATCAAAAATGCGCCAGCTAGCACAATGTTTTGAGGCCAAATAAGGGCGATGCCAGCAGCAATGCGGATTGCGCTTTTGAAAAGGCTAACATAAAAGTGTCCCTTGCTTGTATCTTTTGGTTGAATTTCCATTTTATTTCCTTATGCTAAACTTGCGTACAAGTGTTGTTGTAGGTTAAGTTTGAATCCGTTCTCGATACAGAACTGTCCTACGTATTCGTGATTAGCTTGGTTAGCTTTTAGATTGAGCAAGCCAGGTTCCCAGAAGCTGATAACTTCATCTACTGTGCTACGTTCGGCCATTGTAATCTGTCCTTTTTCTGCACGTAAGAGTTTAATCTTTTGTGGGAAACTGTTATACACGTTCATAGGACTGCAATACACTTCCTTGTCGGGGCTATTGCGCTCCCATTCAATAGCCCAGTCAGGCACAGTATTATAAGGACGATCTGGGTCAGCACTAACTACAAACTTTAAGCAGTCTGCACGATCTAAGATAGTCTTGCTAGGAGCAAAGTATTTTACAGCCTTGCCGTCTTTCTCTACACATTTCGGACTACATACCAAAGTAACGCCTTCGGGTACTACAGTGTCGGGTATTCCGTTACTTTCAACTTGCACTGCTTTAAAGTTGTTTAACTGATAAGCCATAAAGTCGCTAATATTTTCTTGCAGCAAAGGTTCGCCGCCTGTCATAACTAGTACGACACCAGGATACTTTTTACCTGCTAGTTTTTTAGACATTGCCCAGTCTGGAACATCTTTGCCTTTGTTAGCCCAAAAGCCTGTAATTGCTTCTTCTATCTTAACATCTAACTGATCATAGGTTAGCCAGTCACCGTCATCAAAGAAGGTATCACAGAAGCTACATACTAGGTTACACTTAGCAAGACGAATAAACAATGCAGGCATACCTGCATAAGGACCTTCGCCTTGTAGCGTAAAGAACATACTTGTTACAAACAAGCTCTCAGCAGGTGCGTCTTTAAAATACTTCTTGCCAATAATTTCGTTAGTACCGAACATTAAACTTCCTCATATATACTTGACCAAGTCTTGAGCTTTTCGATTTTAGCTGCTTTAGCTGCATCTAGGCCTTCTTGGCTTACAACATTCATTGATTTTAACAGATCTACCATTGCAAGTAAATCCCCAATCTCACCTTCTAAGTGTTGAGCGTTAGTTAAAGGCTTACCTGGCTTGTAATTGTCCAATCCGAACCTATGGCACTTGCTTACTGCCTGGATAACTTCAGCACATTCCTCGCTTAGAATGTTCATAATTTCGTGTAGTTTATTGTTCATTTTACATCTTCATCCGAAGGTTGGTCTACTACTAGCCAACCTAGTTTACGTAAGTCATTCTTGACTTCGCTGGTAATGAAACCTTCTATTACAGTTCCATCGTCGTACTCACCTGTGCTGTCTACGTGCTTACTCATACCGCTACAGTACCAATCTAAATAGCTACCCTTGCAAGTGATATCTGAAATGATGCCTCCGGCGTATCTCCAACTGCAACTCCACTTGTTTGTTCCCGTTAGTTTAGGGATAAAACTTTCTTTAGCAAACTCGTTGTTGCACAATGCAGCATATAAGTGCTGGCAATACTTCTCGCTACGACGGCATTTTTCTACCATTGCAGCATCGTTCTTAATATCAAGCTCGAGGTTACATTGGTCGTCTACTGTAGCTTCTTTTTTAGTTAGTGTCCAGCTGCCGTCGTGATTGTCTATCCACACCAAGACGTCACCTTCGTGCCAGCCTTGCATTTCTAGTAACTCAGGGGGCAGTTGAATTACTAAGTCATCGCCGTCTTCTATTACATCTAATGTCCAACTTAATTTCTTTTCGTTCATTATCTGTTCTTTCTTAACCAGGCTTGCCATTGCGCTTTATATGGTTTCATTAGTGCATCTGCAACTACCATATTATTCATTGTTAGTTCTTTATTAAGGCTTGCAAAACTAACACTGGGTAACTCTAATACAGTTTCGCTTTCACCACGGCTGCTAACTACTGCTAGGCCTACCTTTTTACAAAGATTAATTATTGCCTTGTTGTCAGTTAAGCAAGTCATATACAGCTGATGTATTCCACGATTAGTGCACATAGTTAGGATATGCTGCATTAATTCTTTTGCTACACCTTTGCGGCGATATCTTAAATCTGTGCTTATTCCTACTTCGCATTGTGTGCCGCAATCATCTACTGCCATATGCGCTGCTGCTGCCAATTCGCCGTATAAGGTAGAGATTGCACCGAGGATGTGGTTAGACTCTGGTATAGAATCGACATATAAGTCGATTGCTTCGGGCGTCATAATTCTAGAAAATCTGTATATTAGACTTTCGTTGTCTAAAGATTTAAGATGAGCTTTATACTCATCTTTTGTAATATCTTTAATTAGAATCACGATTGTTGCCACCAAAGTTCATAAGGGAATACAATCCACTGAGGTGTTTCGAACTTGTTGATTTCCATACCAACATAGTCGATTTCTATTTCATTGTTGTTGTGCGTATTATCAACTAGTACCGCTGTACGTACATTGTTACCCCAAACATCTGCCCAGACTGGATCGTTTGGCATACAGCTAGATTGCCAATCCCTGCGAATCCAGTTTAGTGTAGCACCGTTATCGTTAATGTTGTCAACAATGAGGATGTTCTTCTTGAAGGCATCGTTTTGTGTTAGATTAAAATCGCCTAGTGTAACACGGTGATCCTCGTCTACATACCCATAAGCATCTTCTGCCATCCAAGTGTTAGACTCGCAGCTAGGGTCAGAACTACGTAAGCTAACCTTGAGCGCTTCCATAGGAACATCAAAGTAATGACTGAGCATAACTGCTGCACTTAGTCCGCCACGGGTAATACCCACAATATAATCTGGTCGCCAGTTGTCTACACTAATCTGACGTGCAATTTCTGCAACTAGTCCGCGGTATTCTTCCCACGATACAAAATATTTTGGTGCGCTCATTTTGTTAAACCTTTAATCAGCCAATCGGCTAAAATATCCCTAATGATAGGGTTACGCTCTAGCAAATCACTATCATTTGCTAGTGCTACAAGGACTTGTTTCAAATCCTTAACATCCTCGTACAACTTATCAACGTCGATGTCGTGCTTAGATGTTTCTATCATTGCTTTCCCGTTTTCAGATTTAATGTTAATTACAGGAACGGATATAGTACCATTAAACATAGTACCTGCACTGATAGTATTAGACATTATACTAGGACTAGCCATTGTTGTATAGATGTTTGATGAGGATAATGCGTCTATAGTTATGGTACTAGTAAGTATCTCGTCTAGTTGCTGTGCAGTAAAGCCTTCGATAGCTTGATCATCTTTCCACTCGAACTCAACAGGAGTTATCTCATTCAATTTGTTTTGACTCATTGCCACCCTCCATAAGATAGTCGGTGTGCTCGATTACTTTCCAAAGGCTAATGCCTTGAGAAATGTTTTTGCTAGGACTGGATTCTACATACGATATGCGAACTTCTACCCCTAACGACTCTAGTTCTTCCATTAGGTCGTTTACTTTAGCAACAGTGTCCTTAAGCTCGGTTACTAAATTGAATACGATAGGATCAAACATAATTAACGTGGAGCAAACTCTTGTTGAAGTTTAATGTTATCAAAGAACTCTTTTTTAGTTCCTTGATCGTCCTTAAAGGCACCTTTTAATACTGTAGTCTGCGTTAAGCTAGAGTGAGCCATTATGCCTCGATTCTCACAGCATCCGTGGACTGCTTGAATGTAAACACCTAGGTCTGTGGCTCCTGTGGCTTTAGAGATTTCTCTAGCAATATCATTAGCCAGTTCTTCTTGTAGTGTACCACGGCGAGCACACCACTGAGCAATACGAGTATACTTGCTAAGACCAATAAGTTTTTCTGCGGCAATAATACCAATATAAGCAACGCCACTAACAGGCTGATGGTGATGTGAGCACATACTACGAAGTTCACTACGTACCACAAGCATACCTTCGTATCTATCTTCGCTGTCATTCGGGAAAGCTGTCGCATCAGGTGCTGGATCATATCTGCCTGCCATAATTTCGTTAAAGTACATCTTAGCCAGTCGACGTGCAGTGCCTTTACTATTAGGATCTGTTTCGCGGTCGATTAGCAAACGGTCGAGTACTAATTCAAATGCCTCTGTGGCTTCGTCGATTAGTTTTTCTTTATCTTCTTCGCTAACGTACTCACTGATGTTGTCGCCGGCCCAAAAACGTTTGTTATCGCGGCGCATCTTACCACGAATAGCATCTGCAAAATATGTAGTGCCTTCGTCTTCGCCTGTTGTCTTAATGTAGACTTTCTTGTCTAGCGGTTTGAATTCGTCTTTAACAAATTCAGGTTTAGGATTAGCCTCGATTACAGGATCGAGTTTAAATTGATTATTCATTATCTCTCCGAGTTTATGTGGTGGGTCACATTTGTATTTTATTATACAGGACTATTTAGACTAGAATCAACTAAATTCTCGTCCGGCATTGGATTTAGCTTGTTCAGCTTGTTCGATTCGTTTTCTCAAATCGCTAGTGCTGAAACTGTGCCTACGTTGGTTAAAGTACAGTTCAATATTTTTACTAATACAAATATCTTTACCAGTAAAATTGGTATCCTTGTATTCTTCTCCTAGAATACGAATATCAATTGGCAACATAAGCAATAGGTCTTCTAGGTCCTTTTCGGTATTGTAAACAATAACTTCGTCTACATACTTGACTGCTTTTAATTGAATAAAGCGTTCTACTATACTTTGGATTGGCTTATTTTTGTTTGGCCTATCTTGTGTAGGATCGTTTTGCAGTGCTGCAATCAAATAGTCGCATTGATGTTTTGCATCCTCTAGCATACTAATATGCCCTGCGTGTAGTAGATCAAATGCACTTGCAGTGAATCCTACTTTCAATCTTTTACCTTGTTCTACTATCATAGTACCTTCAATAAATTAGTTGCACTAAAGAAATTCTCAGTAAGACTTTGTGCTTGCTTTTCTATATAACTAGTCCTAGTGTTATAATTTTCCATATGGCTTATAATAGTCCTGCACAAGTCGGGCCTATAAACGGTATAGGAATTATAGCTTTCTGTCCATTTGCTAGGATACTTAAACGTATCAGTGAACATTTCAGTATAACTTAAACGATCAGGTACTAACGGAATTGCTCCTACTAATGCTCCTTCGTACATACTGATGCCTAGTGTTTCCTGCAAGTTAGCACTAAACACCATCTTAGCTTGACCTAGTAATGTATGGTATTCGTGTTTAGTTAACTGCTTTTCTTGGCAAACTACGAACTCATATTGCGGTAACCAGTGTGCTAGATCTTTAAAAATCTCTAGCTGCTTTTCCGGAGCAATACGATGCGGGAATAAAATTAAATCTCGCTTGGGTAAGTTTTTATAAGGTGCAAGAGTATCTTCCATATACTCCATAGGCCAACCTGTTTGTGAAATCTTACCAGACTTGTTCCAACTGTCCAATGACACTATATCAACTTCTCTAAGTAACACATCACTAAACAAGTTAATATGAAACTCAGTAGCAAACCAGTTGTAGTCGATGGCGTGGAAGAAGCTTTTCTCGGCGTGTCTAACCCAAGGTGCATCACCGATAAGACGCCCTAAGAAGTCTTGAGGATCATAACTACCGGCGTGCCACAGAGCGTGAATCTTAACAGGAATGTTAAGAAGTTCACTCATATACTTTAAGTTGACAATACCAGGGTGCCAAGCATCAGTAAACAAAAAGTGATCACCGGGGCGAACGGCTCCGTTACAAAATAACTCGCCCATTCTTTCAACTTGATTCGCTTTGTAGATGTTTGTTCCGCCAAAGTTAAGAAACGCACCTGGAGTCGTTGCGCTAGGTATATCTTGGCGTCCAGATATGACTTGAACATTGTGACCTTCTTTCTCTAGTAAAGCAGGAACGTGCGTTTTCCACTGTCCAGTATAACGTGTTTCTACTGCTTCAATGTCTACTAAAAATATATTTGCCATAGTAAGTAAAGTGCAACAAGGGCATTGCGCCCTTGTTATTATTTTAGCGTAGCCTTAACTTTAGGCCAAGCACTTTTGTAAGTACCAACGTGTACTTTGATTTTCTTAGCATTACGGTCGTGTGTGAGTTGGACCATAATGTCAAAAGTAACAGCATTTTCCTTGTACTGTTCTTCTAGGATTTCATACCCATAAATTAGTCGATCAGACTGTAGATCGGTTAGGTACGAAGTAAATAGGCCGGTTACTAGGTAACCACTGCCTTCGTACATTACCCCATCATAGGGTTCTGCAATCTTTAGTAGGTCATACTTGACATTGTCAAGGCTTAGACGGCTACGTGAGACTTGGCGTTCTGAATTAGCGTATTGAGTTGCCATTTAATTATCTTTCAAAATATGCTACTGCACTGTGCACTAGCATTAGTTTACTTAGGGTTTATATTCTACAATTCCGTCTGACTCGCCGTCTTCTGATACAGTTACTTTGTAGTAACGCATATCGCCGTACTTTGGAATCAAATGGTTTTCTAGAATGTCTGTTGCAATCATTTCACAAGACTTGTGATTTTGGTTGCCTGATTTGATAAAATCTTGTAGTGCCCACTTGACTAAGAAAAATTCTAATTCTCGATCAAGGTGTGTTACTGAGATTTTAACAGATACTTTGAACATATGACGATGCTCTTTTTCCAAAAAGGAAATACGTTCGTCAATTTTGCTTGCGCCGGGATAGAAGTGGAAACCTTCAAACTCGGTGCGAACTTTAATGTATGTGTTAGTTGTTGCCATTATTATCTACCCACTTAACTTTAGATTCTTGCGCTGCTTCGCCGGTTGACTGTCTTCCTATATTATACAGTTCCCATAGCTTCCAGTCAATGGCTTCTAGCAGTTCGATCATCTTGTCTAGTTTTTCTGCTACTTGGTTGTTGTCTGTCATAGTATTTTATCACCTTTATACTTGTCCCAGCTGGTAAAGTTATCTCGATCCATTAGCTTGTGTAAACTATGGCTCCAGACTCCTGGGTTAGTTGCTTTAAAGTCTTTATCGTCAATCTTTAACATTGTGTTGTAATTCCACAATTTAATATACGGAATCGGGACACGAATCTGTGGTATGAAGTTATCGTACTCGTTTAAGCCGCCGTCGTTAAATTCTTCTACTGCTGATAGAGGAATATCAAGGCTACACATATACCCCATTTTAAGGTAATGCTCAATCATAGTTTCCCATTGGTCCCACTCTTCAGGAGTGGATGGCTTAAAGCTATGATTTGCACCAAAGAATATATGCTGACCCGGAGTAACCAATCTTGCAGTAATTTCTGCAAGAGGCTGTACGCCGACCACAAACAATGTTTCTAACCCATACGCAGGTGTGTGCTCAACTTCTTTACCAGTAAAGAACACTACACTATCGCTTACGCCAGATTCGTAATCTCTATTCATTATACAATGCTTTCTTCAAGTTCAGCTAGTTTAGCATCATCGGGGTCGTTAAAGCAATCGCTATCATTGTCGCCGTGGCGATCTGCTGTGTCTTCGACTTCGAACATAGAGTCATTGCTAAAGAATACTGCACTAGTCTTGAGGGACTTCTTGCCGTTAAAATCTGCTAGCAAATGCTGTGCCTTGTCTAGCTCAGTGAACGGAGTTTCACTAGTGAATACACGGTTAACAAGCTCAACCATATAAATGATGTTACGTGGTGTCCAATCGTCTAGTTCGCCTGCACCAAGTTTTTGCTTAGTCCAAGTATAAGGATCGGGTTGGAATCTCTGTACACTAGCATCCACTAAAGCATTGGCACGTTGGACAGACTCGATATGTTGATAAACATTATGGCCCATCATTAGGAAGTATGAGAAACTATCCCAGCTTGTCTTACCTTCCTTACCTAGCTTGTTAAGCATACCAGGAGCATAGTAACAAACATCGCCCATAGTCATACGTTCGCCGATTGGACTGCCCCAAGGCCAAGCTGCTTTGCTGCCAGCTAATATCTTGTTATCGACTGCCTTATCCATAATATAACTGAAGCGGTTATTGCGATGAACGTGCTGTGTGTATACTTGCCCGTGTGCAGTAGCAATAAACGGACTTGCACAGTCGAATGTGACTTTAATGTTCTCGTTTACGTGCTTGCGTAGATTACGCTGCACTGCGGTTAGTACAGTAGCCCACTCTAGTTTACTTGTTCCTAGGAAGTGGATTAGATCTCGACCTGGTTCTAATAGCTTTTCGTCACGCAGAGTGATTAACCTGCGTAGCATTAAATCTGCATCACGCATATTATTGCCACCCATAGCCCAGCCTTCGAACTCGTAGTGCTTGACTGCGTCATACCAAATATCAGCTTCAACGTTGTTGCCACCTTGCAGAACGTTCAGGAATTTAGTTTTACCTTGACGGTGCTTAATAAAGAAGTCGTTGTTAAACAATGTTCCTTTTAAACAGTCATTAAAGTCTTTAAGACCTGTGCGCTCTTGGTTAATAGGAGCAGCCGCCCAACTTGGAATATCAAGAATCATACTGTAATCAGCAGTAAATTCTAACCAGTTAAGAATAGCCATACGTGTCTTGTCAGCAGTACCGACATAACCTGCATCTCCTTGCTTTTCCCAGAAACGTTGCCAGTCAAAGTTGATAACACCTTTACCAATCTGGAATCCACCCGAGTCGCCTAAAATAAATGTATTAGGCTTGTCACGTTGCTGTACCATAGCTTCTTGCACGTAAGACTTAGTTAAGTCTAGCTGTGCGTGACCTGCGGAATACAGTGCGTGACTATAGTGAAAGTATGCTTTCTCCTTATTAAGGAAGTTCATACCCTCGATGCCGTGTTCAAATTCGGCAGGAATACGATCTTGCGGAACGTATTCCTCTTGTTGCTGCTTGCTAATAAAGGTGTTATAGAAGCCGCTGATACTAGGCAAGAATATTGCATAGTCTTTATTTCGCGGATCTAAATCCACTCTTGTTTTATAGCTTAATGTCATCGATCATCCTCAAATTCTACTCGTTGATTTTCTTCGTACTGTTGTCGTCGTAAGCGAGAAAGTTCATCACGATATTCTAGTCTCTTTTTCTTGAGAGTATTTAGGTCGGCATCACTAAATATGCCAGTTTTTTCCATTGCGTCAATCTTATTGTCAGCTTCTTGATGAAGCTTCTCTAAGTGGCGAATACGTCCTTCAATCATAATGAACTCTCCTTTAATTAACGAGTTAGACTTGGTAGGATATAGTTGTATAGACCAAGACCGCTATCGATACTGATCATACACGCACCTTGATCACTGAAGTTTACAGTACAAGTACCACTCATACCTAGCTTCATAATGTTCAAGAATTGTGTTAGTGGGAAACCGATGCCATCACGGATGGTACCTTCGACACCTGTTGCAAACACACGTTTACCGAAGTGGCTACCGCCGCTGTCGCTACCTAGCACAAATACTACGTTGCCATTTTCTACCTTAACAGTAAAAGTAGGTTCAATGCTAGAGTAAATGCCTGCTGCCTGAGCTAGGTCAGATACCTTAGCCTTAGTTGGCTCAAAGCTAATGTTCCACTTAGCGCCTTTGAACTTAACAGTTTGTAGTTCTTGGTCTACTACTTCTTTGCTCATTAGACGATACTTGTCTGTGTTACCATCGGCATCCTTGAACACTAGGCTCTCGGGTGCTTCAGTACCATTCTTAGTAACCTTAGCAACATCAACTGTGCTGCCATCGCGGTTGTATAGGTTTGTTAGGCCGTTAAGGAAGCCTAGGTTGCCCATACCAAACTCGCCTACTAGATCCATTGCTGGATTGTGTAATTTAGCATTTAAGATAACAGTCTTGTTTTGGTCTAGAGCGGAGATAGACGTATCTTCGTCTGTGCCGGTAACCTTAACTGCATCAATAATGCCTAGTCCGGCTGTGTGTCGAACTACGTCAAAAATAATATCTTTCATCATAGAAATTTTCTCCTTATGCAATCATTATATAAAAACACTGACACCATTGTCAATGCTCATTCGAACAAATCATTAAAATTGTTCTTCAATTGTGTACTCTGTAAGTCCCAGTCGAGTACACCAATTAAGTTATCGAGCTTGTTGTCGATAATTGTTTCTTCCATTGCTCCATTGTCGAACGGTAGTTCTTTGAACCAATGCGGAAGTCTTTGCTCATCAATCGGATAAGCGATACTGGTCATATTCATATTGTTTGGCTTTAGCTTACAAACAATAACCTTCATACCGTCTGTGATTGACAAGCTGTAGCTGTCACTGTGTGCTTTGCGTAACTTGTTCCAGTTGATAGCTGCCATTGCGTGTCCAACTCCGCACTTACCAGTCTTTTCGTAAGTTGCAGTATGGTGTGTTAAGTTGTTAACACGTTTTGGTGTACCTTTTTCCCAAGCAGGACGTTCCTTGAACGCACTCCTAAACTCAATGATCTTGTCCATAATATCGGACCGTTGTTGATTGGTAAGAACCATTAGCAGAATTTCTTGCAAGAACTTTTGCATATAGTCTGGAGTATCTGCTCGCTTGAGGTCGAGACCCATAGCCTTAATCTCGCCGGGGCTACCATCCTTATCCTTGCGCTTGCCTTCCTTATCATAGATAAGAACTGCATAACGCTTCTTAGTAATAAACAAGCCCTTGCTAGCAACAACTTCTCGACCTGCTGCAATTACCTTACCATATACTTCAGGTACGTTAAACGCACGATTCATAAATGCAGGGAACGTGCCGTTGACGTTCTCACTTACAGTATCATACAGTTCGATAATCTTATCTCGGCTCCAGTCTAACTCGCCTGCTTCTACACCTGCCTTGAATACAGGATATGCGCTGAAATAAGCAGAGTCAGTATCACCGTAAATGATAGTATCGCCTACGTGATCATATTTGCCGGTAAACATTTCATTAATTTGGCTAGCCATATGTTTAGCAATACTACGACCTGTTAGAGTAGTTGACTGACCTAGTCGCTGGTCGAAGAATCGGCTACCTGCGTTAAGCAAAGCACCATACGCAGAGTTCAAGTTAATCTTCTTAACCAACTGACGCTTGTCCCAATACTCGAACTGTTTCTTGTCGTCAATGAGGCTTTTGGCTTTCTTCTGTAGCTCTTTACGTTCGGCATACCATCGTTCTAGTAGGCCAGGAATAACACCTTTAGCTGCATAGCTGAAGATAGTCCCGTTAGCACTGAGCATTAGGTTCTGGCCACTGTGGAAGATAAGATCGTATACTTGGGCAGCACTCATTTGCTGGCTGCGACCATCTTCCCAATCAATGATTAGATCGGAGCCAATCTCCTTGTTCATCACACGTTCGTATTCTAAACAAGAAAACTTACCTTCCCAGCATTCTGCAAACGCTAGCCCTTCTGCTAGACCCTTACGAATCATAGCACGAGTCTCGTCTTGCCTAATCTGTCCCACGATTGTTTCTGGGCTCATATTAAGCGCACGAATAACAGACGGATACAGTGAGTTCAAGTCCATTGAACCGATCCAGTCGTGTATGCCTTTTTTAGGATATGCAACATACGCACCTGCTGCCTGCGTTTCAGTTTGATCTCTAGCCTTGTCGGGAACAATAAGTCCCCTGCTATGAGCTTCGTTGATAACAGCCTGGTCAGTAACTGCAACTGCACCCATTGTTGTAGGTAGCAATACAGTGTTGGCGTGTGCAAGAACGTTTACCAAGTCAATGAACTGTAGCTTGGCGTCTAGTTTCTTTAGCAGTGCAGTATCTTGCCTGTTGTAAGCAATAAACTTTTCGAAGTCGTTGTTGTATAGTTGGTCCAGTGTACCTTCGTATGCAATCTTGCGTTCGTCTAGCTCATATTCGCCGATAGCATCTAAGCTGTAACTATGACGTTCTTCATATGTGTATTTGCGATACAGTTCAAGATAGTCAAGGTGCACACGACCAGTTAAGTCGTATGTAGTTGCTACTTTACCGTATTTCTCAAACTCACGTGCTTTCGGGAATTGATTCCACAAACAGAATTGTCGCGTATAGTCTTTACCAAGAACACGTGCAATGCGATTAACAGTGTACGGGATGTCGAAGCCTTCGCTGTTCCAGCCAGACAATACATCTGCCTCATCAATTAGTGCAAGAAAGTGCTCTAGAAGCTCGTCCTCTGTTGAACAAAGCAAAGTATTTTCAAACCTGGCACAGATTTCCTCTGCTTGCTCTGTTGTTAGTGTATTGGGTTTGATTACTAGTGTTACTAGCTTATCTAACCAATCCAAGTGGACAGAGATAGCAGTGATCTTGTTAAATGGATCGTCTGGTGGTGCAAAGCCTAAGTCCTTGTTGAAGTCTACTTCAATGTCAAAGAAGCATACATTTAGTGTGGGGGCTTCTGCGTTTAGATAGTTCTTTTCTAGGCATTTGAACACAGGCTTGATGTCGCTTTCATACAGCTTCTTGTGCCCGTATATTCTCTTTTCTTTATCAAATTGCTTGCGTGACGCTACTGCAACTTTAGATAGCTTTTCTCCGTGGATGCTAGTGTACTTGCCTTTAGGGTCTTTATAGTAGAAACTATACTCTGCTGGAAATTCTTTGTAGACACGTTTAGCTTGTAAACGCTCTACTACTCGGATAAGGTCTTTCTCCTTATCGTAAATTGCGTCAATATAACTCATATACTCCTTGGCTCGATTGTGGCCGGCCTACCTTGATCTTATTTGCCGTACTTAATAGTATACAGCAGGAACTCTTCTCGATCAACCCAATAGGTTTCCACGACAGGGGTTCCGGGCCCTGTTATAATTCTAGTACCCTTCATTGCCGGCTTAATCCACAACCATTTGTTAGTTAGTGTATCACGCCTAGGCAACAAAGGCCTAGCTTCTGTCCACTTGGCCCACTTAAAGTACATTGCCATATGGTCGTACCAGTAGGCATCAAAGTTGTTATCTAATGGCATATTAAGCCTGTAGAATCATTTTGACTAGTGCAATAGTGTCGATGCTAACTAGGAGGAAGTAGTTAGCAAGCATACCTGTACTTCGACGAGTCCAAGCAGCCCAGGCAAAGATTGCACACTGGGCAATGAACAGTGGATACAAGATTAAGAATGGCGGGTTAGGAACAGTGATTGCCATAGTGATACTACAGCCAATGCTCATAAACCACGCAAGAATCT
>JACCDP011160463.1_pt1 | contig 64907 bp, 67 predicted proteins | sample 7445841 | NCBI WGS metagenome assembly JACCDP01 (sample SAMN15323441, study PRJNA562643) | freshwater metagenome | isolation source: river surface water | place: USA:Blue River Watershed | collected 2017-08-17 | reverse complement strand
TGCACTTCGAATTCCTTGAATTTCAAGTGGAGAACAGACAATTGCCCTGGCACCAGAATTAACTGCTAATTTAGCAAGTTCGATTGCTCTATTTAGTGGGCTACCTTCGTATCCAATTTCAACCATATCCTCTTGCGATAACGAGGTAAGTATCGTAACTGCAGTGATTTCGGTATTCGGAGCAGCTACTGAAGCGGCTTTAATCATGGCGCTACCACCAGATGCATGTACCGTTAAAAACTTAGGCTTTAGCGGTGCAACTTGCGCAGTTGCAGAAGCAACGGTATTTGGAATATCGTGCAATTTAAGATCTAAAAAGATTTCACAATCAGTTTCGTTCTGAATTGCACGTACGCCCGCTTGGCCAAATTTCAAGAAAAACTCTAAACCTAATTTATAAATACCAACGGATTCCGTGGTCAATGAGATCCATTGTTTAGCAATATCTAACTCGTTGGTATCCATTGCCAAGAAAATTGGTGATTTCAAATCTGGTCACCTTCCGTCACATTTGCCCTATGCGCATATCCAACCGCTTCTTTAACGGAGGCAAAACCTTTATTGATCAAAATCTCTCTCAACTCGTTTTGGATTCTATGTACCGCGGATGGATCACCAAAAGATGCCGTGCCAATAGATATCCCGGACGCGCCAGCCAAGATCATCTCAAAAGCATCCTTACCGGATGCCACTCCACCCATGCCAAGAATTGAAACGTTAGGCAGAGCTTCTCGCACTTGATAAATAGCCCGTACCGCGATTGGCCTGATAGCTGGCCCTGATAAGCCGCCAGTCTTTCCACCTAAATGTGGGCGCATGGTTTCGGTATTAATAACCATTCCTAGGACAGTATTTATCATTGCGATTCCGTCTGCGCCAGCGCCGATAACTGCAGCAGCAATTGAAGCAATATTTGTTACATCGGGAGTTAACTTAGCAAGAATTGGTAACTCTCCTCCGATGATTCCGCGTACGCTTTTGACGACGTCGGAGGCGCTATTCGGATCACAAGCAAATACCAATCCTCTATTTTCTACATTGGGACAGGAAATATTCACCTCAATCGCTGAAATTCCTGAGACTCCCCTTAATTTTCTGGCTAAGACGCCATATTCCTCTGCAGTTTCGCCTGCAATGGAAACAATAACTCTCGCTCCTTGAGATGCAAGCCAAGGGATATCTTCGACAAGGAAGGCATCAATTCCTGGGCCTTGCAAACCGATGGAATTCAACATACCGCTTGGAGTTTCAGCCATGCGCGGTGTCGGTCGACCGGCGCGTGGTTTCAACATAATTGACTTTGTAACTACCGCGCCAATTTCACGTAGCGGAAAGAATTGGGCGAGCTCCTTACCGCTACTTGCGCAACCACTTGCAGTGAATAATGGAGTTGGAAACCAAGCTCCACCTAAGGTAGTAGAAAAATCGAAACTCATAATTGCGTACCGACCATGTGCCATTGCACGAATTCGCCATCCATTACTGGACCATCAATGCAACTTCTTAAATTTTTAACTTCACCATTTTCATTCTTCACTGGAAGCACGCAGGTCATGCAAATCCCAACTCCACAGGCCATTGACTCTTCAACGGCACACTGATGTGCAATATCCGCGGCAACTGCTATCCCAGATAACGCCTCCAACATGGGCATTGGTCCGCAAGAATAAATAACTCTCACATCATGCTCATCAATCAGTTGTGGCAGAGAGTCTGTTACTCGTCCGGATTCGCCTGCAGTTCCATCTTCGGTAAATATCTTCAAGGAAGTAACGGCACGTTTGCCTTCTATCGGTGCATAAATCTTGGCCGCGGTACTCGCACCTAAAGCCATAATTACTCTACATCCGCGAGATTTCAAAACTTCGGCTAGACCAAAAAGTGGCGCAGATCCGTAACCGCCTCCAACTAATAACGCAGTAACAGGTTCAGTTGGTATTCCAAAGGCGGTACCTAATGGAGTGATCACATCTACCTGCGATCCTTCACTTTGTGCACATAACCATTTAGAGCCACTTCCATAAGGGGCAATGATTAATTCAACAGTTCCCCTATCACTTGTGCGAGAGATTGCGAATGCTCTACGCAAGACCATTCGTGAAGTTTCCCCACCTACGGAAATCGCGATGAAATTGCCAGGTTTTATATATTTGACGACCTCGCCAACCTCTAAAACTATTTGATGGTACACGCCAATACGCCTGTTGCTTAGAACAACAGCTCGTATTTGCGAAGCGTGCTTATTAATTGGCAATTTCAACCAACCATTCTTGAAGAGACTTTACGCCTAACTCAGAATTTCGAATTGCTTTGATTCCCTCAACTGCAGCTTTAAAACCGGCAACCGTGGTAATACATGGAATCGACCTTTGCACCGCCGTCGTTCTAATAACCCATCCATCTTGTCTGGTCCCTCGACCGACTGGTGTATTAATCACTAGGTCAATTTGTCCTGAAACCATCTGTTCGACAATAGTCTTTTCGCCAAGCGGACCAGTGCCTTCGGAGTGTTTACGAACAGTAATTGCATCTAGCCCCTGCTTCGCAAGTGTTGCGGCAGTTCCGGCCGTGGCAACTATCTGGAATCCCATCTCTATTAATTCTCGAGCTGCACCTATTCCAGCTGCTTTATCTTTATCACTCAATGAGATGAAGACAGTTCCGGTCTTAGGTAAAGCACCAAATGCAGCAATCTGACTCTTTGCATAGCTTTCGCCGAATGTTGCGGCTATACCCATGACTTCGCCAGTAGATCTCATCTCTGGACCAAGTGTTGCATCTACTCCTCGGCCATCTGGTCTTCTAAATCTATTCCAAGGAAGTACAACTTCCTTGACTGAGATAGCTTTCGGCTTTACGTCTGCCTTTGGCAATAAGCCCTCATTTTGAAGCGCTTCAATCTTTTCGCCAACCGAAATACGCGCAGCTGCTTTTGCAAGTGCAATACCAGTTGATTTTGATACAAAGGGCACGGTTCGAGATGCACGAGGATTTGCTTCCAAAACATAGAGCTGCCCATTAGATATTGCATATTGAATGTTGATTAAACCGCGTACATTTACGCCTCGAGCAATCTTCTCTGTAGCTTGTCGAATCTCAATCAATTGACTTGGCGTAATTGTTATTGCTGGCAATACACAGGCGCTATCTCCAGAATGGATGCCAGCCTCTTCGATATGCTCCATTACCCCACCGAGGAAGAGTTGATCACCATCGAAAAGTGCATCAACATCTATTTCAATTGCGTTATCCAAAAAGCGATCTACGAGAACCGGGTGGCCAGGGGTGATTTCAGTAGCTCTCGAAATAAACCCAGCTAAAGCTTGATCGTCATAAACGATCTCCATGCCACGACCGCCTAGAACAAAGGAAGGTCGTACTAAGACTGGATAACTAATTCGCGCGGCAATATCTTGAGCTTCAAGTAACGATGACGCCATTCCATATTCAGGCGCTACTAAATTTTGTTCTTCAAGTATTCGACCAAATGCACCACGCTCTTCTGCAAGATTTATTGCTTCTGGCGAGGTACCCAAAATATTTACGCCAGCTTCTTTGAGGCCCTGTGCCAATCCGAGCGGTGTTTGTCCACCCAATTGCGTAATTACACCTAACACAGGACCTGCAGCTTCCTCGGCAGCAATTACTTCGAGCACATCTTCTAGCGTTAGTGGTTCAAAATATAAGCGGTTGCTGGTGTCATAATCTGTTGAGACGGTTTCGGGATTGCAATTAACCATCACCGTTTCAAAACCTGCCTCACGCAACGTAAAAGAGGCATGAACGCAGCTGTAATCAAATTCAATTCCTTGGCCAATTCGATTTGGGCCTGAACCCAGAATGATTACAGCAGGTGTGGTTCGTTTTGCGACTTCGCTCTCTTCTTCGTAAGTTGAATAATGATAAGGAGTGAATGCTTCAAATTCCGCCGCACAAGTATCTACAGTTTTATAAACCGGTCTAACGCCGAGGTGCAGGCGATTCGCTCTAACTTCGCCTTGGGTGATTCCTCTAATTACTGAAATCTGTTGATCCGAGAAACCTAACTGCTTGGCGCTGAACAGTAGTTCGGCAGTTAATTCGCCAGGTAGCGCCAATTCTTCGGCCTTTTGATTAATTAACTGCAGCTGATGTAAGTACCAAGGATCTATTTTGGTTGATTCATGGACTTGTTCGATGCTCGCGCCAGCCCACATTGCTAATTGCACTTGCTGTAAACGATATTCCGTTGGAATTCTCATCGAATCCAATAGTGATGGAACATTTACGGACTTTTTATCAGAAGGGAATGTGAAAACTGCCTCTTTTCTTTCGAGGGAGCGGAGCGCTTTTTGTAGGGCCTCAGGGAAAGATCGCCCGATTGCCATTGCTTCACCAACCGACTTCATAGTGGTGGTAAGCCTCGGATCGGCATCTGCGAATTTTTCGAAGGCAAAACGTGGCGCCTTTACAACAATGTAATCCAGAGTTGGCTCGAACGAGGCGGGAGTTACCTTGGTAATATCATTTTGAATTTCATCCAAGGTATAGCCAACTGCCAATTTGGTCGCAATTTTAGCGATCGGAAAACCGGTAGCTTTAGAAGCAAGCGCAGATGATCTAGAGACTCTTGGATTCATCTCGATAACGATGATTCTTCCATTTTGCGGATTAACCGCAAATTGAATGTTGCAACCGCCGGTATCAACACCTACTTCACGGATAATATTTATCGAAAGATTACGAAGTTTTTGATACTCAACATCTGTCAAAGTTAATGCCGGCGCCACTGTGATTGAGTCACCAGTATGAACTCCCATAGGATCCAAGTTTTCAATGGAACAGACAATAACTACGTTGTCCTTGCGATCGCGCATTACCTCTAATTCATACTCTTTCCAACCCAAGATTGATTCTTCAAGGAGTACTTCAGATGTAGGACTATGGCGCAGCCCAGCTCCTGCTATTTGTTCTAATTGTTCTGCATTAAACGCAACTCCTGAGCCTAATCCACCCATGGTGAATGAAGGTCGAACCACAACTGGATAATTTAGCTCAGAAACTGCGGCAAAGCACTCTTGCATAGTGTGGCAAATAATTGACTTTGCAGATTCGCCGCCAACTTTTTCCACAATCGCGCGGAATAGTTCTCGATTTTCACCTCTTTGAATTGCATCAACATCTGCACCAATTAACTTAACGCCGTGCTTCTGCAATATGCCTCTTTCATGGAGCCCCATAGCTGCATTTAGTGCAGTTTGACCACCAAGTGTTGCGAGTACTGCGTCCGGTTTCTCCTTAATCAATATCTGCTCTATAGCTTCAGGAGTAATTGGTTCGATGTAAGTCGCATCGGCAAATTCTGGGTCAGTCATAATTGTTGCTGGATTTGAATTTATTAAGACCACCCGAATACCTTCAGACTTTAAAACTCTGCAGGCTTGGGTTCCGGAATAATCAAATTCACATGCCTGACCAATGACAATCGGACCAGAACCAATAACTAGTACGCTCTTTATGTTGGAATCAATCGCCATTATTTAGCACGCTCTTCCATAAGTTTTACAAAACGATCAAAAAGGTAATTAGCATCATGGGGACCGGCTGCCGCTTCTGGATGGTATTGGACGCTAAATGCTGGGCGATCAATCAATCTTAAACCTTCAACCACTCCATCATTTAGACCCACATGGGTAACTTCTCCACGCCCATAAACAGTTGTAAATATTCCATCAGTTGGCGCTTTGAGCGCAAAACCATGATTATGTGCCGTAATTTCAACCTTGCCAGTTAACTTATCAAGGACTGGTTGATTTATGCCGCGATGTCCAAATTGCAACTTATAGGTTTCGAAACCGAGCGCTCTGCCGAGTATTTGATGACCAAAACAAATACCAAAGAGCGGAATTTCCGCTGCCAATAACTCTCGAACTGTTTCAACAACTGAATCCATTGTGGATGGATCGCCGGGACCATTTGAAAGAAAAACCCCATCCGGATTTAAACTAAGAATCTGATCGGAAGTCGTGTTGAAAGGTACCACCGTTACCTCAACGCCTCGCTCTGCGAAAGATCTTGGAGTAGCTGCTTTGATACCTAGGTCAAGTGCAACCACATGGAACTTCTTGTCAGGTGACTTCACTACATAATTGGAATCAGTTGATACATCTTCAGATAGGAAACTTCCGCTCATCTGATCCATCTTTCGAACTTCAATCACCATCTCTTCTCGACTGAGTTCTTCTCCACTAAATATTCCAACTCGCATTGCGCCACGATCTCTTAAATGGCGAGTGAGCGCTCGAGTATCGACGCCAGAAATTCCAACTATCTCTTGCTTTTGCAATTCTATTTCTAGATCTTCACTTGCTCGCCAATTGCTAGTTATAGGCGAAGGATTTCTGACTACAAAACCGCTTACCCAGATTTTTGAAGATTCATTATCTTCCTGATTCCAACCAGTATTTCCGATATGAGGCGCCGTCATTACGACAACTTGTTTATGATACGAAGGATCGGTAAGCGTCTCTTGATATCCGGTCATACCTGTTGCAAAAACTGCTTCACCGAAAGTTCTACCATTGGCACCCCAAGACGAACCTTCAAAGATTCTGCCGTCATCAAGAACTAAATATGCTTTTGACATCTATTTCGCCACCCAAGTCTTGCGACCATTGAAGAAAGTTGCTACGACGCTGCCGCCGAAGTGCATCCCGTGAAAAGGGGTGTTCTTACTCTTTGATGCCACTAGATCTCTATCTACTTTCCAGGATTTATTTGGTGCGAATAAGGTCAAATTAGCAGGGGCACCTTTAATAATAGGTTGGCCTTGCCTGTGATACTGACCAATTCTGGCTGGATTGGTGGACATTCGCTTTTCTAACTCTTCCAGGTCCATCAGCTTGGTATCAATCATCGTCTGCCAAACAACTGAAAGTGCAGTTTCGAGGCCCAACATGCCGAAAGCTGCATATTGCCATTCGCATTCTTTACTCTCAGCTGGATGCGGTGCATGGTCTGTAGCGATTATGTCGATGGTGCCATCTGCCAGACCTTCACGAAGCGCCATTACATCTCGTTCGGTACGTAGCGGTGGATTGACTTTGAAAATTGGATCGTAGCTCTTTGCCAATTCGTCTGTCAGCAAAAGATGATGTGGTGTTACTTCTGCGGTGACATTGATGCCGCGTGCTTTTGCCCAACGAATAATTTCAACACCACCAGCGGTAGTTAAATGGCAAACATGGAGTCTGGACTGAACATGATCTGTCAGCAACACATCTCGTGCAATTATTGCTTCTTCAGCAACTGCAGGCCAACCCTTCAAACCAAGTTGCGAAGAGATGATGCCTTCATTCATTTGCGCATCAACTGTCAAGGTGGGGTCTTGAGCATGTTGTGCAATAACGCCATTGAACTTTTTTATGTATTCAAGAGCACGTCTCATTACTAAGGCATCACTGACGCAATTTCCGTCATCGCTAAAGACGCGAACCTGTGCAACCGAATCGGCCATTGCACCTAGTTCGGCTAACTCTTTACCAAGTAATCCTTTGGTGACTGCGCCAATTGGGTAAACATCCGTCAAGCCGCACTCTTGACCTAATCTAAATACCTGTTCGACTACGCCTGCAGTATCTGCAACTGGAGAGGTATTAGCCATGGCAGATACCGCGGTGAAACCACCCTTTGCTGCAGCCATCGAACCGGTTTCTACAGTTTCCGAATCCTCTTTACCTGGTTCGCGTAAATGGGTGTGGAGATCAACTAATCCTTGTAGCGCAATCGTTTCCTTGCCCGAAACAATCTCAAAACCGTCATTTGCAAACTGTTCCCCTAAATTTTGACCAATTTCCAAGATAAGGCCATCTTTAACTGCGATATCAACCTTTTCGTTCTTTAGGAAGGTATCAGTAATTAAATATTTCACATCTCACCTGCTAGAAGTAGATAAAGAATTGCCATCCGAACATTTATCCCATTACTTACTTGCTCAACAATCACACTACGCGCAGAATCTGCAGATTCGGCGGTGATTTCCAGTCCTCTATTCATGGGCCCTGGATGCATGACGATTGCATTTGATTTGAGAATCGCTAGCCGCTCTTGATTTAGACCAAAATACCTTGAATATTCACGCGCGCTTGGAAAGAACGAATCCGACATTCTCTCTAGTTGAACTCTCAGCATCATGATCGCATCAACTTCTGGCAGAACTTCATCCAAGTTATAGGAAACTTGAGCAGGCCAATGCTCCACTCCGACTGGCATTAAAGTTGGTGGAGCGACCAGAAATACTTTAGCTCCTAATTTTTCTAACAATAATACATTTGATCTAGCAACGCGCGAATGTAGAACGTCGCCAACTATTGCTATCTTAATTCCGCGTAGATCTTTTTCATCATGTGCAAGATGTTTACGGATAGTGAACGCATCAAGCAGTGCTTGACTTGGGTGTTCATGCGTTCCATCACCCGCGTTAATCACCGAACCCGATGTCCATTCTGAGTCTGCCAATCGTCGGGCAGCTCCTGATGCGCTATGTCTGATAATGACCGCATCAGCACCCATAGCTTGCAAAGTTAGTGCGGTGTCTTTAAGAGATTCACCTTTGGATACTGAAGAACCCTTGGCGCTGAAATTAATTACATCCGCAGATAAACGCTTTGCGGCCGCTTCGAATGAAATACGCGTTCTGGTTGAATCTTCATAAAAAAGATTTACGATGGTTCGACCACGTAATGTTGGCAACTTCTTCATTGGACCATCTGATACCCGAGCCAATTCATGGGCGGTATCTAAAATTTGTATTGCCTCATCGTAGGTCAGATCGTTGATCGAAAGTAAATGTTTCATTATTCGACCACCACTTCATCTTTGCTATCCACTTCAGTTAAGAGCACCTTCACTGATTGGCCAATATTCGTTGGCAAATTCTTTCCCACAAAATCAGCGCGAATTGGTAGTTCCCGATGGCCACGATCTACGAGTACCGCTAATTGAACCGATCGTGGGCGGCCAATTTCACCAAGCGCATCAAGTGCAGCGCGAATTGTTCGGCCGGAAAAGAGCACATCATCGACCAGAATCACATCGCGCCCTTCGATACCTTCTTTTGGAACATTAGTAGGCATAAGTGGCCGAGGCGCCCTGGTACGTAGGTCATCTCGATGCAGAGTAATGTCGAGAGTGCCATGCAGTACTGGCTTGTTCTCTATCTTTGCAATTAGTTCAGAGATTCGATTAGACAAGTGCGCACCGCGCGTAGGAATGCCGAGAATTACGAGATTCTCCGAACCAGAGTTACGTTCTAGAATCTCATGAGAGATGCGCGTAAGCGCGCGCGAGATATCCGCTGAATTCATTTCTTACCACCTTCCCCACCTCTCTGGATGGGTCGTTAAAGGATCGTGGCCGAGTGTATACGACTAAAGCGCAATCTGCCCCTTGAGGCTCGCCAACTTACTTAAGACGCCATGGATGAAAGTTGCCGAATTCTCAGTAGATAGCTCTGCTGCAAGCTTGAGCGCTTCATCAATAACTACCGCCTCTGGGGTCTGGCTCCAGAGAAGTTCCCAAATTGCTAGGCGGAGAATATTTCGATCAACGCTTGGAATGCGATCGAAATCCCAACCTTGAATGTAACTACGAATTAATTCATCAATCCTGGCATTATTTGCTTTTACGCCGGCGAGAATCTCGGCCGCATAATCGCGTACCTCACCATCAACGCCAAGAGAAATTTCAGACTTTCTCAAGTCTGCTTGGAATAATTGATCTAAAGCCTCTTTGCGAGCCTTGCTCCGCTGAGCCATTTAAGCGCGGCCTAAATAAGACCCATCACGAGTATCTACAAGAACCTTCTCACCCTGCTTGATGAATAGCGGAACTTGAATATCAATACCCGTTTGCACAGTGGCCGGCTTAGTGCCGCCTGAAGAACGATCACCTTGAATGCCAGGTTCGGTGTAAGTAATCTCTAATTCAACTGAAGCAGGTAGTTCGATGTAAAGCGGATTGCCTTCGTGGATAGCAACGTTAACTTCCGCATTCTCCAACAGGAAGTTTGCGGCATCGCCAACAGTAGCCTCAGGGATTGTCATTTGGTCATAGGTAGTGGTGTCCATGAATACGAAATCTGCACCATCTTTGTAGAGGTATTGCATATCGCGCTTCTCAACAACCGCAACATCAACTTTAACTCCGGCATTGAAAGTCTTCTCAACAACTTTGCCAGTTAGCACTTGCTTCATTTTGGTGCGAACGAAAGCTGGTCCTTTACCTGGTTTAACATGCTGGAATTCAACTACAGTCCATAGTGACCCATCGATATTTAAGGTCATGCCATTCTTTAGATCATTTGTTGTTGCCACGAATTACTCCCTGATTGATTAACTTGCGAAGTTTACCTGTTATCTATCAGTTTTAAGAAATCAGAGACTTCAATGCATTTAGCGCCAAAATATAGGAATTTGGCCCAAAACCCGCAATCGTGCCATTTGCAACGCCGCTTATTACAGAAGTATGGCGAAATTCTTCGCGGGACATTGGATTCGATAAATGCACTTCAATTAAAGGAGACTTAACCATCTCTGCTGCATCGTGAATCGCTATTGAGTAATGAGTGAAAGCTGCTGGATTTATGATTACAGGTAAGTTCTGATCAGCCGCTTCGTGTAACCAACCAACTATTGTCGCCTCATCATCACTCTGGCGAATATCGGCATCGAAACCGAGGTTTCTTGCGCCATCAGCAATTAATTCTTTTAATTGTTCCCAATTAAGATCGCCATAGTACTTGGAATCACGAATATCTAATCGAGCCAAATTGGGACCATTGAGAACTAGAACCTTCATTGGCTAATTCTCTCATATGCAAGAGCCATTTCTTCTGAAGTTGCATCCTCAATTCGAATACAAACACCAATATCAGAAATCGCCACAAAGCGTATTTGACCGTTCTTATTCTTTTTATCTAATGCCATATGTTTCAATAAATCTGAAAAGGCCGAATTCTCATAGCTAGTAGGCAATTTTAACGCTTTCAAAATTTCATAATGTTTATCTACTAGCTCCGCACTTAAGACTCCCTTTACGGAGGCAAGTTCTGCTATAAAACACATTCCAATTGAAACTGCTTCGCCATGACGCATATCAAAGTTAGACCGCTTCTCTATTGCGTGTCCTAACGTGTGACCGTAGTTAAGAATCTCTCGTAAAAAACTCTCCTTAAAATCAGCGCTCACTACTTCAGCTTTGACAGAGACTGCCTTATGAATTAGTTCCAGCTGTAAATTTTCGTCATTACAGATATCTTTCAGGGATTTATTCTTTAACAGTTCCAAAATCTGGCCATCCGAAATGAACCCACATTTAACAACTTCAGCCATACCGGCAGCCACATCTCGCTCCGATAACGTCTTGATCCAAGACAGATCGATAAGAACTGATAAAGGCGAATGAAAAGCTCCAATGAGGTTCTTTCCGTGTTCGGAGTTAATGCCGGTCTTTCCACCTACCGCTGCATCAACCATTCCGGCTATCGTGGTGGGAATGGCAATCCAATCAATTCCTCGCATCCAAGATGCCGCAGCGAATCCTGCTAAATCAGTAACGGTTCCACCACCGATGGCAACTAATAAGTCACCTCGATTTAAGCCATGTTGACCTAGCTCGCGCCAAACTTGTAACAACACCTCGGGACTTTTGCCGGCCTCGCCATCAGGAATTCTTACTATTGGAATATCTACATCTATTTCAAAATTCGAAGAAGTTATCACAACAACTTTGGTACGCCCTTCAACCCAATCGTTAAGGGCTGTTTTCCAATCAATTCCAATTTCCACTTGGTATGCGCGTTCAGCATTAACTGGCACAGTTCTCATAATGTTTCAACTATCTGCGAGGCTATTTCGTCAACGGTTTTTTCGCTAACATCAATTTTGAGGTCAGCTAAAGATTCATAGATTGGGCGTCGTGCATTCATTAACTCGGCCCACTTTTGTCTTGGATTCACCATTAATAGTGGCCGTGCGCTATCGAAACCCACCCTTGGCGAGACCGCCGAAAGTGAAATATCCAAGAAAATCTTCTTGGCTGAGCTATTAGCAATGGCGTTCTGGGTTGCATCGTTAGCTACCGCACCGCCACCCAAAGAAAGTACACCTGACTCGGCTAGAAGTGCATCTATAACAATGCTTTCCTCGACAAGGCGAAAGTGTGGCTCGCCATCTTCAATAAATATTTCTGAGATGCTTTTGCCTTGATCGGCTTCTATAAGTTGGTCTGTATCGGCGAAGCTGCAATCGAGTCTTCTTGCCACTTCCGCACCAACTGTAGTTTTTCCCGCACCCATTGGTCCGATTAGAACTATTCTTGGCGCCATTATTTATAAGGCAAATTCTCTTTGTAACTTAAGAAGTTGCGACGAGTTTCCCCTACCGAATCTCCGCCAAACTTTTCTAATACTGCTTCTGCTAGAACCAAAGCCACCATTGCTTCAGCTACCACACCTGCTGCTGGTACAGCGCACACATCAGAACGTTGATTGATCGCTTTAGCTGCTTCGCCGGTTGCAACATCAATTGTGTCGAGTGCCTTTGGTACGGTTGAAATTGGTTTCATTGCAGCTCGTACTCGTAGTAAATCTCCATTACTCATGCCACCCTCGGTGCCACCCGCGCGTTGGGAACGACGAACAATTTGCCCATCTTTCAATTCGATCTCATCATGCGCAACAGATCCACGTCTGGTTGCCGTACGAAAGCCATCACCTAGTTCGACGCCTTTAATTGCTTGAATTCCCATTAATGCCGCAGCTAATCGAGAATCAAGTCTGCGATCCCAATGAACATGTGATCCCAACCCAACGGGAACATTAAATGCAATCACCTCAACGACTCCACCTAAAGTGTCACCATCTTTATGTGCCGCTTCAATCTCCTTAACCATTGCTGCCGAACCGACTGGATCAGCGCAACGAACTTGATCAGCATCAATATTTGGTAAATCACTAATTTTTGGTAGTGGCGTATCTTCGGAAACACTTGCGCTACCGATGGACACGACATGACTTAAAATTTCGATATCAACGCTCTGTTTTAGAAACGCTTTTGCAATTGCACCAAGCGCTACGCGTGCTGCGGTCTCGCGAGCCGATGCTCGCTCTAAGATTGCTCGCGCATCGTTAAAGTCATATTTCTGCATGCCAACTAAATCTGCATGTCCAGGTCTTGGTCTAGTAAGTGCCGCGTTTCGAGCCAATTTTGAGATCTCTGCTTCGGCGACCGGGTCAGCTGACATGACTTTTTCCCACTTTGGCCACTCGCTATTTGCGACCTCTACCGCTACTGGTCCTCCTTGGGTCTTGCCAAGGCGCACTCCGCCAGTGATAGTTACTTTATCCGCTTCAAAATTTTGTCTAGCCCCACGACCAAAACCAAGGCGACGTCGTGCAAGCTCTTTATCAATATCGGCGGTGGTTATTTCGACATGTGCAGGCAACCCTTCGATTATTCCAGTAAGAAGAGGACCATGAGATTCGCCTGCCGTTAACCAACGCATTGGATAATTATTTCAGATGAAACCATATCTTCGCGCCAAATAAGAGCTCAGGACACCTATTGCAAGATATGGGGCAAACGGCAATGACTTCTGACGCCCTAACAGCGCGCCAAGCCCAGCAAAGAGCAGGGCAAAATAAATCCAAAATTGCGAGAGATTCAAGATTTGAGACCAAATCGCTACGCAGATGGATAATTTAATATCGCCAGATCCAATTAGATTGCCAAAGAGAATTGCAGTGAGAATTCCTATCGCAATAAATGCAATGAAAATCCTTTCGAAATATAAAAAAGAGATCGCAGTAGAGCCGTAGGTTAGCCAGTTAGGTATTCGCCTAGATTTCAGATCAAAATAAGTAGCGGTAGCTACCGTTGAGATTAGAAATAAGCTCATCCTCTATCTGAAAGTTCGGCCTCTCCTGCGGCACGCAGTAATTTAGACATCGCAGGTCGATCAATTACATATCCCGTCATCAAATGAATCTGATCGATCGCCTGATGGATAAGTAGATCCATGCCATCGATTACTTTTCCGCCCCACTTTGACGCAAGTGCGGTTGGCCAAGGATTATAAAGAGATTCAAATAAAACTCCGGTGCCAGCAATTAGCCCATCTGCAACATTGGCAGGAGTTGTATTAATAACTAGATCTGCATCCAAAACCACATCATCCCAATTCTTAAATTTAAGTTCCGCCATCACAACGGCATTTCGCATATCCATCTCTCTATGAGCGCTGCGATTAATAACTTGGATTTTTCTGCCTGGTGCATCTATGGCTGCGGCAGCGGCTCTTGCCGTACCCCCTGCCCCAATAATTTGGACAGTATGAAAGTCTGAAATTTGATGTTGCGCTAGCGCCCAGATAAATCCTGCAACATCCGTACTTAACGCCTGCCATCCATCTTTAGTTGGAAGCAAGGTGTTCCCAGAATTAATCTGCTTAGCTAAGGGGTCAACTAAATCTGCGACTGAAAAGATCTCTTCTTTAAGAGGCATTGTGAGAGAGAAACCGATCCAATTAGCATCCGTTTCACGAACATGTTTCATAAAGGTTTTGAGTTCGCCACTCTTCACTTCAACCGCGTCATATTTTCCTTCAATGCCAAGTGCTAGATAGGCAGCATTATGTAGAGTTGGCGAAAGTGAGTGATTTATTGGAGAGCCGAGTACGGCCGCTCTTTTTCTCATTCGAAAGCTCCTGCCCTTAAATTCTTCTGGTACTCATTCTTCCAAATCAGAAACTCATCGTGCGACTTGGTAAACCTAGTATCGCCAGGTTTAACCGTTATGAAGTAAAGCCAATCTCCTGGCTCTGGATTTAGAGCCGCTTTCATTGCCTCGCGCCCTGGGTTTCCAATCGGACCAGGCGGTAATCCAAATCTTCGATATGTGTTGTACGGAGAATTAATTAGAGTCGATTTAGTGGATAGAAAAACTGAGCCCCGAGTCTGAGTTATGTAATGAACTGTAGTGTCCATCTGGAGTGGCATTCCTATTTTTAGACGGTTGTAAATAACTCTGGAGATCTTTTTAAAATCGGCTGGATCACCCTCAGCCTGAATGATCGAGGCGACTATCAAATCACTCTTATCTCGCAATCCCAGCTGCTCCGCCTCTTCGGCAAAACGTGTGACCATAGCTTGTAGCGCGCTCTTTGTTGAAGTGCCTTTTGCAAAGGAATACTGCGCAGGAAAGAAAATACCGTCAGTAAACTCAAAGCCTGCTGGCAATTCAATAACCGAAAGTGCATCACTTGCATCTTTGAAACCCGCCGATTCCATCTCTTTAAAGATTTCGCTGCGCCACATTCCCTCGATAATTGAAATAAGTCCAACATTACGATTTGGATCAAGCAACTGATCAAGCGCTTGCGAAGCAGAGATTTCTTGATTTAATTGATGGATACCCGGAGCTATTTTCATAGAACGTGAGTCATTAATCGCTAATTGATAAAAGGCGGTGACTGATGCGGTAACTCCCTTATCAAATAGCTCATTTGCGATCTCAAGTCCCAATTCACCTTGCGATACTTCAATATCAACTAACACTTCGTTGCTTTCAAAACTACGATTCGGGTAGTCAGCAACTTCGGCGAGATTGACGCGAATTAAATGTAGGGCAAATGCCAAAATAAAGGTAAAGACTACTCCCGCCGCTGCCGGCCACCATTTCTTAATTACGTTTTTCAATTTGAATTCCCAATTCCAAAATTGCAACTGCTGCTAATTGATCTACTAGGACGCGTTGCTCTTTTGAATTCTTTCCCGCAGCTTTCAATAGTTTTTCGGCCCCGCCGCTAGTGAGACGCTCATCAACAAATGTAATTGGTAATTCAAAGGTTTCGGAGCACCTCTGCGCGAATCCGCTAACTATTTCAACCGTCGCACCCTCGACCCCACTCAGATGCTTAGGCTTTCCAAGGAATATTCCGACCACATTATTTTCAGCGATAATATTTTCAAGGTTGCTAAATAGCGATTTATCATTCTTTAACGTGGTTAAGGGTGTCGCTACCAGCCCTTCATTGTCGCAAATGGCCAAACCAACTCTTACCTGGCCGTAATCGATTCCCAGTCGGCGGCCGAAAGACATCAGTTGGCTAGCGCCTTTTCAATTGCGATAAGCGCGTTAGGAATTTCAGAGGTATTCACTCCGCCACCTTGTGCGAAATCATCCTTACCGCCGCCGCCACCACCAAGTACGCCAGATGCAATCTTTACAAGTGCTCCAGCTTTTACGCCTTTGCTGCGAGGAAGCTCCGAAGTTGCTACAACAATTATTGGTTTGTCCGATGCGACGCTCGCAAGCGCAACTATAGATTCACCTAAGCGATTCTTGATATCCAGCGCCATTGTTCGCAAATCTTCAACACCAATTCCATCCCCAATCTGGGCAGCCAGGAATTTAAATTCACCAACTTGTTTAGCTGTTTCAAGTAGACCTGAAACTTGAGCCAAAGCTTGCTGAGATCTAACTTGTCCAAGTTCTTTCTCGACATCCTTCAATTTGGCTATTAGGTCAGCGATACGTTCCGGCAACTCTTCAGATTTAGCGCCCTTAATCAAATCTGTTAATTGATTAACCAAAACATGTTCTCGCGCAAGGAATTTATAAGCATCAGCACCAACTAAAGCTTCAACTCTTCTTACACCTGCGCCGATTGATGACTCCGAAAGTAATTTAACAACACCTAATTGACCAGTGCGAGCAACATGTGTGCCTCCACATAGTTCACGCGCCCAATCACCAACGCTGACTACACGAACCCGATCGCCATACTTCTCTCCAAAGAGAGCCATTGCGCCTAGTTTTTTCGCATCATCTTGGCTCATGATTTCAGCGGTAACTTCCCAATCTTCAAGTAATAATGAATTGACTCGTGCTTCAACGTCATTTAATACTGAAGCTGGCACCGCTCCGGTTGAAGGAAAATCGAATCGGAAACGTCCTGGTGAATTTTCGGATCCTGCTTGCGTTGCGGTTTCACCAAGAATTTCACGGAAAGCTTTATGCACCATATGAGTTGCGCTATGTGCACGCGAAATTGCTCTTCTACGTTCTAAATCGATGGTAGCGAGGACTTCATTTCCCACCTCTACCGAACCAACAATCACTCGACCTCGGTGAATGCTTAAAGAAGGAACTGGCGCTTGAACATCGTCAATTTGTATTTTGGTTCCATTGGCAAGCGTTATCAAACCGCCGTCAGCTAATTGTCCGCCGCCTTCGGCGTAAAAAGGAGTGCGATCAAGCACTATCTCAATCTCATCCCCTTCGGATGCTGACATTGAGCTCTTACCGTCAACTAAAAGTCCGCGCACCTTTGCTTCGGATTCAGTTGATGCATAACCAATGAATTCAGAGAGGCCGCTTTCATCAGCAATCTTTCGATATTCAGTTAAATCTGTATGTCCGCTTTTCTTTGCTTTGGAGTCTGCTTTGGCTCGATCCTTCTGCTCTTTCATTAATCGGCGGAAACCATCAGCGTCTACTTCGAGACCCTGTTCGGTAGCCATTTCCAAAGTTAAATCAATCGGAAAGCCGTAAGTATCGTGCAACTTAAAGGCAGCATCGCCTGAAAGAACTTTTCCGCCGCTGCCTTTGATTTCATTAGCTGCGGTGTCAAAAATTTGGGTACCAGATTTCAGAGTTTGCAAGAACGATTCTTCTTCAGCAATTGCAACCTTTTGGATACGAATTTGATCCGTTACCAACTCTGGATACTGAGGACCCATAGCTTTGATCGAGGCGTCAATTAATTCTTTGATGATCGGTTCTTGAGAGCCAAGCAGACGCATATTTCTGATTGTTCGACGCATCATTCTGCGAAGTACATAGCCGCGCCCTTCATTACCTGGGGTAACGCCATCGCAAATAAGCATCGCAGCAGTGCGAGCGTGGTCAGCAATAACACGAAGTGAGATGTCGCTCTTAGCAGCAGAGCCATATTTGATACCGGTTAAATCCACGGCCTTATCAAGAATAATTTTGGTGGTATCGATTTCATAAATATTCTCAACACCTTGCAAAATTGCCGCCATGCGTTCTAAACCTAGACCAGTATCAATATTCTTATTTGGCAGTTCTCCGAGAATTGGATAATCAGTTTTACCGGCACCAGCTCCGCGCTCGAACTGCATGAAAACTAAATTCCATACCTCTAAGTAACGCTCTTCGTCTGCAATCGGTCCACCATCACGGCCATATTCTGGTCCGCGATCGTAATAAATCTCTGAACAAGGTCCACATGGTCCGGGAACGCCCATGGACCAGTAGTTATCGTTCATGTCGCGTCGTTGTATGCGCTCTTTAGGTACACCTATTTTCTTATGCCAAATATCAGCTGCCTCATCATCGTCTTCGTAAACTGTTACCCAAAGACGGCTTTCGGGAAATCCATAACCGCCATCAATTACAGGACGAGTAAGCAAATCCCAAGCTAGCGATATCGCACCCTCTTTGAAGTAATCTCCAAACGAAAAGTTGCCGCACATTTGGAAGAAAGAAGCATGACGAGTGGTTTTTCCAACTTCATCGATATCTAAAGTTCTGACGCATTTTTGCACCGAGGTGGCTCGCTTGTATGGAGGCGTAACCTCGCCAAGGAAGAATGGTTTAAAAGGAACCATGCCAGCGTTTACTAACAATAAGTTTGGATCATCTGCAATTAGTGATGCAGAGGGAACAACTACGTGAGGTAAATTCTCTCGATTGCCAGACTCAAAAAAGCGCAACCATCGTGCGCGAATATCGGCGGATTCCAATTATTTTCTCTTTCCGCGTTTCTTGGATGCTGATGCGGCCGATGCAATCAGGCCGAGAGTCTTGACTGCTGGGCCACCTTTATCCACAAATGATTCGGTAGCTCCGGTGATTTTGTCAGACATGGTTTCGATATTCTTGGAAATCTTGTTAATGCTCTCAAGCGGACCGTTTACTAGTTCGACGGTACGAGTAGATTCTTTAATCAATGGCGAAGTTTCGTCGGTAAAGGTCTTAAGTGACACCTTAGCTTCGTCGATTAGGCGACCTAGCCTAATCACGGCATATCCGATAGCTACTGCAATTACTAGCAAAGAACATGCCGCGATGATTGTCGCAATTCCACCTGGTCCCATGTGCTCACCTTATCAAACTTGTAACCCTAGAGTTAGGAAAGCGTTACGGTTTAATATGCAACATTAACCCTGTTTAAATACTGGAAGCGGAATTTCTGGTGCGCGATGTTCTCTGTGGGCAATAACGCAAGCTTTGTGATAAGCCTCAATTTGCTTGATAAAAGCGTTATCAGCATAAGGTCGTCCATCAGCGATTGTGCCCGCTTCGCAATTTATTACAGCTACTACATCATCACCAGGTAGCGTCTTGTAGGTCTCTAGAGCATGAGCCAAGGCCAGCACTTCGCGCTTGTTTTGTTTCAGTAACTGCTCTGCTCTTTCAAGCAACTGGTTTAAATTATCTTCAATTCGATCCGACAAAGCACGACGTAGCTCGCGATCATCTTGATCCTTACCGCGACCACCACCAGGAGCTCCTACTTCAAATCTCCTATTCGAAACATGTGATGAAATGGTCGAACCCATTCCCCAATGACCTTCCATCAAACTTGCAATTGTGGTTGCCGAATCCAAGTCTCCTGAAACACCTGAAGAATTATCTCCTTCAAAGAACATGCGCTCTCCAGCTAGAGATGCAAGTGATACCAAAATATCTGATTGATATTCGCTCTTCCATCTTGTGAATTGATCATCAGGTGGGATACTTGCAACCATTCCTAGATAGTCACTTCCCTTTTCAATAGTTGCTAAATCAATTGTCATATGCTGACGAACACGATATGCAATAACCGCATGGCAAGCTTCATGAACTGCGATTGCATGTCTTTCTCGTTCGATGTATTCGACATCTTCAGAAGGTCCAAGCTCTTTCTGCTGCTTCGCGCGAAGCACATCTGCCCAAGTAATAGCAACGCGGCCATCGCGGATTGCCATAATCAAGGCTTCGTTAATCATGTCTTTGATTGTCGCGCCAGTTGAATATGGGGTCATGATCGCTAATTTTTCAATCTCTTCTGGCGACAAATTATGCGAAACTTTATCTAAATATCCTTGATAGGTACGGACGCGTCCATTCTTGCTTGGATAACCAACTCGATACATACGATCGATACGTCCAGGACGTAACAATGCTTCATCTAGTGCTTCCGGCATATTGGTTGCCATAACCACCAATATTCGATACTTAGGAGGATTCTTCGGACGCATTCCTAAAGTTCGTCGAATAATTCGATTAAAAAATCCCCGTGGCTTCTTTAGTCCAGAGAGCTCAGTCAAAAGCGCTTGCAGCGTGCCCATGCCACCACCGCCACCGTTAGCAGCACCGCCAACCACAAATTTTTCGCGAGTTAGAAGATTATTTGCGCTCTCAGATAAATAGTTACCACCATGACACTTATCTGGTTCCATCCGCTGACCTGTAGTAACGATTCCACGATTTCCAAGGGCATCTGCTTCATCGAAAAATACAACTACGCCACCGTAACGAAGCGCTAATTTTCTTAACTTACGGAAAAGAGATTTAACTTTAAGTACGCCAACGCCGAAAAACATATTGTTAAATGCGCCTGGATCAACAAAGATAAATGGCTTTCCAGTTTCTCCGGCCATCGCTTCTGCCATCAGAGTTTTTCCAGTGCCTGGCGGACCCCAAAGCAACAAACCGCCTGGAACATAACCGCCATGTCGTTCGATAGATTCTGGATCTTCTAAGAAGAGTAAATTTTCGCGAATTCGTTCGACTACGTGATCTTGTCCCCAAACATCGCTAAATCGGGTATTAATGTCATCTGGAAAATATGTGTCAATACCACCACGGCTTAAGAACCAGAAAATCGCAACAAATTGAATGAGCACGAAGACCACTGCAAAAAGCAGTTGCGCAATCATTGGCAATGCGCTCCAAAGTGCTTGTGGTGCCATAAAGAGAGCTTGCGCCGGTGGAAGATCGTAAACTGCACCCAAAATAACTGAGAGTATTGCAATCCAAATTAACGCTTTGATTACCCTAGATAGTCGATACCTAGTCCAATCAGAGAATAGATGCAGAACTCGGTCTACACTTTTAAAGTACCACTGCCATAGACGATGATATGGCGAGATAAATTCTGAGATTAAGAAGTGAACTTGTCTTAACACTTCTATTCCGGCTAGCCAGAATAACCAAACTCGCTGGTTTGCTACTTCCGCAGCTGCATCCGCAAAGCTATAAAGCGGGTTTTCGGATAAAAGCGCCCACACTAAAACGAGATACGTAACTGAAAAGAGTATTAAAAATTTGACTCTATCGAAGAACGATAAATGAACACGAGTTCGACGTTCCGAATCTCTCTTACGGCTACTCGCGTCGTTCATTTTGCTCCTTTAACAGTAAAAGAATTCACTATCTCATCGATTTCGTCAATGTTCTTGTTATAGCACTCTGTTGAGCAGCGAATAATGAATACATAAATCTTATTCTGGTCATTTGACATTAAAGCCACTTGATTAACGGTCTCATTTACCCCGTTGTAATCGAAGCTATAAAGAAGGGAAACCCCCCGGCCACCAACTTCGTTGATTTCCTGGTCATCGTAAAGTTCGAATTTTCGGTCATTTGGAATAGTGCCATCAAGGTAATCCGTTATTGGAAGCACTAAGTTCCGTAAAGTATTTAGGCTGATTGCATTGCGCTCTTCTGGAAATAGATCTCTAATACGAACATACAAAACCGGATCTTTTGTAGGTTCAAGAAGGAAGATATCTTTAGGATCGATTTTCTTAGCCTTTGTAAAACCAGCCTGATAAGTGACCATTGATAGACGATCTAACTCATCTTGGTTTGCATTCTTAGCTTCAACTTTATTGAGGGCCGTACCATCTACTTTTTGCCATCCATTTGGAACCGTGAAGAATGCGCCATCGCTCTTGCTGCCTTCGTATTGTTTTGATGGCGTGCAGGCGCTAAGCATTACAAGTGCAATAGTTGCAGCTGCAATGCGCTTAAACATTATTTGGATGGCTCTTCTGGTTTGGCATCAATGGCTGCCTCTTTACGTTGTGCAGCAGTAATTGGTGTTGGTGCGCCAGTTAATGGGTCACCACCTGAGGCAGTCTTAGGAAATGCAATGACTTCACGGATTGAATCAGCGCCGGCAAGTAATGCGCAAAGGCGATCAATGCCGATAGCTAATCCACCGTGCGGAGGTGGTCCGTACTGGAACGCATCTAATAGGAATCCAAATTTACTCTGAGCTTCTTCATCGGTGAGACCGATTACTTCGAATACGTCGCGTTGAATCTGTTGATCATGGATACGGATAGATCCACCACCAAGTTCGGTTCCGTTAAGAACAATGTCATACGCATATGCCAAAGCGGAAGCTGGATCTGATTTAAATGATTGTGCGAATTCTGGCTTTGGACCAGTAAATGGATGATGCACTGCAGTCCAACCGCCGTTATCTGTTGGCTCGAACATTGGTGCATCAACCACCCAGAGGAACTCCCACTTAGTTTCATCTATCAAATTGCGACGCTTGCCAATTTCTAATCGGACTGCGCCAAGAAGCGCTTGTGAATTACTGCGATCGCCTGCTGCGAAGAAAATTGCATCTCCAGGTTTCGCGCCTGCTTGTGCTGCAACACGAGCGATTTCACTTTCAGAAAGATTCTTTGCAACTGGTCCAGCAAGTGTTCCGTCTTCTTGCACAAGAATGTATGCAAGACCTTTCGCGCCGCGCGCTTTCGCCCAATCCTGCCAGCCATCAAGTTCGCGTCGTGGCGAATCTGCTCCACCAGGCATCACAACAGCGCCCACATAAGGAGCTTGGAATACTCGGAATGTTGTATCTTTGAAAAAATCGGTCATTTCAGTTAATTCATAACCGAAACGTAAATCAGGTTTGTCAGATCCAAAGCGATTCATCGCATCCGCATAAGTCATACGTGGAATTGGAAGAGAGATTTCGTAATCTTTTACTTCACGCCAAATTTGAGCCAATAATTTCTCAATTAAAGCCAAAATATCTTCCTGATCGATAAATGACATTTCAATGTCTAGCTGCGTGAATTCTGGTTGGCGATCTGCTCGAAAATCTTCATCACGGAAACAACGTGCAATTTGGTAATAGCGCTCCATGCCAGCAACCATCAGCAATTGCTTAAAGAGCTGTGGAGACTGCGGCAAGGCGTACCAAGAACCAGGTTGCAAACGAACCGGAACTAAGAAATCTCGTGCGCCTTCAGGGGTGGAACGAGTCAAATAAGGGGTTTCGATTTCATGAAATTCTTCTTGCTCCATGATTCGACGAATTACCGAGGTCACTTTTGAACGAAGTCGCAAGTTTGCTGCTGGCTTTTCGCGGCGTAAATCTAAATAGCGATAACGAAGGCGAACTTCTTCAGAGATATCAGCTTCGTCGCCGGAATCAACTGGGAACGGAAGTGGCGCAGCTGCGGATAAAACCTGAACTTCGGTAGCTACAACTTCAATGGCGCCTGTCGCTGATTTGGTATTTTCAGAACCTGATGGACGTGCAATAACTTGGCCTACAACCTTTAGGCACCATTCAGCACGTAGCGATCCAGCAGTCGCTTCATCGTTTATAACTACTTGGCACCAACCAGAACCATCACGTAAGTCAATAAACGCAACACCACCATGATCTCGGCGACGTGCAACCCAACCTGTAAGAGTTACAGTCTGGCCTACGTGGCTGGCGCGCAAGTCACCTGCGTTATGTGTGCGAAGCATTGGAAGTCCTTATATCTGATATCTGCTTAAATTGCGTTTACTAGGTCACTAATTCTAACGCTCTTTACATCGCCAGATGACATAGTTTTTAGCTCCACGGAGCCCGATTCAACTTCGTTTTCGCCTAGGACCAGAACATATTTCGCACCAGATTTATCTGCCGCTTTCATAGCACCTTTTAATCCACGATCGCCAAAAGCAATCTCAACAACTTTCCCAGCAGAACGTAGTTCTGCTGCAATTTTTATTGCTGCAAGTTGTGTGCCAAGTGGAATAATAAATAGGTCCGCATTGCCAAGATCGGCAGGTATTACGCCCTCTTCTTCAGCGGCAAGTAAAGTGCGATCAACGCCTAATCCCCAACCAATTCCTGATAAATCTTGTCCACCTAGTTCGCTCATTAATTTGTCATAACGTCCGCCGCCGCCAATAGCTGACTGCGCGCCAAGACCCAAATGAATAAATTCAAAAGTCGTTCCGGTGTAATAATCGAAACCACGAACCAATTTTGAATTGATTTCGTACTGAACACCGAGGGCATCTAGATAAGCCCGTACCTTTTCGAAATGAAGTTTAGAATCCTCATTTAAATAATCAAGAAGCTTTGGCGCCTTTGACATCGCTTCAACCATTTCAGGACGCTTGTCATCAAAAAGACGCAAAGGGTTTAGTTTTGCACGAGATGCTGTCGCTTCATCCAAATTTAGAGTTTCGTAAAACTTTAATAGATCCTTGCGATGTGCTGCTCGGGATTCGGCATCTCCTAAAGAAGTTATTTCCAATCGATAATTTTTCAGGCCAATATTTTTGAATGCTTGATCTGCAAGCCAAATAACTTCAGCATCAATAAGCGGATCGTTTAATCCAATTGCTTCGATACCTACTTGGTAAAACTGGCGATAGCGACCTTTCTGTGGCCGTTCAGCTCGAAAATATGCACCGGAATATAAAACTTTTACTGGCAATTGACCGCGATCTAATCCATGTTCGATCACAGCTCGCATCACACCGGCGGTGCCTTCAGGGCGCAAGGTTATTGATCTACCTCCACGGTCTTCAAAGGTGTACATCTCTTTAGTGACGATATCCGTTGATTCGCCAACACCTCTGGCGAATAAGCCAGTATCTTCAAAAACTGGAAGCTCCATGTACTTGTATCCTGCTGATTTTGCAGGAGCGCACAATTGCTCGCGAACAAATTCAAAAATTGCAGAGCGTGGCGGAATGTACTCACTTACACCTTTAGGCGCTTGAAAGTTCATTCTCTTAACCTTTCTCCCCCGCTACCGGCACCTCTTATTTGTCGGTACTTTTAAATCTACAGATTCTGTAGGAACTGATTGTATTTTCTCTCGCGCCCAATTGATGTTTCTGGACCGTGTCCAGGCAGAACTTGCATCACATCAGGTAGCGGCAGGACCTTTTCACGTAACGATTTCTGCATAGCGCTCCAGGAACCACCTGGCAGATCAGTTCTACCGATAGATCCTGCAAAGAGCACATCTCCTGATATCAAGATTTCACTATTTACTTCGAACATCACTGAACCTTTTGTATGACCCGGCGAGTGAATTGCCCTAAATTTCAAACCAACTAATTCAAAATTTTGATTATCTTTCAATTCGACTATTTCTCTGGGCTCTTCCCATTTAATGCCAGAAAGTTGCGCTATGAATTCGGCGCCATGCGCCCGCTCTGGATGCAGTAACAGTTCACGGTCATCACTATGAATCATTGCAGGGATCTCATATCCATCGCAGATTGGTTGCACTGAGAATGTGTGATCCAAATGTCCGTGAGTTACCAGGACTGCGACGGGTTTTAGATCAAACTCTCGAAGCTTCTCCGCCAACTCTTCAGAGACATTGGGCATGCCTGGATCGACCACAATGCACTCTTGACCTCGACCCGTGCTCAAAATCCAGCAGTTGGTGGCGAAGGCCTGAGCCTGAAAGTTGGTAACCAGCATGGCATGAGGGTAGCCTTTCTGACCTAACCGCCGTCACCAAACTCGCGCTAGGAATCGCACTAGGAATCGCACTATGAGTCTCTGCAAGTGAGGTGACCAACAACGACAGGGCTAAAAAAGTTCTGAAGTGCAAATTAAGGAGTAAGGAATGTCAGAGAATCCATCACAAGTAGCTTCAAATATCAATCCATCTGCAGCAACTGCATTGATCGGAGATCCTGCAAAATTCGGCTACGTGGCAGAAGATGGAACAGTTTTTGTTCGCACTCCTTATGGCGATAAAGCGGTCGGTTCATATCCTGGCAAGAGCGCAGAAGAGGCCTTGCAATATTTCGTTCGTAAATTTGAAGCGCTTGCATCGGAAGTTGCAATCCTTGGAGCGCGTATTAGAAGTGGCGCCATGGTCCCAACCGATGCACACGAAACTGTAAATAAACTACGCCAGACCATCATCGATAGCAATGTAGTTGGCGACTTGGAAGCACTTCATGCATCTTTAAATCAACTTCCTGAAATCATCGAAGGCAATCGGGCGCAATATGAAGCGAAGAAGGCTCTAGAGAGAGCTGAACGCGAAGCCCGCCGAGCTGATGCTCTAATTCAAAAAGAGAACATTGTTAATGAAGCTGAATCTCTAGCAGATTCTGAGAACTGGAAAGCAACCGGTGAGCGTCTAAAAGAGTTACTTGATCAATGGAAGGCCGCGCCCCGCTTAGATAAGAAAGCAGATACCGAACTCTGGAAGAGATTCTCTGCTTCTCGAAATAAGTTTGACAAGCGACGACGTACTCACTTCGCGTCACTCGATGCGACACAGAAGTCCGTTTCTTCAACTAAAAAAGCTCTTGTCGAAAAAGCGGAAGCGCTCGCGAATTCAACTGATTGGGTTACCACTGCCCGTGCATACAAGGCTCTGATGGATCAATGGAAGGCAGCTGGCCGTGGCAAGGCATCAGATGATGCGAAACTTTGGGCTAGATTTAAGAGCGCACAAGATGCCTTCTTCGCAGCAAAGAATGCGGATTTAGAAAAGCGCGAAGGCACAATGGTTGAGAATTTAGCTAAACGCGAAGCTCTACTTCCGAAAATCGAAGCGATTCTGCCAATTACCGATTTAGATAAAGCACGTAAAGAATTTCGCGAACTCATGGGCGAATGGAGCAAGATTGGTATGACCGATCGCACCAAACGTGCTGCGTTAGATGCTCGCGTAGATAAAGTTTCAGATGCAATCAAAGAGGCTGAAGCTGAAAAATGGCGCCGCAGCGATCCGGCCGCTAAAGCTCGAGCGAATGATGTAGTTGAGCAATTAACTAAAGCAATTGCCGCTTACGAAGAGGCTGCCGCTAAGGCAAGTGCAGCCGGAAATACCAAAAAAGCAGAAGAGGCAAAGGCTGCAGCTGAAGCGCGTAGGTCTTGGTTATCTGAAGCTCAAAAAGGTTTAGCGGAATTTAATTAATTGTTGGTAATACGATAAACGTCGTAAACGCCTTCAACTTGTCGCACTGCAGCTAATACTGAATCTAAATGTGTTGCATCTGCCATTTCGAAAGTAAATCTGGAGAGCGCAATCCGATCTTTTGAAGTGCTGACTTCGGCATTAAGAATGTTCACCTGAGCATCTGAAAGGGCTCTTGTAACGTCGGATAACAATCTTGCTCTATCCAAAGCTTCGACCTGAATCTTCACCAAAAAGATTGATGCTGCGCCTTGTAACCACTTAACAAGAACAACTCGGTCACCTTGATGCTTCTGTAAGTCTTCGGCATTAACGCAGTCAGTGCGATGCACGCTCACGCCATTTCCCCTGGTGACAAATCCCATGATGGCATCCCCTGGAACTGGTGTGCAGCAACGAGCAAGTTTTACAACAACGTCATCTATGCCCTCTACTTCTATCGCGCTCGAGGTTCGGCGAGCAATTGTTTCATTGGAGGGTAATTCCATAGTTGGTTCCGGATGAGAATCCTCAACGCCTAACAAAATCTGCAATTTATCAATTACTGCAGCTGCCGAGATATGTCCATCGCCCACCGCGGCGTAGAGTGAATCGATATCTGGATAACGAAGATCGTGAGCTAGTTCAAGAAGTGACTGACCAGCAAAAATTTTCTGTAGCGGAAGGCCGGCTTTGCGCATTTGTCTGGCAATAGATTCTCGCCCTGCATCAATCGCCTCTTCGCGTCTTTCACGAGTAAACCATGCTTTGATCTTATTTCGAGCTCTAGGACTTGCCACAAAATTGAGCCAGTCTCTACTAGGACCAGCCTGCGGATTCTTGTTGGTAACAATTTCAATAACGTCACCATTATTTAATTTGGTCTCTAGCGGAATCAAACGGCCATTCACTTTGGCGCCAACTGTCTTATTTCCGATTTCTGTATGCACTGTATAAGCAAAATCAACCGGAGTTGAACCACCAGGAAGCGCGACCACCTTTCCCTTAGGGGTGAATACATAAACTTCAGGACTTCCTAAATCGAAGCGAAGCGAATCTAAGAATTCAGAAGGATCTTGTGTCTCTTGTTGCCAAGCGTGAAGTTGTTGCAGCCAGAGCATTTCCGGAGTTTCGCTAGCGCTCTTATCGCCCTTTTTATATTTCCAGTGTGCCGCAATACCAAACTCTGCGCGTGCATGCATTTCGTGGGTTCGAATTTGAATTTCTAAAGCTTTACCATTTGGGCCAATCACAGTGGTGTGAAGAGATTGATAGAGATTGATCTTCGGCATTGCGATGTAATCCTTAAAGCGCCCTGGTACTGGACTCCATCTCGCGTGGATTGAACCTAAAACTGCATAACAGTCGCGAACATTTTCGACCAAGACCCTGACGCCAACTAGATCATAGATCTCATTAAATTCACGACCGCGAACTCGCATCTTTTGATAAACACTGAAATAGTGTTTCTGTCTACCAGTTACAAAAGCATCTACCCCATCACGAGCAAGATCCTCTGTTAATGTCTTAATGACCTCCTCAGTCATCTTTTCTCGCATCGGATTACGTTCGGCAACCAGACGCGCTATTTCGTCATACTTTTTAGGTTCGAGTACTTTAAAAGAGAGATCTTCTAGTTCCCACTTAACAGCGTTCATACCAAGTCGGTGCGCTAATGGCGCATAAATATCAATGGTTTCTCGAGCTTTGCGTTGCGCCGATTCAGGAGCGACATATTCCCAGGTGCGGGCATTATGTAAACGATCGGCAAGTTTTACCACTAAGACTCTAATGTCACGCGACATCGCTACAACCATTTTTCGAACGGTTTCAGCTTCAGCATTTTCGCCGTAAGTTAATTTATCTAATTTAGTAACGCCATCGACTAATGAGGCAACTTCATCGCCGAAATCACTCTTTAGTTGAGTTAAGTTGTATGGAGTATCTTCAACGGTGTCATGTAAAAGCGCAGCAATTATGGTTGCTTTATCCAAACCTAGCTCGGCGAGAATTCCTGCTACCGCCACTGGATGGGTTATGTAGGGCTCGCCAGATTTTCGCTGTTGGCCGGAATGAGCATCTTCTGCAACCAGAAATGCGCGTTGGATATCCTCCGCATTAATTGCTGGATGATGTAGACGGACCTCTGCAATTACCGGGGCAATTAGGTCCGTCATGACATCACAGATTATTTACGACGGTTTTTGCGCTTTGGTTGATTACGTGGTCCACGTGCAATAGCTGATGGAACCACACCTGTAGCAACTTCTGCTGGTGCACTACCGTTACGTGCCGCAACTCTCTTTGCAAGTGCTTGCATAGCTGGTTCACGTTCGCGAAGAGTTGCCAGAATCGGAGGCGCAATAAAGATCGAAGAATAAGTACCAGCAGCCAAGCCAATGAACAAAGCAAGTGATAGATCCTTCAAAGTGCCTGCGCCTAAAAGACCAGCTCCAACAAAGAGAATAGATCCAACAGGCAGCAGCGCAATAAGAGATGTGTTCATCGAACGAACCAAGGTTTGATTAACCGCTAAATTTGCAGCATCTGAGTAAGTGCTCTTGCCAGTTGCAGTAATCGAACGTGTGTTCTCTCGAACTTTATCGAAGACCACGACCGTGTCATAAAGCGAATAGCCAAGGATTGTTAGGAAGCCGATAACGGTAGCTGGAGTCACATCAAAACCAACTAATGCATAGATTCCAACAGTAATAAAGACGTCATGAAGCACTGCAATAATCGCTGCTATCGCCATCTTTGGTTCGAATGCCATCGCAAGATAGAGCAAGACCACTACGATGAAGCCAATCAAGCCATAAAGAGCCTTACGAGTAATTTCTTTACCCCACGATGGTCCAACAATTTGTGTGTCAATCGAATCAACAGTTACTTGGTATTTTGCAGCTAATTGATCTTGAAGTGCGATTGATTCCGCACCAGACAATGAACCAGTTTGAATTCTGATTTGATCATTACCAACTGATTGAATAATTGGTTCGCCAGGAATGCCTGCCGCATCAACCGCTTCGAAAGCTGGATCCAAACTCGCACCAGCCTTAGTAACGGTGTATGAAGCGCCACCTTTGAATTCAATGCCAAGATGTAACCCTTGCAAGGTAAGTGCGCCAATTGATAAGAGAATCAATAATCCCGAAAAGGCGTACCAACGTTTCTTCTTGCCAATTACATCTATTGAAGTTTCACCAGAGTAAAGGCGACCACCTAGACCAGATAACTTAGACATCTTTACGCCTCCAATCCAAGGCTCTTACGCGAAACACCAGTAATCGCGCTGCCTGAGTTATAGAACTTAGTTCGACCTAATATTGTCATCAGTGGCTTGGTGAAGAAGAAGACCACCAAAAGGTCAATGAATGTTGCAATGCCCAGTGCAAATGCGAATCCACGAACTCCACCAACTGCAAAGAAGTAAAGCAAAGCGGCGGCAAGAATTGAAACGAAGTCCGCCACCAAAATTGTGCGACGTGCACGGACCCAACCGGTTTCAACTGCTGAACGTAGCGAGCGACCTTCGCGAATTTCGTCGCGAATACGCTCGAAGAAGACGATAAATGAGTCAGCAGTAATACCAATCGAAACAATGGCGCCGGCAATACCTGCAAGAGTTAGTGTAAATCCGATAGTTTCACCAAGTAAGGCAAAAGTCACATACGTAAACGCCATCGCCATAAGTAGGGATCCTGCTGAAACGATTCCCAATCCTCGGTAAAAAGCGAACATATAAAGAAGTACTAGGAATAAACCAAGGCCGCCTGCGAGCAGACCAGCATGTAATTGATTTTCACCAAGAGTAGGTGAAATCTGCTGAACTTCACCACGATCAAAAGCTAATGGAAGTGATCCGTACTTAAGCACGTTGGCTAAATCAGAAGCTTCAACTTGAGTGAATGATCCGGTGATTTGTGCATTACCAGAAACAATTGCTTCGTTAATTCGTGGAGCCGAAACTACTAATCCGTCCAAAACAATCGCAACCTGATTTTGTGGCGCTGCAAGAGATGTCACTCGTTGTGTAAGTGCACCAAACTTCTTAGTACCGTCGTTATCAAAGGTGAGCGCAACTGTCCAAACATTGCCCGCTTGAGTATCTAATCCAGCTGACGCCTTTGAAACTTCACGACCCACAACCTCTGCAGGTCCAAGAATGTACTTGGTAGCTGAGTTTCGAGCGCAGGTAACAATAGTTTGCTCTGGAGTGTCGCCACCCAAATTCTGTCTTGCGGCATTAGTTGTGCAATCAATTGCTGCATATGCAGCGTTGATTTCTGGGCTAACCCCAGCAACCGGAGTTGCTTCACCTGTGCCAGCTGCAGCGCCCGAAGCAGATTCAGCCAGAACTTGGCGGAAACGAAGTTCAGCGGTATTACCGACTAACTCAACAATTCGTCGGCCAGTACTACCTGGAACTGAAATAACAATCTGTCGATTTGTGCCACTACCTTGTGCGGTTACCTCAGATTCAGCAACGCCCAGGGAATTTACGCGACTACGAATAATTGAGACTGCTTGATCGATTGCTTCACTGGTAACTTTTCCGGTATCGCCATCTGAAATTCTTGGCTGCAAAGTTACGCTGGTACCACCTCGCAAATCTAAACCTAGGTTAATTGTGGTGGCTTTTGTGAGCACTGCAGTCGCGGAGCCGATGATTAAGACCAACATCAATATGATGAGAGTTCTAACCGGGCGCTGACCTTTCGCTCCCTGTGTATTCGTAGACATAGGGCGAGAGTTTAGGCGTTGGGAGCGAACTTTGCCTAAATTTGCGAAGCGTTAATCAAAGAGGCTCCACCCTTGTGGTGCGCTGTGGCCCAAATGACTAAATCCGGCTGGGGTTGCCACTCTGCCGCGTGCCGTCCTTGCCATTAATCCTTGTCTAACAAGAAATGGTTCTGCCACTGATTCAACGGTTTCTACCTCTTCGCCAACTGCAATCGCTAAGGTCGATAGCCCAACTGGGCCACCATTAAATCGTTCCACCAATGCTTGAAGAACTGCTCTATCTAATCTATCTAGACCAATTAAATCTACCTCGTACATCTCCAAAGCAGCTTGCGCGCTTTCTAGATCAATGCTTTTGATTTTCTTAACAAGCGCGAAATCCCTAACTCTGCGTAACAATCTATTGGCAATGCGCGGCGTACCACGAGATCGTCCAGCAATTTCGGCAATCGCTTTGCCATCAATTTCTACATCGAGCAACTTGGCCGATCTTTCAATAATTTTCGCCAGTTCGTCGGTTTCATAAAACTCCATATGTGCAGTAAATCCGAAGCGATCTCTAAGTGGCGGCGGCAACAGACCAGCTCGCGTAGTAGCTCCCACTAAAGTAAATTTCGGAAGCTCAAGCGGAATCGCGGTAGCCCCTGGACCTTTACCTACTACTACATCTACTCGAAAATCCTCCATTGCCAAGTAGAGCAATTCCTCAGCTGGTCTGGTCAAACGATGAATTTCATCCAAGAAGAGAATTTCGCCTTCTGAAAGTGATGAAAGAATCGCTGCTAAATCACCAGCATGAGTAATCGCCGGACCGCTTGAAATTCTAATTGGTGAACCTAAATCTTCAGCGAGAATAAACGCTAACGTGGTTTTTCCTAATCCGGGCGGACCCGATAGCAACATATGATCCGCTGCTACTCCCCGACTTTTAGCAGATTGCAAAAGCACATTAATTTGATCACGTACTCTTTTTTGGCCAACAAAATCTGTTAAAGATTTAGGACGGAGCGCAAATTCAGTGGCGCTCTCTTCATTGCCAGCATTGGGCGAAACTAGTCGCTCGCTCATTTACCTAAACCTTTTTGGGTATTTGCATGAGCTAGAGCTAACTTGAGTAACTCTGATGGTGAATTCACACTTAAATCCTGCAGTGCTTTTGCATCACGATTTGCCGCAATCTCATTAATTGCTTGTTCGGCTTGCTTTCTGGAAAAACCAAGTCCAGTCAATGCATCGATCAATTGATCTCGCCATGAAAAACCACTTGCCAATGCGGCTGGATGAGAAAAATCTAATTTTCCACTTAACTCTAAAATCAAACGTTGGGCGCCTTTTTTACCAATACCTTGGACGGCAGCTATTGCGGCTTCATCCTTCGTATTTACTGCGCTGGCCAAATCTTCAATACTCATAGCGGCAGTAATTGCGAGAGCCACCTTTGGACCTATGCCAGAAACAGTTTGGACTAATTCGAAAAGTTCACGTTCATCATTCTCGGTAAAGGCATATAGAGTCATGGAGTCTTCGCGTACCGCCAGCGAAGTAAACACTTGATAGTCGCGACCTACGCTCAACTTGCTCGATGTCTGCGCCGTGATGTGGATTAAGTAACCAACCCCATTTACATCAATAACTGCTTGATCTAATTTCAATGCTCGAACTGTTCCAAATAGGGTGGCGATCATCCAGCACCCCTTAGAGTTAAAAGACGTTTCTTCTCTTTGGTGACTGCCGCAGCAACTCTGTCATTTCCTGCACCGCGCCAAACGTGGCAAATAGCAAGTGCTAGCGCATCCGTTGCATCTACTGGCTTTGGAATAGTTTCCAGTTTTAAAATTCGCTGCACCATCTGTGCTACTTGATCCTTCTTAGCGCGACCACTTCCCGTCACTGCCGCTTTTACTTCAGAAGGGGTATGCATAACAACTTTCTTTCCCACTTGGGCTGCCGCAAGCAAAGCAATACCTGCAACTTGCGCAGTACCCATAACGGTTCGTAGATTCGCTTGAGAAAAAACTCGTTCGATGGCTATGACATCTGGATCGTGCAAGGCAACCCATTCTCTAATTTGCGCATCGATTTCTAGCAGGCGCTGCTCGATAGGTAATTCCGGAGAACTCTTAAGGACGCCAACTGCAATAAGTGACATCTTTGTTGAATCTATGACTCCGATGCCGCAACGGGTCAAACCCGGATCGATTGCAAGCACGCGCATGTCAAAAGCCTAAATTAATGGGCTTCGTAATGGTTAGAGGCTCGCTGCCTTTTCCATGACTTCATCTGAGACATCGAAGTTTCCGTAGACATTTTGCACCTCATCGGAATCTTCAATCGCATCTATCAGATCAAATAGCTTCTTCGCGGTTTCAGGGTCTGTAACTGGAATTGACATGCTTGGTAGGAATGATGAATCTGCAGAGTCATAATCAATATTTGCGCTCTGTAAAGCAGTACGGACTGCTACTAAATCTGAGGCCTCAGAGATAATTTCAAAAGTTTCACCCAAATCTTTAATCTCTTCAGCTCCCGCTTCCAAAGTGGCTTCCATAAGCGAGTCCTCTGTCGCACCGGAACTCTTTGGTACCACCACCACGCCTTTACGATTGAACAGATACGAGACTGAACCAGGATCTGCCATGTTGCCGCCGTTACGAGTTACGGCAACTCGGACTTCAGATGCAGCGCGATTTCGATTATCTGTTAAACATTCAATCATGATGGCAACGCCAGCTGGGCCGTAACCTTCATACATAATTGTTTCGTAAGTCGCCGCGCCATCTTCAAGACCAGCTCCGCGTTTTACCGCTCTATCAATATTGTCGTTAGGAACCGAAGTCTTCTTAGCTTTTTGAATGGCATCATAAAGTGCTGGGTTACCTGAAACATCAGCTCCACCATTACGGGCGGCCACTTCAATTGCTTTTGTTAATTTCGCAAAACTTTTAGCGCGTCTGGCATCGATGATTGCCTTCTTATGCTTGGTGGTCGCCCATTTGGAATGGCCTGACATCTGATAACACCCAACCTTATTTCAACTAATTTGCTGACAATTCACGAACTTCATTTGAATCAATAAGCTCAATAAATTCTAGAGTAAATCTTAGCGAGCCTTACAAATCTCTTCAACGAAGTACCTGTGCACCGCGTGATTATCGGTCAATTCTGGATGAAATGATGTCGCAAGAATCTTTCCTTGGCGTACTGCAACTGGATGACCATGTGAAGAAGCTAGAACTTCAACCTCAGTGCCCACCTCTTCAACCCAAGGAGCTCTTATGAACACGCCATTTAGTTTTCCAACTCCTTTGAAGTCGATTTCACCTTCAAAGGAATCAACCTGTCTACCGAAGGCATTGCGTCTAGCAATAACATTTAAACCACCGAAAGTTTCTTGACCTTCAATTCCATCAAGAATCTTATTTGAGAGCAAGATCAACCCTGCACATGAGCCATAAACCGGCAATCCATCTTTAATTTTCTGCTTTATTAAATCAAATACCTCAAAGATTCGCGCCAGTTTTGCGATCGTAGTGGATTCGCCACCAGGTAGGACTAACGCATCCACTGAATTAATTTCTTCAGCAGTTTTGACTGCAATAGCTTCAACGCCTATTGCGCTTAAGGCTGCAATGTGTTCGCGAAAATCACCTTGTAGCGCAAGTACGCCAACGCGCATTTACCAGCCGCGTTCTGCCAATCGATGTGGCACCGGAATATCTGCAACGTTAATTCCAACCATTGCATCACCTAGACCACGCGAAACATCGGCAACTACTTTTGCATCTGTGTAGAAAGTTGTTGCTTTAACACAAGCAGAAGCACGTTGCGCAGGATTGCCTGATTTGAAAATACCAGAACCAATGAAGACTCCGTCTGCACCCAATTGCATCATCAATGAAGCATCTGCTGGTGTAGCGATTCCGCCAGCTGTGAAAAGTACGACTGGAAGTTTGCCGGTTGCTGCAACTTCCTTTACTAATTCATAAGGAGCTGCCAACTCTTTTGCAGCTACATAAAGCTCATCTTCGCGCATCGAAGTCAAACGACGTATTTCCGAACCAATAGTGCGCATATGTGTTACCGCGTTTGAAACATCACCAGTACCAGCTTCGCCCTTGGATCGAATCATTGCAGCGCCCTCATTGATACGACGAAGTGCTTCTCCGAGATTTGTTGCACCACATACAAATGGAACTTTAAAATCCCATTTATCAATGTGGTTTGAATAATCAGCAGGAGTTAAAACTTCTGATTCGTCGATGTAGTCAACGCCAAGAGATTCCAATATTTGCGCTTCCGCAAAATGGCCGATGCGTGCCTTGGCCATAACTGGAATTGAAACGGCCTTCTTAATCTTTTCGATCATGTCTGGATCTGACATACGTGCAACGCCACCTTGTGCACGAATATCGGCAGGAACACGTTCAAGCGCCATTACGGCAACTGCGCCAGCATCTTCAGCAATCTTTGCTTGCTCTGAATCGACGACATCCATAATTACGCCGCCCTTGAGCATCTCTGCCATTCCGCGCTTTACGCGCGCTGTACCTGTGTATTCAGCCATGCGCCGAATTCTACTTCTTACTTGGCGGAGCCGTAAATTCGGGTTCCTGGTCCGTGAGCGCAACCCATACTTGCCCTGCCGCCATCTTTATTACATTTCCTTCTAAATCACTCCAAGTTGTTCCAGATGATGCATCGGGACGATTCCATTTCGCCTTTATTGCAAATCCATCGCGTAAAACCCAGCCTGTGCCCTCGCCCACAGTTATCGATAACGGAGTCACGCCACCTAATTTGTCCTTATATTCAGAGTCCGTAATCACAACATTTTGGATTACAAAAGTAGTTGGGGAAATTTGAATTCCATCACTCGTAACATCTGGTTTGCCGTTATGTAATAGATCCCAGCTCGTACCATTCCAAATCGCTGAATAGCTGGCAGCTGGCCAATTAACTTTTACTGAAGAGATTTTTCTTCCCTTATTTACCAATTCGCCAAATGAGAGACCGAAATCTTTTGTGGTCGCTACATCCAAATTAGCGATTCGCTTTTTAACTTCGGGACCGTATAAAACCATGTCATATGGTGCATATCGATTTGGATCTCGAGTATAAATTTTCGGTGATTCATGCATTGCTCCAATATCAAAGAGATTTGCCTCTTTGATGACTGGGTATAACTTCGATTGTGCACCCGAATAAAAGAAGGCAACTTTGCCAAATTGGGCTAATAAATCAATATCAGAAATTCTGGCGCTTCGAACTGGCCCGATGTAATCCGGCAAATTACTGGAGAACAAAGCGGCCAATCTGACCAGGCCACCTTCTACTTGTTCGATATAAATTAAATTAGCTTTATCAATTCCAACTTGAGGATGAGCCTCATTTGTATCATCGATCTTTACGACCACTATTGGTGATGCTGGTACTTCTTCACCGGTTATCGAATTTCCCCCACCTGAGCTGCAAGCAGATAATAAAAGTAGGGTTATGGCAGCAGCGAGCAACTTCCTGTTAGATAGCATCATCTTCAAACTTGTGAATACTCGGTAGCGGTGCGCGACCGGCTAATCTAAATACTTTTACAATAAATTTTCTTCTGAGTAACTGAGTTCGATTTACGGCTTCGACGTGCAGCTTAACAGCCACCCTTATACGGTCCGTGACCTCACTTAATTCCTTTAGAAGTGCATCATCAGTATTTTCATGTACATTCATTAGTAATAGCCCGAGCGCTCCGGTTAGTCCACTCTCCGCATCTGATCTTTCAGAAATATCAGCTTCCCGGGCTAAATGCGCGGCTTGATTCAAGATCAAAGCTAGTCCCGGATCGGCAAAAGATGAGTGCGCAATCTCTAATGCAATTGCAGCACGCCTTTGCAGCAAGCTATCCAATGCCGCCCAACTTGTTTCGACACGGTGATGGAGACGATCTAGCCGCGAGGCCGTAAAAGACAAATACCAAAGAAAGAGCACTAAAAGTGCAATATAAATAGCGGTCTGCGACATTATTTATTCCAGATCCTATTCCATGGACGATTCTCTGACGCTAAACCAACTTTACCGTTACCGACAATCGCCATCTCATAAACTTCAAAGATATCTTTAGCTACAACATCCCAATCAAATTTCTGTGCATATTTCTGACCATCTTTTGCCATCTGATCTCTAGCGGTTCGATCTCTAAGTAAATCAATAACTACCTTTGCCAAGTCTGTGGAATCTTCAGATCTAAATAATTTGCCATATTTTCCATTTTCTAACACCGCTGCAAAAGCAGGAATGTCTGATGCCACGACTGCAGCGCCACCTGCCAAAGCTTCTGCCAAAATAATTCCAAACGACTCGCCACCAGTATTTGGACCAATATATGCACCGACTGAAGACATAAAGTCGGCCTTCTCTTCTTCACTTAACTTGCCAAGAAATTCAATGCGATTTCGTAGCTGTGGATCAATCTCTCCAAGAAATTCCTCGGGTTCACCCGGTCCTGCTACCAGCACTCTCACGTTTGGCATAAATCTGCTAATTATTGGTAGCGCGTCGATAAGTACTTTCAAACCTTTCCTAGGTTCATTAAAGCGTCCCATAAACCCGAGCGTCTCTCCGCTCCATTCTGGACGCACTTTTCCAATCATTCGCTTTGTGTATATTCCATTAGGTATCACTACGGCATCAGTTTCCAAATGTGCTTTTAATGTTTCTCGGGCAGCTTCACTTACCGCAATGCGCGCGGATAATTTCTCTATGACCGGTTCCAGAATTGGCACAATGGCAAAACTTGCTTTCTGCTTCTTGGCAGATACGTGGAAAGTGCCGACCATTGGACCTTCTGCTGCCCAGCATGCAAGAAGTGAGATGCTTGGAATTGCTGGCTCGTGCAAATGAAGTAGATCAAAATCATTCTCAGCTATCCATTGTTTAACTTTTGCAAAGGCGATAGGTCCAAAAAGCACTCGCGCCACTGCACCGTTATATGGGATTGCCAATGGCTTACCAGCATCTACCACCCATTCCGGTAACGATTGTTCGTTTCCAGTCGGAGCGAGAACTGAAACTTTATGTCCTTTGTGTACTAAGAATTGTCTTAAATCAGATATGTGCGCTTGTACGCCACCAGGTGCATCCCAACCATACGGACATACAATTCCAATATTTAATGTCTTATCAATCATTAATCCAAATCCTTTGCAACATATGCCAATCAACTGGATTGCGTCTGATTTGGGATTCGAAGAAATCTGCTTGCGATTGGACATCGAGTGTAAGTTTTTCGAAGTAGATACGAATCGAATTTGAAGTGTATTCTATAAATGCTCCGACTAAATCAACTTCCGCTTTTCTTGCAATTGCGACCGGACCAACTGGCATCTTTGCAATGTCACCAAAAAAATTAACTTCTTCACCGCTACTACTTAAATCTCTATCTGCAACCAAGGCGACGATATAACCGTTTTTGGCCCGTTCTACCAAAGTTGGAAGCGTGCGCATATCTGTTGAGAGCACTTCTAAACCTATTTGTTCGCGATATTTCAAAAACGCTTGAAACACCTGCTCTGGCTTTAATCTCTCTGCCACAGTTACGGCTTTATAACCGCAACCCAAAAAGTAGGCTGCCGCATGATCCCAATTTCCAGAGTGCGGAAGTGCAACTACTACTCCACGACCTTTGTCGAGAGGATTTGTTAGAACTTCAGAATTTACTAATTCGACATTGCGAATTATCTTCTCTTTACTCCAGTCCGGTAATCGAAACGTGTCACACCAGTAACGCATATATGAACGCATAGCATTTTTTGTCAGATTCTCTAGCTCCTGCCCGCTTAGGCTAGAAACTTTCGCCATATTGTTGCGCAAGCGCTTAATGCTTTTGCCATCTTTTCCGTAAACATAGTCACCGATAGCTTGGAAAATTCGGTAAGCCAACTTTTCCGGCAAAAGACGAACCAGGCGCCAACCTATTAGATAGGCGTATGCACTCACCTAGTGGCTCTCCAAACTATTGCCATTCGTTGATACACGGTAAATGTTGAAAGTATTAACAATATCCAGATACCTGCATCCAACGCCCAGGTAATCCCAAGTAAATGTAAGACCCCGAAAAATGCCAGCAACACGAGTCGCTCAGTACGTTCTGCAAAGCCACCTTTGCACTCTATATTTAAACTTTCTGCCTTTGCCCTGGCATATGGAACTATTGATGACACTGCAATCGTGACCATGCAGACAATAAAGAGCTCATCACCCTGCGAATATAAATAATAAGAAAGTCCTAATAACACAGCCGCATCTGAAATACGATCTAAAGTTGAATCTAGAAAATTGCCCCAGTTGCTTGCTCCATGATCGGAAATACGGGCCATGGTTCCATCAAGTAAATCGGTAAGGAGCGCTAAGCCGATAACGAAAAGTGCCGCAACTAATCTTCCTTGGGCAAGGAGCAGCCATGAACCAAGCACCACTATTGCTGTGCCAAAAATGGTCATCATGTCGGGAGTTACGCCCAGCTTAAGTAGTCCTCGACAAAATGGAGTAATCACTTTGACTACAGCTGGTTTCATTCGCGAACTAATCACAGGTACATCGTAGGCTTTCGCCCATGGAAAATGGAAACATCTGGCGCTTATATGGTCATCCAAGTGCTGCCACCACCGCACTTTCAAAGGCTCTGAGCGCAAGCGTTTCCAAGGTAGTCGAAGCAGAGATAACTGCTGCAATCTTTGTAATAAATGCCAGCTCTGGTCTTGATCAAAACACAATAGATTTATGGCACGCCTACGATGAATTGTTAATGCCGCGAATTTTGGTTGTAACTGGCTTTGATGAGGGGTTACAAGATTTCGATGATGCAGTAATGCTAGCCAAAAGATTGCTTGATGACGTGGCGACGCCTTACTTAGTGTTGCACGATGATGATGGATCTCCCTGTGCATTAATCGATTTGGAATCAATGAAAATCAATAACTACCGTACTGGAGAATTAGTTGATGCCGATCCGGAACATTTCGAATTGGTATCGGAATTTCGTGAAGAGTACTTAACGCAGCTAGATGCAGCGGGTCCTGATGGCTTTGCTTCTGGAATCTTTTTTCCAGCTATTCCAGTGCTGATAAACAATAAAGAATTTGAATTAGGCGTCGATATTGTTAAGAAATATCTAAACCAATTACCAAGCTTGAGCTAGCGCATCCCTGGTGTCAGTTAATAATTGTGGAAGTACTTTTGTTTGACCGATAATTGGCATGAAATTCGCATCTCCAGACCATCGCGGCACAACATGTTGATGGATATGAGCGGCTACTCCAGCACCACTAATTGCGCCTTGATTCATACCTAAATTAAAGCCAGCGGGATTAGATACTTTTCGCAATGTCTTCATTGCATGAGCGGTTAAATATGAAATTTCATTTCGCTCCGAGTCGCTCAAATCGGTTAAATCTGGCACATGTCGGAAAGCGCAAATCAATAAATGGCCCGGGTTGTATGGATAAAGATTCATAACCACATACGCCTCTTGGCCGCGAAAAACCACTAACCCGTCGCGATCTGCTTTTTTCGGAATTTCGCAGAAGGGGCATGGAACATTGTTTGAATCTAACGGTCTATTTTCGCCGCGAATATAACCCAAGCGATGTGGAGCCCATAGCCGTTGCCAAGCATCTGGCATTCCTACGCCGCCCTCTAGATACTCCATTTAAACCTGCTTGCGGTCTTTAATTGTTTGCAGAATTTCGGTGATTGCTTGGTCAATTGGAATGCCGTTTTTCTGAGAACCATCACGGAATCTGAAAGAGACCGCTCTATTTGCTTGATCTTCTTCTCCGGCAATTAGCATAAATGGAATCTTTTCCAACTGTGCGTTACGCACTTTCTTTTGCATGCGATCATCTGACAAATCAATCTCTGCTCTAATGCCTTCTGACCGCAGCTTTGCGACAATATCTTGTAGATATGGTGCAAAGGCATCAGCAACTGGAATCGCCATAACTTGAACTGGGGCCAACCATGGCGGGAATGCGCCAGCATAATGTTCGGTCAAAACGCCAAAGAATCTTTCGATAGAACCAAAGAGCGCGCGGTGAATCATCACTGGACTTTGACGAGAACCATCGCTTGCTTGATATTCCATTTCAAATCGTTGTGGCAATTGGAAATCAACTTGAATAGTAGACATCTGCCAAGTGCGACCAATCGCATCTTTAGCTTGCACCGAAATCTTTGGTCCATAAAAAGCTGCGCCACCTGGATCCATCACGAGTTCCAAATTCTGAGCTTCTGCTGCTTTTCTTAACGTTTCTGTAGCAGCATCCCAGTCTTCATCTGAACCGACATACTTTTCAGCATTCTTCGTAGATAGCTCAAGATAGAAATCCTCTAGGCCATAATCACGCAAAAGATTAAGTACGAAAGTTAATAGTGAATCTAATTCACCAGCCATCTGCTCTTTGGTGCAGAAAATATGAGCATCATCCTGCGTAAAACCTCGAGCACGAGTTAAGCCGTGCACAACACCAGATTTTTCATAGCGATAAACAGTGCCAAATTCGAATGCTCTAAGTGGTAATTCTCTATAGGAACGTCCGCGAGATTTGTAAATCAAAATATGCATTGGACAATTCATAGGCTTCATGTAGTACTTCTGGCCAGGCTTCTTAATCGTGCCGTCTGCATGAAGTTCTTCATCCATAATCATTGGTGGATACATACCTTCTGAATACCAATCCAGATGGCCGGAAACTTCGAAGAGCGTTGACTTGGTCAAATGTGGTGAATAAACAAATTGGTAACCCTCTTCGATATGGCGTTTTCTTGAGTAATCCTCCATCGCCATACGAATTACGCCACCCTTTGGGTGAAAGACCGCTAAACCAGATCCTATTTCGTCAGGAAACGAGAAGAGATCTAATTCATTTCCAAGTCGACGATGGTCGCGCTTCTCTGCTTCTGCCAATAGCTCTAAATATGACTGTAGTTCCTCTTGAGATGGCCAAGCAGTTCCGTAGATTCTCTGCAACATCGGATTCTTTTCAGAACCTCTCCAATATGCCGCCGCGGTGCGCATCAATTTAAATGCGGGAATATGTTTTGTGGAAGGTAGATGAGGACCTCGACATAAATCAGACCAAACCGGCTGTCCATCACGACCTAGATTGTCGTAGATAGTTAATTCTGAACCACCAACTTCTACTGACGATTCATCTGCCGAATCTTCTGGGCTTGCCTTGATTCCAATTAGTTCGCACTTATATGGCTCATGCGCCAATTCTTTGAGCGCATCAGTTTCATTTGTCACGCGACGTCGAAAACGCTGACCGTCTTTGATGATCTTGCGCATTGCACTTTCTAGTTTCTCTAGATCGTCAGGATTAAAAGGGCGCTCCGGGTCAAAGTCGTAATAGAAACCATCTTTAATTGGCGGTCCGATGCCTAGGCGAGTTTGCGAGAAAACTTGTTGCACTGCTTGGGCCATTACGTGAGCCGTTGAATGACGTAAAACATTTAATCCATCTGTTGATGAGATTGATACGCCTTCTACTTCATCGCCATTCTTTAAGTCAGTCCATAAATCTCTTAACTCACCATTTACTCGGCAGACCACAATCTCTTTCTGGTCCGCGAAAATATGGGTTGGTTTCTGGTCCGCTGCGATGTTTCGTGGTTGACCATCAACTTTTATTGAGATTTCAGACATGGTGAAAGTCTACCTAACGACCTTTAAATTCGTTCAATAATTTATGTATCTCCGCGCACTTTTCAACATCTATTATTAGTTTTCGACCGCTAATTTCACCGATATTCTGGGCATTTCTCAATGAAGTAAGTAACAAGCCAGATTCAACTTTCGTAATGTCTGATAATGCTATTCGTCGAACTTTAGCCAAACCGGCTTCTAAAACTAACGCTCTTACAATTCCGTTCAAGATACCGCTAGATAGTGGTGGTGTCACCCAGGTGCCGTCGATCTTTAAGAGCAAAGAGGCGATAGTGGTTTCGGCCAAATGTCCATCTTCAGTAACAATAATTCCGTCATCAAATCCCTCGGTTTTTACTTTCTCTAGGATTTGGAGATTTTGGTACGGGTACTCCTTGTTTTTGATTTCATAATCTGATGAACGTTTATCAATAATCTTTAATTTGGCAGGTGCTGTTGGATCTTCGAAGGGCACGTATGAGATTGTGAATTCGCCTGCCTTATCAAAATGCCATCTAAGTCGAGCTAATTTGAATTCCTCAGCCTTTACCAGTTGATAGCTCTGTTGCGCTACGAAATCCTCACTCGGTATCTCAAAACCTAATTTTTCGGCCGCCTCTTTTGCACGACAATGGTGTCGATGCAAGGCGAATATCAAGCCATCTTCTACGCGAATCGTTTCAAAAATTCCGCTTCCTTTTGCCCAAGTATCACCAATATTTTTCATAGCAAGTGGCCTCCTGCAATTGCCATCAATCTAGCCGCTTTTAATTCTGTCTCTTCCCACTCTGCTTCGGCATTACTTGACCAAGTGATGCCAGCACCGGTGCCAAATTTAATCTTTGAGCCATCGCTCCAGAAGGTGCGAATTGCTACTGCTAAATCCGCGCGATCTCCATGAATCCAGCCGAATGCTCCGCAATACGGGCCACGATCAATTGCTTCATACTTATTAATTAACTTAATTGCCGAACTTTTTGGCGCACCGCTTACAGAGCCAGGCGGCAATGTGGCATTTAAGATTTCGTTCCATGTAACGCCCGGAATTAATTTTCCTTGCACGTCACTTACCAAATGCTCTAACCCAGGAAGAATTTCGATATCAAGAAGCCGTGGCACGGTAATTGAATCCTTTAGGCAGATACGCCCTAAATCATTTCGCATTAAATCAACAATCATCACATTTTCCGATTCATCTTTTTCGGGGAAAGAACCAGAACTACCCAATTTTCGAGTTCCCTTTATTGGTGATGTTTTAATGAGATTTCCCTCGCGATGTAAGAAGGTTTCGGGGGAAGCTGAGGCGATCTCTAGCCCTGGAATTCTTAAGTAACCTGCGTAGCGGGCTGGGTTACTATTTATGAATCCCGCAACCAACCCTTCAATACTTTCATCGCTTATCAATGTGAGCACACGACAGGCATTCACTTGGTAGACATTGCCTAGCGCGATTTCAGAACGTAAGTTTTCAACTAATTTGCAGTAACTATCTTTGGAATGAGTCGAAATCCAATTTATGGAATTAGTAGCTGAATCGCTTACAGATGCTGCTTTTAGCGGAACATATTTCTTATCCCAATCAAGAGCTTCCACCTTGCCAAACTTTGCACCGGTAAATGCACCATCAAAAGTTGTTGAGATTGCCCAGAAGCCATCATCAATATCAGCAGGATTATTTGTGGTGGCAATTAAATTGGTTGCTAATTGCCCTCCCATCCAGAAATATCCGCTCTCCATACAGGCGAATTTAGTCCCTTTGTATCTCTTTTTGCGCTGCCCTTGCCTCTTAGGCTAGATTTTGCCTCGCAAGTTTGCGGACGTAGCGCAGTTGGTAGCGCGGAACCTTGCCAAGGTTCAGGTCGCGGGTTCGAACCCCGTCGTCCGCTCCATTTATTTCTGGGGCACTTTAAATTTTTTACCATTGGTGGAATGGCCGAGAGGCGAGGCAAGGGACTGCAAATCCCTCTACACGGGTTCAAATCCCGTTTCCACCTCCATTTTCAATATGCAAAAAAGGTTAAGGAAAAAGGATAGAGATCAAGTTCTTTCTCTTTCTTCCCTTTTCCAAAAGGAGAAATAAACTTCAACTATGACTGATGGACCAAATCGACCATGGGGTCGCTACGAAGTACTTCAAGATCTCCCAACTCACAAAGTTAAATCAATATGGGTCGATCCTGGTAAACGTCTTTCGTTGCAACGTCATAGATTTAGAAGCGAACATTGGTACGTCGTCTACGGAACAGCAGAAGTTCAAATTGATGACAAGATCATCACTGTTGAAGCTGGAGATACCGTTACCGTGCAAGCAAATCAGTTACACCGAATCGGAAATAGCGGGAAGGTTCCGATGCTTTTTATTGAAGTCCAAACCGGAACTTATTTCGGTGAAGATGACATTGAGCGCCTAGAAGACGATTACGGCCGCCACGATTAATTAGGATATTATTTAACTCCTGCCCCGACCCGGACGATTGGCTCAGCGGTAGAGCACTTCCTTGACATGGAAGGGGTCACTGGTTCGATCCCAGTATCGTCCACATATAAGAGTAGCTAGGAGCTTTCAATGAAAGCAGTTGTTGCCGAAAACTTAGTAAAGACTTACAACAATGGAAAAGTTCGAGCGCTAGATGGGCTCTCATTAGATGTTGAGCAAGGAACTGTTCTAGGAATATTAGGCCCGAATGGAGCCGGTAAGACCACAACAGTTCGAATACTGGCTACATTACTAAAACCTGATTCAGGTAAAGCTACCGTTGGCGGAATTGACGTTTTTTCTAAACCAGATGAAGTGCGAAAAGTTATTGGTTTATCTGGCCAATATGCTGCAGTAGATGAAATTCTAACTGGGTACGACAACTTAGTTATGTTTGGAAAGCTTTACCACCTTGGCGCAAAGTCATCTATCAAGCGAGCCGAAGAATTACTTGAGCGCTTTAACTTAACTGAAGCTGCTAAGCGCCCAATAAAAACCTATTCAGGCGGTATGCGCAGACGACTTGATCTAGCTGCTTCGTTAATTGTTAAACCCAAGGTGCTCTTTCTAGATGAGCCGACTACTGGTTTGGACCCGAGGGGTCGCCAAGATATGTGGGGTGTAATTAAGGAATTGGTGCAAGATGGCACTACCCTGCTTCTTACTACTCAATATCTTGAAGAAGCAGATCATCTTGCTAATGAAATCGCCGTAATTGACACCGGCAAGGTGATTGCGCGCGGCACTGCCGACGAATTAAAACGCCGAATAGGCGGCGAGCATTTAGAGATAGTGGTTGAAGCAAGAGATTTGGTTCGCTCCAAATCGATAATCGAAGAAATTGTGAATGTAAAAGCGGAAGTAGATGAATCTCTAAATTCAATCTCTGCGCCGGTTTCAACCGGAACTGCTGCGCTAGTGGAAGTTATTAATTCTTTGAGCGCAGTTGGAATTAATCCCCTTGATATTGCGCTAAAACGACCATCTTTAGACGATGTCTTTTTGGCACTAACCGGACATAAGGCGGAGGAAAGTAAATGAGCGCAATCTCTGATGCTCTGATAATTACACAAAGACAACTTCGACTTCTGACTAGAGTTCCAGAGGTCTTGATTTTCTCAACAATTCAACCGGTTATGTTTGTGCTGCTATTTCGTTATGTGTTTGGTGGATCCATCGACACCGGACAGCCTGGCGGATACGTTCAACTTTTAATGCCCGGTATCTTCGTTCAAACAGTTGCATTTACATTGGCCAGTACCGCATCTGGTATCGCCGAAGATATGCAAAAGGGATTAATTGATCGATTCCGGTCATTGCCAATTTCGCAATCAGCCTTTGTAGTGGGTAGAACTTTAGGTGATGCGTTACTTAACGTAGTTGTGTTAACGGTTATGGGAATTACTGGCTTTATTGTTGGTTGGCGGCCAAGTACTGGCGCTTTCCAAATTCTTCTAGGTTTTCTCTTCCTGCTCTTCTTTGGCTACTCACTTTCCTGGATTGGGGCAATTGTCGGCCTCTCTGCTCGTGATTTTCGGGTAGTCCAAAATGTAAGTTTCTTAGTAACTTTCCCGCTTACCTTCTTATCGAATGCGTTCGCTCCAACAACAGGAATGCCTAAGCCACTTCAATACGTGGCTGAATGGAACCCAGTTTCAACAATGGTTGCGGGTTGTCGTGAACTATTTGGTGTCGAAAACCAATTTGGAGTTACCGCGGGGTCATTCCCAAGTGAACAACCCCTGATTACTTCACTTATTTATATAGTTTTGATCTCTGCCATCTTTGTGCCATTGGCCTTACGCAAATATCGCAAATCCTTTGGCTAATAGCTACCTAGCATTATGAACTTCTAACCAAGTTCTTTTTACTAGATCAATATCTCCTTCTGGTGAGATTGAATCAATAAAGGAATTAAATGAAGTGCCACCATCACCAAGTTGCACTAACTTATGAGGCCGATTGTGTAAGAACTCCGTAACGTTTGAACGAATCGTTTGCACATATAGCCGACAAAGTTCCACTTCCTCTTCAGGGGTCCAATCTCCTGGTTTCATTAAAATTCCGTGAGCGAAGGCTCTAATTATTGAAGATCGATAATCACTATTTCTAAGACGATGGACAAAGCTATCGACCGTTTGATTAAAATCTCTACTTAAATGTACATATAAAACGTTCTTGTCATCAAAACGTTCAGCCATACTTCCTAAAAACCAAGTTAATCGATTGTCAGCTTCAATATGCGAAATCGGGAAATTGAAACGATCTTCGCCAATCTTGCCACCGCGTGATTCATGCGCTGAGGTGTAATTGGTTAAGTGCTTGCAAGCTTCAGCAAACGTTTTGGATCCAGAACGACCAGGACTTAGGACAAAAATATGATCGTATTTCAAGAGCGCCTCCGCTAGTAATCAATCTTGCTTGGTTTGCCAACGATATAACTTGCACCAGTTTGTAACAAGCAAATGACTACCACGCCATACATAGCGATATCCCAACTATCTGATATTTCATGCAACTTTGCCATGAAATAAGGTCCGGTTGCACTTATCGAGTACCCGAATGCTTGCATCATTGTAGAGAGATTTCTGGTCGCTTCTGGGCTGTTGGATTTTAAACCAGCCATCATTAGTGCTAACGGGAAAGCAATTGAGATGCCAATGTTCGAAAGAGAGAGCCAGATAAAAAGCACCCATCCGGTCTGAAGCGTGAACATGAAGAACGAAAGAGCGGTAAATAGCGAAGTTCCGATCAGCATAGCTCTCTGGCTTCCGGATTTTTCAAAGTAATGAGGAAAAATAACTCCGACTGCCGAACCGATGATTCCCGACAACGAGAGCGCAATTGCAGCGCTACTTAAGGTAAAATCTTTAGTCGTAAGAATAGTTGGAAACCAAGTGGCAGTTGCATAGAAAGTCATTGATTCCAAACCAAAGAAGAGCACTAAGGCCCAAGCAATCGGATTCTTAAATGCTTTAGATCGCCAAAAAACTGGTACTTCAAAACTATCGTTCTGTTTCGAATTATCTTTTTTTAACCACCAATAGAGCGTTGCTAAGGTCGAGATTGCAATCCATGGGAGCATCGACATACGCCAAGAGAGTGAATTTATTTCCGCTAACGGAACTGAAATCGCTACTGAAACCGCCGCCGCTAATCCCATTATGGTTACGTAAACCCCTGTTAAGTATCCAGAATCATTAGGGGCATGTTCTTTTACCCATGCGGGAAGTTCATAGTTCATAACTGCAATTGCTAAACCCATGCATAGCGCAAAGAAATAAAGCCCAATTAAGCCAGTGGTCGCTCTGCCAATCATTGCGATGGTTAAGGCGGTAAGTGCTAATTTAATGATTCGATTGCTGGAGCCAAGTTTGGCAACTTTCGACATTACTAAACTAGTCGCGGCAAAACAGAGAATTGGCAGCCCCGCCAAAATCGATAAAGCCGAGTTACTTAAATTGAAGTAGTTTTTTAGAATTGGAATCAATGGCCCTACTAAAACTAGGCCAGCGCGCATGTTCAAAGCAGCCAAATAAATTGGCAGACCAACCCTATTCCTGGAATTAAGCAATTGAATTACTTGTGTGTTCCTTCAAATTTACGCTGCTCTGCCAACCAATCCATTAGCGCGAAGAGCACGCCTGAAATTACAAAGGTAAGGTGAATGTAAATTCTCCACTTAGTTCCGTCATGAACCATGTCTTGCCCGGAAAGTTCTATGAAGTCCTTTAAGAGTTCAATCACTGAAATAGCAACTAAGGATCCGATCAGTTTAATTTTTAAACCGCTGAAATCAATGGTTCCCATCCAATGTGGCCGATCATCTGAATTTCTTGCCTCGTCAATCCGCGATACGAAATTCTCATAACCTGCAAATATCACCATCAGAATCAGATTTGATAGCAAAGTCAGATCAAGTAACGCCAATAGTGCAAGGGTGAATTCATGTGAATCCATATGCCCGATATCTGTGACTAGATGCCAAAATTCCATAAGAAAGCGATAGCCCAGTAATCCAAGCGCGCCAACTAAGCCGACATAAAGTGGCGCCAACAGCCATCTTGATCTAAAAAGGATAACTTCGATTAGGTGTACAACTTTATTCATAATCTTTCCTTACTCCGGCTTTACTCAGGCTTTGCGATGCTTTGGTAGGTAACTGCTGCCATGACGCCACCTAAAATTGGGGCGAAGATATAGAGCCACGCATTGCTCCAATCTCCGGAAATTAGGGCTGGACCAAACCAGCGCGCTGGATTGAGCGCCGCACCTGTGATTGGACCAACTGAGAAAATAATTGCCGTTATCGTCAAACCAATTGGTAATCCGGCCAATTTCGAAATGCTGCTTCGCTTATCAACCGCAACTCCGAAAATTACAAACAGTAAAAATGCGGTGCCGATTACTTCAGCTAGGAAACCGGCGCCAATGGTGGTTTCAGATGCAATTGCAGGTAGTCCATAACCGTTTTCTTTGCCATAGATATAGCAAAGCGCTAGCGAGGCAACTGCGGCACCAGACATTTGCGATGCCACATATATTAGAAATTCCTTTACATCAATTCTCTTTGTTATAAGCATCGCAGCTGAAACTGCTGGATTGAAATGAGCACCAGAAATTCCGGCTAGTGCAGATACCATGACAAAGATGGCAAGACCGTGAGCAAAAGCCACTCCAATCAAATCCGCTTTTCCAGAAACTATTGCTCCAACTCCTAAGAATATTAGGGTGAACGTTCCTAGGAATTCTGCAAAAATCTTCTTGCTCATCTGGCTCCTTATAGTTTAGCTAACCAATCTTTATACGATTCTGAGAGCTGCGTGACTTTCTTTAACTGCGTAATCTTCCCACGCTCACCAGATTTGGCAGCGAATAAATCCCTGATTGTTACTTCGTGTTGTGGTTTAAACTCAACACGAATCAAATCCCCTGCTTTAATTTCACCTTCTTCGATGATTCTTAGATATGAACCTGGTCTTAAGGCAGCGGTAAAGTCCTTAATCAAGGTTGGACGATCCCAAAAACCGGCAAAAACTCGACATGGAATTCTTGGTTCAGAGACTTCTAAAAGCACGTTGCCAATCCTCCATCGTTCGCCAATAAGCGCACCATTTACATCAATACCTTCGGTAGTTAAATTCTCACCAAATGCTCCGTTATTAATCTCTACTCCAATTTGGCGCTCCCACCATCTGGCATCTTCGGAGGCATATGCATAAACCGCTTTATCAAAACCGCCGTGATGTTTTTTATCAACTACTACATCGCCGGCCAATCCATTGTCCGTAAATCTAATAGCGCCATTAACGGGACGTTTATCAATTCCAGTTTTTCCTTCGCTTCCGGTCCACGCGCCTTCATGTACCACTGCTGCGACATTGACTGTTAACACTTTAGCTGTTTGCGCCATGAGTGAAAGGTATACATATACTCCCTTTATGCGCGCTGTTTATTTCGAAACTTTTAAGGGTCCGATTGAGGTTCGTGATCTTGAAATCCCTTACCCTGCACCAAATTCAGTTCTGGTAAAGGTGGCGGCGACTGGATTGTGCAGAAGTGATTGGCATGGATATGTTGGTCACGATTCGGATATCAAATTACCTCACGTACCTGGCCATGAGTTAGCTGGCACTATTGCACAAATAGGAAGCCGAGTTAAAGGATTCCAAATTGGTGATCGAGTAACAGTCCCCTTTGTAAATGGTTGCGGAACATGTCAATGGTGCAAGTCTGGAAATGCACAAGTTTGTGAAGTACAGACGCAGCCTGGATTTACTCATTTCGGCAGCTTTGCAGAATTTGTGGAAATCAGAAATGCCGATTTCAATCTAATCAAACTACCTGATTCCATTACTTTCGAAACCGCCGCAGCTTTAGGTTGTCGTTTTGCAACCGCATTTCGAGGTTTGACCGCCAGAGGTAATTTAAATTCCGGAGATTTAGTGGCAATTTATGGTTGCGGTGGAGTTGGTTTATCTGCGGTGGCAATTGCCAAAGCATTTGGCGCAAAAGTTGCGGCCGTTGATGTTAATGAAATTGCCCTAGAAAATGCGCGTCAACTTGGTGCAGATTATCTTCTTCAAAGCGAGGTTGCGGTATCTGAAATTCAATCACTTGGTGGCGCCGATATCTCTGTTGATGCCCTGGGCAGCCAAGTGACCGCAGAACTTTCTATCAAGTCCCTACGACGACTTGGCAAGCACATCCAATTAGGGCTCCTGCTCTCAGAATCTGGCTTAACGCCAATTGCGATGGCTCGAGTAATTGCATGGGAACTTGAAATTATCGGTTCACATGGCATGGCCGCAAGAGATTATCCAGCAATGCTTTCGATGATTGAGAGCGGTAAGTTGGATCCAAGTAAGTTTATTAAGAAGAGAATTACTCTTGAAGAAGCTCCAAAGGCCCTGCAAGAGATGGATAGTCAGATACAAGATGGAATCACCATCATTCATCCTTGAAAGACTTACTTCAAATTAGTTGTACCAACGGATCATTCCGATAATGCCGGCGGTGGCATAAAAGAATTGCAAGAAGAGAATCCCACGATGTTTACCTAGATAGGCCCAGATTCCGATCAAAAAAGAACTAAGTAGCAAGAGCGTAAAACCAATAAATTCAAGACCCGTGTTTGATGCCACCAGCAAGGAATAAGCGATAGCGGTAACTACGCCCATCCATTCGAAAGCTTTACCTTTACTCATTTTCTTATCTTAAACCTGATACTTTCGGCCGCGTGATTGATTTACTGCAAGTCCTCCCTGCATATGCGCTTACGGTGCTTGTTATCGTTGCGGTTCCAGGTCAAGGAGTTGCTATGGTGTTACGTCAATCAATTCTAAGTGGGAAACAAGCAGCGTTCTATTCGATAATTGGAAACACCACTGGCCTATTTATCTGGGGAATCTTAAGTAGCGTCGGGTTGTCGGCAATTTTTCAAGCTTCAGAAACCGCGTTTAATATTTTGAAATGGGCGGGAGTTGCTTATTTGACTCTGCTATCAATTCAAACGCTATTGCAGTTAAAGAATCAGGCTGGAAAGTTTGAATATGAATCAGGCGAAAGGGCTAAAGCTTTTGGTCCGGCTTTTCGAATTGGAATTACCACTAATTTAACAAACGTAAAAGCAGCGGTCTTTAGCGTCGGATTGGTTCCACAATTTGTACCCCAAACATTTAACCTTGGTTGGGGAATCTTTATCCTCTCCTGCGTTTGGGCAGTAATTTCTATGTCCTGGTATTCGCTAATGATTACTGTGGTTGATAAGTCTTCCAAATGGATCCAAAAACCCGGAATCAGGCGGGCACTTACCGCGATTAGCGCGGTTGGCATAGCAGCGCTCGCAATTGGATTGGCGATGACCAATGCGAATTAGTGAATTCTGGAACCGGCTCAATCAGGTTTATCCCAATGCAGAAACTTTCGCCAAAGATGTTTCCATTACCGAACTCGGTTCGATGACTATTGAAGCAGCTCTAGCGACCGGTTTTGAGCCTGATGAAATTTGGAGAATTTTAGTTCGTCGAGATCCAGAAATCGATAATCGTTGGAATTAAGCCAACATCAATAACGAATTTTCAAAAATTATGTCAGCATCATAATCAACAGTTGCGACATGGTAACTATTAATTAATTCAATCCGTTGCTTTTGCGTTGAACCAATCTCATTCATGTAAATATCAGTGTTATAAACCGGAAGTACATGGTCATCTTTAGAGTGAAAAATCATGAATGGTGCCTTGATTTCAGGAAGTTTTGCCCTTGAATCTTTAAGCAATTTTCTAAGCTGTACCACGCCCTTTAATGGCAATGCATCGTATGACCACTCACTCGAACCTGGACGTTTGATATCTCCTCCAACTGCCTTTAATTTTGGTACAAATTTGGAAATTAATGGCAGAAAATATTGCGCCGGACCTTTGATAGTAATCATCGGATTAACAAAAACTAAACCGGCGATTTTCTCTCCGAATCTATGGGCAACTTGAATCGAAGTTGCCCCACCCATGGAGAGTGCGAATACGTAAACTCGATCGCATTTTGCAAGAAGCTCTTCAACATCTTTGCTTGCACGATCTGGCCACTCTTGCCAAGAAACTTCATTTAAATCTTGCCATTTAGTTCCGTGACCAGGCAGACGAGGCACTCTCACTGTGTAACCACGATCATTCAAGAAATGCGCCCACGGGCGCATCGCAGCTGGTGAACCCGTAAAACCATGTACAAGCACAATTCCTGTTTTTGCATTTGGGCCACTTCCATCAGCCGCAAAATCCGATAACCATCCATGAGGTGCAGTTGTCATGGCTTTAATTTACTCTTCAGATTGTGAATGAGGTGTCATGGCAGGCAAGCTTTGATGATTTAGGGCGCCATCTTGCTGCCACTACCTTTGTAATCGTTGACCTCGAAACCACAGGAGGTTCGCCAGGTTTAAATGCCATAACCGAGATTGGCGCACAAAAGGTCTGCGGTGGCCAGGTAATCGGTGAATTTCAAACTTTAGTTAACCCAGGCGTTCCCTTACCGCCTTTTATAACGGTTCTGACTGGCATAACCGAGGCGATGTTATTACCAGCTCCAAAGATCGAAGAAGTCTTTCCGCAACTACTTGAATTTCTTGGAAATGAATCCGAGACCGTTCTCGTAGCACATAACGCACCTTTTGATATCGGATTCTTGCGCGCAGCTGCCACCGCACTTGGATATAACTTCCCTAAATATCAAGTGTTGGACACCGTGAAAATTGCACGCCAAGTATTAACTAAGGATGAAGTTCGAAACTACAAACTAGAAACGCTCTCTCAATTTTTTCGCACCGATACTGCACCCACTCACAGAGCTCTGGATGATGTTCGTGCCACAGTATCTGTATTTCATGGTCTCATCGAAAGATTAGGTTCGTTCGGGATATTTACTCTGGAAGAACTTAAAGAATTTTCTAATCGAATTACCAAAGCTCAAGCTGCAAAGAAGCATTTAGCCGCAAATATTCCAGCTTCACCGGGTGTTTATATCTTCAAAGACGCCAAAGGAGATCCGCTGTATGTCGGCACCTCTAAGAATCTTAAATCGCGAGTAAGAACATATTTCACTGCAGGTGAGACTCGTAAACGCATACGAGAGATGATTCAAATAACCGAGCGCATCGACTGCATAATCACCCCAACTGCACTAGAGGCGCAGGTTCGTGAACTTCGACTAATTCAAGGAGCGCAACCTAGGTATAACCGTCGCTCCAGAAATCCCGAGCGAGTTGCTTGGATTAAATTAACCGATGAAACATTCCCGAGATTGGTTATTTCAAAGGGTGCACCGGTTGATCCAGCTGGAGTTATCGGGCCAATCGCTGGTGGCGCCGCTATCGAATCTGCAATCGCCGCGATTCATGAATATCTGCCAATTCGTCAGTGCAAACCAAAAATTACTGAAAAGAGCATAAAAACAGCGGCACCCTGCATTCTCTTTGAAATCAATAAGTGTGGCGCCCCATGTATCGGACATCAATCCATCGCCTCTTACAATGACTTGATTTCTAAATATCAAAATCTTTTAGAGGTCGATTTTCGAACCATGCATGACTTCTCAAATTCAAAGATGGCAGAACTTTCACTATTGGAAAAATTTGAGGAAGCAATTGAGGTGCGGGATCGCTATTCGTACTTACTGCGTGCGGCAGCCCGAATCGAAAGGCTAAATTCAATTGCGAAAATTCCAGAATTAATAGTCGCAAAGCCGGCGGGAGATTATTGGGAATTTGTTTCGATCAAATATGGACGACTCGCGGCTACCAACATCTCGACTCCAACTACATCTGCGGCTTCGGCAATTGAGTCTCTTGAATTAATCGCTGAACAGGTTTTAAATAATGGCTTTCTGCAACAAGTAAATTATGAAGAAGTTGAGTTGATCCTAAATTACTTAGAGAGCGAAGGCGTTAGATTGGTAAAAGTTGAAGGCGAATACTCTTACGCCCTCTTCGGACCTAACTCGCAAGCCGCCCGTATCTCTAATTATGATTTCGCTATCGCTTGAGTCAATTTAACCCAGCGATTTAATAAATCAAGTGCCGCGCCAGAATCAATCGCTTCCATAGCGGCGGCAATTCCCTCTTCGAAACGAGTGGCTAAATCCAATTCTGCGTCATTGTTATATGCAGCTATAGCCGCTGCAGAATTTAAAATTGTGGCATCACGTGGAGCGCCCTTTTCTCCTGCAAAAACCGCCAGGGCGATTTTGGCATTATCTGATGCTTCGCCTCCTACTAATTTCTCAATTGGTGAATAGGAAATACCAAAATTTGGTGGGTCGATTAGACCTGATTCAATCTCCCCATTTCCTATTGTTAACACTTGGGTGGTGGTTGTTAACGTCAACTCATCCAAGCCATCATCGCCACGGAAAACAAAACCATCCACACCGCGATCTCCCAGTACTTGCGCCATAACCAAGTGCATCCGATCGTTAGCTACGCCAATTGCAGCTGACTTCGGTTTGGCTGGATTAGCTAATGGCCCCAAAATATTAAACACGGTTGGAACGCCAAGCTCTTTACGCACCGGAGCTGCATGGCGCATCGATGGATGAAAATTCGGTGCAAAACAAAAGCCGATTCGAAGTTCAGCAACGCATTCCTCAACCAATTTGCCATCTAGATTTATTGCAACTCCCAGCGCCTCAAGTAAATCCGCCGAACCAGACTTTGAGGATGCGGCACGGTTGCCATGTTTTACGACCACTGCGCCAGCTGCTGCTGCAACAATTGCTGACATCGTTGAAATGTTGATGGTGTTAAATTTATCGCCACCAGTACCGACAATATCTACTGCTCGTTGCGAGATATTTATTGGAGCAGAGTGCTCGTACATCTCAGCAACCAAAGCTCCTACTTCATCGGAGGTCTCACCTTTTTCCTTAAGGGCAAGTAAGAACCGCTTTAAATCCTCCGGGTTGGCACGCCCCTCCAAAATATCGCGCATCAATTCGCGCACTAACTCTGTCGGTAAATCTAAATAATTATCAAGAAGCTCAAAAGCGCGATTCCAAGACATACGGTTCGCCCTTAAGAAATTAAATTAAGCGTTCGCTAAGAAACGAGCGCGTAGAAGTTCGGTAGCTGTCTTAGCTAATGCAAAGGCATCGACTGGATGTTGCAGCGATGCTTCCGCTCTTGACCATGCTGCCAACCAAGAATCAGATTGACGAGCAATCAAGACGATTGATGGTGGGCAATTAAATACTTCGTCTTTCAATTGGCGAGCCACTCCGATTCCGCCTTCTGGAACTGCCTCGCCATCTAAAATAAATAGATCGGCGCGAACTTGGCCTTTGGTATCGGTTTGGTCGACATATTGGCGAAGCGCATCCGCAGTTGCAAATTCAATGGTTTCGATTGGCAGATCAGCAGCTAGCTTTGAGCCCAAGGCTGCCTTGATGGCACCACGAACTGATGAATCATCTGAGTAGATGAGTACGCGTGCGTTCATACGGCAATTCTAGGACCCCAACCCTGCTCGTTTTGACCCAAAATGGCGCATTTCTCAGGTGAGCCGTTTCACCAAGTTTGAGTGGTAATTCCTGGGGTTTTGAAGCTTAAAGATGTGAGTTTAAGCGTCATTTCCGCGATAATTCCCCCCATGTCTAATGCTTCAAATGCGACAAGCACCGTGGGCGGCCATCAGGTAAATCGCCCAAATCTCGTTGCAGTCGGAACCATCGTTTGGCTCTCTTCTGAATTGATGTTCTTCGCTGCGCTCTTTGCCATGTATTTCACAACTCGTGCAGTACAGGGCCCTGAGATTTGGTTTGAGTCAACTGAGATTCTCAATATTCCATTCGCAGCAATCAATACCACCGTGTTGGTTCTATCTTCTCTCACCTGCCAATTCGGAGTATTCGCTGCTGAGCGATTCCAACCACGTCGTAGCGGTTCGTTATTACAAATTGGCAAATGGGGAATGCGTGAATGGTTCACACTCACATTCTTAATGGGTGCTTTCTTTATTGCCGGTCAGGTGTATGAATATGCGCATCTAGTTGAAGAGGGCTTAACTCTTTCTTCCAATGCCTATGGTTCTGTTTTCTACTTAGCAACCGGATTTCACGGTCTTCACGTGACCGGTGGATTAATTGCCTTCCTTCTGGTCATGATTCGCGTAGCAAAGGCAAGACGTTTCGGACATTCTCAAGCAACAACTGCAATCGTGGTTTCTTACTACTGGCACTTCGTAGACGTTGTTTGGATCGCACTTTTCTCAGCAATCTATTTAATTAAGTAAGGATCGGTATAGAACAAAATGATTTCGCGTTTTCGCAAAGCTCGGTTCGCATCACCGGTACTTCTACTGCTTGCATTGATTTCAGTAGGATCAACTTTCTCGGCTCTCTCGGCAAGCGCTGAAAGCAAAAGCCAGCCAACTGCAGAATCAAGATCAGCTCAGATCGAAGAAGGTCGTCAGATTTTCCTTAAAGGTTGCTCTTCATGCCATGGTTTAAATGCGGAAGGTTCTGACATTGCGCCATCACTAATTGGAGTTGGCGCAGCATCAGTAGATTTCCAAGTAGCAACTGGTCGTATGCCAATGGCAGATATGTCTGTCCAAGCTATGCGTAAAACACCAGTTTATGACGCTGAAGAGACTGCGGCGCTGGCTGCATATGTCGCATCCTTAGCGCCTGGCCCTGCAATTCCAACTGACGAACAATTAAATTACGAACGCGATGGAAATTTGGCAGAAGGTGGAGAGCTATTCCGAACCAACTGCGCAATGTGCCATAACTTCGCAGCGCAAGGTGGTGCACTTACTAAAGGTAAATATGCACCAACTTTGATGGGCGTTGAACCAGTACATATCTATGAAGCAATGATTACTGGACCGCAAGCAATGCCAGTTTTCTCAGATAAGACTCTTACACCTGAAGAGAAACTTTCAATTATCAAATGGATCAAGAATGCAGAGCAAGAACCTGCGCAAGGTGGAATTGCACTTGGTCGCGTTGGTCCCGTAACTGAAGGTCTTTTTGGTTGGATTTTTGGACTTGGACTGTTGATTGGAATTGCAGTCTGGCTAGCATCGAAAGCGAGATAACGTGTCAAAGGAATTAAACCCAATGGGAAATCCAGTAGAAAATCCTGGCCTACCAGAACACGTTCATCGTCGTGCAGATGAAGATCCAAAAGCAGAGAAGCGCGCAGAACGCCAAGTCGCTTCCCTATTTGCACTCTCTGCTTTAAGCACAATTCTCTTCATCTACAGCTATTTCTTCATCAAGAATGATGTATTTGCATTCATTCCATTACTTGGAAATATGAATATTCAACAATTACTTCTTGGCTTAGGTCTCGCTGGCGCATTTTTATTTATTGGTTTAGGTGCAGTTGCCTGGGCTCGTCAATTGATGCCAGATACTGAAGTCGTTGCACAACGTCATGAATTTAGATCTGCCGATGAAGATCGTAAAGAATTTGTTGAAACAGTTAAGACACAGGCAGCGGCGGCTGGAATTGGTCGTCGTCCATTAATTAAACGAACACTTGGCGCGGCGCTTGGTCTGGTTGGTTTAGGTCCAATCATTATGCTTCGCGATTTAGGCCCATTGCCTGAAAAAGAGCTTGAAAAAACCTCTTGGAAAGCAGGAACTCGCCTAGTTACCGATCCAGGTGATCGCCCAATTAAAGCCTCCGAACTGGAAGTTGGCGCAGTAGTTCAAACTCTTCCTGAAGTGGATCACCCGGAGCATCGTTCATTAAATGACATTGCCAAAGATCCAGTACTGCTTATCAGATTACGTCCAGAAGATTTCAATCTTGATGCGGAGCGACTTTCATGGACTTACGAAGGCATCATCGCTTTCTCAAAGATTTGTTCACACATGGGTTGTGCAGTTGCGTTATACGAACAATCAACGCATCACCTACTCTGCCCTTGCCATCAATCAACCTTTGATGTGACACGTGCTGCGAAGGTTATCTTCGGTCCAGCTGCAAGGCCACTACCGCAATTAGCAATCACCGTAGATTCCGAGGGCTACCTAATTGCTAAACAACCATTTACCGAATCTGTTGGTCCAAGTTATTGGGAGCGTGATAGCAAATGAGTGCTAAAGAAAAAGTTCCAGCAGCGATAGCTAACTACGTCGACGAACGTACCGGAGCCGCAAGATGGCTTAAGAAGAATTTAACCAAAGTCTTCCCTGATCACTGGTCATTCATGCTCGGTGAAATTGTGCTCTACTCATTTATCATTCTGCTTGCAACTGGTACATTCCTAACTTTCTGGTTTGATCCTTCAGCTAAAGAAGTTATTTACAATGGATCTTACGAACCGCTAAAAGGTTTGAAGATGTCAGCTGCTTACGAATCAACACTACATCTTTCATTTGATGTACGCGGCGGTCTATTAATGCGCCAGATCCATCACTGGGCGGCTCTAATCTTCATGGCAGGAATGATTCTGCATATGCTTCGTGTTTTCTTCACCGGAGCATTCCGCAAACCACGTGAATTTAACTGGGTTATTGGCATCGGCCTACTAACTCTTGGAATTATCGAAGGCTTCCTTGGATACTCATTACCTGATGATCTACTTTCAGGAACTGGTATTCGTATTACTGAAGCAATTATTCAAGCGTTCCCAGTTGTTGGTAGCTACTTAGCATTCTTTGTTTTCGGTGGCCCATTTCCTGGTGAAGCATTTATTCCGCGCATCTATACCGTGCACGTGCTTTTACTTCCAGGAATTTTCTTGGCGTTAATTACTGCGCACTTGATGTTGGTTTGGTATCAGAAGCACACTCAGTACCCTGGCCCTGGACGAACCGAGAAAAATGTAGTTGGTTATCCATTGATGCCTATTTATATGGCAAAAGCTGGTGGATTCTTCTTCATCGTATTCGGTATTACTGCCCTACTAGGAGCCGTAGCATCAATTAACCCAGTTTGGTTATATGGCCCGTATACACCTGGTCAAATTTCTGCTGGTTCTCAACCTGACTTCTACATGGGATGGATTGATGGTTTGGTTCGAATGGCGCCGCCACTTGAAACACATGCCTTTGGTTACACCATCTCTTGGAATATTCTGCTGCCAGGTTTAATTATTCCTGGTTTGATCTTTACCCCAATGGCGCTCTACCCATGGATTGAAAGTTGGATCACTGGAGATAAGCGCGAACATCACCTACTTGATCGTCCACGCAACGTCCCTAACCGTACTGCGATTGGCGCAGCGGTAATGATGTTCTTCTTCGTGGCTCTTCTAAATGGTGGTAATGATTTGATTGCTACTCACTTTGATTCCTCAATAAATCACATCATGTGGTTTACCCGAATCGGAATTATTGTCTTGCCAATTCTGACTTTCTTTATAACTAAGCGCATCTGCCTATCGCTACAACGAGCAGACCGCGAGTTGGTGCTTCATGGACGCGAGACCGGACGTTTGGTTCGTCTGCCTCATGGTGAATTCGTAGAAATACATGAGCCGCTTTCAAAAGAAGAGCTCTGGACTTTGACTTCACATGAACAAGCAGGCGCGCTAGAGCTTCCTGAGGTAGATGCAAATGGCGTTAGCCGCCCAGGCAGATTACGCGCCAAACTTCGCGCAAATTGGTCAGCAGCTAATGCGGTTCAGATTCCAAAGCCAAGCGCTAAGGAACTCGAAGATAACTCGCATCACTAGAAAGTTAACTCTTAAAAACCCCTTGGTTATTTGCCAGGGGGTTTTAATTTAGAAAATTAGTAGCAACTGCAATCAAAATAGCACTACCCAAAATCAGACGATAAATAACAAATGGTTGAAAACTCTTCTTTGATATGTACTTCATCAGCCACGCTATAACTGCATAGCCAACTGCAAAGGCAATGGTTGTTGCTATGAACGTTTCGCCCAATGAATAAACTTCAGTTGCCGGATCGCTGATGACTTGATACAACTGATAAAGGCCAGATCCTAAAACTGCAGGAATAGCCAATAAGAATGAAAATTTAGTCGCAGCGCTACGATTAAAACCCAATAAACGACCTGCTGCAATGGTCGCACCAGACCTTGAAACTCCAGGAATCAAAGCTAAAGATTGCGCGAATCCCAGCATTAAAGCTTCCTTTACATTTAAATCCCTGCTCCCCTTTTGATTATCGCCGACATAATCTGCCAATCCAAGAATCAAACCGAAGATTATTAACATCAGGGCAACTAAGGTAAGTGAGCGGAAGGTGGTTTTAATTGATTCTTGAAATAGAAAGCCAAAGCAAAAAATTGGGATTGAGCCGATGATTATCATCCAACCCATTTTGTTATCAGCACGAGCCTCTGAATTTAGATTGCGCTTTCGAAGAATATTGAAAGCGGTCCAATTTCTGACAATCGATAAAATCTCTCGGCGGAAGTAGATCAAGACAGCTAGTTCCGTACCTATCTGAGTGATCGCAGTGAAAGCTGCCCCAGGATCTTTGGCATTAGGCAAGAACTCACCAACGATTCGAAGATGAGCGCTTGAGGAAATAGGAAGGAATTCTGTAAGGCCTTGTACTAGCCCCAGAAAAACTACCTCGAATAAATTAGTGATGTGCTGAAACTTCTGGCTGTTCGTATTCGGTTACAAAGCCGACGATTGAAATAATCAAACCGCCCGCTGCGATAGCAGTTAGCCACCAACCAATAATTAAGCCAAGCCCAGCTAAGACCGCAAAAGCTGCAACTGGAAGTGGCCACCAAGAATGTGGTGAATAGAAACCTAATTCGCCGGCTCCATCTGAAATCTCTGCCTCTAAATTATCTTCAGGGAGAATTTCGCCAATCTTACGTTGAGTAAACCAGACGTAAAAGCCGACCATAAATGCAAGCGCAGCACTAAGAATCAAACAAGCGATACCTACTGGTTCGCCGCCGATGACCCAGTAGATCGCCGCCATCAATGAATAGAAAAGTCCGATACCGGTAAAGAGAACCCAATTAGTTTTCATTATTAATGATGTCCTTCAATCGGTGCTTCTGGATGATTTACATCCCACGCTGGTCTTTCAGAACGAATGCGTGGCATTGAGTAGAAATTGTGACGTGGAGGTGGACATGTAGTTGCCCATTCAAGTGACTGTCCGTAACCCCATGGATCATTTGATTCAACATTAGGTGATTTACGAGTAATCCAAACGTTTACGAAGAATGGAATCATGGATAGCGCCAACAGGAATGAACCTACCGTTGAAAGCATATTCAGATCAGTGAAGCCATCAGTAGAGAGGTAATCTGCATAACGACGTGACATTCCCTTGATACCCAACCAGTGCTGAACCAAGAAAGTTAAGTGGAATCCGAAGAAAAGTGTCCAGAAGTGAATCTTGCCTAGACGCTCGTTTAACATCTTTCCGGTCATCTTTGGCCACCAGAAATAGAAGCCGCCAAACATCGCAAAGACCACAGTTCCGAATAGCACGTAGTGGAAGTGCGCCACCACGAAATATGAAGCAGATACTGCGAAATCCAAAGGTGGTGAAGCCAAAATAATTCCGGTCAAACCACCGAATAAGAAAGTAATTAGGAATCCGACTGACCAAAGCATTGGCGTATCCATTGATATTGAACCGCGCCACATTGTGCCAATCCAGTTAAAGAACTTAACACCAGTTGGAACACCAATTAAGAATGTCATGAATGAGAAGAATGGAAGTAGAACTTGTCCTGTTGCAAACAAGTGGTGCGCCCAAACTGAAACAGATAGCGCGGCGATTGCAATTGTTGCGGCAATCAAACCTTTATAACCAAAGACTGGCTTTCGGCTAAAGACTGGCAAGATTTCAGTGATGACGCCAAAGAACGGCAGCGCAAGAATGTAAACCTCTGGATGTCCGAAGAACCAGAAGAGATGCTGCCAAAGCATTGCGCCACCATTGGCTGGATCGAAAATATGTGTACCAAATAAGCGATCTGATTCAAGCGCTAAGAAAGCTGCTGCAAGTGGTGGAAAGGCAAGCAGTACCAAGATTGAGGTAAGCAAAACGTTCCAAGAGAAGATCGACATACGGAACATCGTCATGCCCGGTGCGCGCATTGTGAAAATTGTTGTAATGAAATTTACGCCACCAAGAATTGTGCCAAGACCACCCATTGCCAAACCGACAATCCATAGATCTGCACCGATACCTGGTGAATACTCTGCATTTGCTAGCGGCGCATATGCAGTCCAACCAAATGAAGCTGCGCCACCAGGAGTTAAAAATCCCGCGGTAGCCATAATTCCACCGAAGAGGAATAGCCAGAACGAGAACATATTTAATCTTGGGAAGGCAACGTCAGCTGCGCCGATTTGTAGCGGCATGATTACGTTTGCAAAACCAACAAACAATGGTGTTGCGAACATCAAAAGCATGATGGTGCCATGCATTGTGAAAATCTGGTTGTACTGCTCGTTAGACAGGAATTGCATGCCTGGACGAGCTAGCTCTGCACGTAAAAAGAGCGCTAATAAACCGCCAACTAAGAACCATACGAATGTGGTTATTAGGTACATGTAACCGATCGTCTTGTGATCAGTTGAGGTAATCCACTTTACAAATAGTCGACCTTTAGAAGTCGGTGGTAGCGGTGCACGCGTAATTTGAGTTACTGGTGGTTGTGCGTAAGTTGTCATTATGCGCCCGCCTTTAGTGATTCAACATAGGTGTCGTACTCTTCAGGAGTTACAACTTTTACTTTGAAAACCATCTGTGAGTGATTACGTCCGCAGAGAATGTTGCAACGACCTGGGTACTC
>JACCDP010378966.1_pt1 | contig 64913 bp, 60 predicted proteins | sample 7445841 | NCBI WGS metagenome assembly JACCDP01 (sample SAMN15323441, study PRJNA562643) | freshwater metagenome | isolation source: river surface water | place: USA:Blue River Watershed | collected 2017-08-17 | reverse complement strand
CTTGCCGAAGTCCGAACCACGGGTTGGTCTGAGACGAATGGTGAACCAGGCCTTTCACTCAGTGTCAGCAAGTCAGCTGAGGCGAATACCGTTACGACCGCAGAGGATTCGATTGCCGCGATTGACGAGTTCGTTGCTAACCACTCGCAAGTTGTCGAGCGCTCCATCGTTACCGACTCGTCCATCTTCATCTTGGAGTCGATTGACGCGCTCCTAAAGGAGGGCGGCCTCGGCGCATTCTTTGCCGTGGTCGTGATCTTTGTCTTCTTGCTCAACCTTCGCTCCACCGTTGTTGCGGCGGTGAGCATTCCGTTGAGCGTCCTCGCCGCCATCATCCTGATGGCAACCACCGGGATCACCATCAACATCATGACCCTCGGTGGACTCGCGGTTGCCGTTGGCCGTGTGGTCGACGACTCGATTGTGGTGCTCGAAAACATCTACCGACACCGCAGCCAAGGGGAGCCGATCGGCGAGGCGGTGCTCAGCGGAACGCGCGAGGTCGCTTCGGCGATCACAAGCTCCACCATCACCACGATCGCCGTCTTCCTCCCACTCGGTGTGGTCGGTGGCCTGATCAGCCAGTTCTTCCTGCCGTTTGCGCTGACCGTGACGTATGCGCTCCTCGCATCGCTCATCGTTGCGCTCACCGTCATCCCAGTGCTCGCCTACTTCCTTGTGAAGGTGAAGGGCGACACCGCAAAGATCCCGTATGAGGTGAAGGGGGAGCGCGAGGAGATCTCGATCTGGGGCCGAATCTACCTTCCTTTCCTTGGTCTCGCCCTGCGCGGTCGCATCACGAAGTTTGCGACGCTCGCAATCTCCGCGGCGCTCTTTGTGGGAGCGTTCTCACTCGTCTCGCAGATCCCAACGCAATTCCTGAATAGCGGAAGCGAGAAGGTTCTCACCGTGACGGTGAACCCGCCTCTCGGCACCTCAACTGAGCGCGTCCTCGATCGCAGTCGTCAGGCCTACGCACTCCTTGACCGTGACGCAGAGGTTGAACTTGTGACCACCTCGATCCCAGGTGAAAGTGCAACGGGGAGCCAGACGCTCACCGCCGCCATCACCGGCCGTGCTCCGAACGCGGCCCGCATGACGGTGATCCTTGACTCGTCGACAGATCTTGCCGTTGCGAAGGATCGTCTCAATGACACTCTCAGCCCGGTGGGAACCGACGGCTGGACCGTCACCGTGGAAGAGGTTGGCTTTGCGGCGGGATCGAACGCGATCTCCATCATCATCACTGGCGAGCGTGCCTCTGATGTTGAGTCAGCCTCCGATGTGCTTGTGGACACGCTTTCAAAGAACAACAATCTTGCAAACGTAAAGAGCGATCTCGTCAAGGCGGGTCGTCAGGTTGAGATCACCGTTGATCCGTCTCGAGCCGCCGCCGCTGGGCTCTCTGCCGCACAGGTAGCGGGGGAGCTGCGCAACCTTCTGGTTGGCGCGCCGCTCGGCCAGATCTCAGTAGATGGCGAGAAGGTCAGCCTCTCCATGAAAATCGACAGTTCGCTGATGACGAGCCTCGATGCGCTTCGTGCGTATCAGGTGGGGAGCGTTACAAAGGTTCCACTCGCCGCGATCGCCACGGTGGAAGAGATCTCTGTGACATCAAGCATCACGCGAATCGACCAGTCACTCGCGGCGAACGTCTCAGGTGAGATCGCCGTGGCCGACACGGGTGCCGTAAATGCCGAAGTGAAGAGTGCGGTGGAGAAGCTCCAGGCGGGCGGATCGCTTGATCGCGTCAACGTGCGGCTCGCCGGCGTCACCGAACAGCAGAACGAGTCATTCAGCGGACTCTTCACCGCGATGGCGGTGGCGATCCTGCTCGTCTACCTGACGATGGTGCTTGTCTTCAACTCACTCGTTGATCCGCTCGTCATCATGTTCAGCCTGCCGCTGGCGGTGATCGGCGCCTTCCCGGCGCTTCTGATCACGGATCGACCGATCGGTATCTCTGCGCTGATCGGATTCCTGATGCTGATCGGCATCGTGGTCACCAATGCCATTGTGTTGCTCGATCGTGTGGAGCAACTGCGACACGAAGGGGTGCCGACGAAGGAGGCGCTCCTCCGTGCTGGCGCGACGCGCGTTCGCCCGATCCTCATGACGGCGGTTGCAACAATCCTCGCCCTCACCCCGCTTGCTGCAGGGCCGAGCGAGGGTTCGATCATCGCCGCGGAACTCGGAACGGTCGTCATCGGCGGCCTTCTCTCCTCGACGCTGCTGACGCTGCTCGTCGTGCCAGTGGTCTACAGCCTGGTTGACGGGTTGAAGTCATCACTCTCGCGCAAAGGTTCGGCTCCCGCCCGTTCCTGATACGATCAGGGGGGATTCCCGAACACGATTTTGATCTCGTGCTCGGGTCCGCGGTGAGCTCGAAGGAGGCGTCATGACAGTCGTCAAGCCGAACGTTCAAGACGAACGGGAGCAGTACGCCTTTCACGACGACATCACCTACCTTCGCGAGACGAAGGCGGGCCTCACAGAGGCGACCGTCCGCGAGATCTCCGAAACCAAAGACGAACCTTCATGGATGCTCGAGTACCGCCTTCGCGCCTATAAGCACTTTGAAGCGCGCGCCATGCCGCACTGGGGTGGCGACCTCACCAAACTCGATTTCTCCAAGATTGTGTACTACCGGAAGCCATCCGAGCGCGAAGAGAAGTCGTGGGATGACGTGCCTGATCAGATCAAGAAGACCTTCGAGCGACTCGGCATCCCCGAGGCGGAGCGAAAGTTCCTCTCTGGCGTAGGTGCGCAGTACGACTCCGAGGTGGTCTACCACTCCGTTCGCGAAGATCTGCAGAAGCTCGGCGTGGTCTTCATGGGGACCGACCAAGGGATGAAGGAGTACCCAGAGATCTTCAAGAAGTACTTCGGCACGGTGGTCCCCGCAGAAGACAACAAATTCGCCGCGCTGAACTCCGCCGTCTGGTCTGGGGGCTCATTTGTCTACGTGCCAAAGGGCGTGGATGTACCACTCCCACTGCAGGCCTACTTCCGCATCAACGGTCAGAACACCGGACAGTTTGAGCGCACGCTCATTGTCGTAGATGAGGGTGCGAGCCTCCACTACATCGAGGGCTGCACCGCGCCGAACTGGGCGACCGACTCGCTTCACGTTGCGGTCGTTGAGGTTATCGCGCTTCCTGGATCCAAGGTGCGCTACACCACGATCCAGAACTGGTCGAACGATGTCTACAACCTGGTCACCAAGCGCGCGCATGCGCATGCGGGTGCAACGGTTGAGTGGATTGACGCCAACACTGGCGCACAGCTGACCATGAAGTATCCAGGGATTTATCTGCTCGGCGAGAAGGCGCACGCGGAGATCGTCTCCGTTGCCGTTGCCTCCAAGGGGCAGCACCAGGACACGGGCGCGAAGGCGGTGCATCTTGCGCCGAACACCACGAGTCGCATCGTAGGGAAGTCGGTCTGTAAGGATGGCGGCGTTGCAACCTATCGCGGCACGGTGAAGGTGGCCCCTGGCGCAACCGGCGTCACCACGAGCGTCCGTTGTGACGCACTCATCCTTGACGAGGGGAGTCGCTCCGAGACGTATCCCTACATCGACATTCAAGAGGACGACACCTCAATGAGCCACGAGGCCACGGTGGGCCGCGTCTCTGACGACCAGATCTTCTACCTGATGAGCCGCGGCATGACCGAGAACGAGGCAACGAACCTCATCGTCCAGGGCTTCCTTGAAGTCTTCACCAAGGAGCTCCCAATGGAGTACGCACTTGAGTTCAATCGACTGATCCGCTTGGAGATGGAGGGGGCGCTCGGGTGAGTGCCGCTACGCCCGCCCGCCGCGGGGTTGCAGACCTTCCACTCAGTTGGGCGAACGACGCGGAGCTGAAGCGCCTTGATGCTGCGCTCGGCGGAGCAAGCCAGCGTGCCGCCGCCCTGAAGGCATTCAGTTCGCTCCCGACGGAGGCGAATCTCCTCTTCACCGGCTACGTGGATCTGCGCTCCGCTGATCTCGAGAACTCAATCCTCCTCGCGCCGCCAGTAGTGATCAGCGAGCTTCCCGCGAGCGAACTCCCCGCAGGCGCCGCCGCCCTGATCAGCATCTCTGCACGCGGAGTTGGCATCCACCTTGGCGCCGAAGCGCGCGCCGCCGGACTTACCGTTGGGCCGCTTACTGGCGGCACGCCACTCGCTGGTGCCGAGAGCGATCGCACGACGGCGCTGATCGGCGCCTGCTGGAATAGCGGGACGGAGATCAGTCTATTGAACGGCTCGATCGCGGCACCCATCATTATTCGCATCGAGTCCCCAGCGCAGGGCGAGGCGCTTCTTGCGCGCATCGTCGTGAAGCTTGGCGAGAGCGTAAGTGCAACGATTAGTGAAGAGGTGACCGGAAGGAGCGCTGACAGCGGTAGCACCATTGGCACCACGGCGCGCGCGCTTCTTGCCACAACCAGCGAAGTGACGCTCGGCAAGGGGGCGAAGCTCCGCCTCGCCTCAATCCAAGAGCTCCCTGAAGATGTTGTCTATCTGCCAGTGCGCCGTCATGAATTCGGCGCAAACGCTGAGCTGCAGATCGCTGCGGCGCAGATCGGCGCGCGCCTGGTGCGTGGACGCATTGACCATCAACTAACGGGGAACGGATCAAAGGTCCGCCAGGTTGAGGTGGTCTTCGCTGGTGCTGATCAACTTCACGACCTCACCACCTACAGCCTTCACGCTGGCGAGAAGACGGTGGGCGACCTGCTCGCCAAGGGGATCTTCGCAGGCAAAGCGCGCGGCTTCGTGAAGGGCGTCACCACCATTCCGCGATCTGGGCGCGGCACCAACTCATATCTTGGCGAGTTCGGCATGCTCCTCTCGAAGACGGCGCGCAGTGTGGCGATCCCATCACTCTGGATTGACCAACCAGACTGCGAGCGGGCAGCGCATGGCAGCTCCGTTGGGCCAATTGATCCAAATCAGATCTTCTACCTCCGCGCCCGCGGTCTCACCGAAGCAGAGGCGCGACGCACCATTGTCATGGGCTACCTCGAACCGGTCGTTGCGGCACTCCCACTTGAGGAGGAGGCGGATCGACTCCGCGAGGTGCTCGCCGCAAAGCTCGATGCCGCGTTTGCCGCACAGTCGGCGGCGGCAGCCACCGCGGCGTAACCTCAGCTGGTGCTGCACGAACGACTCTTCCCCGCGTCTGAACTCGCCGACGGTACGGCGCGCCTCGCCTGGCCGAACGGCAAAGCAATCCTGGTGGTGAATCGCGGCGGAACCCTCTACGCCGTGGATGGCGTATGCACGCACGAGTACTGCGAACTCGATCGTGGCTTCGTTGCCCCCACTGGCGCAGCAACGCCAACGGTGACCTGCCCACTGCACCTTTCACGCTTTGATCTGGCCACGGGCCTCCCGCTCGACCCGCCAGCAGAAGAGCCGCTCACTGTCCATAAGGTGAGCGTGGATGCAGAGGGGTGGATCGTCCTCGAGGTCGTCTAGCGCGACGCGCTACGATTCACGCATCAGCGCGCTGCGCTGAGGGGCGAGAGGGAGGGGCCATGCAGGAGATTAAGGATCGCGCCGCAAGCCTCGCTGGGCTCGCCTTAGAGCGCGATGCGATCTACCTCTACGACAGGCTCGCCGCGCTCGAGAAGGATCCGCAGCGCAAAGCCGCATTTGAATCGATTGCGGCGAGCGAGCGCCGCCACGCCGCCATCTGGGAGGCGAAGCTCATCTCGCTCGGTGAACATCCGCCGGTTGCTGCGCGTCCGAGCTGGCGCGTGCGACAGATTGCGGTCCTCGCGCGCATCTTCGGCACGCGCGCCGTCAGCGACATGGTGAAGGCGCTGGAGGGCTTTGAAGAGGAGGTCTACGGCGCGCATAGCGATGTCGCTGAGGTCCACGAGATCGCCAAGGATGAGGCGAAGCATGCGGAGATCTGGCGCGACCTGGATGTTGCGCATAAGACCAAAGGGGTTGGCGCACATCGCGCCGCAGTAGTGGAGACGCAGGCGCGCGAGCCGTGGCACCGTTCAGGTGGCGGCGGGACGCTGCGCGCCTCCATCTTCGGCGTCTCTGATGGTCTGGTGAGCAACGCGGCGCTCGTCTTCGGCATTGCTGGTGCAACCAGTACCGGCCAAGGATCATTTGTGGTGCTTGCTGGCGTTGCGGGACTCCTCGCCGGTGCCTTCAGCATGGCGGCGGGGGAGTACGTCTCCATGCGTAGTCAGACTGAAGTGCTTGAGCGTCAGATTGAGTTGGAGCGCGCCGAACTTGAGGCGATGCCTGAAGAGGAGGAGAAGGAGATCGCGGCGATTTATCGCAGCCGTGGATTCGGGGAGGCTGAGGCGGCGGCGATTGCAAAGCAGCTGATGTCTGATCCGAAGGTTGCGCTGGATACGCTGGTGCGCGAAGAGCTGGGACTCGATCCGGAGGAGCTCGGCTCGCCGTGGGGTGCGTCAATCGGCTCGTTCTTTTCGTTCGCCGTTGGCGCCTTTATCCCACTCCTCCCATTCGTCCTGCTCACCAACGGCACAGCGCTACTGGTGAGTATCGTGCTCACCAGCCTCGCCCTCTTCGGTGTTGGTGCGGCGGTGAGTCTCCTCACTGGGCGCTCGGCACTCTATTCAGGTGCGCGGCAGTTAGGGATTGGCGCCGCAGCGGCGGCGATCACGTACCTGGTGGGCAGCCTGATCGGCGTGAACGTCTAGATGCTGCCACTTCCGCCAGACTCCATTCTCTTCTCTATTGGCCCGCTCGCCATCCGTTGGTACGGGCTCCTCTACGCCGTTGGCCTTCTCGTTGCGTACCAGTTCATGGTGCGTGAGGCGAAGCGTCGCAATCTAAACGCAGATCTGATTGCCAATGGTCTGATCATCATCTCGATCGCCGCGCTCGTTGGTGGTCGTCTCTATCACGTCATCGACGCGTGGGACCGCTATTCCGCGAATCCTATCGGCGCGCTGATCCCGCCGTATGAAGGGCTCGGTGCGCCGGGCGGCCTCATCACCGGCACGATTGCGCTGGCTGTCTTGCTGCGCCGCTGGCGCCAGTCACCATGGGGCTGGGTTGACGTGGTCGGCCCCGCCATTTTGGTGATGCAGGCGATCGCGCGATGGGGGAACTGGTTCAACCAAGAGCTCTACGGTCTCCCTACCGATCTGCCGTGGGGGCTCGCGATTGATTGCGCGCATCGCACCGTTGCAACCAGCTGCAGCGCGATCGGTGAAGGTGCCCGATTCCATCCACTCTTCCTCTATGAGTCACTTTCTGGCTTCGCTGGCGCATTGGTGCTACCAGCGCTCGGCGAGCGTCTGAAGAAGCGCGTGACACCTGGACTGATCGGCCTCTCCGCCATTGCCTGGTACGCGGTGACGCGCCTCCTCCTTGAGGGGCTGCGCCTGGAGAACTGGAAGGTAGGCGGTGTCCCTACGGCCTACCTCGTGATGGGCGGCATCTTGCTGGTCACACTGCTGATCGCCGCAGCACGTGTCCGAGCGGCAGCGCCTGCCACAACACGCAGGCCAGCACGCAGGAAAGCGCGCACGACGGCGAAGCCGAAGCGGCGTAGGATCTAGCGAGCGGCAGAGAGCAGAGCGGAGGGGACATGGCAGGGATTCAGCGACGTAAGGTCACCGTCATCGGCGCAGGGAATGTTGGCGCCACCACCGCACAGCGCATCGCCGAGTCGGGTCTCGCCGATGTGATCCTCGTTGACATTGTTGAGGGGCTTCCACAAGGGAAGGGGCTCGACCTTGCCGAAGCGGCGCCAGTGATGGGACACGACGCCCGCATCATTGGAACGAATAACTACGACGACACCAAGGGCTCCGACATCATCGTGGTGACGAGCGGCATCGCCCGCAAGCCAGGGATGAGCCGCGATGACCTGATCAACACTAACGCGGCGATCGTCCGCAGCGTTGTCAGCGAGGCGGCGAAGCGCTCACCAGATGCGATCCTGGTGATCGTGACGAACCCTCTTGATGCAATGTGCCACGTTGCGCTGAAGGCTTCGGGCTTCCCGAAGAAGCGTGTTATCGGCATGGCCGGGACGCTCGACTCGGCGCGCTTCCGTCACTTCATTGCAACGGAGACGGGGGTCCGCGTTGAAGATGTTCGCGCCTTTGTTCTTGGTGGTCACGGCGACACGATGGTGCCGCTCCCACGCTACTCAGCCGTTGGCGGCATTCCGCTCCCAGAGATGCTGAGCGCCGAACGCATTGAGGCGATCGTGAAGCGCACCCGCAGCGGTGGCGCAGAGATCGTGGAGCTCCTAAAGACCGGCAGCGCCTTCTACGCGCCAGCCGCCGCCACCTTTGAGGTGGTGGAGAGCATCCTGCTCGACCGTCGCCGCCTGATCCCATGCGCCGCCTACCTTGAGGGCGAATACGGTGTGCAGGGGCTCTACGTTGGGGTGCCGGTGGTGATCGGTGCGAGCGGCATTGAGAGGATCATCGAGATCACGCTGACCCCTGAGGAGAGCGCCGCCTTTAAGAAGTCGGCTGATGCGGTGCAGGAGCTCGTCGCGCTTCTCTAGTTGACAACGGAAACTAACGCTAGCGGGAGCTAGAACCAGCGGGTGGTGACTACTTTCTTTGTGGTGTAGAACTCCACGCCGTCGCGTCCCGTTGCATGCAGGTCGCCGAAGAAGCTCTTCCTACGGCCGCTGAAGGGGAAGAAGGCCATTGGCGCCGCAACACCTACGTTGACGCCGAGCATCCCTGAGCTTGCGCGACGCTTGAACTCGCGCGCCGCCTTCCCTGAGGCGGTGTAGATAGACCCAGCGTTGCCGTACTCGTTCGTCTCCGCCATCAGGCGAAGCGCTTCGTCCAGATCCTTCGCGTAGAGGACGGAGAGGACGGGCCCGAAGACCTCCTCGCGCGCGAGTGGGGAGTTCTCTTCGATACTGAGCATCGTTGGGCCAACGAAGAAGCCCTTCGCTGGGCCCGTGCCACGTCCGTCGCGAATCATCTTGGCACCAGCGGCGACCCCTTCGTCAACGAGGCGATGAATGCGTTCACGCGCCTCGCCGCGGATCACTGGGCCGAGCGAGACACCTTCGTCAAGGCCGAAGCCCATCTTTAGCGTATCGGCGTACTCCGCCAGTTTTGGTAGCAGTAGTTCCCGTGCCTCGCCAACAACGGTGAGGACGGATCCGGCGAGGCAGCGCTGCCCCGCATTGCCGAATGCAGACTCAGCGATATTCGGGACACTCTGCTCCAGCACCGCGTCTGGCATGGCGACGATGTGATTCTTTGCTCCGCCGAGTGCCTGCACGCGCTTTCCGTTCTTGGCGGCGGTCTCGTAGACGATCCGCGCAACGCGCTCGGAGCCGACGAAGCTGATCGCATCGACTCCAGGGTGGCTGATCAGTCCGGTCACCGTCTCCACGGCGCCGTGCACCAGGCTGACGACACCGGTTGGAATCCCCGCCTCTTCGCAGATCTCCACGATGCGTTGCGATGAGAGCGGCGTGCGCTCTGATGGCTTCAGGATGAAGCTGTTCCCGCAGGCGATCGCGAGTGGGAGCATCCACATCGGCACCATGAAGGGGAAGTTGAACGGTGTGATGCCGGCGACCACGCCAACAGGGAAGCGCACCATCTCCGAATCAATGCCGCGCGAGACCTGATCAAGGTTCTGGCCCATGAGCAGTGTCGGAGCGCCGCAGGCGAAGTCGACCACCTCAATGCCGCGACGAACCTCGCCCGCCGCATCGGAGAAGACCTTCCCGTTTTCGGTGGTGACCAACTTAGTGAGCGCCTCACGATTGTCTAGTAGCGCTTCGCGCAACTTGAAGAGGTAGGTGGCGCGCTCGGGTGGTGGCATCTCGCCCCACTCAAAGGCGGCGGCGCGTGCGCCAGCTACGGCGGCGGCAACGTCGGCGGCGTTAGAGAGGGGGACGTGCGCCAGGATCTGTTCTGTGGCCGGGTTGGGGACGGCCAGCGTCTCGTTGGAGGAGGAGGCGATCCAGCGCCCAGCGATGAAATTCTTCAGCGTCTCAGGCGCCTTCTGCGCGGCTAGGTGCTCGATATTCATGGGCATAGCGGTATTCTGCCGCAGGGTTAGAAGTTGTGCCGCAGGGCGCGGAAGTGTCGCACGCTGCGCGACAGTGGCGGCTATTCTCTGCGTACGCGGTCGCTTGACCGAGGCAGCGAAGGGGGTCCCATGGCGGCAGTGAACGTTCGCACCGGGATGAGCGGAGCCGAGATCGTCGCTCTCTCGAAGCGCCACACCATGACCGAGTGGTCACCACAGGCCGCGGCGAACCCTATTCCAATCGAACACGCCAAGGGCTCGTGGTTCTGGACACCCGAGGGCGATAAGTTCCTCGACTTCAACAGTCAACTGATGTGCACCAACATTGGTCACGGCGATGAGCGCGTGCTGAAGGCGATCATGGATCAGGCGGCGAAACTCGCCTACGCAAACCCATTCATGGCAACGGAGCCGCGCGCGCGACTCGGCGCAAAGCTCGCCGAGATCTGCCCTGGCGACATTGACGCCTTCTTCTTCACCAACGGTGGCGCCGAGGCGGTGGAGAACGCCTTCCGCATTGCGCGACTCTTCACCGGGCGTCACAAGATCGCCGCGCGCTACCGTTCGTATCACGGCGGTACCTCTGGCGCACTCACCGCAACGGGCGATCCGCGCCGTTGGTTCACGGAGCCTGGCATGCCAGGAGTCTTCCGAATCCCTGACTTCCACGAGTTCGGCGCCGACGCGCCGCGTCCCGCAGCCGAAGTGCTCGCCGAGACGGAGAAGATCCTGAAGTTCGAAGGGCCACACACCGTTGCGGCGATCATCATTGAGACGGTCGTTGGGACGAACGGCATCCTCATTCCGCCAGACGGCTATATGCAGGGGATGCGCGAGATCTGCGATCGCTACGGCATCCTCCTCATCGCTGATGAAGTGATGGGCGGCTTCGGTCGCACGGGGAAGTGGTTCGCCGTAGATCACTGGGGGGTCGTTCCAGACATGATCACCATGGCGAAGGGTCTGACGAGCGCCTATGTGCAGCTCGGCGCGCTCGGGATGCGCCGCCACATTGCGGATCACTTCGCCGAGAAGGTCTTCGGCGCTGGGCTCACGTACAACAGCCATCCGCTCGCCTGCGCTACGGCACTGGCGACGATCGCCGTCTACGAAGATGATGGCCTGATTGAGCGCGCGGCGAAGAGCGGGAAGACGCTCCGCGCGCACCATGAGCGGATGAAGGCGAAGCACCCTTGCGTTGGCCCAATTCGCAACATCGGCCTCTTCGGGATCATGGAGCTCGTCCGCGATCCGAAGAGCGGCACGCCGATTGCGGGATTCAACGAGACGGTGCCAGAGATGGTGGCGCTCGGAAAGTTCTTCCGCGCCAATGGTCTTTATACGATCGTGCGTTGGAACGGCTTCTTCACCAACCCGCCGCTCAACATCAGCGATGAAGAGTTGGACTTTGCATTCGACGTGATCGATCGCGGACTCTCGGAGGTCGACGCCACGCTCGGGCTCGCCTAATGGCGAACCCTTCGCTCGGCGTCCCGGTTGACGCCGCACCGGATGCGCCAGCGCTCGTCCGCCTCGTGCGCGGCGGCATCGTTGAGACACAGCAGCGTGGCGATCTCGCGATCGTGGGTGAGGGCGGCGCGCTCCGCGCCTCACTCGGCTCGCCGGATCGGCTGATCTCGCTCCGCAGTTCAATCAAGCCCTTCACGGCGGTCGCTGTTCTCCTTGCCGTTGAGGCGGCGGGGGGCAGCATGAGCAGCGAAGCGCTCGCCCTCTCCTCCGCGAGTCATGCTGGTGCAGATGAGCACGTTGCGGTGGCGCAAGGAATGGTTGACTCGTATGGCCTTGACCCATCACTCCTTGTGCACGGTCGACCATCACCGCTGCGGAGTGGCACGAGCGGCGAACTGTTGCAGCACATGTGTTCAGGGCAGCACCTCTCACTCCTGCTCCTTGCGCAGTCGGCTGGCGCTGAAGGACGCGGCTATGACAGTTACGACCACCCGGTGCAGCTGCGGATTCGCGCCGTTGTTGGGGAACTTCTCGGCGTAGACCTCAACGCTGCGCCATGGGGGATGGATGGCTGCGCGATCCCAACATACGGCGTGCCGCTACGCGCCGCGGCGGAGGGGGCTCGGCGTTGGGCGAACCCTGCGAGCTCTGGTCTTCGCCCTGAACTTGTTGCCGCACTGGCTCGCGTCCGTGATGCGGCGATCGCGCATCCGCGGCTGATTGCGGGCGGGGGCTTCCTTGATACCGACCTGATTCGTGGCGGCGAAGGTGTTGTGGTGGCGAAGCAGGGGGCGGAGGGACTCTGCCTTGTTGGCGCGCCTGGGATTGGGATTGCGCTGCACACGGAGGACGGTGATGGCGCCGCCCGCGCCGGACGCGTCGCCACCGTTGCCGCACTACGCGCCGCGGGCGCTGCGGTTGCCAGCGCGTCGTCGCTCGATCTGCATCGCTATGTGGAGTACCCCGATCCACGCGGCGGAGCGCCGCTCGCGCGCGTTGAGCCTACGGCGGCGCTTGCGAACCTGACGCTGAGCTAGCTATGCCGCAGGCGCGGATGCGAACGCTCGAAGCGTGGCGGGTACTCGGTCTCCCATCCACGCCAACGGTTGAGGCGGTGAAGCAGGCGTACCGCGGACTCGCGAAGTCGCTGCACCCCGATGCGGCGGGTGGCACCGCAAAGCCTGCAGCATTTGCACGACTCACCGAGGCGTATGAGGTTGCGCTCAGTGAGGCGAGCGCCGCGAACCGGCACGGCGCGACGAGGTCTAGGCAGAGTTCACCACCACCACCGCGGCAACGCAGTGCGCCGCGGCGTGATGCCGCACCGCGCGATCCAGAAGCGCGTGGCGCACGGCCCCGTGCAACGCCAGGCTCCACCACATATGACGGTGCAGGGCCAGAGGATGGCGATCAACCATGGGATGGTGCGGAGTGGGTTGGCGCCGACTCCGGGACGTACTGGCGCGTCAATCCGAAGGAGTATGCCGATCCGCGAAAGCATGGCGCCGAATATCGCGCGCGCGGTAAGCGCCCAGTGCGACGCGATCGGAGTGAGCAGAGAAGTTCACAAGTTGGAGCCGCATATGCCACGGAAGAGGGGCGCGCGTTGACGCCAGATCGTTGGCCCTCAATGGCCTTCCGACTCTTCTATGCGCTTGTTGGCTGTCTCCCATGGCTTGCGTTGCAGATGAGTCCGCTCACCATCAGCGCTGAGCTTTTACTACTCGGCCTCTTCCTGCTGGTCCCGCGCGCTGCATGGGCGGCGGCGCATGGCACGGCGGCGTTGCTGCTGGTTGCGGCAGCGTGGCTCACCCTCGGGCTGATCGGTCTCCCACTCCCAGGGAGCGGCGATACGCAGCTTCTTGCTGGAGCCATCTGGGCTGCTGTCTACCTGCTTGGTGCACTCCTCGCCGCAGCGGGGCGCCTCCGTGCGCGACCCTGGCTTACGCCGCACGCGGGGTAGGATGCACGCATGAGCAGTGAAGGCACGCAGATGCGCGTTCGTATCGCCCCTAGCCCTACTGGCCCCTTTCATATTGGGACGGCGCGTACGGCGCTCTTCAACCTCCTCTATGCGCGTCGCAACGGCGGCACCTACATCGTGCGCGTGGAGGATACGGACGTTGCTCGCTCAACGACAGAGCATGAGGCGGACATCCTGGAAGGTCTGCGTTGGCTCGGCTTAGAGGCGGACGAAGGGGTCGCTGCCGCTGGCGAAGAGCGCGGAGATCGTGGACCGTATCGGCAGTCGGCGCGAACCGCACGCTACGCCGAAGTTGCGCAGCAGTTGCATGCACGCGGCCTTGCATATCACTGCTTCTGCACTGCAGGAGAGCTTGAGGTAGAGCGGAGTGCCCGTGATAAGGCGAAGCTTCCGCCACGCTACTCAGGACGCTGCGCCACGATCTCAGCTGAAGAGTCGGCACGACGCATTGCGGCGGGTGAGTCGGCGGCGCTTCGCTTCCGTATTCAGCCTGGCGTTGTGGTGATTGATGATCTGGTGCGCGGCCGCGTGGAGATCGACGCGGAGACGCTCGGCGGCGACCTCGTGATCCTGCGTGCCGATGGGAGTCCGCTCTATCACTTCACCGTAGTGGTGGATGATGCAGATATGGGGATCACACACGTGATTCGCGGTGAGGACCACCTCTCCAACACACCAAAGCACATCCTCCTCTTCCAGGCGCTCGGCGTCCCGCTCCCAAAGTTTGCCCATCTCCCACTGATCCTGAATCCGGATCGCACCAAGATGAGTAAGCGGAAGAGTCAGACGGCGATCGCTGATTATCGTGCCGAAGGATTTCTTAAAGAGGCGATCATCAACTTCTTGGCGCTGCTTGGCTGGTCAACCGGGAGTGAGGACGAGATCCTGAGCGTTGAAGAGATCCAGGCGCGCTTTGACCTTGACCATGTGCAGAAGGCTGGCGCCGTCTTTGATCGCACGCGGCTGGAGTGGATCAACGGCCAGTGGATTCGCAAGCTGTCGCACGACGACCTCCTTGCGCGCCTGCGCCCCTTCTATGACCGCGCGGCCGAGGATGGTCGCATCGGCCGACCAGCGCGAGATGAAGAGATTGCGGCGCTTCTCCCACTTATCCGCGAGCGCATTCCGCTCCTATCGTCAGTGATTGAGCTGACCGACTTCCTCTTCATTGAGACACTGCAGCACGACCCAGCGCTACTCGTCCCGAAGCGATGGGAGCCTGCAACGGCACTCGCCGCGCTTGAGGCGGCGCGCCCGCTGGTTGCCGCTGGCATTGGTGAAGGTGACGCGCCACTCCTTGATGCAGAAGATCCGCTTGAGCTGCAACTTCGCGCGCTTGCGGAGGCAAACGGCTGGAAGGCGGGCGACCTCTTCATGGCGCTCCGCGCCGCCGCCACCGGCCGTACCGCCACTCCACCACTCTTCGACAGCATGCGCCTCCTCGGCCAGGCGGCGGTACTGGCGCGGATTGACCAGGCGATTGCGCTCCTTCGCGCCGCGTAACTGAGCATGGGACGCCTAAGTGTCCGTTCACACTCTGGTAACAGAGCCTGGAGATAATTAACGCGTGAAGAACGACTCGGCTCGGATTCTCCTCATCGAAGATGAGCGTGCACTCCGCGAGGCGCTCGCCGATGCGCTTGCCGCCGAGGGGTTCACTGTTGAGCAGGCGGCGACTGGTGGCGCTGGGCTAACCGCCTTCCGTGCAAATCCACCAGACCTTGTCCTGCTGGACTTGATGCTCCCCGAGATGAGTGGCATTGAGATCTGTCGCGCGATCCGCTCCAACTCGAAGGTGCCGATCATCATGGTCACCGCCAAGGCGTCGGAGACTGATCGGATTGTTGGGCTCGACCTTGGCGCCGATGACTATGTGACGAAGCCCTTCTCTGCGCGCGAGCTTTCGGCACGGATCCGCGCCGTCTTGCGACGCGGGGCTGCAACACCACCATCCGTTGGGCAGCGCCTAGTGAAGGTTGGCGAGGCCGAGATTGACCTTGAAGGGCAGCGCATCATGCGGGGCGGCAGCGTGGTCCATGTGAAGCCGAAGGCCTTCCAGCTTCTCGCCTTTCTGATTCAGAACGCAGGCCGCGTCTATACCCGCGAACAGCTTCTTGATCGCGTCTGGGGCTACGACTATGCGGGGGAGACGCGCACCGTTGACGTCCACATGCACGCCCTCCGCCAGGCGATTGAGGCGATCCCAGCGCAGCCCACGGCGCTTCAGACAGTTCGCAACATTGGCTACGTCCTTCGCCGCTCAGCCTGAGCAACAGCCCTGATCGCCCGCCAGGGGCGCGGCGCGGGTAGGATTCACCCATGAGGATCGGATCGCTCTTCTTTACGACGCTGCGCGAGGACCCCGCCGACGCGGAGATGCCATCGCATCGCCTACTGCTGCGCGCCGGCTACATTCGGCCGCTCGGCGCGGGGATCTACTCCCTCCTGCCGCTCGGGATGCGCGTCAATATGCACGTCACCCAAGTGATCCGGGAGGAGATGAACGCGATCGGCGCACAAGAGATGCTGATGCCGGTGGTGCATCCGGCCGACCTCTGGCGCGAGACGGGTCGCTACGACCAGATCGGTCCTGAGATGGGGCGATTCCAGGATCGTGGTGGACGCGACATGGTCCTTGCAATGACGCATGAAGAGGTGGTGACCGATCTCCTCCGCAAGTTGATCAGCTCGTGGCGACAGTTGCCGCAGCAGATGTATCACTTCCAGACGAAGTGGCGCGACGAGCCACGTTCGCGTGGCGGCCTGATTCGCGTGCGTGAGTTCACCATGAAAGATGCCTATTCAGCGGATCGTGATGAGGCGGGGCTTGACCACTCGTACAAGCTCTACTACCACGCCTACACGCGCATCTTTGCGCGGCTCGGCCTGAAGACGATCGCTGTTGCGAGCGACGTGGGGATGATGGGCGGCTCGCAGGCGCATGAGTTCATGGCCTTCAGCGAGTACGGCGAGGACACCCTCGTGATCTGCGACAGCTGCAACACCGCATCAAACCGTCAGGTTGCTCGCGTGCGCAGGGCGACCCCTGCGAGCGAGGCGCCACTCCCACTTGAAGAGGTGAAGACGCCAGACGCTCCAACGATCGAGGCGCTCGCGAAGCAGCTCGGCGTTGGAGCTGAGCGCACCGCGAAGGCGGTCTTCTTCGCCGATCGCGATGCTCGGCTGATCGTTGCGATCGTGCGCGGTGACGACGATGTTGAGGAGACGAAGTTGACCAACGCCATCGGTGCGCGCGATCTACGCCCAGCGCGCGAAGAAGAGATCCGCGCGGCGGGGATGGTGCCAGGCTACGCATCGCCGATCGGCGCGAAGGGTGCGCTGGTTGTGGTTGACGAACTTGTTGCCGCATCGGCAAACCTTGTTGCAGGCGCCAACAAGGAGGGCTGCCACGTGAAAAACGTCAACATCCCGCGCGACTTCACCCCAGACCACATCGTGGACCTCGCATCAGCGAAGGCGGGCGACGCCTGTCTCGGCTGCGGCGGTGCCGTGCGCCTAGAGAAGGGGATTGAGGTCGGCAACATCTTCAAACTTGGAACCCGCTACAGCGCCGCACTCGGCGCAGAGTACGCAGACGATGCTGGCGTCTCACACCCGATCGTCATGGGCTCATACGGCATCGGTGTTGGCCGCGCCGCCGCCTGTATTGCTGAGGCGTATCACGACGAGAAGGGGCTCGCCTGGCCAGCCACCGTTGCACCGTTCGACGCGCAGGTCGCACTCCTCGGTGCAAACAAGGATGCGCGCGTGGAGGAGGCGGCCGTGGCGCTCGAGCGCGCGGCGAGCGCCGCTGGTATTGAGCTGCTGGTTGATGACCGCACTGAGTCGCCAGGCGTAAAGTTCGCTGATGCTGAACTGCTCGGCGCGCCGTGGACGATCACCATCTCTCCACGCTCCCTTGATGCGGGTGGTGCCGAGCTCACGCGGCGCGCCGACGGTGAGCGCAGTGTTGTTCCGCTTAGCGACGTTCTTGAGCGCATCACCGCAGCAAAGCGTGCCGAGCGCGAGCAGATTGAGACGAATCTCGCCAGTAGCGGCTTCCCAGCAACCTATCAGGGTGGACCAGCGGCGGGATGAGCGGCGAGATTAGCCCAACACTCCTCCTCGCCCTCCTCTTCGGAGCGGTCGCGGTCCTCCTTGCACAACGGCTTGGTCGTCGCCGTGCTGAAGGAGACGACAGTGCATCACGAGCGAATCGAGAGGGAGAGCGTGCCGATCGCGAGGCGGCGCGCGCCGAGCGTCGTGCACAGCGCCTGGATGCACTCCTTGAGGCCACCGATGACGCCGTACTTCGAGTGCTCCCGGATCTAACTATTCGCGCCGCAAGCGCCGCAAGCGTTGAGATCCTCGCACGCGAACCTGGGGATCTTCGTGGCCGTCCACTGATCGAGGCGACCGTAGATCACCGCCTGGAAGAGCTGGCAAAGGTCGCACTTGGCGGGGTGATCGCGCGTGGAGAGATCGCGCTGCGCGACCTACGCCCCGGCCACTCAGATGAGACGCGTCATGTACAGGTGATCGCCGCGCCAGATGGTGATGACGGCGTATGGATCCTCCTCCGCGACCTCACAGAGGTCATGCGCCTTCGGCAGATTCGCTCAGAGTTCGTTGACAACCTTTCGCATGAGTTGCGCACTCCACTCAGTACGATCCGACTCCTCGCCGAATCGGTGGCAACAGCGGGTGAGCGGGGTGATGCGAGCGGCGCGCGCGAACGCGCTAGCCAGATTGAGGTGGAGGTGCTGCACCTCGTCCAGATGGCCGATGAGATGCTGGACCTCGCCACGCTCGAGGCGGGGGAGATCCCTCTTCGCTCCGCCCCGGTGAACCTGCTTGATCTCGCCAACGAAGTGGCAACGCGCTTCGCCCCCGTGGCGACACGGCATGGCGGAGCGATCCGCGTCGAGAGCGAAGGCCTTGGGCCATGGATCGTGCTCGGCGATCGTGATCGCCTGCGCCAGGCTATGGCAAACCTTGTGCATAACGGCGTCAAGTACAGCCGACCAGAAGGGGTGGTGACGATTCAGCTCTCCACGCCAGCGGTCGGCGCAGGGAACGAGTCAATTGAAGTCAAGATCACGGATCAGGGGATCGGCATTGAGCGCCGCCACCTCCCGCGCATCTTTGAGCGCTTTTATACCGTTGAACGCATCGCGGGTGAGCAAGCATCGGTTGGTGGTGCGGGGACAGGCCTTGGTCTTGCAATCGCTCGACACGCGGTGCTGCGCCACGGTGGATCAATTGAAGTGGACTCTGCGATTGGTGTGGGGACCACCTTCACGATCCTCCTCCCGATGGGCGGCGCTACGGACAGTCTGCCACCGCGCTGATCAAGCGAATGCGTGGCTCACCGATCGGTCGTGCTGCTGAGCAGCTCGGTCGCCCTGCCCTCCTTGCGCATCGCGGACTCCATGGCGACCTGAAAGAGAATTCGCTTGCGGCGTTGGCGGCGGTTGCTGGATCAGGACTTGATGGCGTGGAGTTTGACGTTCGCTTCTCAGCGGACGGCGTGCCATGTATCTTGCACGACGACACGCTGCACCGAACATATGGTGATCCGCGTGCAGCCAGCGAGCTCTCCAGCGAGACGCTGAGTGCGCTCGGCGTGCCATCGCTGCGCGAGGCACTCGCCGTACTCCCCCCAGACCTCCTACTCGACGTTGAGGTGAAGGAGGCGCCACATGACGAACTCTTCACTCTGATTCGTGAACTGCGCGGCGAGGGGGCTGAGCGTCTTCTCTTCTCAAGCTTTGATCAGGAGGTTCTTCGGGAGATTCATGAACGCGCTCCGGAGTGGCCACTCTGGCTCAATGTGGAGCAGGTGACGCCGAGCCTGCTCGATCAAGCACTCGCCCTTGGCGTGAGCGGCCTCTCAGTTGAGAAGGGGCTGCTCGCGACGGATCTCGCACGCGAAGTGAGTGCGGCGGGGCTTGAGCTTGCAACCTGGACGCTGCGCTCGCGCACGGATCGGGAGCACCTCGCGCATCCTGGGCTCACCGCCGCGTGCGTGGAGGGAGAGGCGCTCTAGCGCTCGTCCTTCGGTGCGCGGAGGAGCGAGGGTGGCGCAACACTGATCAGGCGTCCTGCGCCAGCGGCAACACCGTTCGGGAGGTCAATCCTGATCAGTGCACCCTTCTCAACGGCGATCCCAGAGGTGCCAGTGAGTTCGGCGACGATCTTGCTGAGGCTCGGCTCATGGCCGACCAGTGCGAGTCGCTTCACCCCCTTTCGATCAAACATCCGATCAAGGTCAGAGAGTGTTGGTCCGTTCGCCAGTCGATCATCTGCCACTGCTTGAACTTCAAGCACTGCGGAGAGCACCGTTGCTGTCTCTACACAGCGGCGCGCAGGGGAGTGACGAATCGAATCGAAGCGCGTCTCGGCGGCGAGGAGTGTTGCGGCGAGCCGTGCAGCCTGCTTGACACCTTTGCCGCTCAGTGGCCGCTCAGCGTCGGGACCGATCCATTGAGACGGGTCGCCAGCATCCGCGTGTCGGACCAAGTAGAGGGTGCGCGCCGCGCTCTGTGCCTCCGCTGCGCTCACGGATTCAGGTCTTCCACCTCGCCAGAGACGAGGTAGACGATATCTTCGGCGATGTTCGTTGTGCGGTCGCCAATGCGCTCAAGGTAGTGCGCGGCGAAGAGGAGACGTGTGCCGCGTTCCACGTTTGCTTTATCGGCCTCCATGAGCACGACGCACTCATCAAATGACTGTCGATAGAGCGCATCAATCTGGTCGTCGCTCACGGCAACTTCGCGCGCGCGGACCGCGTCCGCGTCAACGAGGGCGAGGAGCACGCCATGGAGTTGCGCTGCGGCAAGCTCACCGATCTCTGGGAGGTGCAGATAGCGCTGTAGTGCCGGCTCTGGCGCCAGCTGCTTCGCCACCTTCGCCACTGACGAGGCATGGTCGGCGATGCGCTCCAGTTCGTACGCAACGTGATTCATGGTGAGGAGATTGCGCAGGTCGCGAGCAACTGGGCTCTGCGTGGCGATCGTTGTGGTAATTGCTGAGATCACCTCATGCTGCATGGCATTGATCGCTCGATCGCCGACGATGATCCTCTCTGCGAGTTCAGCGTCATGGGTTGTGAGCGCCTTCAGCGCATCGCGGATCGCCGCCTCGGCGAGGCTCCCCATCCGGACGATGATCTCCTTGATGGAGCGAAGCTCGCGATCAAGAGGGTCGCGCGCGCCCTGCTGCGCCGCAGGCCCGCTCGTTTCGCTTGATGTGCGTGCGAGGATCTCGTTGATCTCGTTCTCAACACGACCGGGCTCTTGCTCGTTGCTCATCCTCATCCCCCCTAGGCTCTCCGATTACTACATATCGTAGCGTGCCGCTAGGATGCCATGGTGAAGCGTAGCGATTTAGCCTCCACCCCGCGACGGCCTACAGCGAGGCGAAGCGCCGCAGATCAACGCGCGATTAACGCCAGGCCTCCTCGTATCGGCGCAGTCGCGGACATCGGCTCAAATTCGATCCACCTTCTGGTTGCCATCACCGATGGAGTCCGGCTCAGCCCGTTGACCGATGAGTCGATCCCCTCCGATCTTGGCCGACTGGTAGAGCGGCGCCAAGAGATCGGAAGCAAGGGGGCAGATGACGTGATTGAGGCGCTTGAGCGCTTCCATCTTCGAGCGACGAGGCTCGGTGCGCACTCACTCTCCGTTGTTGCAACCGAACCACTGCGTCGCGCAAAGGACCGGAGTGATGTGCTCAAGGCGCTGCGCAACAAGGTTGGAATCGAGCCAGTTGTGCTCTCGCATGAGGAGGAGGGCCTGCTCACCGTTCTCGGTCTCATCCATCCGCACGATCGATCAACGCCGCTTCTCGTCGGTGACATCGGAGGTGGTTCAACGGAGATCGTGAGCCTCGCTCCAGGGAAGCGGCCAGAGGCGCACGGCTTCTCAATTGGATCGGCACGGCTGATGGCGCGGGTCAACTACAGCGACCCACCGAAGTTGCGCGAGTGGCGCGAGTTACGCGAGCAGGCACATGACGCCTTTCAGGCGCTGCCGGCTACAGATGCACGGCGTCTGGTACTCGTTGGAGGCACTGCGACTCGACTCCTTAAGCTGGTACCCGAGACCCTCCTCACGCATTCCATTCGCCCCGAAGATCTTGCCCTGATGGGGGAGCGGCTCTCATCACTGACATCTGTTGAGATCTCTTCAAACTTCGCCCTCTCTGAGCGACGCGCACGACTCCTCCCCGCTGGACTCACGATCCTCGAGGCGCTCCTCAAGCAGACCGACGTGACAAATCTTGCGGTGGATCGCGGCGGTATCCGCGAAGGGGTGATCATTGCTGAGGCGCTCGGCGGTTCAGATTGGCGGAACGCGCTCGCTTCGCTCGTTACCTCACAGCGCTAGCCTTCGTGCACGTTCGGCCTTCGATTCGGTGCTGGGGGAGACTCCAGGCTCGTTACGCAGCGCGTCGTCAATCTCCTTCGCAAGCTGCGCAACCTCCTCCTCGCCGAGCGACGTGAGGAGCTCAATCTCAAGTTCACTCCACACATCTGACGCGGACTGAACCTGGTCAATGGAGCAGATGGCAACGGTGACCCCCGTACGCATCAGCGGCCAGGTGCGGCGCTGCTGGGTGAGCGTGACGGTTGGTTCCAGTTGCGTCGTGAGCTCTGAGCCGAACTCGTCCACGATTAGGTCACTGATCTCTGCTGGCAGTGCAATTGCGCTCGCGGCGCCTGAAGCGTTATGAGCGAGCGCTTCAATCTCTTCCCTGTTGTGGAGTGCGCCGACCGTTCTAGCACCGCGCTTCAACGTATAGCCAGTTTCTCCACCGTTGATCTCGCGCCTACGTAGTGACCAGCCCCGCGCGTTGAGAAGCCCAGCATGATCAAGGTAGGTGTCCTGCAACGCGAGAGGCGCCGCCTCCTCTCCGAGTGACCAGCCTTCCGGGAGTTGCGGGGGCTGCGTCAACGCATAGAGGTACTTGAGCTCCCTCTCGCGGACCCTGCTCATTCGGCGGCGGCGCTTGCGGCGCGCTTGAAGTCAGCGAAGGCCGAGCGCGCCTCTCTCTTCTCGTGGCCGCTCGCCATCTCCTCAAGTCGAATCCAGGCGCCGTCCGGTTGCAGCATCCAGCAGTTGCGAACGTCGCCGAGGAGCACCTCAAGCACCTCTTCACAGCGTCGCACTGACTCTGGGTCAACAAGCGGGAAGAGTGCTTCAACGCGGCGATCCAGGTTGCGGTCCATCAGGTCGGCGCTTCCTGCAAACCATTGAGATCGGCCGTCGTATTCAAAGTGGTAGATGCGGCTGTGCTCAAGGAATTCGCCAACAATTGAACGAATCTGTAGTCGATCACCGTGTCTGGCTGGGTCGGGGAGGAGCCCGCACATTCCGCGGACGATCAGGTCCACTCGGACGCCGTGCTCAGCCGCTCCATCAAGGAGGGCGATCATCTCCACGTCAACGAGCGCGTTCACCTTAGCGGCGATGTACGGGCTGCCACCCCGCTTCGCCTCCTCGGTTGCCGCCAGAATACGTTCCCGAAGTGCGCTCCTCAGCTGCGTTGGTGCTACGAGGAGGCGCTGGTATTCGGCGTGCTTTGAGAGGCCGGTCAGGTAGTTGAAGAGGGCGCTCAGGTCGTTGCCAAAATCCTGCTCAGCCGTAAAGAGGGCGATATCGGTGTAGAGGCGTGCGGTCTTTGGGTTGTAGTTTCCTGTTGAGAGGTGCACGTAGCGCCGGATCGCCCCCTCCTCTCGCCGTGCGATGAGCGTGGCCTTGCAGTGCGTCTTGAGACCGCTCATCCCATAGATGACGTGAGCCCCCGCCTCTTCCAGTCGCCTCGCCCACTCAATGTTTGCCGCCTCATCAAACCGCGCCTTCAGCTCTACAAGGACGACAACCTCTTTCCCCGCGCGTGCAGCTTGAATCAGGTGGCCAGGGATACTTGAAGTTGCACCAGTGCGATAGAGCGTGGCGCGAATGGAGAGGACGTCGGGGTCTGATGCCGCCTGCTGGAAGAGTCGTTCTGCGCTCGCATCAAAGCTCTCATAGGGGTAGTGCATCAGGAGGTCGCCCTCGCGGATCACCTCAAAGAGATCTGGCGCGCCATCAGCTGCGTGCGATGCCGCCGTGATTCGCGCAGGTGTGACTGGTTGCCATGTGGGAGCCCGCAGTTCGGGGTGCGGGAGGCTGGCGATCTCTGCGCCAACGGTGAGGTCGAGCACGCCGTCCACTTCAGCAAGCGCATCAGCGTTGAGCGAGAGGCCCGCAAGGAGGAGCGTGCGCACCTCCTCGGACATGCCTGCCTCCACCTCCAATCGAATCACCTTGCCGAATCTTCGCTGTCGCAACTCCTCTTCAATCGCTGCGAGGAGGTCATCGGCCTCCCCCTCCTCAACCTCAAAATCTGCGTCGCGCGTGATCCGGAATAGGTAGGCGTCAATGATCTCGTGTCCCGCGAAGAGTTCGTGGAGGTGCGCTTTGATCAACTCTTCAATGAGGAGCACGCGCCCGTCGCCAACTTCAACAATCCGACCAAGAATTTGTGGAATCTTGACTCGCGCGAAAAAGTTTGCACCCCGCTCTGGATCGTTGAGGCGAACGGCGAGCGAGAGGCTGAGGCTGCTGACGTACGGGAAGGGGTGCCCAGGGTCAACAGCGAGTGGTGTCAGTACGGGGAAGATCTCTTGTGTAAACCGGGCGGAGAGGCGATCACGCACTACCTCTTCCAAGTCGGCCCACTGCACGAGCGGCACCCCCGCAGCAGAGAGCTCACTAACGAGGCCCCTCCAGGTCTCTTGCTTCGCTACTGCAAGGAGGGCAGCCGACTCACGGATCGCGTGCATCTGTTCAAGTGGCGTGCGGCCGTCTGCACCAGGTACGCGCAGCCCTGCATCAATCTGTTCGCGAATACCAGAGACGCGCACGCTGAAGAATTCGTCCACATTTGAAGAGACGATGCTGAGGAACCTGAAGCGGTCAAGCAGTAGCGTGCGCTGATCTTGTGCCTCGTGCAAGACGCGTGCGTTGAAGGCAAGCATGGAGAGCTCGCGACTGACAACCGGGTGTCTGCTCTGGCTGTGGTGTCCGTCGCCCATCAGCCGCTCTGGCTTTGCAGTCCGAGGCAGTCTGCGCAGGAGCAGTTCTTTCGCAGAAGTGTCCAGGTGTAGTAACCGGTGCGGTGTCCGTCGCCCCAGAAAATGCAGAGCGCATAGCTGCCCACGAGCTCTCCGCCGGTCAGCGTCGTCTGCTGTTCGGTGAGCGAAGGGTTGGCATCGAGCCAGCCGGGGAGCCCAGCTTCACCGCGGCAGTAGGCGCATGGACAGAGCCAGCGCAGGGCGACCGCAGCGAATCGGCTCTGATGTCCATCTGGCCAGTCCAACTCAAGCGCCTGCTGTTCGCGCAGGAGGCGGATCGCACTGGGGGCCTGGTGCGCACTCTCTGTCATAGGGGGAGTCTAGGGTCGCTTCGTAAACACCTGGTAAAAGGCGGGTAAGGTACGCGCATGGCATCACGAGGCACTGAGCGATCCCCCGCGCAGCGGACCCTCCTTCGTGGCACGCCGCTTGTAGCGGGGCTGATCCTGATCTTCGTTCTGGCGCTCCTGCCGAGCCCCTGGTCACTCCCCGTCAACTCTGGAGCTTCAACGTTGCTGCGTGGGCGCCTAGCTACGGTGCCAACCCCTCCGGCTAGCGGCTACTCCGGCAGCGTCACAGTTGAGCTGCTTGAGGGCCCAGCGCAGGGGGAGAGCGTTGTTGCCGCGATCGATCAGAGCGAGGAGGTACCGGGTTCTATCCCGTACGCCAAAGGGGATGAGGTCTTGCTGGTTGACCTCGGTGACGAGTCCGGTGGGGCGAAGTATGCCGTTGCAGATCGATCACGAGGCGGTGGCATTCTGCTGCTGGCGATCGCTCTTGCTCTCCTTGTCGTTCTCGTTGCGGGCCTGCGCGGCGCACGCGCCCTCCTTGCACTCTGCGTCGCTGGCCTGCTGATCATGCGGTTCGGCCTCCCCGCGTTGCTATCAGGAGCCTCTCCGCTCTTAGTTGCAGGGGGGATCGCGCTCACCGTTGGAACGTGCACGACACTTGTGACAGAGGGGTTCAGTCGCAGATCAACCGCAGCAATTCTTGGGATCAGTGCCAGCCTGATCGCCGTTGGCGGCCTCTCTGTTCTCCTTGACAGGCTCCTCGCCTTCACGCCGTTCGCTGGCGATCCGGAACTTCTGAATCTGCTGCCACTTCTAGGGAACGGCGTTGACCTGCGGGGGATCGGCCTCGCCGCGGCGTTGATTGGCACGATGGGAATCATTGACGATGTGGCGGCAACTCAGGTAGCGGCGGTAGACGAACTCCGACAGAGTGAACGGCGAGCGTCAAACCGTGAAATCGGGCGGCGCGCGCTGCGCGTTGGCCAAGCGCACATTGCGGCGGTGATCAACACGCTGCCGCTCGCGTACTTTGCCGCAGCGCTTCCGCTCGTTGTGTACACGATGATTGCGCCAGGCGAAATCCTTACGCGCATCAGCAGCGAATCGATTGCGGTGGAGATTGTGCGGGCAGCTGTAGGGACTGCGGGGGTTCTTCTCGTGATGCCGCTCAGCACGGCGGCGGCGATCCTAGTTGGAGTTGGCGAAGAGCGTTAGCTAGACGGCGTGTTCGGCGAGCCAGCGCTCAGCGTCGAGCGCGGCACGGCAGCCGTCGCCTGCGGCGGTGACCGCCTGACGGTAGCGGTGATCATGCACATCTCCTGCAATAAAGACGCCGTCAATTGCTGATGCAGAGCTGTGCTCCTTCACCTGGAGGTAGCCGGCGGCATCGACTGGTAGTGCGCCGCCAAGCATTTCGGTGTTCGGCTTATGCCCGATCGCCACGAAGAGGCCGCCAACGGCGAGCTGCTCTGTTGCGCCGCTCACGGTGTCCTTCAGCTTCAGCGCCTCGGTCTTCTTCTCGCCGATCACTTCAACGACTTCGCGATTGAAGTGGATCTGGATCTTCTCGTGCGCCTGTGCGCGAGCGACCATGATCTTGCTGCCGCGGAAGGTGTCGCGTCGGACGAGGAGGTGCACCTTCGTGGCGAAGCGTGTCAGAAAGAGCGCCTCTTCAAGCGCAGTGTCACCACCACCGACCACCGCCACCTCTTCGCCCTTGAAGAAGAAGCCGTCGCAGGTGGCGCACGAGCTGACGCCGCGTCCGCGTAATCGCGTCTCGGATTCAAGGCTGAGCCAGATTGCAGATGCGCCCGTTGCAATTACCACCGCATCGGCGGTGAACTCGCGGCCTGCGCTCCAAGCGCGGAAGGGTCGCTTCGAGAGGTCAACGCGCTCAACATCTTGGTTAACGATCTGCGTGCCGAACCGCTCCGCCTGCGCGATCATCTTTGCCATCAGGTCTGGTCCGTTGATCCCCTCTGGGAATCCTGGGAAGTTCTCTACTTCACTGGTGAGCATCAGCTGTCCGCCAGGTTCGTAGCCGGCGAGTAGCGTTGGCTCCAACTGCGCGCGTGCTGCATAGATGGCTGCGGTGAGTCCAGCGGGACCTGAGCCGAAGATCATCAGCTTGGAGTGCGAAGTGGTGGCGGCGACGTCCGCTACAGGGGCTGCGACGGGTGTGCTGGCTGGCTCACTTGAGCCGAAGTCGATCGTGAAGCCCTTCTCTGTCATGGCTTGATTGTAGGCGCTTGTTGAGCGGGGCGATCCGCGCGCGGGGTGATCAGCGGAAGAGATCCCAGTCGGGGGGCATCAGGCTCTCGCGGACGCTCCCAGTCTCCGTGGGGGCTGGCTTCGCGCCGCGGATGAAGGCGAGCGGGCGCCTGGCACTCTTGCCGAGCGCAAGCTCCGCCGCGGCGGCGATCTGATCGGCGACGGCGCGCACGGTGGCCGCCATCACGCGACCATCCGCGTCGGGCTGACCGCGCAGATCCTCTAGCGCTGCGATCCCAGCGAGCCCGATCGCAACGTCGGTGATGCCGAGTCGCCAGGGGCGACCGAAGGAGTCGGTGATGATCACACCTGGCGCAACGCCAGTGCGCGCGGCGATTGCGGCGCGGATCCGCGTTGCGGAGGCGTCTGGATCACGCGGGAGCAGGGTCACGATCTCACCGCTGCGCGGGCCCACGTTGCTCGCGTCAACGCCAGAGTTCGCCAAGACGAAGCCGTGCGACGTCTCGGTGATGATCACGCCGCGATCCATGCGCACCACGCGCACCGCCTCCTGCAGCACCACCTCTACCTGTCGCGCGTCGCGCTTCCACCTCTCGGCGTACGCGACCGCCTCGGGTCGCGGGGTGATGCTGGTGAGATCAACGATCGCCCCCTCCGCCTTGGAGACGATCTTCTGCGTGACGCTGATCACGTCATCTGTGCGGAGTGGCCCAAGGGAGCGTTCGCTGATGAAGCGCTGCACTGACTCAGCGATGAGCTCTGGCAGGTTGTCGTTCGGCAGGATCTCACCGAGCCCGTCAATCGGAAGTGCGATCAAGCCGTCGTGATCAGCGCTTGGGTGCACAGCCGCGACGGCGCTCAGGTCTTCTGGCGTGTCAAGATCTGCGGCGAGCAGAGAGTTGAGCTGCTGCACGCTGCTGCTGATCAGTGAAAGCTCGCGCAGGTGTAGCGCTGCGCTCCCTTCGCCGTAGTGAAGGTTCATGCTCGTTGGGAGCGGAGTGATCAGCGCTGCGGTGCCGCCATCCAGCGCTGGGAGGATCCCGCTCGCCGCGCCGCTCGCACGCCACGCTTCTGTCAGATCATCAATAGCGCGCGCTGAGACATGCGCCAGATCTACTGGGACGATCAGCGCCGTTGATGCGCCGCTGGTGGTGGCGTGGTCGAGTCCGAGTCGGATCGCCTCGTTGAGCGGCACGCCGTGGTCGTCAATCGCCTCAGCGCCGGCCGCTCGGGCAAGTTCGCGTGCCAACGGATCTGGCGAGACAAGGATCGTGCGTCCGATGCTGCGTGCGTTGCGAAGTGCGGCGAGCGTGCGGACGAGGAGACGCGCCGAGAGCTCAATCCGCTCCTGCTCGCTGAGGGCGCTCTCCATGCGTCGCTTGGAGTCAGCAACGCTACGGAAGGGGAGGATTGCCGTGATCACGCAACGTCGCTCGCAACCTGCAAGAGGCGTTGCGCAAGGCTGAGTCGTGCGGCATCGTCGTGCATCACGATCTGCGCCCCAATGATGTTTGCGACGAGTGGCGCAAGGTCGGCGCGCAGCTCGCCCGTCAGGTCAGCTTCGTCCACGAGCAACGTGTCAAAGAGGCCGGGGAGTGCGCGCGCCACACCAACTGGCGAGGAGGGGAGCTTGGCGGCGCTGAGCATGCGGTCGGCCGGTCCCTTGATCGCCTTTCCAGCAACGATCGGCGAGACGCCGATCACGTGGACGCCGCGCGCGCGTGCGGCGCTGATCGCTTCACTCATGCCGCCAACCGCAAGGATCGGCGCGATGGAGATCATCGGATTGGATGGCGCGATGACGATGAGATCTGCCTCGCTGAGCACCTTTGCAACTTCCGGGGTGATGCGCGTTGCGGCGGCACCATCAAAGGCAACCTCCAGCACCTCGGGCTTCGACTGTGCGCCAACGAACCAGGGCTGGAACTCCATCCAGCCATCTGGTGTGCGCAGTTTGGTGCGGAGTGGATCGTCGGTCGCCATCAGGATCGGTGCGTCGGTAAGGCCCAGCCCTCGCTGCAGCTCTCGGTTCACGTCGGTGAGACGGCCACCCGCCTTGAGAAGTGCCGTGCGATGAATATGGAGTGCGAGGTCGCGATCGCCGAGCTTGAACCAGTTCGGTGCGCCGATCTTGCCGAACTGGTCGAGCGCGTTCCAGCTCTCGCCAGCGAGCCCCCAGCCGCGCTCGCGATCGCCGAGACCAGCGAGTGTGTAGAGGAGTGTGTCGTGATCCGGGCAAATGGTGAGGCCATGCAGCTCAAAGTCGTCGCCAGGGTTGGCGATGATGCTCAGCTCACCGTGCGGGAGTGCGCGGTAGAGGCCGTCGCCAAGCTTTGCGCCACCGACCCCGCCAGCGAGGAGTGCAACGCGCCGACTCACGCGATGAGGCCGGGGAGCACCTCACGGCCGAAGGCTTCGGCCCACTCGACCTGGTTGCGCCCAACGTTGTGCAGATAGATCTTGTCGAAACCCATATCTAGGTAGCGCTGGATCGTCTTTTGATGTGCGACCAGGTCGCTCGAGATCAGCATGCGCCCAGCGAAGTCTTCTGGTCGCACGAGCTTCGCCATCTGTTGGAAGTCGGCAGGGTTGCGGATGTCCTGCTTCGGGAACTTCATCCCGCCGTTCGGCCACTCGCGCATTGCGTTCTGAAGCGCCTCTTCATCCGTTGGCGCCCAGGAGAGATGTAGTTGCAGGATCTTCGGCATCGCGTCTGGGTTCTTCCCTGCGGCGCGCGCTCCTTCAGCGAACTTATCAAAGACGGTCTGAATCTTTTCGTCCGCCGCTCCAACCGTGATGATTCCATCGCACAGTTCACCGGTCTTCTTTGCGGTGATCGGACCCGCCGTTGCTACGTAAATCGGTGGCAACTCTGCTGGGAGTGTCCAGAGTCGCGTGCTCTCTAACTGGTACCAGCGACCAGCATGCTTCACCTCTTTCCCGGTGAAGAGCTTTCGGATGATTTCAATCGCTTCAAACATGCGCGCGATGCGTTCGCCAACCTCTGGCCAGTAGCCGCCCACCACATGTTCGTTGAGCGCCTCGCCTGAGCCGAGACCGAGCCAGTGTCGACCTGGGTACATGGCGGCGAGCGTTGCCGATGCCTGCGCCACCGTTGCTGGATGCATGCGCCAGCCAGGGCAGGTGACACCAGGGCCAATGTCGCCCTTCGTCTTCTCTGCAAGGAGGGTCATCACGTTCCAGACGAACGGCGCATTCCCCTGTTCTGGCACCCACGGTTGGAAGTGATCGGCGGCCATGATGCCGCTCATGCCGGCGCGTTCAGCGGCAACGGAGAAGTCAACGATCTCCTGCGGCCCGAACTGCTCGAGCATCGCCGCGTAGCCGATCTTTGATGCACCACTCGCCATGATCAGGACGCTCCAACGGTGCGCTTCACGCCAGGTTCACCGTGAGTGAAGATCGCGCTCGGGGTGAGTTCAAATCCGATTCGCTCCTGTGCACGGAATTCGGCAATGCGCGCCTCAAGAAGCTCCGGCTTTGTGATGTAGCGCGCGGTGATCTTCGCCATCTGCGCCTGCGCCGCCTCCTGGTCATCAATGATGTGCACCCGTCCAACGAGCTGAACGTAGTTGTAGCCCTCTTCAACCATGAGGGCGACGCGTGGGTCGCGGCGCAGGTTCGCTGGCCAGCGGCGCCCGTTGGAGCTATTGAAAAGAATGCGGTCGCCCTCAAGGGCGTACCAGACCACGGCGGAGAAGGGGGCACCGTCCGCGTTCACCGTAGAGAGCGTGGCGAAGCGGGGCCGTTCAAGGAAGGCCCGAATCGCGGGGTCGTTCAGCCGCTCTGCGCTCATGAGGCGTACGCTACACGGAACGGTGCCCGCCGTCCCTGGTGGGCCCAGTAGTTGCGGAGGCACCATGGCGCAGATCCATCTTCATGCGGAGTCAGGGGATTACGCCCCAGTTGTCCTCCTCCCAGGCGACCCGAACCGCTCCAAGCGGATCGCGGCGCGCTTTGATGGTGGCCTTGAGAAGGCGAAGCTCGTCAATGATCATCGCGGCCTGCTCGGGTACACCGGCACGGTGAATGGTGTCCCTGTCAGCGTGCAGACAACCGGCATGGGGACACCCACCACCTCCATCGTTGTTGAAGAGTTACTGAACCTTGGCGTTGAGACCTTCATCCGCGTTGGAACATGTGGCGGCTTCTTGCACCTTGATACGGGCGATGTCCTCGTTGCATCCGCAGCGGTTGCAAGCTCTGGGATCGGTCCGATCCTCGGCTTCAACGAGCCAACTGCGCCGACCGCTGATTTTGATGTGACGAACGCGCTGGTCGCCGCCGCAAAGGCGGAGGGCCTCACCACGCATGTTGGTCCGATCGTGACCTCCGATGTCTTCTACGACCCAGAACCACAGGGGACGGCGCGATGGGGGACGCGCGGCTACCTCGGCGTGGAGATGGAGTCGGCGGCACTCTTCCTCCTTGCGATGCGCGAGCGCGCTAAGGGTCGGCCGGTCCGCGCCGGCACCATCCTCACCGTCTCCGACACGATTCGCGATCCGAAACTCGTTGAGGAGAAGCGGAAGGGGGGCAACGAGGCCTGGTACCGACTTCCAGAAGATGAGCTGATCCAACGCATTGATCGCACGATTGGTGCCGCGCTGAAGGCGGCGGCACAGCTCGGCGCGCGTTGACGGGGAGCACGCCGCGCCTCGGTGTTGCGCTCGGCACGATCGGAGTAGCAGCGGACGAGTGGCTCAACCTTGCTGGTGAGTTAGCGCAGCTACCGATCACACGTGTCTGGATATGGGATCACCTGATGGGGCGTGGCGCACCAGAACGCCCAGTGCTTGAGGCGCTGACACTCGCGTCCGCGGCACTCGCTCGGCACCCAGCACTCTGCGTTGGCACGCTGGTGCTCGATGTCACCAAGCGCCATCCGGCACTCGTTGCAAAGTCGGTCGCCACTATCACCTCGTTCGCACCGGGTCGACTCCTTATTGGACTTGGCGCTGGTGGCGATGCGGCTGAGCATCAGGCGCTCGGCATTCCCTACGGGAGCAGCGAAGAGCGGCTGGAGCAGCTCGCGGAGTCCGTTGCAATCCTCCGCGCACTGCTTGAGGGCGACCCAGCGGCGCGGGTTACACGCGCGGCACCGAGTGGCCGCGTAGCACTTGATGGTGCCGCCTCGTCCCCGCGTCCCGCTGAGCGCGTGCCGCTCTACATTGCGGGCGATCATCCAGAGAGTATTCGCCTTGCGGCAACAGAGGGGGACGGCTGGATCGCCCCCGTCACAACCTTTGCGGCAGGAATCACGCGTTTGCGCGTAGAGGAGCGGCGCAGCGGTCGCGCGGCGGGGAGCGTTAGCGCCGTTGCCCTGCAGGAACTTGGACGCGACGAGTCGCTCGCAGAAACGCCGTTCGGCAGCAGTCCTGACGCCTGGCTTGCTGAGCAACGGGCGGCGGGTGCCGACGAGGTGATCATCACGGTACGAAGCCCGCGTGACGTTGCCGCACTATCTGCGATGATGCACGCATGAGTAAAGTACTGACGCAGCCATGTGTCCGCTGTGGGGCCCCCGTATCGCTGCAGACTGCGCTCTGTGAGCGCTGCAATCCGCTCGGGCTCGCCCAGCCTTCTGCGAGCCAGACGCACGGCACCGTCTTCCTTGGCATCGGCGCCGCCGTACTGATTCTCGCCTCGCTCGCCGCAAGTTTGGTGAAGGGGATCGGACCATTTGACGTGCAGATGACGCCGGCGATCTCAGTCCCCGGCGGCCTCTCCGTTCAGGTGAGCGTGACAAATACTGGGAGTGGCGGTGGTGCTGCAACCTGTCGCGTCACCACCACTAAACTCGGCAGCGCTGGAATTCAGGAGATCGTCACCACAGAGCGGATTGAACCCGGCGCCACGGTGAGCGTGGAGCGCGAACTGCGCGCCTTTGGAGCCGAGCCGATCCCACTGCTGATTAGCTGCGGCGGCTAACCCGTCTCTACTCGTCCGCCTCGACGAGTCGCTTCAGGTGGCGTAGATCTGAACGGAAGATTGCGCCGAGAATTGGGCGCTGCACGAACCCTCCGATTGTTGCAAATAGCGGTGGCCGCAAGTACTCCGTCCAGTTGATCAGCGTGCCCCCCTCGGGCGTGGCGCTGAACAGCAGCAAGCCCTCGCCAGTGAATCGCCCCTCATGCCGAATGCCGAATGCGTGTGGAGGCTCAAGCCGCGTAATGACCACGTCGTCTGTGGTGGAGATGCCGAAGATGCGCACCGTTGCACGTCCGCGTGATCCAACGCGGATTGCTCCAGGTGTGATCATTTTGACGCGCTTCATCTCGTGCATCCACTCAGGCTGACGCTGAACATCCGCAGCGATCTCCCAGACGCGTGTTATTGGCGCGTTGATCGTGATCGACATACGAATCTCCGGGCGCTCAAGGGAGCCACGCTTCACGGCGCGTGCGAGCAGCAGTTCAAGGAGTACGGCCAAGACGGCAGCGCCCACGAGGAGGAGCGCGATCAGCCCAAGCGGCGGCATTAGCCTCTCCTCGGGTGGACTGGCTGCACGGGGCGAGCCGATAGGAGGGGGCTCAGGAGCGGGGATCGGCGCCTCTTTGTCACCCCCACATCCTCGCATGGGGCGCTACCCTTAGGGGGCAGTGCAAACCTTCGATTTCCTTGAGCAGATCCCGGATACGGACCCCGCCGATACGGCGCGTCTGATCGCCGAGCTCGAGCGTTCGGTCACCGCCCACGGCCCTGAGCGGGCCAAGCTGCTGATGATGCGCCTCATGGCGCGGGCGAGAGACCTTGGCGTTGATCTGCCAACACTCGCCACCACCCCGTACATCAACACGATCAAGACAAGCGATGAGCCGACCTTCCCTGGCGACGAGGCGATGGAGACGCGCATCCGCCATATCGTGCGCTGGAATGCGGCGGCGATGGTGCTCCGCGCCAATAAGGAGCATCCAGGGATCGGCGGACACTTGGCAACGTATGCGAGTGCGGCGAGCCTCTACGAGGTTGGCTTCAACCACTTCTTCCGCGGGAAGCAGGGTGGCGCTGGCGACCAGGTTTTTTATCAGGGACACGCCGCGCCTGGGATCTACTCGCGCGCGTATCTGGAGGGGCGCATCAGCGCACCGCAGCTCGACCGCTTTAGGCAAGAGACGGCGGGCCCTGGTGGGCTTCCGTCATATCCGCATCCGCGCCTCCTCCCGGATTTCTGGGAGTTCCCAACCGTCTCCATGGGTCTCGGTGGGATCGGGTCCATTTATCAGGCGCGTTACAACCGCTATCTACACAACCGCGGACTTGCTGATACATCAAATAGTCGCGTCTGGGCCTTCCTCGGTGACGGCGAGATGGATGAGCCAGAGTCGGCTGGCGCACTCACACTTGCGGCGCGCGAAGGCTTGGACAATCTCACCTGGGTGGTGAACTGCAACCTGCAGCGCCTTGATGGTCCGGTGCGCGGCAACGGAAAGATCATCCAGGAACTTGAAGGCCTCTTCCGCGGCGCTGGCTGGAACGTGATCAAGGTGATCTGGGCTCGCGAGTGGGACGATCTTCTGTCGAAGGATGATGGCGGCGAACTCGTCCGCAAGATGGATGCAACCGTTGACGGTGAATTCCAGAAGTACACCGTCGCTGGAGGCGCCTATATCCGCGAGCACTTCTTCGGGCCGGAGCCGCTCCTCCAGAAGCTAGTGGGGCACCTGAGCGACGACGATCTTGTGAAGCTCCGCCGCGGCGGACACGACTACCGGAAGATCCACGCCGCCTACGCCGCCGCCGTTGCACACAAGGGTGCACCAACAGTGATCTTGGCGAAGACGGTGAAGGGCTGGACACTCGGCCCATCCGTTGAAGCAACGAACCCTGCGCATCAGGCGAAGAAGCTCTCCGAAGTGGAGCTGCTCGCCTTCCGTGATCGACTCGGCCTCCCGATTCCAGATGCGAAGATTCCTGAAGCGCCGTACTACCACCCAGGTCCGAAGTCTCCAGAGGTTGCCTACATCACGGAGCGCCGCGCTGCGCTCGGTGGGCCGCTTCCATCGCGTGTAGTGCATCCAGTCACCTGGACGCCGCCACTGGCAGCGGTTGATGAGGAGTTTGCCGCGGGGAGTGCTGCGCCGGTCAGCACGACGATGGCCTTTGCAAAGTTGCTGCGCAACCTGATGCGTGACCCTGCACTTGGGAAGTTGATCGTCCCGATCGTCCCCGACGAGGCGCGCACCTTCGGCATGGATCCGCTCTTCAAACAGGCGGGGATCTACGCGCCGTTCGGGCAGCGTTATGAGCCGGTCGACTCTGAGCTGCTGCTCAGCTACCGCGAGTCACAGAGCGGGCAGGTCCTTGAAGAGGGGATCACCGAGGCTGGCTCCATGGCCTCCTTCCAAGCATCAGGGACTGCCTATGCAACGCATGCAGTAGGGACGATCCCGTTCTACGTCTTCTACTCCATGTTCGGATTCCAGCGAGTTGGCGATCAGATCTGGCAGAGCGGCGATGCGCGCGTCCGCGGATTCCTGATCGGCGCAACGGCTGGGCGCACCACGCTCGCCGGCGAAGGGTTGCAGCATGACGATGGTCACTCGCAGTTGATCGCCCACGCCATGCCGCACGTCGCCGCGTACGACCCCTCCTTCGCGTACGAGATGGCGGCGCTCGTCCGCAAGGGGATCGAGCGAATGCACGAGCGCGGCGAAGATATCGTCTACTACCTGACCATCTACAACGAGAATCAGGTCCAGCCGCAGCTCCCAGTCGGTGCGTCGGTCGGTGAGGGGATCCATCGCGGTCTCTACAAGTTTGCCGAAGCGGATGCGGCATCGAGCGGACCGCGTGTCCGACTCTTCGGCTCCGGCGCGATCATGGGCGAGGTGCTGAAGGCGCGCGACCTGCTCCGTGAGCGATTCGGTGTGCGCGCCGAGATCTGGTCCGCCACTTCATATTCCGAGCTGCGACGTGAGGCGCTCGTTGTTGAGCGCTGGAATCGCCGCCACCCAGAGGCGACGCCGCGCAAGGCCTGGCTGCAGGAGCAGCTCGGTGATGACGCTGCACCGATCGTTGCCGCAAGCGATTGGATGACCGCCATTCCAGACCTCGTTGCCCCGTGGATCAACGTTCCGTATCTGGTACTCGGTACCGATGGCTTCGGCTTAAGCGACACGCGCGAGGCGCTACGTGACTTCTTCTCGGTTGACTCCACGCACATTGCAGCGGCTGCGATGGTTGCACTCGCACGAAGTGGCGAGCGAACTCAACGCGATGCGGCGGCGGCGATCAAGGAGCTCGGCATCGATCCAGAGCTACAGCCAGTCTTCGTTTTGGATCGCTGATAGAGTCAGGGCGGAGGTGTTGAGATGGATCATCTAGTCGCTCCATTCACTGGCGGCCTGCTCACCGGGCTCCGCGAAGGGGTTGAGGCTGCGCTGATCGTTGGCATCATCGCCGGCTATCTCGTCAAGATCGGTCGTGCTGATCGCCTCTTCGTCATCTGGGCCGGCGTTGGCCTTGCCGTGCTCACCTCCACCGTGGTCGGGATTGGAATCTTCGTAACGTTTGGTGCACTTGAGGGTGACGCAGAGAAGATCTTTGAAGCCGCGGCAATGCTCTTGGCAAGCGCCGTTGTCACCTGGATGCTCTTCTGGATGCGCCGACAGGCTGCCTCGATGAGCGGTGAACTGCGCCAGGGGGTCGATAAGGCACTCGTCGCCGCACCACTCCTCGGACTCGGCGGCCTCGCCTTCACGGCGGTGATCCGAGAGGGCATTGAGACGTCGCTCTTCTTGATCGGACAGGCCGCCGCCGTGGCCACAACCGGTGATGCGGTCTGGGTTGTCCTTGGCGCAATTGCTGGCCTTGCACTTGCCGTTGGGATCGGCGCCGCAATCTTCAAGTTCGGCGCACGACTCAACCTGCAGCGCTTCTTCAGTTGGACCGGTGCGGCACTGATCATCATCGCCGCTGGTCTCCTCTCGCATGGAGTGCATGAGCTGATTGAGCTCGGCCTCCTCCCGCCACTTGCGAACGAGGTGTACAACCTGAGTGCTCAGCTCCCAGATTCAGAAGGGATCGGACTCTTCCTGCGAGCTGTGGCCGGCTATAGCGCCGCGCCAGAGCTGCTCACACTGCTCGTGCACGTGGCATACCTCTGCGTTGGCCTCTTCCTCTATCTCCGCCCAGTCGCTCGTCCTCGTGCTGGTGTGACCGCAGCTTCCCGCGAGGGATGAGCGCGGGTCGCCCACTAGCGATTCACGCGCAAGGAGTTCGCGTTGCGCGCGGTGAGCGCGAGGTGCTGTGCGGACTTGACCTCTCGCTCGCCGAAGGCGAGTCACTCGCAATCATCGGCGCAAATGGGAGCGGGAAGAGCACCCTCCTCTCACTCATCGCTGGGCTTCTCCCTCATGATGCTGGAGCACTACGCATCTTTGATGCCCCCCCTCACGCTGGCCGTAGCGACGTTGCGATCGCCTTCCAGGACGCCCGTCTAATGACGTGGCGCAGCGCTCTGCGCAACGTCACCCTGCCACTTGAGGTTGGTGAAGGGCGGCGTAGCGCTGTGTCCGCCTCAGTGCGCTCTGAGGGAGAGGCGGCGCTCGCACGCGTTGGTGCGGCGGAGGTTGCCGATCGCAGCCCAGCTGAGCTTTCGGGCGGCGAGCGACAGCGCGTTGCACTTGCGCGCGCGCTGGTCCGCCAGCCGCGACTGATCCTCTTGGATGAGCCGTTCAGCGCACTCGATGCGTTGACCCGTGACCGACTCAACGAAGAGCTCCCCGAGATGGTCGGCAGTGCAAGCGTGCTTCTGGTAACTCACGACATGGAGGAGGCGCTCCTTGTGGCGGATCGGGTGGTGGTGCTCGGCAGTGCTGGCGCGATCGTTGCTGAGACGCCTGGGCTGCGCGGACTACCTGCAGCGCAGCGTCGCGCGGCACTTAGCGCCGGAGCTGGCATCGCGAGCCAGCAGGCGCTGCGCGAGGCCCTCCGTGCTTAGCGCCATGCGTCGCACCGCGGCTGCGCCGCTCGCATTAGCGATCCTGCTTCTCGTTACCTGGGAGGTTGCGGTTCGCATCTTCGCAGTTCCCGCCTTCCTCTTGCCGCCCCCCTCCGCTGTTGCCGCACGCTTCGCCACCGCCTGGTCAGACGGCACGATGCTGCGCCATCTACTTCCAACATTGGGCGAACTGCTGCTCGGCGGAATCATCGGCGGCGCCGCTGGTCTCTTGATCGGTGTGAGTCTTGGACTCTCCGGTGCTGCGCGTCGTATCGCGAGTCCATACCTTGTGGTGGCACAGTCAACGCCGATCCTTGCACTCGGGCCCCTCCTGGTCCTCTGGTTCGGCCCTGGCCCCGCCGCCAAGGTGGCGATCTGCGCGTTGATCACGCTCTTCCCGCTCGCGATCGCCACACTTGTTGCGGTTCGAGATGCGGACGCTGGGCTACTTGAGCTGATGCGATCGCTCGGCGCTACGCCGCGAGAGCGACTCCTTCTGGCGCGTCTCCCGAGTGCGCGCAACGGCATCTTCGCCGGCGCACGAGTGGCCGCAACGCTTGCCGTTGTCGGCGTGATTGTGGGGGAGTGGCTTGGCGGGAGCGCGGGTCTGGGCATTCTTTTGAATCTGGCACGCGGATCCCTCTTTGACACGCCGCTTCTCTTTGCCACACTCCTGCAGATTGCGATCCTTGGTGTGAGCGCATATGGAGCTGTACTTTTTGTAGAACGGCTAACATCAAGGTTGACGCGGTAACACTCGTAGCCGCGCGCTGTACGAAGGAGAGAACCTGATGTCGCTTCGCGAAAATCTCCGCGGCTTCCGAGCAGGCGCGCTCTTGCTACTTTCCGCCACGCTCCTCTCTGCGTGCGGCGGTTCAACCGCTTCTTCAACAACACCAACACAGGGGGCCGAGCGGACAGCGCTCAGCGTTGGACTCGGCTACATCCCAGGGGTGCAGTTCTCGCCCTTCTATCTGGCGCAGCAGAGTGGCGCATATGAGGCGGCTGGACTCGATGTGACGCTGCAGAACCAGATCGATCCTGATCTGATTAGCCTTGTAGGGAGTGGCGGGATTGACCTTGCACTCGCCGACGGGACGAGCGTGATCCCTGCCGTCTCACAGGGGATCCCAGTGCGCTACATCACCACCATCTACGGCATCCTGCCGAACGTCGTGATCGCGCGCGCGAATGCGGGGATTACGAGCGCGAGCGACCTTGCTGGAAAGAAGGTTGCAACGCCTGGCCAGTACGGATCTGGCTACCTGACGCTCCTCGGCATCCTTGGCGATGCTGGCCTTGTGATAGGCGACGTGCAGCTTGACCTCTACCCAGATTTCGGACAGACGCAGGCGTTGATCAGCGGTGCCGCTGACGCGGCGACCGGCTTCGCCAACAACGACCTTGTACAGGCTGAGGCGGCGGGCCTGGAGCTCAGCGTCTTCTACGCCTCCGCCTCCGCTCCGTTTGCTGGTCCCGGCCTTATCAGTTCACCAACAACGATCAGCGCAAAGGGCGAAGCGATTCGCGCCTTTATCCGTGTGACCCTCGACGCCATGGAGCAGATCGCCGCTAATCCCCAGCTTGGGGTTGACGCTGCAGGCCAAGTTGTCCCAGAGCTGATCGCAGATGCTGCGGCGAGTGCTCGTGCCCTTGCAGTGATGGAGGCCACCATTAAGATCTGGCGCGGGCCGGTTCAGGTTGCAAACGGTCTCGGCGCAATCGATCGCGACGGGTGGGGCACCTCAATGAAGTTCCTGCAGGCGCTACCAGGCCAGAACGTCCGCGCCGATCTCACCGTTGATGAACTGATTGACGAGTCGCTCCTCCCATAGGAGGGCGTCGGGAGCAGCTCTAGATCATCGGCCAGGGGAGCGGCGGCCAGTCGGGCGAAGGCTCGGGGAAGGTGCCGCGCTCCAGTAGCTCTTCAGTACGCGCGCGGAGTGCATCACGCTCTTCGGCGCTGATCAGCGCCGCAAGGCGTTCGTTCAGTGCACCAGCTTCGTTGCTGGCTAGCGCCGCTGCGCCAGCACGCAGCGCGACTAACTCCGATTCGTTGAGTGGCTCACTGCGCCACTCCCAGAGCACGGTACGAAGCTTCGGTTCCGTTGAGAAGGTGACGCCGTGGTCAACGCCGAGGTAGCGTTCTGCGCTGATCGGAAGGAGATGCCCCGCCTTGCGGTCACCGTTATTCACGATTGCATCAAAGAGTGCGATCGGACGGAGCGATGCATCTGCGGCGTTCACCGCCGCAATCGCAACCTCCACGCCAAGGTGATCAATCCAGAGTTGAACGGCACCCTCGCCAGCTGGCCCATCGCGCAGAATGGTTGGAGGGACAACGCGCAGGCCGAGCGCTTCGCTCACCTCAAAAGCGGCAACCTCGCGCCCAGCAAGGGTCCCTTCGGGGAAGTCCCAGAGTGGTCGCTCGCCGCGGATCGGCTTGTAGATCACCTGAAGCGCTGGCTCAACGCCTTCAAGTTCGCAGAGGAAGGTGGCATTGCTCGCATCGGTGAGTCGACCGATTGGATGAACCCCGCTGGCGCTGCGCATTGCAACGAGCGCATCGCTCGTGCTGATTGCACCACCTGGGATCGGCAGCTGCTCCACCGCGTTCGAGGAGGCCACGGAGCGCGCTAGTTCAGGTAGGCGGCCTTGCGAGCACAGCGATGCCCGGTGGCCTCAAGTGGGACGCCACAGTTCGGGCAGGGCGGGCGACCGGCGGCGGCGAGTTGAAGCGACTGTTCAGCAAAGGCGAGGGCTGCGGCAACGGTGAGTGAGACGCGCAGAACGTCTGGACCGTCTGGCGCATCGTTGATTGGCGGCGGCGCGTCTGACGCCTCCTCCTCACTCATGTCGTCACGGAACTCAAGGATCAGACGGCTCACGGATGGATCCCAGGCGAGGGCGATCGTGCCAACGCGGAAGGCGGGATCAACGGGCTCGCTAAGACGTGGCTGGGTGAGCGCGAGCGGCGAATCGGCCGCGGGGATCTTGAGTGCCGCAGAGCCCTCACCGAGATCTTTCAGCATCTCAGCGATACGTCGTGCAAGGATCGCCACCTGCGTCTTCTCAACCACCACCGTTGTGGCTCGTCCGCCACCGATCGCCTGGAGGTGGAAGACACGCTTCCCAGGTTCACCAAGCGTGCCTGCAATGAAACGATCCGGCGGATCAAAGGTGAGAATTCTGCGCGCCATTAGTTGTCTCCGCGGAGTCGACCAAAGAGCGAGCGGCGCTTCTCCTTTGGAGCGAAGAGCGACTCAATGCCAGCGGCTGATTCATTGAGCCGAAGGATTGTTGGGCGCTCGGAACCGAAACGGATCACGGTGATGCTGGCAGGATCAATCGCGATCCGCTGGAAGAGATCGAGTGGTGCACCTGTTGCCTCAGAGACGATCGCCTTGATGATGTCGCCGTGACTTGCGGCAAGCCAAACATCATCGTCCTTGAAGCGGGCATCCCATTCGCGGATCGCCTCAGTTGCACGCGTCGCCGCAGCGCGGAGAGACTCGCCGTCGGGGAACTGCATTGCGGAGGGTTGGCGCTGCACGGTGGACCAGAGCGGATCTTTCGCCAAGACCTTCAGCTCCTTCCCAGTCCACTTCCCGTAGTCCACTTCGGTGATTCGCTCCTCAATCTCAACGGAGGGTCGCGCTGAGACGCTGGTGCCGCGCGTGGAGCGGATCGCCTCAACCGTCTCAAGGCAGCGCTGCATTGGAGAGCTAATGATCCCAGCGAGAGGAATGCTGGAGAGGCGTTCCCCGAGTGCCTTCGCCTCGCGGACCCCCTGTGCGCTCAGCGGGATGCCCACTTTGCGGCCGCTAAGGAGACTCCCCGTCTCCGCGGTGCGTGCATGGCGGACCAGGATGAGGGTCGCCATGATCAGGCGAGCGAATCGAAGATGCGTAGATAGCTAGCGTCCAGTGGGCGGTTCTTTCCGCCAACCTCGGCGAGTGGAACCTCAACGATCTCCCCGGCGCGAAGTGCGACCATGACGCCCCAGCGTCCCGTCTCCAGCGCGTCAACGGCGGCAACTCCGTAGCGTGCGCCGAGTACGCGATCGGCTGCGGATGGGGGACCGCCACGCTGCAGATGGCCGAGCCTCGTGCAGCGCACTTCAAGGCCGGTCCGCTCTTCAAGGATCGCAGCGATCGCATCGCCAACGGCGATCTTGTCCAGGCGTGGATGACCGAACTCGTCGCGCGGGACGTCGCCGCTCAAGTTGAGCAGCGCCTCTGGGAGCTGCACCCCTTCAGAGACCACGATCACGGACGCGCCAGTGGCGTAGTTGCGGCGTCGCGTGACAAGTTCTACGAGTCGATCAATTTTGGCGGAGTCGACTGGCGACTCGGGGACGAGGATCGCATCGGCGCCGCCGGCGAGTCCCCCCCATGCAGCGACCCAACCCGCATCTCGCCCCATCACCTCAACTACGGCGACACGGTGATGCGATGAGGTGGTGGTCTGGATGCGGTCGAGTGCCTCTGTGACGATGTTGGCGGCGGTGTCGAAGCCGAGGCAGCCCTCGGTCCCCCAGACGTCGTTGTCCATCGTCTTCGGGATTGCCACTACTGCGGCTCCGCGCTTCGCAAGGCCCGCCGCAACGGAGAGGGTGTCGTCGCCACCAATCACAACGAGCGCATCGAGCCCAAGGCTCTTGATGGATGCCTCTGCTGCGTCGAGTCCGCCCTCACGCTTGAGTAGATTGGTGCGGCTAGATCCGATGATCGTGCCGCCGCGTGTCTGGATGCCACGCACCTCGCTACGGTCAAGCGGTCGGGTCAGCGTTGCTGCGGGATTTGCAAGCCCAGCCCAGCCATCCATGATGCCGGTGACGTGATGACCGCCAGACTCGGCGCGCCGCACAACGGCACGGATTGCAGGGTTAAGCCCTGGGCAGTCGCCTCCGCCTGTGAGGACGCCGATGTGGAGCCGCTTTGAATCCATCGTGGGGCTCATCGTTGCGGCCCTGTCATTTTCGCCGGCTGTACCAGCGTGTCGTACTCCTCAGCACTCACGTAGCCGAGCTTCAGTGCCGTTTCTCGCAGCGTGGCGCCACTGGCGTGGGCGCTCTTCGCAATCTCCGCCGCCTTGTCGTAGCCGATCGCTGGCGTCAGCGCCGTCACCAACATGAGTGATGCGTTGAGTAGTTCGCCGATTCGTTCGCGGTTCGGCTCGGTCCCATCGATGCAGTGCAGCGCGAAGGAGCGCGAGGCATCAGCAAGGAGCCGAATCTGCAGCAGCAGGTTGTGCGCGATCAGCGGCTTGTAGACGTTCAGCTGGAAGTTCCCCTGGCTCGCCGCAAAAGCGATCGCCGCATCAAGGCCGTAGACCTGCGCGCAGACCATGGTGAGCGCCTCTGCCTGGGTTGGGTTGACCTTCCCCGGCATGATTGAGGAGCCAGGCTCGTTTTCTGGAATGCTGAGTTCTCCAAGGCCAGCGCGCGGACCAGAGGCGAGCCAGCGCACATCGTTGGCGAGCTTCGTCAGCGTTGCGGCAAGTGTCCGCAGTGTTGCGGAGAGCTGCAGCGTTGGCTCTTGGCCCGCGAGCGCCGCGAACTTATCTGTTGCACCAACAAATGGCTGCTTTGTGGCGGCGGCGATCTTCTTGATTGAGCTAGCAGAAAACTCTGGGTGGCTGTTTAGTCCAGTCCCCACGGCGGTGCCGCCGAGTGCGAGAGGGTGCAGCCCAGCGGTGGCGGCGCTGATGCGTTCAAGATTTGCAGCGAGTGCCGACGCATGAGCGCCAAACTCCTGGCCGAGCGTGAGTGGCACCGCATCTTGCAGATGTGTGCGACCGATCTTGACGATGTCGGACCAGGCTGCAGCCTTCGACGCAACGGATGACTGGAGCTGCTTCAGCGCAGGGAGCAGCTCTTCGCTGATCGCAAGTACTGCGGCGATATGGATTGCGGTAGGGAAGACATCATTGGAGGATTGCGAGAGGTTGACGTGGTCGTTCGGATGAATCGGGCTCTTCCCGCCGCGCGTCCCCGTTGCCGCCTCATTTGCGCGCGAGGCGATCACCTCGTTGACATTCATATTGCTCTGCGTTCCCGAGCCGGTCTGCCAGACAGAGAGTGGGAACTCGTCGGCGAGGTTCCCAGAGAGGATTTCGTCTACGGCCTTGGTGATCAGCGCGGCACTCTCCTTCGGGAGGAGGCCGAGCTCAGCGTTCGTCTCTGCAGCGGCGCGCTTTACTAGGGCGAGGGCGGCGATGATGCGGCGGGGCATCTCCTCCTCGCCGATGGCGAAGAACTGCAGCGACCGGGCGGTCTGTGCCCCCCAGTGGTGCTCACTCGGCACGTCAATGGCGCCGAACGAGTCGCGCTCGCTGCGGATCCCTGCACCCTTTGCGTCGCTCATCCCAGCCTCCGAATCTAGGCGCTTGCGGCCCATCCCCCTAAGTGTAGGATCCTGGCGATGGATGCGGTAAAGATCGAACTTGACCCCTTCCGCGCGAGCGACGGCCTGCTGCTTTATCGCCGCGTCTACCGCCCTGTGGCTGCGCCGATTGGCGACCTCCTCCTCGGGCACGGGATTGGCGAGGACTCGTCGCGCTATATCCAGGCGGCACGCGCCTTTGCGCAGGCTGGCTGGCGGACGGTCACCTGGGACCTCCGTGGGCATGGGCGCTCTGAGGGCCCGCGCGGCTATGTCTCTCGCTGGAGTCGATATCACGACGATCTCGCCGAGCAGGTTGATGCGCTGAAAAGCGATGGTCGACCACTTGTCGTTGTGGCGCACAGCATGGGCGGCCTGATCGCCTTCGGCGCAGCTGCTGCAGGGCGTATTGCTCCGGACAAGTTGGTCCTCTCCGCTCCAGCACTTGAGGCAGATATCGCCACCTGGAAGCGAGTTGTTGCTCCGATCCTCTCCCGGGTCGCTCCAATGTTGCGCATTCCAACGGGGATTGGTGCCGACACGGATCCGGGAGAGCGTCTGCCAAATGAAGATCCAGAGCCGCCCCTATACCTTCGCGCCGTAACGACGCGACTCGGTGATGAAGGCTTCCGCGCGCAACGCGCGGCCCGCGCTCTGGTTGCACGCGGTGGTGACTTCCCAGTTGAAACGCTAGTGATTCACGGGACGCGCGATCGCTTGGTGCGGCCAGAGTGGTGTGAGCCGATTGGCACGCTCGGCAGGGTTCGCTATCAGCCACTTGAGGGGTTCAACCACCACCCGTTCGCAACGCTGCGCTATCAGGATGCGGTGGAGAAGATTCTGGAGTTTATCGGTAAGGCGTGAGCTGAAGGTGACGCCTGCGGCGTTGCGGTTGAGTTACGCCTTCTCGAGTGCGGCGCGCGCCTTCTCTGGATCATCAACAACGAATGAGAAGGTGGCGCGATCGCCCCATCGTCCGGTGAAGAGGTGACCGTAGACGTTCACCCCAGCGTTAGAGAGTCGCTCAAGTACGGAGAGCATGCCGCCCGGCTTGTCGTCAACCTCTGCGAGGACGGAGTCACCCTCAATGAATTCGTATCCGCCCGCCTGCAGCACTTCGCGTGTTGCGGCGTCATCTGCCGTCTTCAGGATGACGTGACCATGTTCGCCGACGCCGCCGCCACCGATCGCCTTGAGGTCAACGGACTTGGCCTCAAGTTCGCGACAGAGCGCGGCGAGGGCGCCTGGCTTATGCGCGAGCTGGATCACGAACTGTCTTGACATGAGTGGATCCTAGCGCCGCAGCGGAGTGTGCGCCACAGGGTGCGCCACAAGGTGCGCGCCACCCCTCCCCAGGCTGGGCTGGGCGGCGGTAGGCTAGCGGCAATCTTCGGTGGGCGCCGCCCCCGATAGGTGAAGTGAAGGAGGAGTCATGGCGGTCTTCAAGCAGTACATCAACGGTAAGGCGGTCGCCGCGAAGTCGGGGAAGACACTCAGCGTTGAGGACCCGTCAACGCGCGCCAAGATTGCAACGGTGCCGCACAGCGGTAAAGAGGACATCAACGCAGCAGTTTCTGCCGCGCGTGCCGCCTTCCCATCCTGGTCATCTACCACGCCAGGTGAGCGAAGCCTTGCGCTACTGAAGCTTGCCGATGCGCTTGAGTCACAGAAGCGAAAGTTCGTTGCCGCTGAATCGCAGAACGCGGGGAAGCCGATCAGCGCCGTTGGCGTTGAGGTTGACGCGGTCGTTGATAACCTGCGCTACTTCGCTGGCGCCGCGCGCAACATGGAGGGGAAGGCGGTCGCCGAGTACCTCCCTGGGCGAACGAGCATGATCCGTCGCGATCCAGTTGGCGTGATTGCCTCCATCGCGCCGTGGAACTATCCGCTCCTGATGGCGGGCTGGAAGATTGGTCCGGCGCTCGCAACGGGGAACACCATCGTCTTGAAGCCTTCAGCGCGCACGCCGATCAGTGCGCTGATGCTCGGCGCGCTGGCGCAGGAGATCCTGCCGCCAGGCGTCTTGAACGTCATCACTGGACCAGGCTCTGATGTAGGCGCGGCACTCTCGCGGCACCCGGGCGTTGACATGGTCTCCGTGACCGGTGACACGGCAACGGGGAAGCGCATTGCCGCCGCTGGTGCGGAGAGCGTGAAGCGACTCCACCTTGAGCTCGGCGGGAAGGCGCCCGTCCTGATCTTTGATGACGCTGATCTTGAACTTGCCGCTGAGACGATGCGCGCCGCGAGCTTCTGGAACGCGGGGCAAGACTGCACCGCAGCCTGTCGCATCGTGGTTGGGCCAAAGTCGTACGAGAAGTTTGTGGCGCTCCTTGAGCAGCAGGTGAAGACGATCAAGGTGGGGGCAACAACGGATAAGGCGACAGAGATGGGCTCGCTGATCAGCGCAGAGCAGCTGAAGCGCGTTGAAGGATTTGTGAGTCGCGCCAGTAAGAAGGCGGAGATCGTCTATGGCGGCAAGACAATTCGTTCAAAGGGGCACTACTACAGCCCAACGATCATTGCGGGACCGGCGCAGTCTTCGGAGATTGTGCAGGACGAAGTATTCGGCCCAGTGGTCACGGTGCAGCGCGCCAAGAGCGAAGAGCAGATGGTGGAGTGGGCGAACGACTGCCGCTTCGGCCTCGCCTCGTCGATCTGGACGAATGACGTGGCGCGTGCCTTCAAGGTCTCCAAGGCGCTGCAGTTCGGCACCGTCTGGGTGAACGATCACTTCACGCTAGCGAGCGAGATGCCGCACGGCGGCTTTAAGCAGTCTGGCTACGGGAAGGATCAGTCCATGTACGCGCTTGAGGACTACACGGTGGCGAAGCACATCATGGTGCGAAGCGAATAGCGCCCAGCATGTTCTAGGCTGCAGTCATGCAGCAGAACCAGCCAGCACCACCACCGTTTGAACCTGGCCTCGCACAGGAGTGCTGGTTCAGCGTTGATGTGGAGTGCTCCGGCCAGACGCCGCTCGAGGGGAGCCTCATCAGTATCGGCGCCTGCCTTGTGGATGATCCGTCGCGCACTTTCTACATCGAGCTGCGTCCGGATCCAACAAAGGCGTGGGGCCCTAAAGAGGAGCGCGTCCATCACCTCACTCGTAGGCACCTTGAGGAGAGTGGCGTGGATCGGATTGAAGGGGTGCGCAAGTTCGCCGAATGGGTGCGCAGCACCTGTGAGGCGGTTGCGCCAGAGTCGGCGCCACTCTTCGTTGGCTTCAACACACCGTTCGACTGGATGTGGCTGACGATGGCCTTCACAGAAGCTGGCGTGCGGAATCCGTTCGGCATGTCGGCGATGGATCTAAAGAGCGTTTACTACACGCTGCACGGTGGTGAGAATCTCACCTGGAAGAAGACGGTAAAGCGATTCGTTCGCCAGGTTTATCCAACCGATCTGATCGCCGACCATAATGCCCTTGCCGACGCACTAGAACAGGCGGAGCTGGCGCGGACACTGCGCGAGGTTGCGCTGAAGAACAGAATTCCGCCCACGCTCCCGCGCGGACGCTAGGCGTCGCCAGGCGCGCAATGGCGCTCACAACAAAGGAGATCAGGAGCGTCAACCAGCTCCTCCTGCGCTGGTATACGAAGAGTGCGCGACCGCTGAAGATTCGCGAGCGGAGCGATCCCTACTCGGTGCTCATCGTTGAGGTGATGGCGCAGCAGACGCAGATCTCGCGCGTTGATCAGCTCGCCGAACGATTCCTCTTTCAATTTCCAACGCTCGCCGCACTCGCCAAGGCTGAGACGGCGGAGGTGCTTGAGGCGTGGCGGGGGCTCGGCTATAACCGCCGTGCCCTCTCGCTACACCGAGCGGCGCAGGCGGCGCATGCCGCCGGCGGTCTGCCAGCGACCCATGAAGATCTGCAGCTCCTCCCCGGCATTGGGCCATACACGGCACGGGCGGTCGCGGCGATCGCATTCGGCGGCAGCGAGATTCCTGTTGATGTGAACATTGCGCGCGTTGTGCAGCGCGTGATGGGCGAGGCGAAACTTACACCGAAGCCGCTGCAGGCGGCGGCGAATACCTTCGGTGCGGAACTGAAGGTGCGCGAGGCTGGGCAGTGGGCGCAGGCGGCGATGGATCTTGCTAACGCGCACTGCCGCGCGAGCACACCCGACTGCGCCTCATGTCCGCTACGCAGCGTCTGTCACTCGGCGGGGAGGGTTGCAGCCCCTCCGCCGCGGAAGAGAGGAGTTGCGCCGCGATTCAGCAGCACACGACGCTGGCTCCGTGGCCGGCTACTCGATGAGTTGCGCGACGCGGGGGCGGCGGGGGTGAAACTTAGCGGCGCGCGTGGCGAGCACGACGCTGAGGCTGTCACCGCTACCATTGAGCAGTTGCAGGCGGAGGGGCTGATCGAGCGACTCCGTGGTGAGGTGTATCGACTCCCTCGCCGGGGCTAGCGTCGTAGGTGTAGCAGTTGCCTGACGTGCCGATGCACGCAGAGAGGAGAAGAGGCATGAGAGACCTAGAGCTCCTTGACGCGCTCCTCTACGACACGATCGTGGAGCAAGAGGGTGCAACCTTCGCCACTTCGTATCGCAAGATGACTGATAGCCCCACGCTGATCGACGGGGCGAGCAGGGAGGATGCGGCGCGCCTTATTCGAGCGCTGACGCTGCGCTTCCGTTTGGCGAGCCTTGCAGAGGAGCGTGGTCGTGCTATTGAGATTGCGCAGGCGGCTCGGGTCGCTGCATCTGGAGGCGCGAGTTCTCTTCAGGCAGACTCCTTTAGTGAAGCGGTTCGCGCAGCTGCCGCCGCTGGCGCAACGGCGGAGGAGATTCGAGCGAGCGTTGCAGGTCTTCGCTTTCACCCCGTACTCACCGCGCATCCAACGGAGGCGCGTCGGCGCACGCTGATCGCACTCCTCGGCAGGATGCGCGTCCTGCTTGATCGGCGCTCGGCCGCCGTTGACCCTGCTGAAGCCGCCCTCTGCGTGCGCAGGCTGCGCGAAGAGGTGACGAACCTCTGGCGCATGGGGAGCATTCGTATGCGCCCTGTCACCCCGCTCGATGAGGTTCGCTCCGCCATGGTCCACTTTGACGAGACGATCTTTCGCCTTGCGCCGCGACTTCTGCGTGGCGTTGACGAGGCGCTCCGGCAACTCGATCCCGCCGAGGGGGAGAGCGGCTCACGGCCGCCACACCAGATGCCGACCATCCGATGGGGGAGCTGGATCGGCGGTGACCGTGACGGGAACCCGAACGTCACAGCTGTAACGACGCGAGAGGCGGCACGCATTCAGGCAGATCACACACTGCGCGCACTTGGGGCTGTTGCGCAGCGCCTGACGCTCTCCATCGCCGCAACGGTTTCAGAAGATGCGATCCCAACTTCGCTCGCGGCAGCACTCCAGCGCGACGCACGTGATCTTGGCGACGCTGAGCGCGTCTTGAGAGAGCGCTTCCCGAACGAGGCGTACCGACGCAGGCTCGGCGCAATTGCTGAACGCCTCTGGCGCACGCGACAGCTCCGCATCCACGGCGAGAAGAAGGGGAGCGAAGGGGCGTACGCAGATCCGAGTGACCTTGTGCGTGAGTTGAGGGAGCTTAGCGAAGCACTCTCCGCCGATCGCCTGCAGCGCTCCGCCTACGGCGAACTGCTGGAGTTCCAGTGGCAGGTTGAGACGTTCGGCTTCCACTTCGCAGCACTTGAGGTTCGTCAGGCTCGTGCAGTGCATGCGGCGGCGCTTGAACAACTGAACGGACTCAGCAGCACGCCAAGCAGCGAAACGATTGCCGCCACACTCGCAGCAGAGCTCGTTCCAGGGGTGAGTGTTGGTGAAGTGCTTGCAACGATCCGTGTTGCCGCTGAGGTTCAGCGGTTCCATGGTGAAGCGGCGCTGACCAACTATGTGATCAGCGGTTTCGAGGGAGCTGAGGATTTACGCACGCTGCTCGCCCTCTTTACATGGGCGCGTGATGAACGTATTCCGTCCTCCACCACGGCAGATGCAACCCCTGGTGCGCCTCTGGTCAACTTCGTTCCGCTCATGGAGTCATCTGCTGCACTCGATTCGGCCGGCGAGATTCTTAATGAGATCCTCGCTGATCAGAGCCTGCGGGAGCAGATCAGATCCCGAGCCGACCATCTGGAGGTGATGCTCGGCTACTCAGACACGAATAAGGAGAGTGGCTATCTCGCCAGCGGCTGGTCACTTCATCTAGCGGAAGACGCGCTCGTTCGGGCCGCCGCCGCGCACAAGATGCGCATCACACTCTTCCATGGTCGAGGTGGCGCTATTGGTCGCGGTGGTGGACCAACGCATCGCGCCATCCTTGGACAGCACCCGGGCGGTCTCCTTGCCGGCTTCAAGATCACCGAACAGGGTGAGGTGATCGCGTCGCGCTACGCAGACCCAACGATTGCCTACCGTGATGGTGATCAGATCCTTGCAGCGCTTCTCACCGCGACGCAGCCGAGCGCCGCAAAGAGGCTTGAGGTTGAGGAGCAGAGGTATCGTGAACTGGTCGGCACGCTCGCCAGTGAGGCGCGTGGTGCATACCTGCGCCTAGTCCGCGAGGAGGAGGGGTTCGAAGAGTTCTTCCGCGCTGCAACACCGATCGCAGAGCTCGGCGGCATGAACCTCGGCTCGCGTCCAGCCGCCCGCGGTGCGCGTGGCGGTCACCCAGGTGGCGGAGCGCAGCGCGCCAGCATCGATAGCCTCCGCGCCATCCCGTGGGTCTTCGCCTGGAGTCAGTCGCGCATCAACCTCCCCGGCTGGTACGGCCTCGGCCTACTTGAGGCGGCGCTCGCCGATCCGAAGCGACGCGAGGCGCTGCAAGAGGCGTATCAGCGCTGGCCCTACTTCAGCTCCCTGATCGACAACGCGGCGATGATCCTCGCGAAGTCATCACCTGCAGTTGCAGAGGAGTTCGCCGCACTCGCCCTCGCGGGGGGTGGCGCTCCAGTGCAGCGTGTCTGGGAGATGATCGTTGCGGAGCGCGCCGCCGCTGAGCGCGGTCTGCTCGGGGTCACGGGCGCCGCGCGCCTCCTCGGCGCGGAGCCTGATCTACAGCGTTCACTTGAGCAACGCGCCCCAGACCTTGATGCCCTCTCGCGGATCCAGGTTCGCCTTTTGGCGCAACTACGTGCGGCGACGGGGGAGTCGGAGCGGGATGAGCTCGCATACCTCGTTCGACTCACCGTGAGTGGCGTTGCGGCTGGTCTCCGCAACACCGGCTGATTCGCGTCTATCCTCACCTGATGAAGAAGAGTCCTCCAGCAAAGAGTGGCGGCCCAACGCAGGCGAAGGCGATACGACGCCGTACCACAACGGCGTCCGCAGATCAGGAGCAGATCGCCGCTGCAATCGCGCCACTGCAGAGTCGCTGGTCCACCAACGCGCAGCTCCGCCCAGTGACGGCGGCATCAATGCGCGGCATTCGCGCGAAGGCGGCACGCCTTGGCCTGAGTCCAGACGAGATCGCCGCACGCGGTGGTGCTGCGATTGCAGATGTCGTGCGTGCGATTGCAGAGGCGCGCGATGCTTCTAGCAAGCTGCCGATCTTCTTCTTGGCAGGATCAGATCGTGACGCGGCGTATGGGCTTGAGGCGGCGCTTGCGCTCGCCGATGGTGAGCGACGCTTGGTCGTTGCGCTCTTTGGCAAAAGGGCGCGACCAGAGCATGCCTCTGCTGCTGGCGTGTGGGATCGATTGGAATCTGCACCGCGCGTGGAGCGCTACCGCATCCCAAACATGCGCGAAGCGGCACACTTCCGCGCTGGCATTGAAGAGGTTGCGGTGCTCGTTGATGCGCTCGGTGGTGCGCCAACAAGCACAGCGCCACAGGTGCCGCTCCTAGCAGCGATTGATCTGATTCGGCGTGCGCGATCTGTTGGAGTTCCATGCGTTGCTGTTGGCGGACCGATCGGGCTAGATCCAGAGAGTGGTGCACGTCGACGAGGTGCCCCTGGCGCAGATGTGAGCGTACTCTTTCACCGTCCGCTCACAACACATCAGTCACTCCCCGCGCAGAAGCTGCTCGGTGAGGTGCTCGTTGCACCGATCGGCATTCCAGACGAAGCGGATGCGCTCGCCGTATGAGGCGCTCAGCTGCGCTTAGCGCGCTCGCCGCAGCGCTCGCGGTGGCCGCGGCTGTCTTAACCCTTCAGGCGTTGAGCGCACTTATCCCGCCGCTCGGCCTTGCGATTCGTCAGCTTCCGCTTATTCCCGCTGCGCTGATCTGCGCAACGCTGCTGATCTCAATCAGGATGATCCGCTCCCGCTAGTTAGAAGCCTCTCTAGTCGCGCTGCAGCATCCCCGCATCAAAGGTCCGCTCCGTCCCGTTACGTAGCCGCGCGATGTTGTCTGCGTGCGCGAGCCAGACGAGTGCTGGGCCAACCAGGCCGTATGCAATCAGCGCGCCATCGAGTCCGCCGGTTGTTGCATAGCTGATGAGAAAGAGTGCTGGCGCAAAGAGCGCCGCTGTGACGAGTGATCCGAGCGAAACGAGTCTGGTGCGCCAGATGATGATGATGAAGACGGGGGAGACGGCGGCGAGTGCGAGCGGTGCTACGGCGAGCGCCGTGCCGAAGCCTGTTGCGATCCCGCGGCCACCTTTGAAGCCGACCCAGACGGAGCGCGTTGCCCCGATCACGGCGAAGAGTGCGGCGATCACCGTCCAGGTGCTCGTCCAAATCTCTGCACCCTCTGCGGCGAGGGCGTGAACGGCGAGGACGGGGAGCGTCCCCTTCAAGATGTCGCCCGTGGCAACCACGGCGGCGCGACGGCGACCGAGCGCTCGCAGCGCGTTCGTGCCGCCAGTGCGTCCAGAGCCGATCGATCGCGGGTCAGGACCGCCGGTGAGGCGCGCCACAAGGAGGCCGAACGGGATCGAGCCCGCGAGGTAGGCGCCTAGGGTGGCGGCGAGGAGGAGCGGTAGGTCCATCGCGGCGGAGGTTAGCAGCGCGCGGCAAGGGTCGGCGGTGGGGCGTAGGATTCACGCATGGCCGACCACGATCTCCTCGTACTCGGCGGCGGAACGGGCGGCTACGCCGCCGCCTTTCGGGCGGCGCAACTCGGGAAGCGTGTGGCGCTGGTTGAGCAGGCGAAGGTCGGCGGCACCTGCCTCCACTGGGGCTGCATCCCTGCCAAGGCGATGCTCGAGACGGGCGACCTTCTCGCCAAGATTGGGAAGGCGTCCGATTTCGGAATCCAGATCTCTCCCGCGACTGGCGTTGACCCAGCGGTTGTTGGCGCGCGGCGCGACAAGATCGTTGCGCGCATGTACGCGGGACTGAAGAGCCTCTTCAAGAAGAATAACGTTGAGCTCATCGCAGGACGCGCCACACTGCTCGGTGGCGGTTCCGTAGAAGTCGCCCTCATTGATGAGAGCGGCACGCTGACCGGCGAGACGAAGACGATCAGTGCGACCGACATCGTGGTTGCCACCGGCTCAAGCGTTCGCCGCATCCCTGGCCTTGAGACGGATGGGCGCGTGGTCGTTGATAGCGATCAGATCACCACGGGGACGCTGAAGCCTGCCAGCGTGATTGTGGTTGGTGGTGGCGCCGTTGGCTGTGAGTTCGCCTCCTACTTCCGCGACCTCGGCGCCGAAACAACCATTGTTGAGATGCTCCCAGCACTTGTGCCGCTTGAAGACCGCGATGCCTCCAAAGAGTTGACGCGCGCGTTTACAAAGCGAGGCATTGCAATCCACGTTGCCCACCGCATCAAGGAGGGCTCGTTCGCGAAGTCAGCGAGTGGTGTGACGCTTCAGATTGAGCCAATTGAGGGCGGCGATGCGATCTCGCTTGCCGCTGAACTGCTCGTTGTTGCCGCCGGCCGCGTGCCGAACAGCGGCGAGATTGGCCTCGAAAACACCAAGGCGATCGTTGAGCGCGGCTTCGTCAAGGTTGATGCAAAGATGCAGACGGCGGAGCCGCACCTGTATGCGGTGGGCGATGTGATCGGTGGGCTGCAGCTCGCACACGTTGCGGCACATGAAGGGATGATCGCCGCACACGCGATCGCAGGCGAACCACTGCACGGCATGGACTATGTGAAGCAGCCGCGTGCAACCTACTGCCGCCCCGAAGTTGCCTCCGTTGGCTATACGACCCAGGAGTTGGAGCGAGACGGTGTGCCGTTCGTTGCGGGCCAGGTGCCGTTCCTCGCCATTGCCAAGGCCCACGTTGGCGGCGACGCCGACGGCTTCTGCAAGGTGCTTCGCCATGCGGAGAGTGGCGTCATTCTTGGAGTCCACATGGTGGGACCGAAGGTGACCGACCTTATCGCTGAGGCGAGTCTCGCGATGGAGCTTGGCGCAACGGCGGCGCAGGTTGGTGGGACCACGCATCCACACCCGACCCTCTCGGAGATCGTTGGCGAAGCGGCACTCGTCTCCATTGGCCGCTCGGTGAACTTCTGATGCGTGACCTTCCGATCTTCGGCCAACCGGCACCGGCTCCAGCAACAGAGCGCCGCCATCCAGACTGGATTCGCTCCAAGGTGCCAGGCGGGGTTCGCTACCGCGAGCTGAAGCTGCTGATGCGTGACAAGACGCTGAACACCGTCTGTGAAGAGGCGCGCTGCCCGAACATCGGCGAGTGCTGGGATCAGGGGACGGCAACGGTGATGATCCTCGGCGACACCTGCACACGCGCCTGTGGCTTCTGCGCGGTGAAGACGGGTCGGCCAGCTGGACTCGATCAGGATGAACCGCGACGCGTTGCTGAGGCGCTCGCCTCACTCGACCTTGACCATGTGGTGATCACCAGCGTTGCCCGCGACGACCTTCCAGATGGTGGCGCCGCCATCTTCGCCGAGAGCATTCGTGAGCTGCGGCGCCTGGCGCCAGGTACTGGCATTGAGGTGCTGATCCCAGACTTTGACGGGAAGGACGAGCCGCTTCGCCTTGTGATGGAGGCCTCACCAGACATCCTTGACCACAATCTAGAGACGGTGGAGCGGCTGCAGAAGCCGGTGCGAAAGCGCGCCCGTTACGACCGATCGCTACAGGTACTCGCACGCGCCAAGGCGATGGCGGCGGAGCTCGGCAACCCGGTGCACACGAAGAGTTCAATCATGGTGGGACTCGGCGAGGAGCACGACGAGCTGCTCACCACCTTCCGCGACCTGCGCTCGGTTGACTGCGACATCCTGACGATCGGCCAGTACCTGCGCCCAACGATGGAGCACCTCCCACTGGTTCGCTACTACACGCCAGAAGAGTTCGCCTCACTGCGCGAGGAGGCGTTGGCGATGGGCTTCAAGCACGTTGAATCTGGCCCACTGGTACGCAGCTCCTATCATGCGCGTGACCAGGTGCCGAGCGACTCGCCAGCGCTGCGCGGTCGCCGCGCCCGTGACGCAGCACACGCCACTGAGACAACCGAAGCGCGCGAAGTGAGCGCATGAGCCCGCGCGTCACAAAGAGAGCGGAGGAGAAGCCGCGCGGCTTTGGGACGCTCAGCCCCGCAACGCCGCTCGCAGAGTTGCACTGCCACCTTGGTGGCTCAGTGACACCAGCGATCATGTGGGGGATCGCCCATGCGCAGGGGATTCGGCTCCCATCCAAGGACTACTGGGCCTTCCGCAAGATGATCACGGCGGGATCAAAGCGGACGCGTAGCTTCAACGGCTACCTCGATCTCTTCCACTGGACGGAGTTGATTCAATCGTCGCCGATCGCCGTGGAGCGTTCAGTCTACGAAGTGGTCGCTGGCGCGTATCGGAAGAACCACATCACCACGATGGAGCTCCGCTTCAATCCGATGAAGCGCAATCGCAACGGTGAGCAAGACCTTGACCACATTATCGCTGCAGCCATTCGTGGCGCCGATCGCGCCGCGCTCGAATACCCGGTGAAGCCTGGGATCATCCTGATCCTTGATCGCGAGTTCACCCTGCGACAGAACGAGATCATCGTGGAGAAGGCGATCGCTTGGGCGAGTCGCGGGATCGTAGGGATTGATATTGCTGGGCGCGAGAGTGCCAACTTCAAGGTGACCGAATACAAGCGCATGTTCCGCGCCGCGCGCAAGGCGGGGCTCGGAATTACCGTGCATACGGGCGAGTCGGGTCCAGTGAGCGAGATGCTCGAAGTGGTGAAGCAGCTCGAGCCGGATCGCATCGGCCACGGTGTGAAGGCGGCGCAGGACGCGAAGACGATGAAGCTCCTTGCCGAGCGGAAGATCGTGCTTGAGATCTGCCCAACCTCCAACCTGATGACGCAGGTGGTTTCCGATTGGGACGAGTTCCGCCAGATCTTCGCGCGCCTACGTGAAGGGAAAGTTCGATACGCCATTGGCACAGATGGTCCTGAGATGCTGCAGACCTACATCCGCGACGAGCTTGCGGCGCTCGGCCGCCACGGCATCCTCTCCGTAGAGGAGCAGCAGGTTGCCGCCGTAACCTCCATCAAGGCCTCGTTCGTGAAGGGTGCCGCCTCGGTAGCAATCCCACGCAGCGACGGTGCTGCGCCTCGCGCGAGCCGAGAAGAGGCCTAACCCTACTCGCCAGCCGCCTCGCGCACCGCGGCGCGAATCGCATCCGCCGCCGCCCCCGCAGGAACCCCCTCTGTCACCAGCACGTAGGGAGAGGCGTCAATCATTAACAGGGTTGCTGGGTCGCTGATCCACTCTGCGGCACAGGTATCAACGCTTGCACGCAGCTTCTGGTAGCTCTCATCGTTCTTGAAGCGGTAGACGCGAGCTTGAATGGAGCCGTCAAGGCCACCGCCGGATAGCTCAAATGCGATCGCCATCGGCACGAGGGCCTGGTCACTGCAGCCTGGGTCACCACTCACCACGTTGGCAACGGAAAACTCTCGTGCTGCGAGCTGCTCAACGAGTCCATTGAAGTTGGTGGGTGTAGCCGCCGGCTCCCCCCGCGCGTCATCCAGAACGGAGCCGCAGCCAGCCGCGAGCAGCAGCAGGAGCGTTGCCAGGATGAGTGGGGTAGCGCCTCGCTTCTTGATCTGCATGTGCCAAGCGTACACCGCAGGTAGAATCAAACTATGAGACGCGTCCGAGCCTTCCGCGCAACCACCTTCGCCGCCGCACTAGACGGATCGCCGCGCGGTGCCCTCGACGCGCTCCTCAGCCCACCATATGACGTGATCAGCGCAGATCAGCGGCGCGATCTTCTTACCAGGCACCCTAAGAACTCGGTCAACCTTGACCTCCCGACTCGCGAAACTGCAGAGCCAGACGGCGCTCAGTATCAGCGCACCGCCGCAACATGGAGCAGCTGGCGAGGCGACGGCACACTTGTTGATGATGAATCGCCGCACATATACCTGTATGAAGAGCGACCAGCAAACGGACGTACGATCAGAGGGATCTTCGCTGGCATCCCCATTGGGGCGTATGGTGATGAGACGGGCATTTTGCGCCACGAGTTAACGCTCACCGGGCCGAAGGCCGATCGCCGCGCACTGATTGAAGCGGTGCGCGCGAATCTCTCGCCGGTGATTCTGCTCCGCGCGGGTGGTCACAATGAATTCGCAAGCGCCGCAGACGCAGCCTCCAGCAGTGCACCGTGTGCAACGGGAGTCACCCCATCAGGAAGCGACTTCACTCTATGGCGCATTGACCCCGCAACGAAGCACGGTGCAGAACTCCTTGCCTGGGCGAACGGCGCGGACCTTGTGATCGCCGATGGGCATCACCGCTACGAGACGGCGCGCGACTACGCCGAGAGTGGCGGCCTCACCACCGCACTCGGACTCATCGTTGAGTCTGATCGCTGCGCCCCTGCGCTCTACGCCACGCACCGCATCGTTGCCGCGCCAGATCCGGCCACACTGATCGCCAAACTCTCCGCCTCGCCGCTTGTCACGCATCACAACGCAACAACAAGCGAACAGCTTGCGGCGCGCTTTGCGGACGGTGCTCCAGAGGGCGCCGAGCTCCAGATTGGCGTTGTGACAAAAACGGGGGCAGCACTGCTCACGCTTGACCGCGCGGCGATCAGCGCAGCACTTCCAGGGCGCTCCACGGCATATCAGTCGCTCTCCGTCACCGCCCTCGCCGTGCTGCTTGATCAGGCGCTCGGCATTGACGCCGCTGCCGCAGCCGCAGGCGCGCTTCGATACGTGCGCGGCGCGGAGCAGGCGATCAGCAGTGCACTGGCCGACCCCACGCCAAGTGCTGTGCTCCTCCTGCACGGCGAGCGTCCAGAGCAGGTGGTGGCGGTGGCTGAGGCGGGGGAGACGATGCCCCAGAAGTCGACCTTATTTGCCCCGAAGCCCCCAACGGGCCTCCTCTTCCTCGCCCACGAGATCAACCGCGTCGGCTAACTCGCTGCTAGACTCTCCCCCCGCGGGCTCTGCCCGCATCTGGCGCATTCGTCTAGCGGCCTAGGACACTGCCCTCTCAAGGCAGAGATCACCGGTTCGAATCCGGTATGCGCTACCAACTCTCCTCTTGACGCATGGCTGAGCAAGCCTCACGCTCTGCCTTCAGAGGTCTCTACGTGGCATACCGCCGCGGTTGCGCCTCGCGTGCTCGGCACATCGTGCCGGTAGAGGAGGCGTCTATGCCTGCCAAGCGAATCGTGTCCGCCGCCCTGGCCCTCCTGCTCGCCGTGAGCTTCGCTGCACCGAGCGGTGCGCGGGCCCTTTCCGCTGATGGCTTTGTGTACATCGTCACTGGCAGCGACGCCACCGTCACCGGCTGCACCAGTACCTGCCCAACGGCCTTGGTCATCCCGGATACCCTCGGAGGCTATTCGGTAACGACCGTTGGGGACGGAGCGTTCACCTCAAACCGAATAACCAGCGTGACAATCCCGCGTACGGTCACAACTATTGAGGACTACGCCTTCGCTGACAACGAGCTCAGGACGTTAACGATTCCGAGCTCGGTGCAGAGTATCTGGGAGGAAGCCTTCTCTCAGAACCAAATCACGAGCCTGACGCTTGAAAACGGAGTTACCGGCATCGGAGCAGCTGCGTTCTGGCACAACCAAATCAGTTCGTTAACAATCCCGGGCTCAGTGAGATGGGGTCGCGGGGACGGCGATGGGGCTTTCGCCTTCAACCCTCTCACCAGCCTGACGATTGAAGATGGAATGACCAGTATCCCGCAGGCCGCTTTCTTGCGAACAAATCTCACAAGCGTCACGATCCCGAGCTCTGTGACGAGCATTGGGGCCTATGCGTTTGGCGAAGAGGAAACGGGCGACCCCCTTGTCACCATCGTGTTTGAGGGAGATGCGCCGACAGCGGGTGGAAATGTCTTCTTAACCCCGGATACCGCTGTGGGGAGCGGAGGCAGTCACACCGCAACGTTGGTCATCTTTCAGCATGTGGTTACGGCTGCGACGAATAGCAAGAATCTGTCGGTGATGCGCGTGTGGCGCCAGCCATCCGCCACGGGCTGGTCATCAACCTGGAGCGGCGCGCAGGTCGTGACGATCGGCGGCCCAGCAATCGCTACGGTGAAGCCAAAGGTGACAGGTACCGCAAAGGTGGCTAAGACCCTCACCGCAGCGGGCACCTGGACCGGCTATCCAGAGCCAACCTTCACCTACCAGTGGTACGCCTGCACCAAGAAGGCCTCGGCTGCAATCGCGGACGTTCCTCTCAAGAAGTGCAAGAAGATCAAGGGCGCCACAGGCGGCACCTTCAAGCTGAAGTCGAAACAGCGCGGCAAGTACGTGGCGGTGTTTGTCACCGGGACGAGCCTGGGTACCACGGCGACGAGCTGGCTCTCGAAAACCACGAGCAAGGTTAAGTAGCGCCACTCTGTCGCTCCGTCAGCTGTACTCACTAGGTACCAACTGAGGGGCGCAGCAGAAGACCCCCGCCCCAAAGGGCAGAGGCCTTCCACGTTTCGCGTAGCTGACTAGACGGTCTTGCGGCGTCGGACGAACAGGACCCCACCGAGTCCAACGAGGACTAGCACCGCGAGGGCCACCGGAGCGGTGATCTCGTTGCGCTCTTCGGCGGTCGTACTTGTGACATCCTCGATCATCTCGGGGGCTCCGGCGAACAGCGGCACTGGACCGGCGATCGACCCATCAGGGAGTAGGCAGGTCACAAGGCTGATATCAGTCAGGTCGGCACCTTCAGGGCACGGCTCAAGGGTTGCCTTGAACTCGGCCATCCACTCCTCGTACATCGTCGCGTAGTCGGTCTGATCGCCATCTCCGCGCTCGTTCGGCGCGGTACCGCGGGAGGTGAGCTCATAGAGTGTGCCATCGGGGAGGAAGCAGGGTGCTGGGGCGACTGGGGTCTCACCGGCGGCGACCGCCAAGGCGAGATCGAGCGCACAGTCACCTGGCGAGAGATCAATCGGCATCGGCTCGATAGGGGCCGCCTCAGAGCCTAGGTCGCCGCCGCCCTGAATATAGACACAGCCTTCGGGGGCGCCCTCTGGGATCACATTGACGCCGTCAAGGACCTCAACGGGCGGGCAGGCAGGCGTCTCATCGGCCGCTGCCACTGGGAGGGCAAAGGCGAGGAGGAGGGGTAGGGCAACGAGTGCGCTTACGAGTCGTTTCATCGACTAGGTCTCCTTCTTATTCCCCAGCAGGGCCCCAGGGTGGCCTGTGTGGCAGCCGCCACACTCTCTCAACGTTGTCGAGGAACGAATGGTTCCGCAGGAGCAGGTTCGACCCCCTCCCAGCCTTAGGCGCGGATGCGGCGACGGGCCATTTCGGCTTCAAGCTGGCGCTCGGCCTCCACGTAGTGGTCGATCTCGTCGCGGAGCTTGTTCGCCTCGGGGGTATAGAGGTGGACCTGCTGCTGGAGGATGTAGGAGAGGCGGCGGGAGGTCATGCGGCAGTGGTCGAGGTTCTTCATCAGGACGAGGGGGTCCATGGAGGCGAGCTCGGTGGCGTCGTACATGGCCTGCATGTCGCTATTCTAGCCCAGAGGCCCCGTAGCTCAGTGGATTAGAGCAGCTGCCTTCTAAGCAGTTGGTCGCAGGTTCGACTCCTGCCGGGGCCACCATCTTCTCTGCGATACTCCCCCTCATGAGTCAGACCGCAGTGGGGGTACGAACAGGGACGCCAGGCTCCCCAGGGAGCGCGGCCGGCCCAGTCTGGACGCTCCCCGCCTCAGTCCTCACCCCCGTGCAGCGAAGTGGGGCAACGTTGGACGAAGCGATCGCGGCGCTGGCTACGGCCGCGGCGCAGCTTACCGAGATTGCCGCGGCCCGCAGCGCAGCAGGCGCGGCAGAAGAGAGCGAGATCTTCTCCATGCAAGCCGTGATGGCGAGCGACTCCGCCTTCGTTGCGGCGATCCGCGACGCGGCGAAGGGTGGTGCTGATGGCGTTGCGGCGCTGATTGCGGCGGGGGAGGCCCAGGCGGCGCTGCTCGCCTCACTCCCTGATGAGTACCTTGCGGCGCGCGCCGCCGATGTGCGCGACGTTGCTTCGCGCGCGGCGCGCATCTTGGCTGGCACCACGATTCCACTTCCGGGCCGCCCAGTCATCTTGGTTGCAGAAGATCTCCCCCCGAGCGTCTCTGCAGAGATTCCTCGCGAGCATCTGCTCGGCATTGCGCTGCGTGCCGGTTCACGAACTGCGCACGCGGTGATCTTGGCGCGCGCCGCTGGCATCCCCTGCATTGTTGCCGCGCGCGAACTTGAGGTTGATGGATCACTAGACGGCGTTCAGGCGGTCGTTGATGGCGCCGCTGGAACGCTGACGCTTGCTCCGAGCAGCGCCGACCTTGCAGCGGCAGAGAAGGTGAAGCAACAGAGTGCCGTTGATGCAACGCGCCGCGCTGCGCTGCGCGGCAAACCGTGCGTCATGGCAAACGGCACGCGCGTGCACCTCTACGCGAACATCGGATCAGCAGATGGAGCGGCGCGCGCGGTGGAGGTTGGCGCTGAAGGGGTTGGCCTGCTGCGATCTGAATTCTTGCTGCTTGATCGTGAGACGCCACCAGATGAGCGCGAGCAGCTGCGCGCCTTCACCAAGGTGTTTGAGACGCTTGGATCAGATCGACCGCTGACACTGCGACTCGCCGACATTGGCGGAGACAAGGAGATTCCGTATCTGAAGTTGCCGCATGAGGCGAACCCATTCCTTGGGCTGCGCGGATATCGACTGGCGATGATCAAGGATCGACCAGATCTGCGTGCACTCTTTGCGTCACAAGTAGCGGCGGCGCTCCGCGCTGCGGCGGCCACGGGCGGCGCGCTGCGCATCATGGCGCCGATGATCTCCGTTCGTGCCGAAGTTGATGATCTTCTCGGTTTGATCAAGACGGTGCGCGCCGATCTCTCCGCGCGCGGTGAGGCGGCCGCCGCTGTATATCCAGCCGCGATCGGCATCATGATCGAAGTGCCAGCGGCGGCGCTGACGATCGCAGAACTCGCCGCAGGCTTGGACTTTGTCAGCGTGGGGACGAACGACTTGACGCAGTACGCGATGGCGGCCGATCGCATCAATCCGGCGCTCGTTGCGCTGCAAGACGCTTCTGCACCGGGCGTTGTGGCGCTGCTACGTACCGTCGTCGAAGGGGCGAAGAAGGCTGGCGTTGAGGTGGGGGTCTGCGGCGAGCTTGCTGGCAGCGTGAGTGGCGCACGCCTCCTCACCGAGATCGGCATCTACGAACTCTCAATGGATCCAGCCGCGGTAGACGAGGTCCGGGAGGGGCTACTCGGCGCCTAGGCGGCACTCGCTCACGCCTAACTTGTGCAGTTGCACGAATAATACCCACCACTTCCTAGCGTTTTGCCCATATTTACCACTTGTAGCGACCCCTCCACGACCGTAGGTTGGTGCTGACACGACGCGGGCCGCTTCGGCGGCCACTCCAGGGGAGCGGAGGCCCCCCGGAGGTGGAGGTCCGGCCGGCCGTCCGATTTGATCGGCCTAGGGGGAGGGTTACATGGCAAGCATTGCCAAGTACTTCGAGCTCAAGAAGCGTGGCACCACGGTAGGGACGGAAGTCCGCGCCGGCGCAACCACGTTCCTTGTGATGGCGTACATCATCTTCGTGAACGCGAACTACATCGGCGCGGGCGCCGCGGGGGGCGCGATCGGCGCCGCTGGCGCACCGAGCGCTGAAGCGATCTTCGCCGTCACCGCACTCGGTGCGGGTCTACTCACGATTCTCATGGGTGTTGTTGCGAACTATCCGTTCGCACTCGCCGCAGGGATGGGTCTCAATGCGGTTGTTGCATTCCAGCTGATCCTTGGGCTTGGGTTGACCTGGGCCGAAGCGATGGCCGTGATCGTCTGGGAGGGCATCTTCATTACGATCCTGATGCTCACCGGTTTCCGCAAGGCGATCCTTGAGGCGATCCCACTCAACCTGAAGCGCGCCATTGCCGTGGGCATTGGACTCTTCCTGCTTTTGATCGGTCTCTTTGAGGCGAATGTCATCGTGAAGTCGTTCGCTGGCACCGTGCCGCTCGGACTCTTCTCGGGCATCGGCTTCGGCGGCACTGAGATTCCAACGGCGGATCTTCCGCACCTTGCAATCTTCGGCGCGGGCCTCCTCACCGCACTTGCGTTGATTCGCAAGCCGGGTGGACTTTTGATTTCGATCGGTGTGGGCACCGTGGTGGCGCTCGCACTCGGCGTATCTTCTATTCCAACAAGCTTCGTCAGCCCGCTTGATGCGTCCAACTTTGTTGGTATCGGTCAGGCATTTGGGGCGATGTTCAGCGTCTGGTCGAGCGGTGCTGGCTTCCTTGCGGTTGCACTCGCCGTCTTCTCCATCATGTTGAGCGACTTCTTCGATACGGCCGGCACGATGGTTGGCCTCGGCGCACGCGCCGGACTCTTGAACAGCAAGGGTGAACTTCCAGGTGCAAATCGCGTCCTCCTTGTTGACTCAATCGCCGCGGCGGCGGGCGGCGCGCTCGGCGTCTCTTCAAACACGACGTACATTGAGTCTGCGGCGGGAATCAAGGAGGGCGGTCGCACCGGTCTCACCAGCGTGGTGACCGGCGCACTCTTCCTCTGTGCTGTACTGCTTTCGCCGATCGCTGGAATCGTTCCAGCTGCGGCAACTGCACCAGCACTCGTAATCATTGGTTACCTCATGTTTGAGGCGATCCGCGACGTCCAGTGGAAGGATGCCACCGACGGCTTCCCAATCCTCGCGACGCTGATTGTGATGCCACTCTCGTACTCAATCACTGATGGGATCGGCGTAGGGTTCCTTACCTACGGCATCCTGAAGGTGACATCAGGGAAGGCGAGCGACGTGAAGCCCCTCTTCTGGGTCTCCATTGCCGCATTCGTCGTCTACTTCCTAGTGAAGCTCGGCATCATCGCCGTCTGACGCACGTTCAGCCCTCGTGGGCAGGTGAGGCCGGTCCCTTCGGGGGCCGGCCTTTCGCTTCCATGTAGGATTCAGTGAAGAGCATAGAAAGGCAGATAACCAATGATGTCTAGCAAGAGCACCGAGAGCAAGAGCCCGTTGAGAAAGGCTGGACCACTGGGTCGCCTGTCAGAGTTCTTCTATACGAAGTCAAACCTGGTCATGGCGTTACTCGCCACCGCCGTCTTTGCCGG
>JACCDP011503078.1_pt1 | contig 64922 bp, 57 predicted proteins | sample 7445841 | NCBI WGS metagenome assembly JACCDP01 (sample SAMN15323441, study PRJNA562643) | freshwater metagenome | isolation source: river surface water | place: USA:Blue River Watershed | collected 2017-08-17 | reverse complement strand
GCCGCGCGATGGCTCTCCATCGTCGGCAGATAGAAGTAGTGTCCGGGTCCACTCACAGCGAGTTCGCTTTGTTTATGAAACAAGTACAGCCCGAAATCCACCAACGCGCCCGGTATCGGTTTGCCCGCCGACAACAGATGCTTCTCCTCGAGATGCCAACCGCGCGGGCGAACGAACAACACGGCAACCTTTTCATTGAGGGCATAGCGCTTGCCCTCAGGACTGGTGAAATCGATACGCCGGGCGACGGCATCACGCAGATTCGCCTGACCGCCGATCACGTTCTCCCAGGACGGTGCCAGTGAGTCCTCGCAATCGGCCATGAATACCTTGGCGCCACAGTTGAGCGCATTGATGATCATCTTGCGATCGGTCGGACCGGTGATCTCGACGCGGCGATCCTGCAAGTCAGCGGGGATAGGCGCCACTTTCCAGTCGCCATCGCGGATCGCGCGGGTCTCGGCAAGAAAGTCCGGCACCTCACCGGCATCGAGCCGCGCCTGACGCTGCTCGCGGGAGCGCAACAGCTGTTCGACTCGTGGCGCGAAACGGATCGCCAACTCGCCTAAAAATTCGACCGATTCGGCCGTCAAGATGCCTTCGGCGGTGGGACGGGCGGACACGCCGGGCGCGAATTCGAGACGGTCGGAGTTCATGGAGCGCTCTTGTCGAGTGAGGGAACAATTGAACTCTAGCGATATTGGTGAGAGTATTTACACAATAGAAATTTCACAGTGTGAATTTCACGCATGGCTGGATTGCTACGTCAGGGACATTTCCTCGGCTCCAAACTGCGCAGCCTGCGCAAACGCAACGGCCTCACCCTCGATGAAGTCTCGGCAAGGTGCGTTCAGCTGAGCTCCGAGCACGCTCCGTCGGTCTCTTACCTCAGCATGGTCGAGACCGGCAAACGAGTCCCGTCCGCCCAGATGCTCGAGGTGCTCGCGCAAGTTTTCGGTAAAGACGTTGGCTGGTTCCTCGATCGGACCGAAGCACAACCGGCAAGTCCACCGCGCAAAGGCCGCGGCGGCGTCGCCACGGTGATGCCGCTGGAGCCTGCCTTCCTGTTCTCCAAAGAATTACTGCAGTCGGCGCTACCAGAACTGTTGGCTCAAACCGGTACGAGCGGTCGGCAGTTTGCGCGATTGCTCGTGCGCGTCTGGCAGGAAGCCAGGCAAAACGATTTCCCTGATATCGAACGTGCCGCCGAATCGGTCGGCAAACGCCGCATGCCGCTCACGCTCGAGGATGTACTGCAGATCGTGACTGACCTCGGGCTCTCGATTCGCTGGATCGAAGAGGATCGTCGCAACCCGCAGTCGAAACTGCTGCGTGCCCGCTTCGAAGCGCCGGGCACCATCGTTATCAATCGACGTTTGCGCGGCCAAGAGGCACGACTCAAGTACACCCTCGCCTTTTTCATCGGCCACAAGATCCTGCATGGCGCCGACGGTGTCGTCCCACCGCACAGCGTGACCGGGGCTACGGCAGAAGAGCCGACGACCGTCGATGCCGCCTCAATGGCGCCGCGCGATGTACTGCTCGCTTGGCGCGACTTCGAGTGCAGCGCGTTCGCAGGGGCACTGCTGTGCCCAAAACAGCCGTTACGCCAATTCCTGGTTCGCGAGCACCATGAGATCGCCGCCTGCGAGAAGCTCGGCGTCACCCCGGCGGTGATGATGCGCCGCATGACGGCCGTGTCACCGTATCGACACTGGCATTTCTTTGACGGTTACTCGCCGGGGTTCTTGCGCGCTGTCTATCGCGGCAACGGTATTCCACTACCGTGGGGCAATATGAGTTTAGTTCCGGATCCTTGTCCGAACTGGGCCGTTTTCAGGCTGCTGCGAGATACGCCCGAGTCCCGCGCCGCCGAACACAAACCCGTCTCGCAGATCTCGATCATGCGTGACGGCGGCGAACCGAAGCTCTACTGCTGCCATTCGCTGCGCACCCAGGATGCCGCGGATGTCTCACACGTGTTGTCCGTTGGGGTGGATCTCGCGCCAGCCCTTGAGGCACAAGGACTCGATGCGCGCGCCATGATTGCGATGATCGACGACAGCTGCCGTCGCGGCAAAGGCGTCGGAAAGGTACCGCCGGAGGCCGCAGCGGCCATTCGAACCGCGAGCCACGTGCTCAACATTGCCTGGGTCGCGCGGGCGCTCGAATCACCCGCGAGCGTGATCTGTCCGCGCAGCAGTGGCTGCCCTCGCGAAATCAGCTGCGGCGACGCTCCGCGCGCCCGCGATCTGCGATCAACATTGCGAGCTCAAGCGACTGCTCGTAGTTGAGACGCGGATCCACGGTCGATTTGTAGGCGCGCTGCAAATCCGAATCCGACAGACCACGTGCACCACCGGTGCATTCGGTGACATCCTCACCCGTCAGCTCGATGTGCACACCGCCAAGGTGCGACCCGAGGTCCCGATGGAGTTGAAAGCTCAGCTCGAGTTCTTTGAGGATATTCTCGAAACGCCGAGTCTTCAGCCCGCTTTGACTGTTCTCGGTGTTGCCATGCATCGGATCGCAGACCCATAGCACCGAGTGGCCCGTCGCACGAACCGCCTGAATGGCCTTGGGCAAAGCGGTCTCGATGTCCTTGGCGCCGAAGCGATGGATCAGGGTGAGTTTACCCGGCACGTTCTGCGGGTTGAGCGTGGTGACCAGTCGCTGCAACCATCCCGCGTCCATCGCGGTACCGATCTTGATACCGATCGGATTGGCGATGCCGCGGCAATATTCGACGTGCGCGCCATCGAGCTGCGCCGTGCGCATGCCGATCCACGGCATGTGCGTCGAGAGGTTATACCAACGCTGCGAACGCGGAATGAAACGCGTCTGTGCCTGCTCGTAGTGCAGGATCAACGCCTCGTGACTCGAGTAGAACTCAGCCCGTAAGGCCTGATGTACTTCCTTCGCGCTGATAGTTTCGAAAAACTCGAGGCCATCGGCCACCGACGCCACGATCCGCTCGTACTCGGCCTTCAGCGGTGAGTGCCCGACAAAACCCAAATCCCAATATTCGGGGTGATGCAAATCGGCAAAGCCGCCATCGATCAGGGCGCGTACGAAGTTCAGCGTCAGTGCCGCACGCTCGTAGCCGCGCAACAACAGGTTTGGGTCGGGTTGACGCGCCTCGGGCGTGAACTCAGCACCGTTGACGATATCGCCGCGGTACGACGGCAAGGTCACGCCATCGCGCGTTTCGGTATCCGCAGAGCGCGGTTTGGCGTACTGCCCGGCCATGCGCCCGACTCGAATGATCGGCTTCTTCATACCGTGCGTCAGCACGAGGCTCATCTGCAGCAGGATCTTCAGCCGAGTCGCGATCTTGTCGGACTGGCAATCGTCGAAACTCTCAGCGCAGTCACCGCCCTGCAGTAGGAAGCTCTCACCGCGCTGGGCAGCGGCGAGATCTTCGCGCAGCCGCTCGACTTCCCAAGACACCACGATCGGCGGCAGACGCGATAGCTGCGCAACTGCCTCGAGCAGAGCAACAGGGTCGGGATAAGACGGCTGCTGCTGAGCGGGTCGGGTTTGCCAACTAGTCGGATTCCAAGCCTGGTGTTCGGGGGTTTTCATAACCCCTCGATTCTATGCCGTTTTGGCGGCCGTTTTAACGGCTTTCTCCGCGATTTTCGCTTCTTGCCACAAAGCTTCCCAGCTATTTAGGTCCAATTGCTCAAGGACCAAACCGCGGTCGCGCGCAAACGACTCCATGCATCGGAAGCGACTCTCGAACTTGGCGTTGGCCTGCCGCAGTGCCACTTCCGGGTCGAGCTTCAGATGTCTTGCCCAGTTGGCGACGACAAACAGCAGATCGCCGAGCTCTTCGCTCTGACGTTCGACCGACTGCCGCTCGCGCAGGGTTTCTTCAAACTCGGCAAGTTCTTCGTCGAGCTTTGCCCGCATGTGCGAGGCATCGGGCCAATCGAAATGCACGCGTGCCGCCCGCTTGCCGAGCTTAACCGCTCGGGTCAAGGCCGGGAGCGCAAGGGCCACCCCGTCGAGCGTGCCCTGCTCGCCAGCCTCGGCACGCTCGTCTTGTTTGTAGTTTTCCCACGCCCGCGTCTGCTGCTCGGCAGTCAAGTTTTGAGACTCGCCGAAAACATGTGGATGGCGTCGAACTAACTTATCGGCGATCGCTCGGGCCACGTCGTCGAAGTCGAACTGTCTGGCCTCCTCGGCGATACGCGCCAGAAAGACCACCTGATATAACAAGTCGCCCAGTTCATCACGAATCGCATGCGTATCATCCCGCTCGATGGCGTCGGCAACTTCGTAAGCTTCCTCGAGCGTATGCGGCACGATGCTGCGCATCGTTTGCTCGAGATCCCAGGCGCAACCACCTTGCGGGTCACGCAGACGACGCATCACCGTCAGTAGCCGATCCATCGACATGATCAACGATCCTCACCGCGCAAAACGCGATATAGCGTCAGCAACATGCCGGCGGTGGCGCCCCAGATGTGATGGGGCCCGAACGGCACGTCGGTCAATTCAATTTCCGAACCCTGAAAGCGTCTGCGACGACGAACATGATTGCGCTCATCGAGCAGATGCCGCAGCGGCATCTCGAACACCTCGGCAACTTCGGCCGGATCGAGTTGCAGATCGAAGCCGGGACGGATGAAGCCCACGACGGGCGTCACACGATAGCCACTGATGATCAGGTGATCGGGTAAAAAGCCCGCTAACTCGATGCGAGCACGCGACAGACCGATTTCCTCCTCGGTCTCGCGCAGTGCCGCACTTGTGATGTCGCGATCGACCGGATCGACACGTCCACCAGGAAAGCTAATCTGCCCCGGGTGCTGCGACAAGTGGTCGGCACGGCGCGTCAACAAAATGGTGAGACCGCTGTCGTGCTCGACGATCGGTACCAGCACTGCCGCCGGTGTGGGTTGCTTTGGAAAGGATGCGCGCAGTTCCTGCCGACGCTCGGTGGTCAGGGCACCGTAGCGCCAATCCTCGCGCGGCGTGGCGCAAGGCTCACGCAACACGAGCTCACAAATGCGTGCTTTGAGAGCCGCATCATCGAGTGAAACCAGATCAAGGGAATTCATGGGTTATCATGCGCATTCTACTCCATCCTCGCCGGTCTGATCCGAATGTCACTCGACGCACTCGATGCTCTCTCGCCCCTTGATGGCCGCTATGCCAAAAGCACGGCGCCCTTGCGTGCACACCTATCGGAAAGCGCATTGATCCGCGAACGGATTCGCATCGAGGCGGACTGGTTAGTGTTCTTAGCTGACACCCGACCGGCCGGCCTACCGGCGGCAGCTCAGATCACCCGCGCCTTGCGCGATGTCGCCGTCGAACTCGCCAAAGCCCCGCCGGCCACGGCGGCAGCAGCCGTCAAGGCGATCGAGCAGCGCACCAACCACGATGTGAAAGCCGTCGAGTACTACGTTCGCGATCAACTGGCCTCGGCCGGTGCGTCTCCCGAGGCGCTCGAGCTCGTGCACATAGGCTGCACCTCAGAAGACATCAACAACCTCGCCTATGCACGGCTGCTGCGCGATGCGCGCAGCCTGCTGCTCACCGAGTTTCGTGCCATACAGACGCAGCTGCAGCAATTTGCGACGCTGCATGCCGAACTACCGATGCTCTCGCGTACGCATGGTCAAACGGCAAGTCCGACGACGCTCGGCAAAGAATGGGCTAACGTCGCAGCACGCCTTGCCCGTGGGATCGATCGCTGGAGCGACGTCGCCGTGCTCGGCAAGTGGAACGGCGCTGTCGGTAACTTCAACGCGCATGTCGCTGCCTCCCCGCAGGATGATTGGGCAGCGCTCTCAAACCGCTTCGTCGAGTCGATGGGACTCACCCACAACCCGCTCACTACGCAAATTGAACCGCACGATTGGATCGGTGAGTACGCGGATGCGCTCGCAGCGCTCGATGTCGTGCTCATCGATTTCTCGCGCGATGTTTGGGGCTACATCAGCTTGGGTTATCTCAAACAACGCGCTGTTGCAGGCGAAGTGGGCTCGTCAACGATGCCGCACAAGGTCAACCCGATCGACTTCGAAAATGCCGAAGGCAATCTCGGCATCGCGAACGCCCTGCTGCGGCACTTTGCCGACAAACTGCCGATCTCGCGTTGGCAGCGTGATTTGACCGACTCCACGGTGCTGCGCAATGTTGGTGTAGCGCTCGGTCACGTGCTCGTTTCCTTGCGCGCCCTGCAGCGTGGCCTCGGCAAGATCGAACCGGACCCAACACGCATGGCGCTCGATCTCTCCGATGCGTGGGAAGTGCTGGGTGAAGCCGTGCAAACCGTGTTGCGTGCGCGTGGCGTACCAAACGGCTACGAACTTTTGAAAGACTTCACCCGAGGACGACGTATCGACGGCACCGCCTATCGCGATTTCGTCGCCACGCTGCCGATCGATGAGGCATCGAAGTCACGGCTCGCCGCGATGACACCGGCGAGCTACCTCGGGCTCGCCGTTTCTCTCACTCGCGGCGGTTGAACGGTACTCGATGAAGGTTGTCGTCGGTCTTTCAGGCGGCGTCGACTCAGCGGTCGCTGCGTTGCGACTGCGCCGCGAGGGACACGAGCTTCAGGGCCTGTTCATGGCGAACTGGGCTGAAGACGACAGCTACTGCACCATCGCCGATGACTATCAGGACGCGAGGGCGGTCTGTCGCGAGCTCGATATACCGCTGCATCGAGTGGACTTTGCCGAACAATACCGTCAGCGCGTCTTCGATTATTTCCTCACCGAGTACCGCGCCGGCAGAACACCGAACCCGGATGTGCTTTGCAATCGCGAGATCAAGTTTGGCGTATGCCTCGAGCATGTTCGCCGCTTAGGTGCTGAGCACTTCGCTACGGGGCACTACGCGCGCCGCCTCGAGGGTACGCACGGCGTGGAACTGCACAAGGCGATCGATCTCGACAAGGATCAGTCGTATTTCCTCCACGCCCTGGAACTGCCGCAGCTGCAAGCGGCGCTGTTCCCGTTGGGCGACTCTCGGAAGGCCGAGGTTCGCGCAGAGGCCAGAGCGGCTGGGCTACCGGTCTACGACAAACCCGACAGTACCGGTATCTGCTTCATCGGCGAGCGGCCCTTTCGAGAGTTCCTCGCGCAGTACGTGAGCGAGAAACCCGGTCCGATCGAGACGGCAGACGGGGAACCCATCGGCACGCATCGCGGGCTCGCCTTCTACACGCTCGGGCAGCGCGGCGGTCTCGAGATCGGTGGTCGCCGCGGTCACGAGGAAGCGCCTTGGTACGTCGCTCGTAAAGATCTCCCACGAAACACCTTGGTCGTTGTTCAAGGCCACGACCACCCCTTGATGCAGACCTTCTGGGTCAAGACCGGCTCGATGCACTGGCTGATCGATCTGCCCGGCTCGCCATTCAATGCGACCGTCAAACTGCGTTACCGTCAGCTTGACCAACCCTGCCGCGTCGAGCCTCAGGCCGATGGCAGCATGGAGTTGCATTTCGAGTCTCCGCAGCGGGCGGTAACCCCGGGCCAGTTCGCCGTTCTGTATCAAGGCACGCGCTGTCTGGGCGGCGCGGTGATCGAATCGCTATAATTTCGATTCGTTTTTTGCCCAGTTCACCTGTTTCCGGGGGTTTCCGATGGCCGACAGTTACCGCGCGCGCAAAACACTGAAGGTAGGCTCGCGTTCCTACGAGATGTGGAGCCTCGCCGCGCTGCCGCAAAAGAAAGTGGCACGACTGCCCTACTCGCTCAAAATTCTGCTCGAGAACCTGCTGCGGTTCGAAGACGGCGTTAATGTCACGCGCAAGGACATCGACGCGCTGCTCAACTGGAAGGCGCAATCCACCCCCGATCACGAGATTTCCTTCACGCCTGCGCGCGTGATCATGCAGGACTTCACCGGCGTCCCCTGCGTGGTCGATCTCGCCGCGATGCGCGAAGCGATCCGCAAGCTTGGCGGCGACCCGCAGAAAGTGAATCCGCTGGCACCCGCTGAGCTCGTCATTGATCACTCGGTGCAAGTCGATCATTACGGTACTGCCGATGCTCTGGCGAAGAACACCAAGATCGAGTTCCAACGCAACGGCGAGCGCTACTCGTTCCTGCGCTGGGGTCAGACCGCGTTCCGCAACTTCAAAGTCGTCCCGCCGAACACGGGTATCGTTCACCAGGTCAACCTGGAGTTCCTCGGTCGCGTCGTCTTCGAAAATAAGGACGGCAAAAAACCACAGGCTTACCCCGACACCCTCGTCGGCACCGACTCGCACACCACGATGATCAATGGGCTTGGCGTGCTCGGCTGGGGCGTCGGCGGCATCGAGGCCGAAGCCGCGATGCTCGGTCAACCGGTCACCATGCTCATCCCGCAGGTTGTCGGTTTCAAGCTCACAGGGCAGTTACAGCCCGGAGCGACTGCAACCGATCTCGTGCTCACCGTCACCGAGATGCTGCGCAAGAAAGGCGTCGTCGAAAAGTTCGTCGAATACTTTGGTGACGGTCTTGCCAACCTGCCGCTCGCGGATCGCGCCACCATCGCCAACATGGCGCCGGAGTACGGCAGCACCTGCGGCATTTTCCCGATCGATGAAGAGACCCTGCGCTATCTCGAGCTCTCGGGCCGCAGCAAGCAACAGATCGCACTCGTCGAGGCTTATGCCAAGGCGCAGGGTATGTGGCGCTATAACGGCGCGCCTCAAGCGGACTACACAGACGTGCTCGAACTCGACATGAGCACGGTCGAACCCTCACTCGCCGGTCCCAAGCGCCCGCAAGATCGCGTGCCTTTGCGCTCGCTCAAGCAGGTCTATGGTAAGGCCCACGCACAGATGGCTGAAGAGCGCGCCAAGAAAAACCCGGCCGCGAAGGGTGTCGGCAAGGTGACCGGTAAAGACAGCTTCGAGGTCAAAGATGGCGCCGTACTGATTGCCGCCATCACGAGCTGCACCAACACGTCGAACCCCTCGGTGATGCTCGGCGCGGCCTTGCTCGCGCGCAATGCCGCCGCCAAGGGCTTGAAGGCCAAGCCATGGGTCAAGACGAGTCTCTCGCCGGGCTCGAAGGTGGTCACCGACTACCTGACCAAGGCCAAGCTGCTCGACGACTACGCCAAGGTCGGCTTCCACGTGACCGGTTATGGTTGCATGACCTGCATCGGCAACTCGGGACCACTCAAGCCCGAGATTTCCGCCGCTGTCAAAGCGGGAGATGTGATCGCGACGTCCGTGCTCTCGGGTAACCGTAACTTCGAAGGCCGCGTGCATCCGGAAGTCAAAATGAACTTCCTCGCCTCGCCGCCGCTGGTCGTTGCTTATGCACTCGCAGGCACGACCGATATTGATCTCAACAACGAACCGCTCGGCACAGGACGCGATGGCAAGGCCGTCTTCCTCAAAGATATTTGGCCCTCCGCACAGGAAGTCGCTGAAACCGTTCGCGCTTCGATCGACTCGAAGATGTTCCGCGGTAGCTATGGCAATGTATTCGCTGGCGATGCTAACTGGCGCGCGATCAAAGTGCCCGCCGGCAAGCTCTATGCCTGGGATGCGAAGTCGACTTACGTGCGCAACCCACCGTACTTCGACGGAATGCAGATGCAGCCGAACCCAGTGCAACCGATTCAAGGTGCGCGCGCACTGGCCTTGCTCGGCGACTCGGTCACGACCGATCACATCTCTCCGGCGGGTGATATCGCACGCGGTAGCCCGGCCGCCCGATACCTCGAGGCCCATGGCGTCGAGAAGGTCGACTTCAACTCCTACGGCGCACGCCGCGGCAACCACGAAGTCATGATGCGGGGCACCTTCGCCAACATCCGGCTGCGCAATTTGTTGGCTCCCGGCACCGAGGGCGGTGTCACGATCCACTTGCCCACCAACGAGACGATGTCGATTTACGACGCATCGATGAAGTATCAGGCTGCAGGCACGCCGCTCGTGGTGCTGGCTGGAAAGGAATACGGCACTGGCTCATCACGCGATTGGGCCGCCAAAGGTACGATGCTGCTCGGTGTTAAAGCCGTCATCGCGGAAAGCTTCGAGCGCATCCATCGCTCTAATCTCATCGGCATGGGCGTCATCCCCTGCCAGTTCATGAACGGTCAGAACGCGCAATCGCTGGGCCTCACCGGTCGCGAAACGTTCGTTTTCGGGGATCTCAAGAATGCCGAGGCGCGCACCGTCAAGGTGACGGCAACGCCAGAGGCTGGCGGCAAGCCGATCAGCTTCGAAGTCCGTATTCGCATCGACACGCCGAAGGAGCGTGACTACTACCGTCACGGCGGCATCCTGCAGTACGTTTTGCGCCAACTCGCCGCTACCGGCGGTAAGGCGAAGCGCAAGGCAAAGGCGAAGTCCAAGACGAAGCCCAAGACGAAAGCAAAAGCCAAATCGAAGGCTAAGCCCGCTGCCTCGCGAGCCAAGAAAAGTGCTCGTCGGGTAGCGCGTCGCGGCAAGTAACGCCGAGCAGGCTCGCGTGGACGTTCTCGATCATCCGCGCGAGCCTGCCCCGTTCCTTGTTTTCTTTGATCTCGACGGCACCATCACCCGTCGAGATACGCTCTCCGGATACCTCCTCGGTTTTGCGCTACGGCATCCGCTGCGACTGTTTGGATTGCTAACCGTTCTGCCCGATATCGCCCGCTTCTGCGTCGACCGTGACCGAGGGCAACTCAAAGGAGCGTTGGTTTCCAAAATCATGGGCGGGGTCACGCGCCAAATGCTCGACGATTGGAATCGACGCTACGTGCAGACGCTGCTGCAGCGAGGCGTGTTCAGCGAAGCGCGACGAGCCATCGATCGCCATCGCAATGCGGGCGATCACTTGGTGTTGATGTCGGCGACCGTTGATCTCTACGTGCCGGCGATCGCAGAGGCCCTGGGATTCGCCGAACACATCTGTACGCCCGTGCGCTGGCGTGAAGATGGCACCTTGGACGGCGCGCTGGCTGCCGCCAACGTTCGCGACCTGGAGAAGGCGCGCCAGTTGAAGCAACTTGCGCTACGCCATCCGGGCAAACGCTTGGTAGGCTATGGCAATTCGGCGCCCGATCTCGATCACCTAAAGCTGGTCGATCGAGCGGTGCTGATCAACCCGGGCAAAGGTTTGCGCCGGGCTGCTGAAAAGCTTCCAGTTGAATTTAAGTATTGGTCGTAATTTCCTGTTTTAAAAGGATTTAAAATGGCGAAGTTCATATATCCCAAAATCGCCCCGTCCGAGATCGAAGCGACCCCTCTGGAGTTTTCGCCGCGGCCCACCTCGCGCCGAGACGCACTGGCGGCACTCGCGGTGGGCGCTGGAGCCGCCTTGCTCGCACCAAACTCGGTGGCACAGCCCGCGCCGATCCACTCTCGTGGTGCGCCGGCTCCACTCGCCCCACCGAGTTTTCGACGAAATCCCCGTTGGTCCGTTAACGAAGCGCCGAACACTTGGGAAGAGATCACGACCTACAACAACTTCTACGAATTCGGGCTCGACAAAGCCGATCCGTCCGAACGCTCAGGGTCATTCAAACCCAGGCCATGGTCAGTCGAAATCGCAGGCGAAGCCGCCAAGACCGGCCGCTATACACTCGAGGACATCCTCAAGCCCCATGCGCTCGAAGAGCGGATTTATCGGTTCCGCTGTGTCGAGGCGTGGTCGCGTGTCGTACCGTGGCTCGGCATCCCGCTAAAGGACGTGCTCGCGCGCTTCGAACCCAACTCGCGCGCCAAGTTCGTCGAATTCACGACCTTGCTCGATCCCAAGCAGTTCCCGGGTCAACGTTCCCGCGTCATCGATTGGCCTTACGTCGAGGGGCTGCGCATCGATGAAGCGATGCATCCGCTCACCTTGCTGACCGTCGGCCTGCATGGACGATGGCTGCCGAACCAGAGCGGCGCGCCGTTGCGACTGAGCGTGCCCTGGCAGTACGGATTCAAGAGCATCAAATCGATCGTGAAGATTCGCTTCACGGAAAGACAACCCACCACGAGTTGGAACCAAGCCGCGCCCGATGAATACGGCTTCTTCGCTAACGTCAATCCGGCGGTCGATCATCCTCGTTGGACCCAAGCGAAGGAGCGACGTCTCGGAGGCGGCTTGTTCGGCTCGCGCATCGACACACTGCCCTTCAATGGGTACGCCAACGAGGTCGCCTCGCTGTATCGTGGTCTCGATCTCCGTCGATTCTATTAATGCCGATCGCGGCGGATCCGCGACTCGCGCGACGTCGCTGGGAGGCACTGGCGCTCATCGCCGCGTTGCTGCCACTCGCCTGGATGACGAGCGCCTTATTCGAAACCCTCGGTCAATCGCTGGGACCCAATCCGAGCCGGGCGCTTTTGCACAGCAGCGGCAAGACAGCACTCAACGCTCTCTGGCTCACACTCGCGCTACGCCCTTTGCAGCAACTGACCGGCCGCATCGAATTTTTGTGGCTGCGACGCATTGCCGGTCTAACCAGCTTCACCTACGCGACACTGCATCTGCTCGTCTACGCCACCCTAGAGCTCGGTCTCGACTGGAGCGACCTCGGTAACGAAATCGCAAAGCGTCCATTCATCATCGTAGGCTTGATCGCGTTGATCGGCATGATCCCGATGGCTGTCACCTCCACCGACCGTGCAATGCGGCGTTTAGGTCGCCGCTGGCAACGATGGCACTACGCGATTTACCCGGTCGCGATTCTCGCCGTCTGGCACTACTACTGGCAGGTGAAACTCGATACTACCGAGCCATTGCTTTATGCGGGCATCCTCGCCCTACTGCTCGGATATCGACTTTACCGCTAACGAAACACCCATTGCGGTACCTGCTGCCACCCGCGCGTGAGCGCCCGATCCAGTTCACGCCAAGCAGGACATACCGCCTCGACCGCTCGCCAATAGCGCTCCGAGTGATTCATATGACGGGTATGCACCAATTCGTGCAGCATCAAATAATCGAGAACGTCAGGCGACTGGAATGCACCGCATAAATTCAGACTGATGACTCCTCGCCGCGAACATGACCCCCAGCGAGTGCGTTGCCGACGCAGCTGCATCGAGTGGTAGTGAAAGCCATGTCTATCCGCCAGTGTCTGCAGTCGGCACTCAAAGTGCGGACGTACATAGCGACGCAACCAATCGATCAACAGCGCTCTCGATTCCGCGCGGCTCGCCTGCTCACTAACGTGCAATTGCAGATGGCGATCGGAGAGCTCAGAACAGTACGATCGAGTCGAACCCGAAATCGTTCGAGTGACAAACCAACTTTCCCCGAGTGCGGGAAGGTCCAGTTGCGCCGGTGGAAACGGTTCGGGCACCCATTGCTGCAGTCGCTCGGCACGGCGGGCATCCATCCAGGTTCTGTGACGCGCAACGAAGTCATCGACGATCACACCTGGGGCGTACATCGGGACGACCACCTCGACGTGCCCATCGAGATGCACTCGGGCCGAAAGCCGGCGCGCCCGGCGGCTGCGACGAATCTCGATCGGCAACTCGGTCATGATGCGGCACATGATAGCCGCATGAGTTAGCATTCGCGCCCCATGGCGATCTATTTCAAAAGCGATAACACGGCACCGGTGGCCCCATCCATCATGGCCGCCTTGCACGCCGCCAATGAAGGATACGCGCGCGGCTACGGCGATGACCCATGGACGATGCAATTACAAACGCGTTTCGAGCACCTATTCGAACGTGAGCTACGTGTGTTTCCGGTCTCGACGGGAACCGCGGCGAACGCACTCTCGCTCGCAACGCTGGTGCCACCCTGGGGCGCGGTGTTGACGCACGAGGAAGCCCATATCGTCCGCGACGAATGCGGCGCGCCGGAGTTCATGTCGGCTGGCGCACGATTGATTTGCATGAGCGGTGACGGTGCGAAAGTCACACCGGCAATGCTCGCTCGCACGCTCGATGCGAACCCGACTTCCGTGCATACCGTGCAACCGCGTGCTCTGTCGATCACGCAGGCGACCGAACTCGGCACGATATACACACCCGCGGAAGTGCTTGCACTGTCGACTCTCGCGCACGAGCGCGGTCTCAAAGTGCATATGGATGGCGCCCGCTTCGCCAATGCCGTTGCCTCACTCGGCTGCACACCGGCCGAAATCACCTGGCGCGCCGGGATCGATGTGCTCTCCTTCGGTGCGACCAAGAACGGCGCGCTGACGGCTGAAGCCGTCGTCTTCTTCGACTCACAACTCGTAGCCGATTTCGAGTTTCGGCGTAAACGCGCAGCGCATCTGTTGTCGAAGTCGCGGTATGTCTCCGCACAACTGCTGGCGTATCTCGACAACGATCTATGGCTGACGCTCGCAAATCACGCGAATCGCCTCGCACAGCGCATAGGCGCTGCCGCAGGTGCCAGGCTGATGCACCCCGTGCAGGCGAACGAAGTTTTCGTTCGACTCGGCGATGCGCGTATCGCTGCGCTGCGAGACTTGGGCTTCGAGTTCTACGATTGGGGCGCCAGCGGCTCCGGCGAAGCGCGTTTCGTCGTCTCTTGGTGCCAGGCCGACAGCGATGTTGATGCCCTGTGTCACGCGCTATGCTCGAACTAATCGATATCGGGATCAACCTAACACACGACAGCTACGATCACGATCGAGCCGCTGTACTGTCGCGCGCCATCGACCACGGAGTCCGGCAGTTCATCGTCACCGGTGCCTCCGCCGACAGCTCGAAGGCCGCGCTCGACCTCGTTGGGCTGTCACCGCGAATCTTGCGATCAACTGCGGGGTGTCACCCCCATCACGCTGTCAACTACGATGCGACGGCACACTCAATCATTAGCGAACTACTGCAACATCCCTGGGTCGTTGCCGTCGGCGAGACGGGTCTCGACTACCACCGCAACTTTTCATCGCCTGCGGAACAACGGCACGCGTTCGAGAAGCAACTGGATCTGGCGGTGGCGACGCGCAAACCTCTGTTCCTTCACCAGCGTGATGCACATGCGGATTTCATTGCCATGCTGACCGAGCGTGCTGCGGTGTTACCCAGGGCCGTACTGCACTGCTTCACCGGCACTGCGAATGAACTCGATGAATCGTTACAAGCGGGTCTTTGGATCGGCATCACCGGCTGGATCTGCGATGAGCGGCGCGGTCACCATCTTCGAGATCTGGTCGCTCGCATTCCCGCGGGTCGTCTGATGATCGAGACGGATGGACCTTATCTACTGCCGCGCGATCTCAATCCGAAGCCCGAGTCGCGCCGCAACGAACCGATGTTCCTGCAGCACATCGCCAACGTCATCGCGGCAGCACGCGGCGAAACTTTGGAAGAGCTCGCTGCCCATACGACGCAGACCGCCAGGAACTTCTTTGACTTTCCGGCGGAGTGACCGCAGGCGCGAGATCTAGCTACGCTGAAACCGGCTCGGGCGAGCCGTGCTCTTCAAATGTTGCCAATCACCCATCCAGGGCTCGACGACACGCCCGGCGTGCCCTCGCTCACCGAGCAGAAAATCCGCTTCAAGTGACTCCTCTCGCAGTGTCATACGCGGCAAGCCTTTCGGAAAGGTCGCGGCGCGCGAGAAGACAACACGCCCTTCAACCGGAATTGATCCGGCCGAACCACGAACTGCCGCGATTCGATCGTACAGCGCAGCTTGCGGATTGGCGAAGGTGAAACGCCGACCCGCTGCCATCACAGTCCACTCCGTCATGCTGTCAGAGCCGAAGACATTCCCGGCTATGTCGCGTACGTCTAGCACCAACAAACCACGAGTGGTGAGTAGCAGGTAATCAATATGCACCTCGGTGCCCGATGCGTCCGGCACCGCGATATCACGTAGATAATCGACGGAGACACCTGCGATCCGTGCTTCTCGGGCAAGTCGCTCGCGCCGCGCCCGATAGCGCTTGTAGCCAAGCACCGTGACGATGCCGACGATGAGGCCCAGAGCCGCTGCCAGCAGCGCGATACTCGCCGGATCGTTCAAAGAAAAGGTGAAAGTCATCGTCGTGCTGACAACAATGCAGTCCGCAGTGCCGCCAAAGATGGCTCCAGTGATTCAACCTGAGTTGGTCGTTGCAGCAATTCTGCCAACGCCGGCGGTACAGGGATCGCTGATTCGATCAACGGCTCGACGATTTCCGGAAACTTGGCGGGCGATGCCGTGGCCACTAGACACCAAGGCAACTCGCAGCGCGAACGCTCATCCATCGTCGCCCACACCTCAGCCGCCACTGCGGTGTGAGGACACCAAATCTGACCAAAACGCTGTCGATCACTGCGAATCCGCGCAGCGATACGCGCATCTTCGACAGATTCGGCTGTAACCGCACCACGCAAGCGATCGATATCCGGATACAGAGCACGCAGTCGCTCCATATTCGACGGATGCCCTACGTCCATGGCCGATGCCAAGGTCGCCAAACTGCGCCGAGGCGACCAGTCGCCGGTCTGCAGATAATCGACGACGGTTCGATTGGCATTGTGTGCGAGCACGACTCGACCGATGGGTAACCCCATGTGACGCGCCCAAATACAGGCAACGGCGTTACCGAGATTGCCACTCGGAATGATGAAATTGAGCTTGCGCGCGTGTTTACGCCAATACTGCAACGACGTCGACGCGTAGTACGCGGCCTGTGGCAACAGACGACCGAGGTTGATGCTGTTGGCCGAAGACAAACTCATTGCAGCGCCTAACTGCACATCAACGAACGCCTCTTTGACCATACGCTGACAGTCATCGAAGGTGCCCGCCACTGCAAAACTGCGGACGTTATCTCCCCAACAGGTGAGCTGCCTCTCTTGCGTCGGTGAAACCAGTCCTTTTGGGAATAGCACCGTCACTGCCATGCCAGGTCGACGATGGAATGCCGCCGCTACGGCGCCGCCGGTATCGCCCGAGGTGGCGACGAGAATATTGACCGTTGGGTCGCTAGCCACGCGCAAGCGCTGGAAGGTCGCCGCAAGAAAGCGTGCGCCGAAATCTTTGAAAGCGGCCGTCGGACCGTGGAACAACTCGAGGACGTGCATCTCCCCATCGCCCGCAGCTCCCGAGACTGGCACGAGCGGCGCCTCGAAGTTAAACGCATCCGCTGTGATTTCGGTGATCAGAGAGTCGAGTCGATCACCTACCGCGAACGGTGCAATGAGACGTGCACCAACCTCTGCAAGCGTCTCGCAGCGATCGAAATCCTCGAGTGCAAGACTCGGCCAGGCATCCGGCACATACAGTCCACCATCGGGAGCGAGACCACGCAGTACGGCCTCACTCAAACTCAAGCCGAGCGGCTCACCACGGGTACTGAAAAAACGCATCGTGCCTCAGAACTCAGTCAGGCTGAAACGACGCGTGCGCCGTCTGACTCGACTCGGACGATCCAGTGATCGGTCTCGACGCCATGACGCGCGAACTCCTGCACCATTGCCGAACGCACGGCTTCGGCGACATCCGTCTGCGCCCAAGCGAACATGGTGGGTCCTGCCCCCGATATCGAACAACCGAGCGAGCCCGCGGCGAGCGAGGCATTACGTACCGCCGTGAAACCGGGAATCAACTGCCGACGCTGCGGCTCGATGACGACGTCATTCAAGCCCTCGCGGATCAACTCAAGATCGTCGGTGTAGCAACCGGAGATAAATCCGGCGAGATTAGCCGTCTGCCAAACGAAATCAGCCATCGCAACATCGCGCTTGAGTATCGCGCGAGCCTGCTTGGTCGCTAAGAACATATGCGGGTGCACGATCACCGCGCTAATTCCCTTGGGCACGGGGATCCGTTTGACTCGCGGATTGTCGATACCGACCGTCAGCACCAAACCGCCGAATAACGAAGGCGCGATGTTGTCGACATGCATCGAGCCACTCGCGACCGCCTCACCATGCATCGCAAACTTCAGCAGATCGATTTTCTCGAAGGGTTGATCGAGTAATGCATTCGCCGCTACCACGGCCGCCACGGCCGAGGCCGCAGATCCACCGAGACCCGAGCCGAGCGGAATCCCCTTCTCGATATGCAACTCGATACCGAACTGCGGCTTGGCCGCCACGGCGAGTGCGATGACCGACCGTCCGGCCGTGTTTTTCTCCGCTTCGAGCGGAATCTCCGCTACGACGCCGCTGCAGCCCGTGATGCGCACACCCGGCGTCTTGCTGCGCGTCGCACGCACACGATCACCGAGCGCATCGACCGCAAATCCTAGGATGTCGAAGCCGATACCGACGTTACCGACCGAGGCCGGGGCGAACGCCGTGGCGCTCTCACGACTCATAATCGAGCTCCAAGATAAGCAGACAAGCGCAGCAGATCGGCAAAGATGCCGCCTGCCGTTACTTCCGGCCCCGCGCCAGGACCTTGCACGATCAGCGGATTGTTGTTGTAGCGACTCGTCGCAAAGCGAACCACATTGTCCGTCAACGCGATATTCGCGAAAGGATGCTTGCGCTCGAGTTCAACCACACCGACCGTCGCCTTGCCATCGGCCGTTAGACGACCGACGTAGCGCAGGACTTTGCCTGCTGCCGTTGCACGTTCGAAACGGCCTTTCATGGCGGCATCGTGCTGCGGCAAACGCTGCAAGAAGTCGTCGATGGATCCCTGTTCGAGACCGGCTGGCACCAGACTTTCGACCTGCACGTCCGACATCTCGAGGTCGAGACCCATTTCGCGCCCGAGAATGATCAGCTTGCGAGCCACGTCGGTGCCGGACAAATCGTCGCGAGGATCCGGCTCGGTGTAACCACGCTGCTTCGCCTCAACGACGATGTCGCTGAACTCGCGAGAACCATCGTAGACGTTAAAGAGATAGGCGAGCGTGCCGGAGAAAATGCCTTCGATGCTCGTGATCTCATCGCCCGTCTCGCGAAGGTCGCGCAGCGTCTGCACAACCGGCAGGCCCGCACCAACCGTAGCCTCATACAGGTAATGGGTTCCCCCGAGACGACGCGCCTGGTGCAAAGCACGATAGCTCTCGAGCGGCGCACTATTGGCTTTCTTGTTGGGCGTGACGATATGAATACCGGCAGCGAGCCAGTCTGCATAGTGCTTGGCTACCTCACCGCTCGCTGTGCAATCGATGATGACGCGATGCGGCAAGTAATCGACACCCACATGCTCGACGAATGCCGCAAGATCAGCCGGGCGATCTGCAGCCGCGAACTCGCTCTGCCATTGAGATAGATCGACGCCCTTGTCCGACAGCAACATGCGTTTGGACGAGAGCAAGCCGCGTACGCGCAAATCGAGCTTGAAATCGCGACGCAGACGAGCCGATTGCGAGGCCATCTGATCGAGTAACACTTTGCCGACCGTACCCGGACCGATGATGCCAACCGACACGGTATGAGCCGAAAGATAGAAACTCGCATGCACTGCCCGCAAGGCGCGTGTTGCGGCCTTGGCAGGAACGACCACCGAGATATTGCGCTCGGAGGCGCCCTGCGCGATCGCGCGAACATTGACGCCCGCCATGCCAAGCGCATTGAACACCTTCGCCGAGATACCAGGCATACCGGCCATGCCGTCACCCACGACCGCGAGAATCGCGAGGTCGCGATCGACTTCCACCGATTGGATCTGACCATCGGCGAGCTCTCGAGAGAAAGCGGCTCTCACGACGTCGACCGCGCGATCGGCCTGCTCCTTCGGCACGGCGCAGCAGATTGAATGTTCAGAACTGCCTTGTGAGATCAGCACAACCGAGATCGACTCTTCGCGCAGCGCACCAAATAGTCGGTGCGCCGTGCCTGGCACACCGATCATGCCGGCGCCCTCGAGATTCACGAGCGCGATGTTTTCGATCGTGGTGATGCCTTTGACGGCCAGTGCCGAGGTCGGCCGAGCGCAGATCAAGGTGGCAGGATGATCCGGCGCGAAGGTATTGCGGATCCAGATCGGGATCTCGCGCCCCACCGCCGGCGCCATCGTTTGTGGGTGTATCACCTTGGCGCCGAAGTACGCCAACTCCATCGCCTCGTTGTACGACAGCGAATCGATCACCTGTGCATCCGGCACGCGACGTGGATCGGCCGATAGCACGCCATCGACATCCGTCCAAATATGAATCTCGCGTGCATCGAGCAACGAGCCAAAAATCGACGCCGAAAAATCGCTGCCGTTGCGACCGAGGGTCGTTTGCACGCCGCGAGTATCGGCGGCGATGAATCCCGTGATGATCAGCGTTCCCTCAAATTTGGCGGGAATCGCTGCCTGAATCCGATGCTGTGACTCCTGCCACTGCACCATCGGTCCAAGCGGACCCCACTCGACCACCACCACCTCGCGCGCGTCGAGCCAACGCACCTCACCGGTGCGCTTGCCGCTGGTCGCATAAAACTCGCGGAACAACCGTGTCGACCAGATTTCGCCGTAGCCCGAAATCAGGTCGGTGACATTGCGCGAGGCGGATCGCGTCAGCGAAACCGCCTGCAAGATGCCCTCTAGATCCTGCAAGTCGCGATCGAAGCTGGCGAGATAAGCATCGATAGCTGCCTTCGGCAGCAATGACGTTGCGATCGTCTCGTGTCGCTGACGCAAGGCAACGAGCCCATCTCGCCACGCAGGATCGCGCTGCTCGGCTTTGGCCACGAGCGACAATAAGCCGTCCGTGACGCCCTTGCAGGCGGACAAAACGACTCCCATACGGGATGGCGCCCAAGCATCGAGAATGGTGGCGACACGACGGAAACAATCGGCGTCAGCGACGCTCGATCCGCCGAACTTATGTACGACCCAGTCGGCGGGTGAAGAAACGGCCATGATGATGAGAAAATCCGCTGAAAAACCCCGTCAACTGTATCGGCCGGAGCCATGCACACGCAAGTTTTGGCGCGGAAATCACGCCATCCGACCGAAAGACGCGCCATGTCCTAGACTTCGTCTCTCATGGAATGGATAAACCTCTGGCCGCTGGCCCTTCTGTTGCTGTCAACCGGGGTCGTAGCAGGCCTCATTGCCGGGTTACTCGGTGTCGGCGGCGGTATCGTGCTCGTGCCCGTGCTGGATCTTGTCTTGCGTTATCTCGGGGTTCCGCCTGAAGGCTCTATGCACGTGGCGGTCGCCACCTCACTGGCCACCATCATCCCCACGGCGATCGCCTCGAGTCGCGCCCATGCTGCGCGAGACGGGATCGACTGGTCACTGGTCAAGGCATGGTTACCGGGCCTGCTGCTCGGTGGCGTGATCGGCAGCGCATTAGCCGCCCGTGTAACGGCCCAGACTTTGGCGGGCGTCTTCGCGTTCGTGGCGGTTCTGGTGGCGATCAAAATGATGTTACCGCTCGACCATTGGCGGTTGCGCGAGACCGTGCCGCGCGGAATCGGCGGCAACCTCCTCGCCACTCTCATCAGCACGGTCTCGACCATGATGGGAATCGGTGGTGGAACGCTCTCGGTTCCCGTGATGACGCTCACCGGCAGTGCCATCCATCGCGCCGTCGGCACAGCGGCTTTTTTCGGCCTCGCGCTCGCGGTGCCAGGCACCATCGGATATTTGCTCGCAGACCCGCCGGTGGACATGCCAGGCGCAACCGTCGGCCTCATCAGCCTATCTGCGCTGATCGCGATCGTGCCGACCTCAACGTGGATGGCGCCGATCGGTGCACGTCTGGCTCATCGCCTCGATCGTCGGCGACTCTCGCAAGTCTTCGGCGTGTTCCTCTGCCTGGTTGCCGTTCGCATGCTGTTCAGGAGTCTTTCACCGTGACCACCCACACTATTTCGGGGCCTTGCTTCGAAGACTTTCATCATGGCCTCGAGTTCGACGCGCCGGCCGTCACTCTCGGTGCCGGCCATGCGGCCTGGCATCAAGCGCTGTTTGGCGATCGACTGCGCATACCGCTCGACCAGCACACGAGTCGCGCGATCACCGGCGCACCCGGGGCCATGGTGCATCCGCTGCTGGCGATCAATATCGCCATTGGTCAGTCGACTTGGGCCTCACAGCGCGTCAAGGCCAATCTATTTTATCGCGGCTTGATCCTGCATCGCAGCGTGCACGTCGGCGATACGCTCTACACCCGAACGAAAGTCGTTGGATTGCGCCAGAACAAAACCCAAGCCAATCGAGCAGCAACGGGCATCGTGGCCCTCGAGATGACGACGACGAATCAACACGGAGAGACCGTACTGCACTTTTGGCGTTGTCCGATGATTCCGTGTCGCAACCCGGCAGCGGTCACGGGTCATAACGATGATCTTGATCAAATCGGCGCTGCGGCAACGCAAGCTGATGTGATCGCTGCACTGCCCAAGCACTGGAACCTCGCGCCTACACAGAGCTGGTTAGGTTGGCGCCATGATGCGCTCGCCATCGACGATCACGTCGTTGTCGAAGCGCGTGATACCGTCACGTCGGCACCCGAACTTGTCCGGCTATCCTTGAACATGGCGATGGCGCATACCGACTCGGCGGTCTCCTATCTCGGTGAGCGACTGGTTTTCGGCGGTCACACGATCTTCACCTGCTTTTCACAGATAACGCGCGCACTACCGAATCTTTTGACGCTGATTGCCTGGGAGAATTGCGATCACCTCGCACCCGTTCTCGAAGGCGACCGCCTACGAACAACTTTCGATATTCGCGAACGAATCCCGGTCGCCCAGGGTGGCGCATTGCTGCGCATCACTGCCAAGTGCTACGCCGCTCGCGGCACACCCGAGAGTGAAACCGCCGTACTCGATTGGACCTTCTGGGCGTGGAGCGCGTGAGCATGAGCCATCCCGATCGCGTCACCGCAAGACTCATCGAACATATCGTTTCGCACCGCTACGAAACCCTAGCACCGGACGCCGTCACGGCGACTTCGACCTATGTACTCGATTCACTCGGCGTTGCCCTCGCCGGGTCTCGAGTGCCGCTGGTGTCGCAATTGATCGATCTCGCACAGAACTGGGGACAGTCGAAGGACTGCCGCATCTGGGGAACTGGCCAGCGAGTTCCGGCCATCACCGCCGCCTTCGTCAACGGCTATCAGATCCATAACCAAGAGTGGGACTGCGTGCATGAACCGGCTGTCGTGCATCCCATGGCCGTGGTGCTCTCAACCTTGCTCGCGTGGTCGGAACAACACGGACGCATCGACGGCAAACGCTTTGTGAGTGGCTGCAACGTCGCCGTGGATGTCGCCACCACGATCGGCCGCGCCGCACGCAATAAGCTGCGATTCTTTCGCCCGGCGATGTGTGGCGCACTCGGGGCGACAGCGGGTATTGCCAATATGCTGAACCTTGATGACGACACGACTCGCAGCGCGCTCGGTCTCTGCTACAGCCAGCTCTCAGGCACGATGCAAGCGCATGTCGAGGGATCACCGATGTTGCCATTGCAGATCGGTATCAATACGCGAGCAGCACTGCTGGCGATCGACTTAGCCGTTCGCGCGGTACAGGGACCTCGGCATTTCCTCGAAGGCGATTTCGGGTATTTCACCCTGTTCGACTCGGAATGGGATCCGTCTGCCTTCGACCTACTCGGTACGCGCTCCGAAATGACACAGTTGTCGCACAAGCCTTTTCCGAGCGGTCGCGCCACACATGGCGGTGTCGACGGCGCCCTCACGCTGCGCGAACAACTCGGCTTCGCCACAGCCGACATCGACGAGATTCGCGTGTATGCGCCACCGCTCGTCGTACAACTCGTTGATCGTCCCGCGCGCGCCGATATGCTGCCGGCTTACGCACGGCTCTGCCTTCCCTACGTGGTTGCCACAGCATTACTCACGGGCGATGTCACAGTTGGCGATTTTGACCGCGAGGAGCTGCGTTCGGCAGAGCGACTTGCACTGGCTAGTCGTATCCGCGTGCTTCGCGATGCAAATCCCTCTTTGAACGCGCTGGCTCCACAACGGGTCGAAGTGCAACTACGTAGCGGGCGTATCGAGGGGTTAGCGCTGCCGGCCGTCCTCGGCGCACCCGGTCGACCGCTCACACGCGAACGACATCTTGCCAAGTTTCAACGGGCGGCCAGTGCCGGCCGCAAGCCCATGAGTCCAGAATCGATCTCTAAATTGATTCGACTCGTCGATGATCTACCCGCCATGACCGACATGACCCAACTCGTCGATGCGATGTTATTTGAGGACGCTGCATGACTTACCCGAATTATTTTGAGTCGTTCGACTACGCCCAGATGCGCAGAGACTTTCCATTGGGCGCCGATTTCAGCGACGACTTCGCCAAGCGCTCGCGCGACGAAATTCGCGCGCATCAAGATCGACTGTTCCGACGCTGCTTGCAACGCGCTTGGGAAATCCCGTTCTATCAGCGACTGTGGGGCGCGCAGGGCTTGACCCCGCAAGACGTCAAGGGACTCGACGACATCGAAAAACTGCCCATCTTCGGCAAGTCCGAGCTGATGAAGAGCCTTGCCGATCACCCGCCCTATGGGGACTATCACGGTTTCGACAAATGGGACATCGAGCAACGACCAGTCACGGTCATCCACACGACCAGTGGCACGACCGGACGACCGCAGGTCGTGCTATTCAGCCCCAAGTCCCGCGAAGTACAAGCCCTGCTCGTTGCTCGAATTTGGCGCATGCAAGGGCTTAGATCGAGCGACGTGATTCACTCGGTTTACGGACACGGCATGATCAACGGCGGGCATTTCGTCCGCGAGGCCGCCCTGCACTACACGAACTCGCTCTTTCTCTCGGCAGGCACCGGCAAGGAAACTCGCTCGGTAACTCAGATCGAATTGATGCGCGATCTCAAGGTCACCGTGATCGTGGGCTTTGTCGATTACATCCGACAACTCTCCGAGACTGCGCGCGAGATGGGGCTTGAGCCAGGGCGAGATCTCGGTATTCGTGCGATCTTTGGACACGTCGGGCGCGAGTCGCGCAGCGCACTCTCGCGCGCCTGGGGCGGCGCCGAAATCTTTGACTGGTATGGGGTCGCCGATACGGGCCCGATCGCAGCCGAAGGCCCCGATCGCGATGGCATGTACGTCATGGAGGATGCGCAGTATCTGGAGCTAATCGACGAGGGTAGCGGCCGAGCCGTCAACGGAGAGAATGCAGGCGACATGGTGGTCACCTCCCTTTATCGTGACGATGTATACCCGTTGATTCGCTTCAACACGCATGATTTGTCCGCGTGGAAAAGCGGTACATCCTCACTCGGATTTCAGCTGCAGCGCACCGTCGGCGTGCTCGGTCGCAGCGATAACATGGTCAAACTTCGCGGTATCAACGTGTACCCTCTCGCTCTGGCGGCGATCCTCAACGAGCGTACTGAGTTTGCCGGTGAATACATTTGCCGTGCCCGCCGTGACGCATCCGGTCGCGACAATCTCTGCGTAGTCATTGAGACGCGTGGTGGTGCCCACCAAGACGCTGAGATCGCGCGGGGCTTCGCAAGCTTGCTCAGTCGGCGTGTGGGCGTCGAGATCGAAGTGGAACTTGTTGCACCCGGCGAAACGGCCGCTCTCACTCAGATCGAAAGTCGACAAAAGCCGATTCGATTGATCGACGAGCGGCCCAAGGCGAGCGCCTGACACCGTGATGTATTCGAATGCCGTCGACCGGCTCGAGTCGGCGCTCCAGCGTATCGAGCGCGATGATCTCAATGCCTGGTGTCATTTAGATATCGCGGCGGCTCGCGAAGCAGCCGGTGCGAGTGATCAACGCGCGGCCAACGCGCGGAGCTTGAGCGCGATCGACGGTTGCCTAATCGGCGTGAAGGCAAATATCGCTGTCGCCGGTTGGCCTTGGGCAGGCGGCTTGCGCAGCCGCCGCGACAAGCGCGCCGAGAACGATGCCGCCGTGATCAAGGCCTTGCGAGCGGCCGGCGCCATCTTGCTCGGTCAAACGACTATGGATGCGGGCGCACTCGGCGCAAGCGGATGCAGTATGCAGGGCGCGATTCGACACCCCATCGATCCGACTCTATCCGTCGGCGGCTCGAGCGGCGGTTCGGCGGCTGCGGTTGCCGCTAGACATTGCGACGCGGCGATCGGTAGTGACACGATTGGTTCGGTTCGTATTCCCGCCGCACTTTGCGGCATCGTCGGCTTCAAGCCTTCACCTAATCGCCTAAGCTTGCACGGCGTGCTGCCCGTTCACGAAGACTTCGATCATCTTGGCCCACTGACTCGCGAGACCAGGCTGGCGCGTGAGCTGCTTGAAGCCGTCGGCGCCCTCAACAATTCGGCGTGCGCGCCTTCACGCTCACTGCGATGCGCAGTCATGAGCTCCTTTGGTGATGTCGAATTGGACGCGACGACCGAGTCAGCTTTTCGCGCCGCAATTGGACGGTATGCCAATCATTTCGCATCGATACAAAATCTCGAATGGGCGTCGGAGACCGTGGGTCCGCTGCAGCTACGCAAGGTACGTCGCGCGATCTTCGCTCTGTGTGAACATCGCATGTGGCTCACCCATCGCGAGCATCTCGAGAGACACCCTGAAGACTTCGATGAACCACTGCGCGGGATGCTCGAGTTCGGCGGCCGACTCGACGAAGCCAAGCTCGAACGCTATCGCGCGACTGTCAGTGATTTCTCCGCGTGCTGGAGTGAGATCACGCAGAACGTCGACATCATTTTGCTGCCGACCTCCCCCGTGCCCGCCTTTGCTCATGCGCTACCGACACCCGACTCGTTGGCGGATCTGACCGTCGTCGCGACTGCCACCGGATCACCCGCCGCCACCATTCCCATCGCAAACGAGGGCCTGCCGATCGGCTTGCAACTCGTCGGAAAACCTGGCGCCGATGAACTCGTCATGGCGTTCGCAGAGGCGTTATCAGAGTGACTGAATGCTGAGGTAGTGCGCGGCGATGTCACGTCGTGTCGCGACCCACACGCCCTCGGCGCGACTGACATGCTGCAGGAATCGATCGAGCGCGACGATACGACCGGGCCGACCGATGATACGCAGGTGCACACCGAGCGACATCATCCGCGGACGGCCGGCGGACTCTGCCAGCAACCAATCGAAAGTATCCTTGGCGTAGGTCAGCCAATCGGTCGGCATCAGCGCCGGCGCATTCCACATTTTCATGTCGTTTGAATCGAGCGCATAAGGCAACACCACCATCGGCTTGACCAACGAACGATCCATGAACGGCTCATCGCGACTGAAATCGTCCATGTGGTAGAGGTAGCCTTCTTCACTCAACAAGCGGCGAGTCTCTGCGGTATGTAGATATCGTGACAGCCAGCCGACGGGTCGAGCCCCCGTGGTCTTCGCGATGCTATCGGTTGCCTTGCGAATGAAGTCACGCTCGACCTCCTCGCTCATTCCGAGCTGGTGCGCCCACCGATAGCCGTGCGCGCACACCTCGTGCCCCGCACCGGCGATCCCGCGACCAACCTGTGGTGCACGCTCGAGTGCGACTGCTGCCGCAGTGAAAGTCGCCGGAAATCCGTAACGATCGAGCAAACCCAATACGCGGGGCGCACCCTCGTTGATGCCGTAGGCATAGTTCGACTCGTTGCCGAAATTGCGTACCGGCTTCTTCAAGGTAATCCCAAGCTCATCAACGGGCTCAGGACCGCGATCACCGTCTTCAATGTTGAATTCGGCGCCTTCTTCCACGTTCACAACGAGCGAGAGCGCCAGACGCGCCCCATTCGGCCAAGCGTAACTCATGTCTAGTGATACTCCTCGCCGCCCGAAACGTTCATCGCTTCACCCGTGATGTAAGCAGCCTCACCAGACGCAAGGAATGCGCAGGCCTTAGCGATATCCTCTTGCAAGCCCGGTCGACCGAGCGGAATGCGAGCGCGCATATCCGCGAGATACTTCTCTTCACTACGGCCGGTCGCTGCGCTGAAGAACTGGTTCTGCCAAGCGCCAAGACCCGTCGTGACATGGTTCGGACAAATCGTGTTGACAGTAATGCCCTGTGCGCCGAGCTCGATCGCAGCCGAGCGAGTCAGACCCACCATGCCGTGCTTCGAAGACACATAGGCTGACGCGAACGGGAACCCCGACTTCGACGCTTGACTACCGATGTTGATAATTCGGCCACCTTGCCCTTGGGCAATAAACTGCTTGGCCGCATGCTTGATACCGAAAAACGCGCCGCGCAAATTGACGCCAAGCACGGCATCCCAATCCGCCTGAGTCATCTCGATGATCGGCTTCATCAGATAACCGATACCCGCGTTGTTCACCATGATGTCGAGGCGCCCATAGTGCGCGACCGTCTTCGCAACGAGTTCAGCAACCTGCGCTTCTTCGAGCACATCGCACACGAGCCCGATTGCCTCGCCGCCAGCAGCACGAATCTCCTCGACGATCTGCTGCATCTCTTTTGATGAGCCGATCGCCGTCTCGGGCATCTCGGCACCCCGCGCAGCGCCGATATCGCTCACGACCACCTTGCAACCTTCGGCTGCCAATCGTTTCACCATGGCTTCGCCGAGACCCTTCGGGCGACCTGAGCCTGTCACGATTGCAACCTTGCCACGCAGATCCGGATAGACGCTCATCGGAACTCCTTGTGAGAACTTCAGACTGCTAACATGATCGCATGAGCGAACTGCTGACGGACATAGTTCCCCCGATTGGTCGAGTCACGTTGAATCGACCCGACAAGCGCAATGCACTGAACTGCGCGATGTGGATGGGTCTGACCCACCTCGCGGCGCAGTTGTCACAAGATGACCGGCTGAGGGTCATCTTGCTGGCGGGCGCGGGTCACGAGGCGTTCAGCGCCGGAGCCGACATCGTCGAGATGCGCCAAAGCCTAGCCGAGCCGCCGAAGATGCAGGCGATGCAACAAGCCGTATTGGATGCGCAGGTCGCTTGGGAGCGTATTCCGATTCCGACGATTGCCATGATCCGCGGCGCCTGCACGGGCGGAGGCTGCGGACTCGCCTTGAGTTGTGATCTGCGTATCGCGACGCCCGATGCCTTTTTTGCCATCCCCCCCGCCAAACTCGGTCTCGCCTACAGTCTGGCCGATACCAAACGACTGTACGATCTCGTCGGCCCGTCGCGTACGAAGGAAATTCTCTACACCGGCAGACGTATTGATGCGACCGAGGCCCTGCGCTTAGGGATGATCAATCAGATCGTCCAACCAGATGAACTCGAGCCCTACACGCTCGCACTCGCTGCCGAGATCGCGGGCAATGCACCGAATTCGGTGCGCGCAGCCAAGTCCGTGGTGAGCCTGATCAGTTCGGGCACCGATGCCGAAACTCCGGATTCGAAGCGTTACTACGACGAGAGTTTCTCGTCGCCTGAGTTTCTCGAAGGTGCTCGCGCCTTCATCGAGAAACGATCGCCGAAGTTCTAGCGGAGTCTTTTTCTTTGAACTCATCAAGGTAGCGACGTATCACCGCTGCACTCTCGAGCGGGGCTTCCTGAACCAGCATATGTCCGATCCCGGGCAACACCTCGAGGCGCACCTCGGGTGAGTTTTGCAGCAAATCTCGCGTCTCGTACGCCAGCGATACAGGAACACGCTTGTTCCGCTCGCCCCAGATGAGAAGCACGGGTACTTTGACCGAGCGGATTTTTTCCTCGACGCCGCCCGAGACGTACTGTCGCAACAACTCGATCATCGCCAATCGATTGCCTTCACGGCGCCACATCGAATACCACTCATCGACGATGGCATCGCTCACTTTGGCAGGATCCCCGTAGTCATTTTCGAGCATGAACCGAGTAAAGGCAGGCGGCGCGACGTAAGCGATCATGTTCGCCGCTTTGGGAATATCGGCACCCTGAGTCCGGCCGCGAACGCGCTTTTCTAAAGATCCTGGGCTGATGAGTACCAAGCGTTCGACTCGCTCAGGATGATCGGCGGTATAGCGCATGGCCACCGTGCCACCGATCGAAGTGCCCGCGAGCGTGAAGCGCTTAAGACCACGTGAGTCGATGAATGATTCGATGAGGTATTGAATGCGCTCAAGCGTGTAGTTGCCTTGAGGTTCAGGGCCGGTGAGACCGTGTGCGGGCAGATCAACCCGGATGACGCGATATCCGTCCTTGAGCGCGTCGACCCAGGGCTCCCACATGAACAGACTCGAATAGTTCGCGTGCAGCAAGAGCACGACTGGCCCCTCACCTTCGTCGCGGTAATGCAGTCGTACGCCGTCGATCTCGACGAAGCGAGATCGAGCGTCCGCCCAACGAGCCTCGACCTCCGCGGCTGTCTGATCGCGATAGATCCATGCCGCCCACATACCCATCGCGACGGCCGCTAGCAGGATGATCCCAACTATGCCGAGCAACCATTTAAGTAATTTGCGGATCATGTCGGCCACCTCACCTAGGGGGATATACTCCAGCCACTCGAATAAAAACCAACAGGGGACGACAGCGTGACCACCTCCCAAACGCAGACCTATGCAAACCCGGTCTATGCCTGGTTTGTCGTTCTGGTGCTCGCGCTCGCCAACTGCGTGTCGTTTATCGACCGCTTGATCCTGTCGCTGCTGGTTCAGCCCATCAAAGCGGACCTGCAGATATCCGACACCGCCTTCAGTCTGCTCGCGGGCGCCGCTTTCGCCATCTTCTACTGCGGCATGGGTCTTCTCATCGCACGCTGGGCCGATCGATATAGTCGCAAATGGATCATCACCACCGGCATCGTGCTCTGGTGCAGCATGACGACCTTGGCAGGAACCGCCCGCTCCTATGCGCAGCTCTTTCTGTATCGCATCGGCGTCGGTGTAGGCGAAGCCACGCTCTCGCCATCTGCCTACTCCATGCTCGCAGGCTATTTCCCTCCGCAGCGACTCTCGCTGGCCATCGGCGTCTTCAGCGCCGGTGTCACGGCAGGTACGGGGCTCGCTTATCTGCTAGGCGGCGCCACCATCGCGTGGGTCATGTCACAGGGTACGGTGACCTGGCCCATCGTCGGCGATATTTCGGGTTGGCGTCTGGTCATGGTCATCATCGGCTTGCTGGGGCTGCCCGTCGCGTTGCTGATGCTCCTCGTCAAAGAACCCCCGCGTGCACAACAGGGACCGCCAGCCACACTTCAAGAGACTCGTGCGCACTTCAAAGCGAATCTCGCTCGCTATGGGTACGTGTTCGCGGGCTACGGCACGACCGCTGTCACCGCCTTCGCAGTCATGACCTGGACACCCGCGCTCTATCAACGCCAGTATGGGGCGACGCCCGCCGAAGCGGCATTGACCATCGGCACCGTCGCACTGACGGGTGGGCTACTGGGTGCCTTTGCCGGCGGCTGGTGGTCGGATTACCTCGAGTCAAAGGGTGATCATCGGGCCAAGTTGCGAGTGCTGTTCTATTGCGGACTCGGCTTGGTATTGCCCTCGATACTCGCGCCGTTCATGCCGACCATGCAGGCGCATGCTGCATTGATCTTTTTCACGTTTTTCTTTGGCTCTGCAGCCACGGGACCCGCCGGCGCTTATGTACAGGCCATCACCCCGGATCGCATGCGGGCGCAATTTGGCGCTGCCTACCAGTTGTCGCTGGTCCTTGTCGGTGCCACCCTCGGGCCGTTCGCTGTGGGCTTCTCAACCGACTTCATCTTCGGTGACGAAAGCAAGGTGGGCTATTCGATGGCGCTGGTCTCGACCATCGCCAACCCGATTGCCGCCTATCTGTTGTGGCAAGCCTTTAAGCGGGCACGTGAACGGCTTTGAGACGCGAATAGCTGTATAGCTCCTCAAGGCACTCTTCGCCGCCGAGACCGCTGTCTTTCCAGCCACCGAAAGGTGCGCCGACGAAGTGTTGCCCCGCCGTATTCAGCCACACCGTGCCCGCTTCGATTGCGCGTGTCATCCGTAATCCAGTGGCGAGATCGCGCGTCCAGACGGCGGCCGTCAATCCATATGGGGAGTCGTTCGCAAGCTCGATCACCTCGGACTCTCGATGCCAGCGCTGAGCACAAACGATCGGACCGAAGATTTCCTCACGCACGACGCGCATCTCTTGCGTCACATCTGCATACAACGTGGGCTCTAACCAATAACCCTGTGCGAACATCGTTCCGGATGGCCGTGTGCCACCTGTGACCAAACGCGCGCCCTGCGCTGCCGCCTCCGCGATGAAACCTTGCATACGCTCGAACTGTTTCGAGGAATTGACAGGCCCCATCTCCGAAGCAGGATCCAACGGATCACCCACTCGTAGCGCTCGCATACGCTCAGCAACACGCTCGACGATCTCGTCATGGATATCCGCGTGCAACAGCAAGCGGCTCGTCGAACCACACGACTGACCCGCCCACGAGAAGTTCATTCCTGCGACCGCCATCTCCACGACACGATCCAAATCGGCGTCTGGGAAGACGATAAAGGGATTCTTGCCGCCAAGTTCGAGACTAACGTGTTTGACAGCCGACTCCGCCGCCGCACGCTGAATGGCGAGCCCCGTTGCGACCGATCCGGTGAATCCAATACGACGAACGAGAGGATGCCGTACCAAGGCATCACCTGCCGGAGCGCCGTAGCCGTGAACGATATTCACAAGACCGCGCGGTAACGTATCGCGAACCAACTCGCCCAACACGGAACCCGATAGCGGGCTGGTTTCAGGCGTCTTCACCACGACGGCGTTGCCCGCCATCAACGGTGCGGCCAGGTGCGCTGCAGCGAACATGAACGGATGATTGAACGGAACGATGCGCGCCACCACGCCGTAGGGCTCATGCACCGTGTAATGCAGCCCGCGCGCCGTGGCGGGAATCGTCTCGCCCTTCAACTCGCTACCGAGCCCTGCGAAATACTCAAGATAACCCGCAGCAATCTCGATATCGGCGCGCAGTTTGCCAATGGTATTCCCGGTGTCGCGTGCCTCGAGGGAGAGAATCTCGCCACCTCGGGCCCGAACGGCCGCAGCCAGCGCTCTCAAACGAGTGGCGCGCTCCCAGACGGACAAACCGACCCAAGCGCGCTGCGCCCGTGCCGCTGCCTGAACCGCATGATCGACATCGGTCGCTGTCGCCACTGGCACCCGACCGAGTGGCTTGAGCGTCGCGGGCTCGTGACTCTCGATCCAATCGCCCGCTACACCACCCTCACCCAGTGTGAGCTCTCCATCGATCAGATGTCGGCCTTCAAACACGTCGCTTCCTCGTGACAAATGAAAAACGGGCCGCAACCGCGAGGTTGCGACCCGATTATTCGTATCTCGACTCAGCGACCGCCGAAGCGATACGCGAAGCGGAACCCGACGATCCGCGGATCCGGCAGTGCGACACCCGCGGTATTAGCCGGCGAGAAGTTGCTGGGGTCCGCCAGCGACTGGGCCACGTCGCCCGGATTCGCGCTACCGCCCTGCACTGTGTCGTCGTCGGTGAGGTTGTTGACGAACACTTGCATATCCCAACGGTCTGAGGTCATGCCGATGCGCACATTGCCGATCGTGTAAGCATCAAACTGCACGAGGTTGTAGAAGTCGAGGTAGCGCTTCGATTGCTTCTGCATATCGCCTTCGACAAAGAAGCGAACGCCGGTCGCACCGAAGAGATCACCCATCGGCCGCGACCAACGCGCCATACCAACAAGCGAATGCTTCGGCGCGCGTTCAAGTTCACGACCCTTCAGGTTGTGGAAGCAGACTCGCGAGTTCGCCAACGTATCGGTCTTACGGTTGCAGCTTCCCACTCGAACCGCATCCGTCGGCGATGCCGAGGTAAACGGGAAGTCGATGAACTCGGTATCGAGGTAGGAGTAGTTGAGACCGAACAGCAGGCTTTCATTCGGCGCCCACTGCGTGTCGATTTCAAGACCACGAACCTCCGCCTTACCCGCGTTCAGCAAGCGACCGACCAGAATGCCCGACGGCGTCACGAGTTGTGCACCGACCTGCTTATCGTCGTACTTGATGAGGAACATACCCGGATTGAATCGCACACGACCATCCGAGCTCTGGATCTTGGCGCCGAACTCGTACTCTTGGATCTTCTCGTCCTTGAACGAGAACTCGTCGTACGCGCCGTCATAGTCGGCGTCTTGCCATGAACCGGCCGTCACGGTCGACACACCACCCGGCTTCACACCCTTGGCGTAGGTCAAATAGAGCAACAAGTCATCAGCCGGACGAAACTCGATCGTCGCGCGCGGCGTGAAGTAGCTGTGCTCCGTCTCGAGCGTGACTGGCACGCCGGGCGCTTGCTGAACGCCTGTGCCCGGGACACCCGGCGGCGCAAAGGGGTTGAAGAAGGGGTAGAGATACCCAACCGACGGGAACCCGATCTGGAAGCCCGGGAAGCTCGGGTCCTGGCACTTCGTGACAGGGCCACCAGGAAACGATGCAGCGTCAAGCGTCGACGAGCAATTCACGCCAGCAACTGTCTCGGTTTCCTGACCGTAACGTCCCTCGACGCTGATGCGCCACCGATCATTCAGATCATACTCAAGCAATCCGAAGAACGAATTGTGTTCAATATCACGCGCGTTGACGCGAGGAATCGGATTGGTCATGAGACCCAGAACTTGGTTCGCCGAGCGATTTTGGCAACTCGGACCAATCGCGGGCTGACCTGGGAAAAACGTGTTGGGCGGAATCGGTGGCAGACAGAAGATATTGATTGAGCGCGTGGTCTGCGCCGCCTTTTCCTGCCAGTAGAGGTAGCCCAACATGAAGTTCGCCGGACCCTCGAAATCCGAACGGAAGCGCAGCTCTTGGCTGAACTGCTCCGTCTCGTTCGAGTTGTCGAACTTCGCCGCACGCAAGGAGGTATCGACGCCGTTGACGACGCCCGAATCGAAGTCCCCATCTTCCTCGAAGGTGAAGTTCGCATCGGTGACACCGGTCAGCGAAGTCACGGTGCCGAAGTCGAAGTCCCAGTTGAGCACAGCAGAGAAACGCAGGATTTCACGCGTGCTACCAGCGTAGTCCTTGCCCGTCAGCGGATTGGGGTCCAACTTGACCTTGAGCTTATCCGCTGAGGGCACGAGGCCCGCCGATGAATAAACGTGATTGCTACCAAAGAAAGTGCCTGGGTAGGCAGGGTTACCGGAGCCCGGCGGTAACGTAAAGCCGGGCGGTAACACCGTTGTTCCGGAATACACCCGACCGCTGCCCGCCGGACAGCTGCCACGAACCGCGGCGACGATGGCACCCGTGCCGACTGTCAAACAATCCGAGCCCGTGGTCGGACGAACCGAAACCAGCGTAATGGGTAACTGTGCCGTCGCCGATTGACCGAACTTGTCATCGGTATATTCGGCGCGGAATTTGGCGCTGAAGTTCTCAGTTGGCTCCCACTTACCCGTCAGGGCTAAGCCCCAACCATCACCGTAACCGACTTCATTACCCGTCACCGAATTCTTGTAGATCCCGTCTTGTTTCCACTGCACGGCATTGACGCGAATACCCAAGGTGTCACTCAGCGGGCCGCTCCAGGATCCCGTCACATCTTGACGGCCATACTCTGCAAACGACGCGCGGATATCACCTTCGGCGAGCTTCGCGGGATCTTTGGTGACGTACTGCACAGCACCAGCGAAGGCGCTTCGTCCATACAATGCGGACTGCGGTCCCTTGACGATTTCGATCGCTTGCAGGTCGAGCAATTTATTGGTCGCCAACAACGAACCACCGCCGAACTGAATACTCTCACTCGAGGTGTCGATACCATCGACGAGCACCGCCACGTTGACACGGCCGCGCGTGGGTGAGAGGCCGCGAATCGAGATGCGGTTGTCCGTCGCCGAATATCCTTTGTCATAGATCAACGAGGCATCAAGCCGGGCAATATCTTCGACGTCGGAGATACCCATCTTCTCGATTTCACCTGACGTGATGGCCGTGATGGACATGGAGACATCTTGCAGATTCTCCTCGCGCTTACGCGCCGTCACGACGATCTCCTCGAGACCAACCGCCTCGTTGGCGACCACTGGCATCGCCAATACGGTGGACATGCCCCCAACGACGAGAGCAACCGACCGCTGCGTCGGCTTGTGCGATTTACTCATTTTCCTATGACCCCCGAGTCATGATGTTTTTTCGCCGTGCTCGAGATTTCTTTAGCGAATCTCTAAGAACAGCACATGCAGAGTGCTACAACGGCTCTGCTCCGTCAAACTTCGTGACATTCACGCAACATAATGTGACCACTCTGCGCACACGCTCAAATGCCACTAGCGCGGCACGGGTCTTGCGGACAGGCGATCCGGATACTCCTTCTCAGCGCGCTCTCGATACGCGCGCGGCAATTGATCCATGCTCTGCAACTTCACTCCCGACGCATGCCAGATCACGTGCCCAGGCTGGTCCTTCATGTCCATCCACTTCAGCCAATTCATGAAGACCACCGAAGAAAAACTCGCGGGCACCGAGTTTTGACGGGGATCCCGCAACGCATCGCGTTGCGCGAAGATCGTCTGTCTTTGGCCATGCATCGCAGGCATGCCAGGTGGATACACCGTCTGATGCTGCAGCCAAATATGCGGACCCATCTCGTGCCACTGCACTCGTAGCGGCTTTTTCACCGGTTCTCCGAGGGGTGTTCCGTCGAGCCGAACCGGCCAAATACCTTGCCGCGTATAAGCAAAACCTAGATTGCCACCCTGCACCGCAGGCTTCACCGCCTCGCGTTTACCGGTATACGGGTTGATGAACTCGTACAGGAACTCCCCCGTCTCGAAATCGCGGAAGAACGTCACCGTATGCCCGCCGAGCTGGAAATCATCACCGCGGTGGGAGAACCAATAGACCTCCGTACCCTCGAAGCGCACCAGTGGCCTCGGAGTTTCACCCTCGCCGCGCACACCAAAGATCACGCCGCTGAACCACCAGCGCACATCCTCCTCAAGCAAGCTGCCTTGCATACGTACTAGATTGCGAAGCTGTTCATCCGAGCGCCACGTGTCTGGCTCAGAGCCTGCAACTGCTACCGCAGCGCTGGAGATTGCCGAACTCGACTCAGCACCGACACCGGCGCCTAAAATCAAACTACCAGCCAACCAACTGCGTCGATTGATCGAACGTGGCGTTTGCGTCATTTCAGTCGCACCGTCACCTTGTTCTCGGCGTCGATATCGGCGACATCTATCTCGACACCCATCACCGCCGCGTAACCGTGCAAACGCGGTTTCAGCCAGATGTCATGAACTTCGGCATCCGTCAGATCAAACTGACCGATGCGTCGGGAAATGGCGAGCACATGCGAAAACGGGAACGTGAATCGACGCTGACCGGGCGTCACCTGCAGATCGAGACAAAGCTGATAAAGACAGGCTGTTCGCTCGAACATCGCCGTCAAAGCGAGTTCGCGGTCGCCGGTTCGGGCGATCGCCTCGCGGGTGCGCTCGAGCATGGGGCGCATCGTCTGCACATCATGCTCCACGTACTGCTTCGAGAGACCCTTGTTCTTGGCGAACTGCACCGAGTTCAGATGCATCTTTACCAGTGCATCGTTCATCTCGTGCTGATACGGCATGGAATCTTTCAGCGTGCGGATCGCCAGTGCAACCGCCTGCCCCAAAACCTCTTCGCGCCCCTCGAAGCCACTGGTGTTATCCGTCACGCTATCCCCTCACGCTGACCGTTGAGTTTGACGCCCGGTCATCGGGCTTATCGGTTTGCTTGTTGTAGCTGCGTTTAACCCGTCAGCCAATGGCCGGCTCCTGAAATACACCCAGCTTGTCCATTCGTTGGACACCGAGGGGATGGAGTACTAGGCTTGTCCATCCGTAGTCGCGTAAAAGACCCGCGTTCGCACGGAGTTGAAGCATGTACATTAATTTTTGGTATCCAGTCGTTCGCAGCGAGGATCTCGGCAACACGCCGCAGAAGGTCCGCCTGCTCGGTCATGACTTCGTCGTCTTCCGTGACGAACAAGGTAAGCCAGCTGTGCTGTCTGATACTTGTGTCCACCGCGGTGCGAGCCTCTCGGGCGGCAAATGCAAGGACGACGGCACGGTTCAATGCCCTTACCACGGCTGGCGCTTCAATCGCGATGGGATTTGCACGCGTATTCCCTCAATCGGCAAGACCACTAAGCCGCCACCGCGCGCACGCGTCGATGCCTATCCCGTCGATGAAAAGTACGGAATCGTATTCGCTTTTCTCGGCGACCTTCCGGCGGATCTGCGCCCTCCGATCATGCCGATCCCGGAGCACGGCACGGACGAGTGGCGCTCCACGTTGGTCACCTTCGACATCAACTATCACTACGAGCGATCGATCGAGAATGGACTCGATCCCGCGCATAACGAATACGTTCACCCGACCCACGGCTATCAAGGTGAGCGCGAAGACACCTACCTGATGACTGAGCTACGCCCTCATCAAGAAAACCCTTGGGGACACGGCTTCTTGTCGACTTTCGACGCGCCACCACTGAAGAATCCGATCATGCGCTTCTTCAAAAAAGAAGGCGGCAAGATGGAAGCTGGCTCGGGCACGTATGGCCCGAATCACATGTGGACCTACATTCGCTTCACCGCCAAGACGGCGATGCATCAATACATGTTCGAGGCGCCGATCGATGCAAACAAGACGCGGGTCTTTTTGCTGAATCAGCGCAACATCGGGTTTTTCAAGCAAAGCAAGATGGGCGTTCTCGGTGGTTGGCTGAAGCGAAAAATCAACGCCTGGCTCGACACAAAGATCAACGAGCGCAACATGTTCATCGCCTCGCAAGATATCAAGGTCATGAACGAAGTCATGCCGCGCTTGACGCCGCCTTCGCGCGCCAAGGAATTGATGATGCCGGCGGACAAAGTGATCTTGCAGTATCGCGACAAACTCGACGAGTTCGAGGCACGCGGCTGGCGCATCGACATGGGAGCCGTACAAGCGGCACGCGAGCGCGCCGATGTCATCTTCGCGATTCCCTCCCCAGCTCGCCGCGAATCGCAAGCTTGGGTACTGGATGAGGTTCCGCGTCTGCCAGCGAAAATCGTCAACGCATCGCCTTGATGAACGCATAACTTCAACGTGAGATCGACGACCGTTCACGCTCTCGTGCTCGCCGCGGGTGCCGCCCGTCGTTTTGGGAGCCCGAAGGGTCTAGCCGACTATCGGGGACGCCCTCTTATCCGGCACGTCGTCGAATCGGTCAGCACTGCAATAGCGACTCGCGGTCCAGCCTCTGCGGTGACGGTCGTGCTCGGCCCGGAGCCCGAGCCTTTGCGTGAAGCCCTGTCTGGCACCGGGGTCGATATTGCGATCAACGAACGTTGGTCGGACGGCTTGTCGAGCTCACTTCGACTCGGTATCCAATCTCTACCGCCGGGAACGTCCGCAGTCCTGATCGTCTTGGCCGATCAAGTGCTCGTCGCGAGCGACGAGTATCAACGTCTACTTGATGTTGCTCGGACTAACCCCGAGCGACCCATCGCGGCTGCCTACGACGACACCGTCGGCGTACCCGCAGTTTTCCCTGCCCGTTATTTCGAGCGCCTTAGCGCCTTGCAGGGAGATCGCGGTGCCGGCAGCTTGTTGAAATCCGATGATCAGGTCGTACCGATCGACATGCCGAGCGCCGCTTTCGATATCGACACACCCGAGCAACTGGCCGCTGCGCTCAAAGACCCTGAGACTCCTGTGGCGCTGATGGTCTGAGCACATAGGCTTTGGCGACCAGCGGCAAGCTCTCACGGGCATAGCAGGCTTCATCGAACCAAGACGTCGAGCGCATCTGAAGCAAGGCTGGGATGACATACTTGATGGGCGCAAAGAACAACTCGCGACACCAGCGCACCTCGAGCTCCCAGGTCTCGAGAGGCATTGCGGCATCGACACGTGTGCTTTCGGTGGAACGGTAGGTGATGTCCAACAGATCGGGGCGCGCAGCCAACGCGGCTGCGGCCGCGAGTGCCGCCACACCGCCATCCGATCGATCAGCCAATGAGGGCAACAGCGCGCGCGCCAAGTGCCAGCGCAGCATGGTGATATCCGGCGACTCGGTTGCTGCCTCGGCCGCCCGAACCGAATCAAACACCGCATAGCGCAGATTTTGTTTTGCCACGCTCAACTGCGCGAACTCAAAGACCGCCATCAGCGCCGGCAGCAGTATTAATGCAAATACCACCGTGAACTCAACCATCGATGCACCCGATGCACGACGCTTGGCCTGCTCGGAACGGTACCGCTTTAATCTAACCACGCTGCGACTCGCTTACGGGTCGGGCGTTCGAATCATTCGGCGTAGCATCGTCTCGATTGATAAGCCAGCGATGACATCACACGACTCGCAGATACCCTCGGGAAACTCCCAGGCGTCGATAGCATCGGGCGAACGAGCGATCACGACACGCCACGGCTGAACACGCTGCCTAACCTCCACGATCGTCGCATCGCCCGAAACAAAAACCACATCGATCGGACGCGCTAAAGCCAACGTATGTACGGCTCGACAGCGCGGTAGACACAAGGCATCGAAATCGCGCCACGCTACGCGCAGCCCCACCCCCCGCAGTCTATCTGCGTAACTTTGAGCGAGCTTCACACGCATAGGCGCCGACAGCATAGGACTGCTCATGGCGATAAATCGACAAAGCGCAATACGATGGGCGCTGCGAGTACGATGAACGTGCAGGGAAAGATACAAAGCACCAAAGGCCCCAACATTTTCACCGGTGCTTCCATCGCTGCCTTCTCGGCACGCGCAAAGCGCTCATCGAGACGCTGCTCGGACTGCGCGCGCAATACGTCGGCGAGACTTCCGCCGCTCGAATCTGCTTGGATCAATGCGGCTACCAAGGCCGTCACAGCTGGGCTATCGAGTCGCTCCGCCAACGCTTTGAGGGCCTCAACCCGAGATCGACCCGCACGCAAATCACCTTGCACCCGCATGAACGCACGTTTCAATAAAGTCTCTGGCGCACGTTCGGTACTGATCTTGAGAGCCACACTTAAGGCGCCACCTGCTTCAAGGGACAAGGTGAGCATGTCCAGATACGTCGGCAACTCGCGAAGCACCTCCAAACGCTGTCGGGCAGCGGCTTCTTTCAGCCACCACCACGGCAGTAACGCCACGATCGACGCCGCCAGTAGCGCGGTCGCGATGGCGCCCATTGCGAACAGCGCGCCTAAGCCCACGACGAGGGGTAACGACAAAGCGATGGCGAGAAACTGTTGCGGCAATAACCCATCGTCCATTTCCGCGACACGTAACTCGCGCTGAATACGCTCGCGCAAACTGAGGGAGAGCCGCGGACCGAGCCATACGGCCAACGGCGCACTCAGAACGACCATGACACGCCACAACCAAGGCGCCGAATTCGTAGGCGCTGTCTCTTTCTGCGCGATCCGCCAACGCGCGGCGACCGCCGTGACGGAACGCGCAAGCAACCACGCACATGCAAAAACGGCGACCGTCATCGAGACGGCAATCAGCCAATCCGCTCTCAGCATCTCACCCCTCGCTACACCCGTATCTGCACGATGCGCCGAATGAGCAGGAAGCCAACCCATTCGAGTACGACCAGCACAGCGATGACCGCCCAGCCTGCTGGCGATTCGATCAGCTGATTCATTTCATTCGGATTCAACCACCACAACACTGCCGCCAAGCCGATGGGCAACGCACCCATGATCCAGCCTTGTAATTTGCCCTGAGCGGTCAAGGCACGAATCCGGTTCTCGAGAGCTAAACGTCGTCTAACCATCCGCGCATAGCGCTCCAACGCCTCGGCGAGACCCCCACCGAGCTCGCGGGCAATCGCCAAAGTCGTCACTAGCATCCGGGCGTCGGGCAGATCGACACGCGTCGCAAAGCCCTGCAGCGCCTTGTCGATGGGCACACCGAGTCGTTGCTCACGCAGCACCAATGCAAACTCCTGCGAGATCGGTGCCGGCTGATGCTTGACCACTTGCTCCAGCGCTTGTCCGAAAGCGAGACCCGATCGCAATGACGAGGCCATCGCGCTGGCCGCCTCGGCCAACTGCGGTTCCAAGGCTCGACGTCGTCGCTGCTTCAACACGCGATAGATCAGCGTCGGCGCGACGATCACGACCGAAAAGACTACGGCAGCTGTCTGCGCACCGATCCAAATGAAAGTGATCAGCGGCAGCGCGAGAGCGGCCATCAGGTTCCACTGTAAGAACCGCACGGGATCGAGAAAGAGAAACAGCTCCGCGAACTCGACTTCTGTCAGATGCTCCAGATGGTGGCGGTGCTCTCGAGAACCCCACTGCACGGTACGCGAGGCCACGAAAGCCAGCAGCGCGGCGACTGCACCCATGATCAGCGCCCAGCCAGCACCATCGATCCACTCGGCAAGGGGCTCGAAACCGAACGCCATCACGCCGGCGTTCCGCTGCTAAACAGATCCAGATCTAGGGATACGCCTGCTCGCGAGAGCTCCTCGTAAAATTGGGGTACGTGGCCGCAGGCGCTGAAATCAGCCCCGGAAGAGTCTGAACGAAAGATGTCCTGCATTTGAATGGTGCCAGCCACGATACCGGTGATTTCGGTGATACGGGTGATGCAGCGGCGCCCACTCGAAAGCCGGGCTTGATGGACGATCACGTGGATCGAACCAGCGATCTGCTCGCGGATGGCACTGACGGGCAACTCGACGCCCGACATCAGCACCATGACTTCCAAACGGGAGAGCAACTCACGCGGGCTGTTCGCATGCACGGTGCTCAGCGATCCGTCGTGGCCGGTGTTCATCGCTTGCAACATGTCGAGCGTTTCGCCGCCGCGACACTCGCCGACGACAATCCGATCTGGCCGCATGCGAAGTGCATTACGCACAAGATCGCGAATCGTCACCTCGCCCCGCCCCTCGATATTGCGCGGGCGGGTCTCTAGGGTGACCAGATTCGCGTGATCGAAACACAGTTCGGCTGAGTCCTCGATGGTAATGACCCGTTCGTCCGCTGGTATCAAACTCGAGAGCACATTCAGCAGCGTGGTTTTTCCAGAACCCGTGCCACCACAGACGAGAATGTTTCGACGGGATTCGACACAGATCCTCAGAAACGCCAACATCGCCGCGCTGAGCGAACCGTTGGTGACGAGATCGCCTGCCGTCAGACGACGCCGGCCGAAACGACGAATCGTCAGCGCCGTGCCTTGGATCGCCAAGGGATGCACGATGACGTTGACTCGAGAGCCATCGGGCAAACGCGCATCCACCATCGGCGATGCATCATCCACGCGCCGACCGAGCGGCGTGACGATACGGTCGATGATGCCGCGCAGCGCGGGCTCACCACTGAATCGCTGCGGACTACGCTCGATTTTCCCCGATCTTTCGACAAATAGATTCGCCGGCCCGTTGACCATGATCTCGCCGACCTGCTCGTCGGCAAGCAATGTCTCCAAAGGCCCGAGGCCCAGTGACTCGGCTAAGACAAAGCGCGCCAGTTCGCCCGGGTCACCACCTAGACTACGGGCCTCTTCCTGCGCAAGCGGATTCAACAACTCACTGGCCAACGAACGCAGATGCTCATCCGACATACTCGCGACATCGCGCCGTCGTATATCGAGTTGTTCGATGAGTCGCTGATGCAAACGCCCCGCTGCTGCAAGCCAATCGGGTTCGTTCGCCATGATGGTGTCGGGGGCACCAACTCGCCTGATGTTTACACTGACCTCACGTGCCAGCAGAAATCGCAGATCGATATCGCCAACCCGAACAATATCCCACGGGCCAAGTGGGCCGGCCGTCACGATACGCTCACCGTTCACGCGCGTGCCTTGCGCACTGCCGAGATCTACCAGGCCAAACTTGCCATCGACTGCCATCTCGAGGCGGGCGTGATGATCGATGACGCCTAGGCTCTCGAGGCAAACAGCGCAGTCCGCCTCACGTCCTATCCAGTGAACACCTGGCGGCAACGCCACATCGCGGGGCAGACTCACCTTACACACCCTTCAGTTCAGACGAACGCGCGGGCGCCGGGCGCTCAGGCGTCTTGCGCGGTGATGAACCTAACGAGTCGATCCGCTCTTGCGCGCGACGCAGCCGCTCGGCATCGTCATCGCTACGAGCGGTCGCCGACTCGAGACGTGGCGTCAAAAAGATCACGACTTCGGATTCCTCGTGGCGCTGACCTTTGACGCCGAATAATCGACCCACCGCGGGCAGTCGCGACACTCCGGGCAACCCTTCGGTATCCCGACTCCGCTGTCGTTGCATCAGGCCCGCGATAACGACGGTATCGCCGTGCTTCAAATCAATGTCAGTCGTCGAGCGACGCTTGAGCAGACCGGGTATTCCGGCGACCCGCTGAGCATTGTCGACTTGGCTGATCTCGGTCTCGACACGCAGCATCACGATCCCCGGCGTGTCGACCACCGGCTTGATATCGAGGATCACCCCGTACTCACGAAATTCGACATCGGTCGAACCGACCGAGTTGACGATCGGTACCGGGATTTCGCCCCCGGCAACAAAACGGGCGTGTCCGCCACTGCGACAACTCAGACGTGGCTCTGCAACCGTCAATGCTTCGCCAGACTGCTCAAGCATGCGCAAGCGAGACTCGAGTGTCGTGGCAATGCCCAGATATGCCTTGGCCGATGTGTGCCCAGGAATCGCATCGAAAGCCTGAGGCTCCGCGGGCGTGTCGGGACTGACAAAGCGGAACCGATCATTCGTGACGAAATCGGCGATGACTCCGGCCGATGGCCCGGATATATCGTCGCGCCACCGAATACCGAGCTCGCGGAACTGTCCCTGTCGGAACTCCACTATTTTGACGTCGACATGGACCAAGGTTTCTGCAGATGGTTTGCTCGTCAGATCGACGAGCATCTCCGGAAACAGTTTGATCACCTCCGAAACTCTCGCGCGAGCGCGCGCGTCGACGATCTCACCTTCAAGCAGAATGCGACCACCCGCAACCCGCGCACTCGCGCCGGGCACGTCTGCCAACAAGCGCTGAATCTCCAACAACGTTGCCTGTAGATCGATCGCGGTCACGCGAACGTCGAGCCGACGCTGACTCCCATCGCGCAACCACAGCTGAACAACCGTGTTGCCCGGAGCATGACCGATGAGAACGAACTGCCCCGCGCTCACTAAGGTGGCAGAGACCAACTTGCCATTCCCAACAGCGATACGTGTGGTTTCGGCATCGACTACGCGACTGTCACCCACGAAGAGCTCCATTCGTTCTGGTAGGGCGGCGCTCAAGTCCGCCGTGCACCCAAGGACCACGATGAGCGCCATCCAGATCGCCTTGATTCGAAACAGCATGAGTTCTTTGATCATCTAGACACCTCTTGCGCTCTTTTGGCCGCTTGATCAGGGCTTCTCGGAAAACCAGTGCTGACTTCTCGCGAGCTCGCGATCGCCACCCACCCAAAGCTCCACACTGCGTCCCGCGCGAGGCGCTTTGGCCAAGCGAGATGGTGCGACGGACTTTTTGTTGTCTGCCGGCTCGCACTCCGGCGAATCGGAGACGCGAGGCTTGAGCGCAACGGGTGTTGCATCACCTTGCCCGCGTAGCAGCGGTATCAGATCACCGACTCGTAGCGCTAACGCGAGCTGCTGAGCCTGTTCAGGCGTTACATCGAGGGTCATTGTGGAATAGGAAATGCCAAGCTCGGCGCGTCGCTGCAGCAACTCGTCGGCGCCACGCGACGGGTCAACCTGATGTGCGCCGGTAGCTAGCACCTTGAGCGACTGGAGCAGCGGCTTCACCATCACGCATCGAACACTTCCCTCGGTCGTCTCTTCTGCCAACAGCAAATCGACCTGGTCACCCGGGCGTACCAAGCCCGCTTGCGAGCTGACCTCGTCAACCGGCACAGTCACCGCTCGTGTCCCATTCAAGAGGCGACTCGCGAGCGCTTGCCCGCCATGGCCAGACAAGTACGCCATGCTCAGCGCATCACCGGCCGCCAGCGGGATCAATAATTGTTGCCCAAGCACAGTGCCGAGCTCATCGACGGGCAGTGTTCCGCCTGGCAAGTAGGCTGCGGGCATCTCGCGCTTGGCCAGATCCTCAACGCTCAAGACCTTCCCAGCCGGTAACGCCGCTGCCGCGACCACAACGGGCGTTGGACGATATCGTTCGCGCCAGTCCACCTCGATCTTGGTCCGCTCTTGTTTCAAGTAGCGTTGAGCGCCAACGAATGCGATGCCCGCAAAGATCAGCGCTACGATGAAAGTCACCACCGTTGTATTGAGGGTTGTCGGCCACTTCATGAGATCGTCACTCCTCTCATACGCCCTCTCAAATCACCGCTAACCACCAAAGGAAAACTTGGATGCGATGCAGGATCGCATCGAGCAGCTGCTGTGCCGGAGACGGGTTGCCTAACCACGGTGAGACCAACGCGAGCAACAGGACCGCGCAGAGCAGTGAATATTCGAGCATCGCTTGTCCGCGACAGCGCCTCGGTTCATTAGCGCGGCTGAAAGTGCGACTTGCCGTCATCTCATTGCTCCGACCCGTCAAGCTGAATCACAATGCGAACTCCGGTCTCGGATCGTGCTATCGCCGCTTGCAACTGCCGATTTCCTCGCCGACTCATGAGGACCGCGTGATTATCGGAATCGACACGCGTCGCGCTCCAACCCGCTCTCAAAAGTGACTCGCGCAATTGGCGGATGGCGGTTGCGACCGTCCGATGACTTCGGTAAAGCAGGGTCAGCGGCGCACCGCGCGAGCGACCATGACGGATAGCCGAAATACGTTGCCAATCCGCTGGCACCACAAACGGTTCGGTGCCCCACGGCTCGATCGGCTCACGTAGATCACGGATGGCGTACTCGATTCGCGTGCTTCCCGGCGACCTGCCCCGTTGCAAACTCACCGTCTCGTGAAAGGCCTGCCGCTGTCGACCGAGAATGATGCGTCCATCGCGAAGCCGAATCGTGAGCGGCGCCGGCCCGTTTTGGGCCCAACGATGTGCAAGAAGCTCAGCGAGCACCTCCGGCTCGCCGAACTCGCTGGTAGAGCGCAGCCGCAGCGGCACGCCATTGACGACGACTGCCTCGGATCGGCTCGCTGCACTGACCGGATCGGCCAAGCTGCAAAATGCGAGGATCGTTCCGATCAACCAGCCATCCACCGAGCGAGCGGTCAGCATGATCGTGACCTCGCATCACCACCCATACTGCCCACGGTTCGATCCGAAGGAACGATGTCGACATCAAGTCGTCCCGGACAAAAACGCTCGAAAGCAGGTTCGACGATCGATATGACGGGACGCACGACATCAAATACCATCGTGGCCTCTCTGAGGCGCGCTTGAACGGTCATGCCGATGACGCGATCTCGGGTGTCAAGATCGCTGCGAGAAGACCAGCCGTGATGTAATGCCGAGAGCTGCTCAGTGATGACGATCGGTGTTTTCGCGTCGTTAGCCGCGAGAAAATCCGGCAAACGGAAAGACCACTGTGCACGGGCTTGGACGCCACTTGATACCGGTAGACCAAAGTTGCCACCGGTGACAACCCTCGCCGGTAATAAGCTGCCCTGTGCCAGCTCGTGAAGCTGCTTTGGAGACGGAAGCGGATTGGCCTCCTCTAACTGAATCTGCAAGCTCAGCGACTTCGGCATCCATGGCGCATCGGGTGACGTACTGGTATACCGGGTACGCGCAATCGCAACGATATCTGCCTTCGGTAGATCACCGTTGGTCAGGTGCGACAGCATCACCGCATGGCGCACCGACGAAATCGCGGCCTGTTGCGCTGCGAGGAGCTCCGCGAGAAACAGCAAAGCGAACCAAAGCGGCGTTAACCAAAGCAAAGCCACCAGTGACTCGACCAGCGCTTGCCCTCGTTGCCGACTGGACGAATGGGCATACCGATGTGACAACATCATGGTGCCACCGCAAGCCATAACGGCGCGCCATCAATCGTCGCAAAGCGAATGCGTTCGTCACTCGTAAGATTGACTAAGCGTGCTCGCCAGAAAGGGCTAAAAAGACTCGGCAGTTCTTGCGCACCATCCGAGCGCGGATGCGGGCGCTCGAAGGGTGTCGTGGCGGCCGACTCCGCAAACCAGCGCGGCGCAGACCCTTCAAGACGCTGCTCGCTGCCCGCCAGCGTGGGAACACTCGCAAATCCCAGCAGCGCTTTCGCGCCGCGGCGCGCCGAATCGTCGAGGGTGACGCGCACCAAAATGCGTGGTGGTGCAAAGCGCTCGCGTTGTGCGGCGGAAAGATCGTAAAGCGAGGGTAAGCCGAGATAGCCTGCCGAACGCCGCACGGCGCGATCAGCCAGACGACTCGCTCGAGGATTGCGTCGGTAACTATCGCCATGCTCGCCGCGACTGAGCGACGCTTGGCCGGATTCAGCACCACCCCAGGCAACGGGCGTTCGCTCGCGCAGCGAGCCGAAGAGAATGCCTCGACGCGCATGCAGTGACAGCGTATCGAGGCCACGCCAGTTGTCGAAATCAACGAGCTCGGTACCACCTCGCTTTTCAAAGCGTACGAGACTCGTACCTAGTAACGGCGAGAGCGTGTAGCGTCGATCGCTGGAGAAACCGTCTAGTGATCGATGCACTACATCGCGTTGCCGCCAACGAAAAGACCCACCATAAAACGAGGCAAAACGCAGCCACTCGGTGGCCCAAACAGCAGCGGCGGCCTCTCCGCCCGTAGAGAGTCGATAGCGTGGATCCGTTTCGGCGAGAGACTCCCGCACAATGGCCGGAACCACAGCGGCGGTACCGAGGTGCATCACTCGTTGTGCAGCGGCGATATCGTGCGACACGAGACTCGTCGTTGCTTCGAGAGTCATGAGGCTCGGCTGTAACGCAGCATCGATGTGGTGCCACAAGCGCTGCAGCGTCATCATTGCCGAGTTGAGATATGGCACCCACGCCGTGACGAGCGCGGCACCGGGCAGCAACCGAGTCATATGGGAGGACCACGACCGTAAACTTACTGACTGCGCCAATGCCGCTTCGTTGGCGACAATTGCTCGATTTGTATACGCATCAAAGTTGAGTGCTCGTGCCTGCCACACCGCCGCGCTCAATGCCGCCGCATCAGCCGCATTGGCAAGCCGCTGCTTTTCATTGACGGCCGAACCGGCCTCGGTCGTCCACCACAAGGCGCTCAAGAGCGCGCCGAGTAAGACGACGAGCACGAGAAGCGACTGGCCTTGTTGACGCTGCGGCATAAGCATCGGTCGATTGGCGCGCTTACTTTTCGAAGTCCTTGAGAGACTTTGCCGTTGCTTGCTCGTTGGCCTTCGTGCGACCTCCAGTGACGAGTTGTCGCCCCGACGTATTGCTCTCGCCCGACAGGGCAACGGCCGCGACCGAGGTCTGACCGCGAAGGACATCGCCAAACGCCGAGTAGACGCCGATCGCCGCTACGGCGATCAAGGCGACAACGATGATGTACTCAGTCATGCCTTGACCCATGACCTTCGAATGAATGTTGGACTGACGCATGACGAAACTCCTTGGGTTAGCTCGGGGTGGGAATCGTGGGGCGCATTGCATGCCTGGATCGACGTCAGGTCACGGCGAGAATTCATGCGATTTCGATGCATTAGCCAAACCAGCGCCCATTTCTGGGTAACGAGCGATTTAGTCGACAGTTGTGCTGTAATGTCCCTCTTGTTTTGGTCTATCGAGGTTTATCCGATGCGTCGTTTGCTATCGATCGCCCTCGCCTGTGCCGCCGTGATCGGCAGTGCTCGCGCCGATGAAGGAATGTGGACTTACGACAACTTTCCCTCCGCGATGGTGCGCGAAAAGTTTGGAGCGAATATCGACCAACCGTGGCTCGATCGAGTTCGGCAAGCCACCGTTCGTCTGGCGGGCTGTACAGCCTCTTTCGTATCGCAAGATGGATTGATCCTGACGAACCATCACTGCATCACGGCCTGCCTCGCCGAAAACTCGAGCAAGGACAAAAGTCTGCTGGAAGATGGCTTTCTCGCCCGCCAGCGCGAGCAGGAAGTGCGCTGCCCGACACAGCTCGCCGATGTCTTGGTCGGTATGGATAACATCACCGGCAAGGTCGAGGCGGCATCGGCAGGACTCGATGATCGGGCTGCTAACGAAGCACGCAAGCGCACGTTGACGGCCCTCGAACAAGAGTGCGAGAAAACGAGCGGCCAAAAATGCCAAAGCGTCTCGCTGTACAATGGCGGTCAGTATTTTCTCTATCGCTATCAGCGCTATACCGATATCCGTCTCGTATTCGCGCCCGAGGCAGGCATCGCCGCCTTCGGTGGTGATCCGGATAACTTCCAATTTCCGCGCTGGTGTCTGGACATGGCGTTCCTGCGCGCCTACCAAGACGGTAAGCCCGTGCGAGTTGCACAGCCACTCAGCATCAACTTTGCGGGCGCGGAACCGGGCGAACTGATCTTAGTTTCTGGCCATCCTGGCTCGACGGATCGATTGTTAACGGTCTCGCAACTACAGCGACTACGCGATACCGATCTGCCGACATCCTTACTGCGCAGCAGCGAACTGCGCGGTCGCTACATCCAATTCGCCAAAGGTAGCGAAGCCAATCGTCGTATCGTCGATGACTCGTTGAGTGGCCTCGAGAACGGCATCAAGGTGCGTCGCAAACTCCTGGATGCACTCCTTGACGAAAATCTGATGGCGAAAAAGCAGCGCGATGAAGCCGCGTTGCGCGAGCGCGTCGCTGCCACGCCATCGTTAGCGACGATGGGTGATCCCTGGGGCGACATCGAGCGCGCCAATCGCGTAGCACGCGGGCTATCCAATGAGCTCACTTTCCTCGAGGGTGGCGCCGGCTTCAACAGCCGCTTGTTCCGTTACGCTCGCACATTGGTTCGCGCGGCGGCTGAGCGCGAAAAGCCCAATGGCGAACGCCTGCGGGAATTTACGGATGCGGCTCTTCCGCGCATCGAACAACAGCTGAAGGCACCAGTGCCGGTATACCCAGAGCTCGAACGACTCACGCTCTCCTTCAGCCTCGAACGCATGCGTGAATGGCTAGGTCCGGACGATGCAACGGTTCGCCAATTGCTGCGCGCCGATTCACCGGACACTTTGGCGAACAAGCTGATCGAGGGCTCCACGCTCGCCGACCCTGCCGCACGCCTTGCGCTATGGAATGGCGGCGCAGCGGCGGTGGCAACATCGACCGATCCGATGATCGTGCTCGCTCGGCAGATCGACGATCGTTCGCGCCAAATTCGCAAGCGATACGAGGATGAGGTCGAGGCGCCGGTCAGCGTCGCGGAAACGAAGATCGCCAAAGCCCGCTTTGCGATCTATGGAACTCAAGTTTATCCGGACGCCACCTTCACGTTGCGCCTGAACTTCGGCACGGTGCAAGGCTGGGAAGAACCGGGCAAGATCGTGCCGCCTTACACCACGCTAGCCACGCTCTTCGAACGCGCCACCGGTGAGGCCCCGTTCGCGATTCCGGCCAGTTGGTTGGCGGTCAAGGATCAGCTCGATTTATCGACTCGCTTCAATGCATCGGGCAACAACGACATCGTTGGTGGTAACTCGGGCAGCCCGTTGCTCAACGCCAAGGGTGAAGTGGTTGGCCTAATGTTCGATGGCAACATCCACTCGATCTCGGGCTCCTACTGGTTCGATACCGAGAAGAATCGCTCGACGGCCGTGCACCCGGCGATCATGCGGGAAGCGCTGACCAAAGTTTACAAGGCGGATCACCTGCTGAAAGAGCTGCAGCAGCGCAAACGCTGATCGAATCAAAACCCCGCCTCGGGTAACCGCAACACGGCATCGTCGAAACTCGCGACGATGCCAAGTTGAGCCCGGGCGCGGGGAATGTCTTGCGCAAAGAAATGTCGCGCTGCGAATAACTTACCCCGCAGGAACTCCTGCTCGTCTGAACTTCGCGACTCGTTGCGCAGATCGGTGATCGCGATACGTGCCCTCTCGAGCCATCGCCAGCCGACCGTGATCGTCCCGATCGCATCAAGATAGATCGTGGCATTGGTGAGCGCACGCTCGATCTCGCCCGCGCCTTGACGCTCCATGACATGTTTTGTGGTTTCGCTCGCAAGATCGGTCAGTTCGCGTAAGAGTGTCGCGCTCTCGCGCAGTTCCTCGATCGGCATAGTCGAGTCGATCGTCAGCAAAATCGTTCGACGCCAGAGATCGAATGCGGCGCCACCGTGCAATGCGACCTTGCGACCAAGCAGGTCGAGCCCATGGATACCCCAAGCGCCCTCGTGAATGTGATTCAGCCGGTTGTCGCGATAGAGACGCTCCAGAGGCAGGTCACGCGTGTACCCGGCGCCGCCGGCGACCTGAATGGCAAGCTTATTCGCTTCAAGCCCGAACTCCGCCGGCCAACTCTTGGCAATGGGCGTCAATAAATCGAGCAGCATCGCAGCCTCGTCTCGGGCGACCGCCTCATCTGCGGAGCGACTGATATCGACGAGATTCGCGCAGTAGAGCAACAGATCAAGCGCACCCTCAACCCAAGCTTTTTGCGACAGCAGCATCCGCCGAACGTCCGGATGCTCGATGAGAGCGACCTGCGCAGAACGCGGATCACGATTGACGAGCGATCGCCCCTGTCGACGCTCACGTGCGTACTGCAGCGCATAGCGATAACCTGCAAATCCAATGGCGGCGCCCGACAAACCGACTGAAACACGCGCTTCGTTCATCATCAAGAACATGTACGCCAGCCCGTGATGCAAGTCGCCAACCAGTTCGCCGATACATTCTTCGCTATCACCGAAGGCGAGTGCCGTATTGACGTGGGCACGCCACCCCATCTTGTGATTGAGACCGATGAGAGTCACGCCGTTTGAAGCGCGGCCATCGGCCTCGCGGTAACGGGGCACGAGAAACAACGAGATGCCTTTCACGCCGGGCGGGGCATCGGGCGTGCGTGCCAGCACCAAATGCACGATGTTCTCGCCAAGTTCATGCTCGCCACCGGAGATCCACATTTTGCGTCCACGCAGACTGTAGCGAGCATCTGATCGTGGAGTCGCCAGCGTCGTGATATCCGCAAGCGATGAGCCTGCCTGCGGCTCCGACAAACACATGGTGCCGTAGACCCGCCCCGCCAACATGCGCGGAACCCAATAATCACGCTGCGCCTCGCTACCGAAATGCACGAGTAGATTGGCTGCGCCTTGGGTCAACATCGCATAACTGTGGAAGCCGACGTTAGCGGCGGCGAACAAACTGCCGCAGGCTTGCGAGAGCGAGAATGGCAGCGCTAGACCACCGTACTCCTCGGCAAATGGTGCGGCCAGAAAGCCTCCATCCGCGAGCGATCGCATCGCGTTCGATAGCTCTACTGGCAATACCACACGACCCTGTTCTACATACGGCTCTTGTCGATCAGCGAGGGCGGCGTAAGGTGCAAACTGCTCGTCCGCCAATCTCGCGGCGGCCTCGAGTACGGCTTGGAAGGTCTCTCGAGTCGAGGGCGATTGAGCGAGCCCTAACACCTCGAAAAGGTCGAACTGCAATTCGCGCAGAGGTATGCTCATAAGCGGATTATAAGCAGCAACCGTGGGACCCCATGTCGAACTCATTCGCCTTCGAGCCTGCCGCACCCGTCACCGCGCTGATCAGCGCCTCGACCCTGCGCTTCCCCGTACATCGCATTTATTGCGTAGGTCGTAATTACGCCGAACACGCTAAAGAAATGGGATCGGATCCAACCCGCGAGCCGCCCTTTTTCTTCTGCAAGCCCGCCGATGCCGTCATCGCCGATACGCTGCCCGTCCCTTATCCGCCACGCACCCAGAACTTCCATCACGAAGTCGAGCTCGTTCTGGCACTGCATCGCGGCGGCAAAAACCTCACGCTAGAAGCGGCAGCCGAGTGCATCTATGGCTATGCGATCGGCATCGACTGGACGCGTCGCGACTTGCAGAACGACGCCAAAAAAACAGGTCGCCCCTGGGATACGGGCAAAGCCTTCGATGCCTCGGCGACGCTCGGACCGATCCACTTACATAGCGCCGTTGGCGAACTGCGTAGCGGCAAGATCTGGTTGAGCGTCAACGGCGAGTTACGCCAGCAAGGCGATCTCGCCGATTTGATCTGGAACAACGCCGAAGTTATCGCGGAGCTCTCGACCCTGTTCGAACTGCGCCCAGGCGATCTGATCTACACCGGCACACCCGCCGGCGTGGCGGCTGTACGCCCAGGCGATCGACTCGAAGCGGGCATTAACGGGCTCGGCTCGATCCAGCTCGAGATCCGCTGAAGTGCATCAGCATCTCTCATGACCATCCTGCATGACTATTGGCGTAGCTCTGCGTCTTGGCGTGTGCGAATCGCGCTGTCCATCAAAGGAGTGAAATGGCAATCGCGTAGTCACGACCTCACTCGCAACGAGCAACGTGACAGCGAGTACCTGAGTCTCAATCCGCAGGGTTTCGTCCCCTCTTGGCAAGAACCCGATGGTTGGACGGTCGCGCAATCGGTGGCGATTCTTGAATACTTGGAGGAGCGGTTTCCGACGCCCGCGCTCCTACCCGCCTCAGCGCGCGCGCGTGCCGAGGTGCGCTCACTCGTACAGACGATCGCCTGCGACATCCATCCGCTCAACAACCTGCGCGTCACTCGTTATCTGCGCGAGCAATGGCAGGCCGATGACGCTCAGGTGAACGCTTGGCTGCGCCATTGGATGCACGAAGGCTTTATCGCCCTTGAGGAACGCGCCCTGCGACAAGGATCTGCAGAGCATCTTTACGGTGCCTCACTGACGCTGGCCGACGTGTGCCTGGTGCCACAGCTTTACAATGCGAAACGCTTCAGTTGTCCACTCGATGATTTTCCGACTTTGGCTCGCATCGGCGCGCACTTGTCTTCGTTAACTGCCTTCTCCTCAACCCGACCAGAAAATCACCCGGGCGCGCCAAGCTGAATCAAAAGCCGAACAGGAAAGCCTCGGGGGCAGTCTGTACGAGCACGAAGAGTGCCGTAGCGACGACGGCCGCGATCGCGATGGCAACGACACCGCGCGATGAGTGGATCTCTTCACCAGGCGGAACGTTCTTGCGCCATTTCTTCCCGGAGAACATCGGCGCGATCAAGTTACGTCGTTTAACGATCAGATAAAAGAAAGCCGCGAGCACGTGGATCAGGATGGCGATCCACAGGACGTCGAAAATCTGCTTGTGCAGCGTGGTCAATCGGTCACTCATCTCTGCGGTGACGTAACCAAACAGCGGACCGGTCTGATAGACCTGGTCGTTAGAAAACAAACCTGTCAAACCTTGCGCGAGCAGCATGCCGAGCAACGCAACAATCATCCAAGCGCCCGATGGCGTGTGCCCGGCTGAAGCTTCCGCGTCGCGTTTCCACAATGCCCGCAGGTCACCCAAAACCGCCTTCGGGCCACGCACAAAGTGGACGAACCGCGCATGTCGCGTACCGAGGAAGCCCCAAACGAGACGAACGACCGCTATGACGATCACGGCATATCCACAGCGAACATGCCACGCAAACCAGTCGCCCTCCAACTCGCGGGTCAGCCACGCACCGAACACCGCCATGACGAGCCCCCAGTGCATGACCCGCACCGGCCAGTCCCAAACAAGCACTTTGTCATCACTCGAACTCATGCAGCCTCCTGCCGCTGGTTATATTCGATGAAGTAGTCGTCGGGATCCCACAGGCTGAGGGACGTCATCTGTAATAGTTGGCCAGACGCGCCCTTGACGCTGAACTCGTGTGGCGCCGCATGAACCCTGAAGCCGCGCTCGAGAGCGCGCACGTGCACACCATGCACATCACGGCCTTGCATCACGAATACGATATCGCCAATGCCGAGACGCTCGCGTCGGACAGGCTCCGCCATTCGCGGTGCGACGAACTCCAGCAACCCGATCATCCCGAGTAACGGATCAGGCCCCTGCATGATCACCAGACGCGTGCGATCTCCTTTGGTACCGGCCGCAAGACCGACGCCCGATAGCGTGATCTCGTCGTCGTACCAGATAGACATCCCCAGCACATCGCGATAGAACTCGATTGATCGCTCGATGCTGCGCACGATCAACGTCGTGCGCTTGACGAGCGGCGGTGGGATCGGATCGCGGGCCGGATCATGGGCAATGAAATCATGAGTCATATCGATCAGCGCGTCCTCATGATCAGCAGCAACGCAGCCGTTGCAAGCAGCAAGGTCGGCGTCCAAGCCAGTAGCGCCGGAGACCCTCCAAACACGATCGCCCCGCTTTCAAGCGTGCGCTGTAGAGAGAAAAATCCGATACCAAGCACGAAGCCCATCGCGACCCTAGCGCCGGAACCCGATTCACGCAGTGACCCGAAGACGAACGGCAGTGCCAACATCAGCGCAAAGAAGATCGCGACCGTCCGAGCAATCCGCGACCAAAATGCGAACAGCGGCTCACGATCATCAAGACCGTTAGACCGCAGGTGCATCACGATACGCCATACCGATAGCGTCGACATCTGGTCAGGCGCACTGGCTGCATCGCCAAAGAAATCCGCACTGAGGTTCGACAAGAACGGCTCTGCAACACTGCGCCGCGCCGTCACTCGGGCATCGCTCAACAGCGTCGTTTGGGCGTACTGACCGAGCAACCAACGGCCTTCTGCATCAAACTTGATCGATGTGGCCTGCGCCATCGAGCGCAGTCGATTCCGCTCGTCCAGCTCGAATAACGCGACGCCACCATAACCGTCACCGCCACCACGACGCTCGACACTCACAAGTAACTGACCGTCGCGCACCCACGTCGCGCCGAGCGTTCCACCGCCCTGCCCGGCCATCTTCTGTAGCGTCTTCTGCTGCTTCGCTAATTGCTGCATCGGCGGCGCGAGCCACTCGCCCAAGATGACGGCGATGACTATTAAAATCACGCCGGCCGCGACGACACCGCGTGAAACACGCCAAACGGACCAGCCGGCCGCTCGCATCACCGTCAACTCACTGCCACGGGCGAGATTCCCGAGGCCAAGCAACCCGCCGATCAGGGCACTGATGGGTAAGAGATCCCAGACTTGTTGCGGCAGACTCAGCAGAACGAAGACGGCCGCACTTGTCGCCGTGTAGTCGCCGACCCCGATATCGTTTTGCTGACCGATGACGAGGAACAGGGCGCCGAGCGAGGCGAGAATGGCCGCGACCATCGCGACACCCGAGAGCACCGCACGCATGATGTACCGATCGAGCACTCCGAGTAGAGGCCTCATGCCGGTAACCCTCGATAACGCCAACGAGCGAGCCATCTTGGCGATCGCAGCACCAGCGCCGTGGCGCCCACGACGATGAGATGGACCCACCAAAGACCGATCGCGGCCGGGATTACTCCCTTCTCGATCCACACACGAGCCGCCGAGATCAGACTGAAGTAGACAAAATAGAGGACCACACCGAGCCAGATGCGCGCGTATCGACCCTGCCGCGGCCGCAGCCGAGCCAGTGGAACCGCGAGCATCGCTAACACCAACACCATCACCGGCGCGGCAATACGCCACTGCCACTCGGCTATCGCCGCCAGATCACTCGAAGCCATCAACTGTGCCGTCGGCTGAGCTTCGAGCCGGGGCGGCGCCAACAAGGCGTCTGGAACCTGGACAGGGATGATGCTTTGCTCGAAGCGGACACGCCGCAGCTCAGCCGAACCGGGCACACCCTCGATCCGCTCACCCGAATAGAGGGTCAACAAATGCAACCGACCGTCTGAGGACACCGTGTGCTGACCCCGATCCGCCAGAACGATCTCCTGACGACCGTCGCTATCGCGCTGGATAAACACATTGCCGAGCATGCCGTTCGGATCGAGCGTCTCAGCGTAAAGCACGATCGAGCCGCCACCGAAGCTGCGGAAACGCCCAGCGGCGATCGGCGAAAACTCCCCATCACGCAACGCTTCGCTGCGCACTTGCTGAGTCTTTGCGACTGCCAGTGGCGCAACGACCGAGGTCAACACACCGACGGCGACGGCGCAAACCATCGCGATCAACAACACGGGCAACCACGTGTGCCGCCCCCCAACGCCGCATGCCTGCATCGCCGTCATTTCGCTGTCGTGGTACAGACGACCGAGCGCGAGCATGACACCAAGGAGCAGACCGATCGGCAACAACACGGCGATGTTCTGAGCCGTGCCGAGCACGACGAGCGTGAGCACTACCTGCGGCGGAAAGCCCTGCTCGGCCGCACGGGCCAGTACCGTCCCAAGTTGATTGGTGAGCAGAATGACCGTCAGCACGGCTGTCACCGCCAGCCAACTGCCGACAGTCTCTCGAAGAATGTAACGCGATAGCGTCGGGATCACGATCAGGCCCCGCGGAAAAACGCTAGAATGTTACGTCACTTGCAAGGGTTCGTGGTGCACGGCTGCACCCACCCGTACCGGACTTGGAGATCTCACGATGAAGTTCGACATCCTCACCAGTAGCCCCGCCCAAACGACTATCGACTGTCTGGTCGTCGGCGTACACGACTCCGGCGCGCTCTCGCCGCTTGGCGTCGCAGTAGATCGCAAGAGCGGTGGCGCTCTGATGCGTTTCCTGGCGCACGGGGATTTCGTCGGACGACTCGGCGAGACATTGCTGCTGCCGGCATTTCGCGGTCTCAAGTGCTCGCGTGTCTTGTTGGTGGGTCAGGGCAAACTCGAAGTCTCGCGCCGTCATTGGCGCAAGGCACTGACGAGCGCGGTAGCGGCATTGGCAAAAACGCGAGTGCGCTCCGCAGCGATCGCGCTGACCCGGCCCGCTACGCGCGACCTCGACGACTACCTCTACACCCGCTCTGCCGTCGAAGCGGTCAGCGCCGCGCTGTATCGCGTCAACGATCTGAAATCGGGCAAAAAAGCACCCCCACCCGCACTCGAAGTCATTAAGTTCGCTGGCGTCCGCCCCAGTTCGGCAGCGGCCGCACGACGCGGCGTCGTGCATGGCCTCGCGTCGGCTAACGGTGCCAAACTCATGCGTGATCTCGCCAATCTACCGGGTAACGTCTGCACCCCGACCTACCTCGGCGAGCAGGCATTGGCATTGGCAGCGCGTCACGATCGAATCAAAGTTCGGGTACTCGATGAGGCCGAGATTCGCGCCGAAAAAATGGGCTGCTTCCTCGCCGTCACCCGCGGCAGCGACGAACCACCCAAGTTCATCGTGATCGAGTACAAAGCGCCGCGCGCGGCGCGCGCGCCGGTGGTACTGGTTGGAAAAGGCATCACCTTCGATACCGGCGGCATCTCGCTCAAAGATCCGGGCGCGATGGACGAAATGAAGTTCGACATGTCGGGCGCCGCGACGGTCATCGGCATGATGTCGGTGGTGGCCGAACTCGGCCTCAATCTGAATGTGGTCGGTCTGGTGCCCACCTGCGAGAACATGCCGAGTGGGCGAGCGATCAAGCCGGGCGATATCGTCACGAGTGCGGCGGGTCTGACGGTGGAAATTCTCAACACCGACGCAGAAGGTCGCTTGATCCTCTGCGATGCCCTGCATTATTCGCGTCGCTACAAGCCGCAAGCGGTCATCGATATCGCCACTCTCACTGGGGCTTGCGTCATTGCGCTTGGCCATCACCACACGGGCGTGATGACGAACGACGACAAGCTCGCCGCCGAACTGGTCGAGTCCGGCCTGCGCGCCGATGATCGCGCATGGCAGATGCCGCTGACCGACGAGTATGGCGAGCAGCTGCGCAGCAACTTTGCCGACATGGCAAACGTCGCGGGGCGCGATGGCGGTGCGATTACCGCGGCAGCCTTCCTCGGCAAGTTCACTGAAGGTCTGCGCTGGGCCCACATGGATATCGCGGGCTCGACGTACGTCGGCGGTGCCGCGAAGGGCAGCACCGGTCGACCCGTTGCGCTGCTGTCGGACTTCCTGTTGCGACGCGCCAGTCGCTAACCGTTGACGATGGACAAGTCCTATTCACCGCTCGATATCGAGCGGCGCATTTACGAGCGCTGGGAATCGTCTGGCCTGTTCGCCCCAGCGGGCGACGGCGCTGGCTACTGCATCGTGATTCCTCCGCCCAACGTCACGGGCACGCTGCACATGGGACACGCGTTTCAGGACACCATCATGGATGCCCTCACCCGCTACCACCGTATGCGTGGCGAAGCGACGCTGTGGCAGCCGGGCACCGATCACGCGGGTATCGCCACTCAGATGGTGGTCGAGCGCCAACTTGAGGGCGAAGGCTCAAGCCGCGCCGCGCTCGGCCGCGATGCCTTCATCGAGCGCGTCTGGAAATGGAAAGGTGAGTCCGGCGGCACGATTGCGCGACAGATGCGGCGACTCGGCGCCTCGGTCGACTGGTCACGCGATCGCTTCACGATGGACGAGGGCCTCTCGCAGACCGTAACCGAAGTCTTCGTGCGCCTCTACGAAGAAGGACTCATCTATCGCGGCAAGCGGTTAGTAAACTGGGATCCGGTCTTGCAAACGGCCGTCTCGGATCTCGAGGTATTGAGTAGCGAAGAAGACGGGTCGCTATGGCATCTGCGCTATCCGCTAGTGGATGGTAGTGGCCATCTGGTCGTGGCGACGACACGTCCAGAGACCATGCTCGGCGATACCGCCGTCGCCGTGCATCCGGATGATGAGCGCTATCGGCATCTCATCGGCCAACAATTGCGACTGCCGTTGACCGATCGAACCATTCCGATCATCGGCGATACCTACGTCGATCCGGAGTTCGGATCGGGTTGTGTGAAGATCACCCCAGCACACGATTTCAACGATAACGAAGTCGGCCTGCGTCACCAGCTTGCGGTCATCAACGTCTTCACTCCCGATGCGAAGATCAACGAAAACGCCCCGGCCGAACTGCAAGGTCTCGATCGTTTCGAGGCGCGAGCACGCATCATCGAGAAACTCACTGAGCAAAATCTGCTCGAACGCATCGACAAGCACAAACTGATGGTGCCGCGGGGCGATCGCTCTGGGTCGGTGATCGAGCCGTATTTGACTGACCAGTGGTACGTCAAAATCGCGCCGCTCGCCGAGCCTGCCGTCGAGGCCGTGACGTCGGGGAAGATCAAGTTCGTACCAGAGAACTGGTCGCGCACCTACTTCGAGTGGATGCGTAACATCAAAGATTGGTGTATCAGTCGGCAGCTGTGGTGGGGGCATCGCATCCCCGCTTGGTACGACGATCAGGGACACATCTACGTCGGTCGCTCAGAAGCGGAAGTTCGGGCCAAACACGCACTTGCCGCTCATGTTGCGCTCAAGCAGGACGACGACGTTCTCGATACCTGGTTCTCCTCTGCTCTTTGGCCGTTCTCCACGCTGGGCTGGCCTCAGTCGACGAGCGAATTGCAGCGCTTCTACCCCACCTCAGTGCTGGTGACGGGCTTTGACATCATTTTCTTCTGGGTCGCCCGGATGATCATGATGGGCATTAAGTTCATGGGCGATGTGCCGTTCCGAGAGGTGTATGTGCACGGTCTCGTGCGCGACTCCGAAGGCCAGAAGATGTCGAAGTCGAAGGGCAACGTGCTCGACCCTCTCGATATCGTCGATGGCATCGCCCTCGAGGATCTCGTTCGCAAGCGAACAACGGGGCTCATGCAGCCGCGGCTTGCCCCGAGTATCGAAAAATCAACTCGCAAGGCTTTCCCGGACGGCATCGAGTCGCACGGCACAGACGCACTGCGCTTCACTTTTGCGTCGCTCGCGACGCAGAGCGCAGACATTCGATTCGATCTCGCACGGGTAGGCGGCTACCGCAACTTCTGCAACAAGCTCTGGAACGCCTCGCGATTCGTACTGCTGATGCTCGAAGATGAAACGGGTAAGCCGCTCGATCCGCAGCTGTTGACCGGCGAGATCGCACCGGGAGTCGTCGATCGCTGGATCGTTTCGCGCTTGGGACATACCCTGCGCGAAGTTGATCAAGCCTTTGCCGACTATCGCTTCGACTACGCGGCCTCGGCACTTTATGAATTCACCTGGTACGAGTTCTGCGACTGGTACCTCGAGCTCGCCAAGCCGATCCTGCAATCTGAGCAGAGCAGCGACGAAGCGCGCCGCGCCGTTCGCCGCACGCTCGTGCAGGTGCTCGAAGCGCTGCTACGCGCACTGCACCCCTTAATGCCGTTCATCACGGAAGAGATCTGGCAGCGCGTGGCACCGCTTGCCGGCACGGCTGCCACTCGTGGCGGCACACTCATGACAGCCAGTTGGCCAGGCGCCGTTCAATACAGCGCAGACTCGGCTGCCGAAGCCGATGTCGACTGGATCAAAGCCTTCGTGCTCGGTATTCGCCAGATCCGCGGCGAGATGGACATCAGCCCGTCGCGCAAACTTGGCGTGCTGATCGAGAATGCGAGTGCCGATGATCGGCGCCGTCTCGACTCGCAAAGCTCCTATCTCGCTCGTCTCGCAGGCCTCGAGTCGTTGCGCGAGCTCGTCGCTGGCGAGGTCGCTCCGCCCTCGGCACTGGCCGTCATCGGTGATATGCGGGCGATGGTACCCATGGAAGGTCTCATCGACCCTCAGGCCGAGGTGGCACGCCTTGAGAAGCGTGCAGCAAAGACACGCGACGAAATTCAAAAGGCGCGCAACAAGCTCGCCAATGAAAATTTCGTCCGCAATGCGCCGCCCGAGGTCGTCACGCAAGAGCAAGGTCGCGTCGCTGACTTCGAACGCACTCTGGCCAGTATCGATTCGCAGTTGCAGCGCGTTCGAGCGCTACTGAAGTAACGTCGGTCAATCGCGCATGGCCCGCCTTCTCGTCATCCTGCTACTCATCGCGATTGTCGTGGCGTGGTGGTATCTGCGCAAGAAGCGAAGCGGCGAGCCCCAAGAGTCACTAGAGACACGGACCGCTCGCTGGCAGGGTTTGCTTGAGCGGGACTGGCCGATGTGGCAGCGGCTTCCCACTGAACAACAAGTCACCCTGCTAGAGCGTCTCGCGCACTTTCTCGAGCGCGTTCCCTTCACCGGAGCACACGACCTCGTCGTGACCGAAGACATGCGCGTCCTGGTGGGCGCGCAAGCCTGCCTCATCACCTTGGGTAGCAACGACTATCCGTTCGACGATCTGCACGGCATCACCATGCATCGAGACGAGTTCGTCGTCGAAGAGGCCGTGGAGGATGAGGATACGGGTGTTGTCACCGAGGGATACCAAACCCTCTCGGGCCAAGCCATCGAGTCTGATCGCATCGTGTTGTCGTGGACGGACGTACTCGAATCGATGCGCCGCCAGGATGGCTACAACGTCGTCATCCACGAATTCACGCATTTTCTGGAACACACGCGTCCGGGCGGCGATCGTGCTGCCCGCGTGGCGCTCGAGTCTTGCCTGGCGGAACTGCGTGCCGCCGTCGATCGAGGTGAGCAGACGTTGCTCGACCCTTACGGTGCCGAGGACATCACAGAGTTTCTGGCGGTCGCAGCGGAGTTTTTCTTCGAGCGTTCGCAAGAACTGCGGGAACAACATCCGTTGCTTTATGTCTTGTTGCGAGACAGCTTCCATCTCGATCCGGCAAGCTGGGCAGCGCCTGTGGCGCTACCATCGCAGAGCCCGCCCTGATCGTCAGCGAAAATTCTCGGGGTGGCGCGCCATGTCGGCGCGGAAGAACGACTTCAGTTGCGCGTAATCGGCATCGTAGTCATCACTCGGCGATAGCGGCTCGCCGATCAATACGCGTCGCTGACCAAAATCGAGCGCCACCGGCACGATCGGCACACCCGCGGCGAGCGCGATGTGGTGATAGCCCTTCTTCCACCCTTCGACGGCGCTGCGAGTCCCCTCCGGCGCAATAACGAGCATCATTTTCTCGCGCTTGGCGAACTCGGCGTTAGAGCTCTGCACCACGTTGCTGGCCTGACTGCGATCCACCGCGACGGCACCCAGATAGCGCCCGAGCGGCCCCCACGGGCCTTTCAATGCCGTGTGCTTAGCCATCCAGTTGGCATCGAGACTCAAAGCGAAGTAGGTCAGGATGCCAACGACGAAATCCCAGTTCGATGTGTGTGGGGCTACGACGGCGACGAACTTGCGATGACTAGGGAAGTTACCCTCGATGCGCCAGCCCATCAGCCAAAGCCCGAGGACGCCAAAGGGACGACGCCACCAACTTCGAACTTGCGGTACCTCGACAGGTGGTTTTGGAAATCGGCTGCTCATGCGGATTTACGTGCCTCGGGCACTCGCCACAACAACAAGCCTCCAATGAGAAACAGAACGATCAGCGACGTGATCGACAGCCGCGAATTACCGGTGCTGTAGGCGACCGCCGCGATCAACAACGGACCGATGAAACTCGCGAACTTGCCCATCATGTTGTAGAAGCCGAAGAACTCGCCGCCCTTGCCTTCAGGTACCAGCCTACCGAAGAACGAGCGCGACAAACTCTGCACACCGCCCTGCACAAGCCCCACCACGACCGCGAGCGCAAAGAACTCGACGACCGAATCGAGAAAATACGCATACAGCGTTGCCGCCAAATAGACGCCGATGCAAATCAAAATTCCACGCTTCGGGCCGATTTTATTACCGACCCATCCCAGCAGCAGCGCAGACGGAAAGGCGACGAATTGAGTCAATAACAACGCTGCCAACAAACTCGAACTTGGCAAACCGAGAGCCACGCCGTAGTCGACTGCCATCGTGTAGATCGTATGTACGCCATCAATATAAAGCCAATAAGCCAATAGGAATAACGAGATGTCTCGATGCGCCCTGATACGCCGCAAGGTATTGCCAAGTTCTCGCAAGCCTGCAGCCACCGATTCAAAGAAAGGCTCGGTAGCGACTTGACTCGGCTGTTCACGCACATAACGAGCCAGCGGCAAGGTGAAGACCAACCACCATACCGCTACACTCAAAAAAGACCATTGCACCGCCTCAGCCGGCCCCGACAACCCAAACCAGGCAGGTTGGAGAGTCATCAGGACATTAAACGCAAACAAAAGGCCACCACCTAGATAGCCCAACGAGTAACCGAAAGCCGAGACCGTATCGAGCTCGCGCTCGGAAGCCACATCGAGCAAGAGCGCGTCGTAGAAAATATTGGCTGCGTTGAAGCCGATCCCGGCGACGATGAAACAGGCAGCTGCCCATCCCCACTCGCCCTGGCTAACGAACGAGAGAGCAGCGGTGCCGGCAACACCGATCGAACTGAACAAAACGAGTTGCGCTTTGCGACCGGCTGTTCGATCCGCCAAGGCGCCGAGCACCGGTGCGAGCAGAGCGACGATGATCCCGGCGACCCCGTTGGCCAAACCCAAACGCGAGGTGCTGACGGTCGGATCGACCCCGGTGCTCCAGAACTGCTGAAAGAACACCGGGAAAAACCCCGCGAGCACGGTCGTTG
>JACCDP011185564.1_pt1 | contig 65029 bp, 88 predicted proteins | sample 7445841 | NCBI WGS metagenome assembly JACCDP01 (sample SAMN15323441, study PRJNA562643) | freshwater metagenome | isolation source: river surface water | place: USA:Blue River Watershed | collected 2017-08-17 | reverse complement strand
ACCTGGTCGAGCTCCTGGTCACCACCTGGTCGAGCTCCTGGTCACCACCTGGTCGAGCTCCTGGTCACCACCTGGTCGAGCTCCTGGTCACCACCTGGTCGAGCTCCCATTAACCCGCCAGGCCGGCCGCCGGCCGTGCCAGGCCGCGGTGCACGGCCAGCTGGCCCGTGGTCCGCGCGCCCGGTATCTCGCACCAGGTCGACCAGGCCGGCGCGCCTGGTGCGCGCCTGGTGCCCCGTGTTTGCATGTACATGCAAACCAGGTCCGCGGCCCGTGCACCTGGTCAACCAGGCCGCCGACCAGGTGGCCGCGTTACCTGGTGCGCGCCTGGTGGCCGCGGCGCCCGGCGCCTGGTCCGCGGACCGCGGCGCCCGGACCCCCCACCGGGACCCCGGGTCCAAAAAACGGGCCGCTGCCCAGGCTGCGCCGGCCTTGGCCCGGTTTTGCGCTGTCAGTGGGACCCAAAACAGTTTTTTGGTTTCACGTGAAACCATCAATCCAAAAAGGGCCCCCTTTGGTTTTTTTCGCAACTCGTGGCAAAATTTTTTGCAAACCAAAACGAAATGGACCCCCATGATCCCTGAAGACGTCGACGCGGAGCGACTGCGCCTTGAGCTGCGGCTCTCGCAACTTGAAGCTCAGGACAGAGCAAGGACTCACTTCATCGACTTTGTGCGGTACGTCTGGCCAGAGGCGATCCTTGGCGCGCACCATGAGAAGATGGCCGCGGCCTTTGACCGGATTGCCAATGGCACGCTCAAGCGCCTGATCATCAACATGCCGCCCCGGCACACGAAGTCTGAGTTCGCGTCATACCTGCTGCCGGCGTTTCTCATGGGCCGCGCTCCGCGGACCAAGGCCATTGAAGCGACGCACAACGGCGAGCTTGCCGTGCGCTTTGGACGCAAGGTCAGGGACCTGATGGATCAGCCTGCGTACAAGGAGCTTTTCCCGGACGTGAGCTTGAAGCAGGACTCAAAGGCTGCTGGCCGGTGGGACACGAACCGTGGTGGGGAGTACTTTGCGGTCGGTGTTGGCGGTGCGATGACCGGGCGGGGTGCGGACGTGCTGGTGATTGACGATCCGCATTCGGAGCAGGATGCTTTGTCGGACTTGGCTTTGGACAATGCCTGGGAGTGGTACCAGGGCGGTCCTCGTACTCGTCTGCAGCCGGGCGGTGCGATTGTGATCGTGATGACGCGCTGGGGCACGAAGGACATGACGGCCCGGCTGATCAAGGCGCAGTCGAGCCACAACGCTGACAAGTGGGAGGTGATTGAGTTCCCGGCCATCTTGCCTAGTGGTAAACCCTTATGGCCTGAGTTCTGGAAGCTGGACGAGTTGCTAGCGGTCAAGGCGTCGTTGTCGGTGCAGAAGTGGAATGCGATGTACCAGCAGCAGCCCACGAACGACGAGGGTGCGATCTTGAAGAGGGAATGGTGGAAGGTCTGGCAGCATGACGATCCACCGGTGGTGAACTACATCATTCAGACCTTGGACACGGCGTACTCGAAGAAGGAGACGGCTGACTACTCGGTGATTGCGACCTGGGGCGTGTTTTACCTGAACGAGGACTCGGGGGCCAACATCATCTTGCTCGACGTCAAGCGGGGCAGGTGGGATTTCCCGGAGCTCAAGAAGGTGGCCAAGGAGCAGTACGACCACTGGCAGCCTGACAACCTGTTGATCGAGGCCAAGGCGACGGGAACGCCGCTGCAGCAGGAGTTGCGGCGGATGGACATCCCGGTGACGATGTACTCGCCGGGCGGGCGCAAGACGGGGACGGACAAGGTTGCTCGGGCCAACGCCGTAGCGCCGGTGCTGGAGTCGGGGATTGTCTGGGCGCCGGATACGGACTGGGCCGAGGAGCTGGTGGAGGAATGCGCGTCGTTTCCGCACGGCGACAACGACGACATGGTGGACGTGACGACCATGGCGCTGATGCGCTTTCGCCAGGGCAACTTCGTGACCCTGGCCACTGACGCGCCGGACGAGGAACCCAGTCAAGAAGGGCTTGTCCCCGAGTACTACTGAGGCATAAAATGCCCAACAACCCTTGACTTGATTGGGCAAATATGCAAGACGATCTCTCGCCCTACCGGCTTACTGATGACGCGCTGTCTCAGCCTGTTGACCTGAACACGGCGCAGCCCATCCAGAACTTTGCCGTGGGAGGGATTGCAAACCCGGGGCAGACGGTTTTTCTGCGGCCTTCTGACAAGGCGTACTTGAACCAGCGCCAGCAGATGTTGGAGGACTACGAGCGCCAGCGCCAGGCTTACAACGACGCGTTGACCAAGTACCAGACTGAGGTGTACAACCCGTACCAAGCGCAGGTCAAGGCCTACAACGACGCGGCGGCCAAGTACAACGAAGAGGTCTACAAGCCGTACGAGACGCAGTATGCGGCGTACGAGAAGGCGGTCAATGACTGGAACGCCGGTAGCCGCGAGACGGACTACGCTGGCCCTTCTGAGCCGGTGGTGGCGAGCAAGTTTGAGATGACAGCGCCCAAGACGCCTGAGGCGTTTTCCATGACGGCGCCGACGCTGCCGTTTGAAGAGAAGGAAGTTCAGGAGTACCAGCAGGCGGCGGCGCAGAGGGCAAAGACCGACGCGGCAAACCGCGCGCTGGCGATTGATGTTGTAAGCAATCCTGACAGATTCAACTTCGGCTCAATGTCCGTGGCCAATCGCTTCATGGCCCATGGCGGGGAGGTCGAGCACTTTGCTGAAGGAGGCGAGGTCGTGCAAGAGTCTGAAGAGCCTGATTCGGAGGGCTACTACCAGCAACTGCTGGCCCAGTACGCCGGATATGGCGCGCCTGCACAGGAACCTGTGCAGAATTTCGCGCTTGGCGGCATGGTGACCAAGGTTCTCAAAGAAGCGGGGAAAATGGTAAATCAGGCGATCCCGCCGACCGCCCCTCAAAGAGAAGAAGTAACTCCTGCCCCGGACCTTCTTCCTCGACGAGACATCCCTGTGGTTATGCCCGTAACCCCTGCCCCATTTAACCGCATGCCCGTGTCGACCCCCAGGCCCGTGGCGATTCCCAGACCTCCGCAGTACCCGACGGCTGGGGGCAGGGATTTCGTGGGCCCCGTGTATCCGCCCACGAACCAAGGCCAGCCCCCGCGGATTGTGGCCCCCAACGCGGGCAACCCGCCGCTGCTGAGAGGAATCGCTGCGTTGCCCAGAGGCGACGCCGCTCCTTGGATGCCGACGGTACCGCAGCCAGGCTTTGACGGGCGGGGCCCCTGGATGCCGACGGTACCGCAGCCGGCCCCTCGTCCGAGCCCTCGTCCGCAGTCGGCCGTCAACGCAAATTTGACGCCTGGGGTTTTGGGCGGCCAGCAGAATCTCGGGGTTATGGTGGACCGACTGGGCAATCGAATTGCTTCGCCGATGCAAGGCCCCGCCATCAGGGCCTTTGCAGAAGGCGGCCCTGTCCAGCCGGCCGCTCCGACAACCGTGCGTGAAGTGTTTCAAACAAAGTTTGGGCCGCGCGTTGCCCCGCCACCAGCGGAGCCGCCTCCTCCCCCGAACCTTTCAACTATTCGCGGCCGGTTCCAAGCGCAATTCGGGCCGATGCTGGCCCCGCCTCCGGCAGAGCCAGAGCCCCAGCCCACCTCTAAAGTCCTATCGTTTTTCTCCAGGCTCAGGCAGCCTCAAGCAGAGACCTCAAAAAAGCCCTCCCTGCTAACCCCTGTGCCGTTGCCTCCGGGCCGTGCTTATTGGCCCGACTATGGGCAGCCGGTCAAGTACTTTGCCAAGGGCGGCTCCGCGGGCCTTGATGCGATGAGCGCGCTCATTGACGCGAGCGAGCCGCAGACTGAAGACGAGGCCACGTACGACTACATGACGCAGTCGCAGCGTATGCTGGAGGACCTCGGTCCGCGGACCAGTCCTCGTCAGGCTGTCGGCATGAGCCGGGTGATGGTGCCCTCTGGTGGTGGCGCGGCGGCTCCCAAGGAGATGGAGTTGGCTGCTGGACCGCTGACCACGGGCCAGGACTTTGCGATCAAAGAGTCCAAGGCCAAGGAGGGCAAGGGCAAGGGCGGCAAGTCTGCCAAGGAGCAGTTGCAGGCTTTGGCCAAGCAGTACAAGCTCAAGCTGCGCGCGGCGGAGAACGAGTCGCGCGGACTGATGCGCTCAACGCTGGGCGCGCCCACGTTGGAGCAGCCTACCTTGACGTCGGACACGCTGATGGTGCGCCGGTTTGAAAAGGGTGGTGAGGTGACAAGTTCTCCTGAAGAGCAGCCGGTGACCGAGGAGTCCAGCGCCTCGCGTGCGCTCAAGTCGATTGTCTCTCCTGTCATGGAAGGACTGCGGGGTTACGCGGGCCTTGAGCCGAGCGCCTCGGGCAGTGACGCGTATCGCACGGGCCAGGCCTTGGGCAACATGCCTGGCGTGGGCGTGCCTGGGGCGCTGGCAGGAATTTTCATTGGCAAGGGCGCCAAGGGCTGGAACGCGGCCTCCAATGCCTTGGCCCAGAAGATGACCAAGCAGGGCGCTTCGCCTGAGGAGGTTTGGCAGGCGACGGGCAACTTCAAGGCGCCGGACGGCATGTGGCGCCAGGAGATATCGGACGCAGGCGCGACGATTCGCGAGTCTGTTCTACAGGGTCGGGCAGAGCGGGTGCTGTCGCATCCGGAGCTTTTTGCGAACTACCCTGAGTTGGGCAAGTTGTCGACGATTGTGAACCCACGATCAATTAACAGCGCCCTTGTTGGAGGCGCAGACCCAGGTGCCGTGATTACTGTTGGTGGGGCTCTGGGCAAAAACGCAGGGGCGAAAGGCATGCTTCACGAGCTGCAGCATGCAATTCAGTTTAAAGAGAATTTTGGCCAAGGCGGGTCAAAGGCTTTGGCCTTTACTGACCCCCAGGCGTTTGAAATCTTGAAGACTGTCCGGGCCCGAATGGCCCAGCCCATGTCGGCAGAAAAGTTTGCCAAGGAGGGTTGGCAAAGTGACGTGGTGACACCAGAGATTGCGCAGAATTACCAGAAATATCTGAACCACCACAAGAAAAATTTGACCCGCATGGACAAGGCAGCTCAGGAGGCTGCTGCGGAGGAGTATTACATGAGGCTTCTAGGCGAGGCCGAGTCGCGAGCCGTTGAGCTCCGTAAGGACATGCCATGGGACAAACGGCTTCAAGTCGTTCCCTCGCAAAGTTACCGTATGAATGACAACCGAGACGTTATTCCGCTGGACAAACTGATCGTCAAGCGCGCCGAGGGCAGCCCCAAGGAAGGCGAGGTCAGTGACGCGGAGCTGGAAGCGGCCAGCCGTCCGGCCTTTGTCACGCCCAAGTCGGGCAAGGGCCGCAAGCGCGGCCCCATCAGCGAGGCGCTCAACACTGGATCGGCGTATGTGGCCGCGGCCAAGGGCGCGTCGGAGCTGCCGTACGACCTGGTGGGCGCACCGGTGGACATCGCCACGATGGCGCTGCGCCCCCTTGGCTACAACGTCGACAAGCCTGTCATGGGCAGCGACTGGATCAAGGAGAAGATGACGCGCGCGGGCGTGCGGCAGGCGCCGCCTGAGGACCCGACGGCCAAAGGCTTCTTCACCGCTGGCGAGGCGCTCGCGAACCTGGTCAACCCGGCCGGTGTTGTGCGCGGCGGGGTCAACGCAGCGCGGCGCGCGGGCCAGGCCGCCAGTGACGTGGCCAAGGACTTTCAGGAGTACAACCGCCAGCTTGCAGTGCCTGGTGCATCGTACGCGGCGCGGCCTGAGGGCACGCAGTTGTTGGTTCGACGCGGGGACAATTCGGACTGGGTTGGAAGCCTCATTAACGACGGGGTCAGCAACGTCCAACAGGCATTGCCAAGGCCGCAACTGGGCACTGAGCGACAGTCAATGATGGAGAACTTCTGGGAAAACAAGGCGACCAACTACTTCTCCAAGCAGTTTGGGACAGAGAGCGACCCGGTCTATCGGGGGATTCGTGAGCAGGCCATTAAGTCGCCGTCATTGACTTCGGGCTTTCCCAACTACATCCTGGATCAGTTGCCAGTGGGCAAGACACGGGTGAACCAAGAGACTGGGCAGACACGGTTCTTTCCGAAGTACCCGGAAGCGTGGGACGAGATGCGCAAGCGTTACGACGCATACACCAACATTACTGGCGCGGTCCCTGAACTTAATCCGCAGCGGGTCATGGACCCGCAGTTCACGTACTCTTATTCCCGTGAAGGGCAAGCTAGGCTGGATGCCCTAAAAGACAAGGAAATTGATCGGATGATCGCCCAAGGCACTCCGGTTTCTCAGGCCAATCCAAGGTTGGATTTTTTAACCCGTTCGGTTAAAGACCCAGACACGGTCATCGGGGGTTACTACACCAAGCCCATCTTGACTGACTTTGAAACAACCACAGGCACTCGCGTGGGAGACCCCAACTTCCAAGGAGTCCCAAGTGCGCTTCCGACGCTTCCTCAGAACTTGCGCACCGCAATGGAAAAGGGCGAGACCATTTACAACACGCCGGGCCCAGAGGCATCTATCCGAAACCTGTTTGACGTGCGAGCAATCAACGAATACTTGGCAGGCCTTCCAGATCGAGAGTTGAAGAACATCCGCTTTGAGGATGCGGTTAAGGGCGGGGCAAAAGTCTCTGCCGAACGCTTTGCTCGTGACACGTTGGTTGCAGACATCAAGGCAGGCAGGCGCGTGCCTGATAAATTCTTCAGCGAGGGTGTCAGCGCGCCCCTGATGCAGTTCAAAGAGGGCCCGTATGCTGGATATGCCTGGAAACGGATTGAGAAGGCGGAGGCTACTGTTCCTGAAGGCGCATATGTAGGTCACTCGGTGGGCGGCTACGCCAAGGGCGGCGCGTATGGCCCGGAGAAGCACAAGCTGTTCAACGACGGGACCATGCAGGTTTATACGTTGCGCGACAATCGCAACCGCCCGGTGAACACGATCGAAGTCAGAGTGGACCCGATGGCAAGCGGCCCGATCGTCACGCAAATTAAAGGCAACGGCAGGGCCACTGGAAACACCGCGCCGGTGGCATACGACAACCTGGTTTTGGACTTCTTGCAAAATACGCTCAAGCCTATGCGCATCACAGAGTCGGAAACGTACCTCACTCCGCTACTGAAGTCCTACCGGGACCAGCTCAACGCCGCTCGGCCATAAGGAAACGACATGCCAATCGACAAAGCACTCAATCAAGCGCCCGTTTTGGACGTCGTAGTGGGCCTGCCAGAGCCTCAGATGGACATTGAGGTGGTCATCGAAGAGGACGGGGGCGCCACGGTTGAGATTGGCGAGCAAGAAGCCAACGAGGTGGACTTCTACGCCAACCTGGCAGAGGTCATTGACCCCGACGACCTGGGCAGAATTGCCTTGGAAGTCAGCGCGCTGTTCGAGGCAGACAAGGGTTCGCGCTCCGATTGGGAGCAGATGTACGCCAAGGGCCTTGATCTGCTGGGCTTGCGCATGGAAGAGCGCACAAAGCCCTTCCGCGGAGCCTCTGGCGTGGCCCATCCGATGCTCACCGAGGCCATCGTGCAGTTCCAGGCACAGGCATTCAAGGAGCTTTTGCCCGCCGGAGGCCCTGTTCGCAGCCAAATCGTGGGCAAAGAGACGGTGGAGAAGTACCAGCAGGCCTCGCGCGTGCAGGATTTCATGAATTACCAGATCACAACGGTGATGGAGGAGTACACACCGGAGTTTGATCAGCTACTTTTCTACACTGGATACGGCGGATCGACCTTCAAGAAGGTCTACTACGACTACCAACTGGGCCGGATGGTGTCAAAACTGTGCCTGGCCGACGACGTGTACATCCCGTACAACGGTTCGAGCGTCATGAGCCAGTGCGCGCGGATCACGCACCGCATTGCGATGGACTCAAACGACTTCCGCAAGCGTGTTGTGGCCGGCGAATACCTCGATGTTAAGGTTGACACCGCTGCATCGCCTGCTGATCCCAGCCAAATCAAGGAAGCGGTGGACAAAGCGGTCGGCGTGCAGCCCACGGACGACATCGGCGAGGTCTTTTTGCTGGAAATGATGGTCGATTTGGACATTCCAGGCTTTGAAGACAAGGATGACAAGGGCGAACCGACCGGAATCAAGCTACCGTACGTCGTCACGCTGGCTGAAGACACGCTGCAGGTCATTGGAGTGCGCCGAAACTGGCGCGAAGAGTCGAAAAACAAGGACCGCAAGAACTATTTCGTCCACTACGTGCTCGTCGAGGGCCCGGGCGCGTACGGATTGGGCTTTGTGCACCTCGTTGGCGGCCTTTCCAAGGGTGCGACGAGCGCCTTGCGCCAGTTGATCGACGCTGGCACGCTCGCAAACCTGCCGGCAGGCTTCAAAGCCAAGGGCGCGCGGATCGCGGACGACTCCACGCCCATTCAGCCGGGCGAATGGCGCGACATTGACGCTGGCGGCGCCGAACTTTCGGCCTCGCTCATGCCGCTGCCGTACAAAGAGCCCAGCCAGGTGCTGTTTGGCCTGCTTGGCTTTCTCGTGGACGCCGGAAAACGGCTCTCCAGCACCGCGGACATGCAAGTTGGCGACGGCAACCAGTACGCCCAGGTCGGAACGACCCTGGCGCTGCTGGAGCGCGGCTCTATGGTCATGTCCAGCATCCACAAGCGCATGCATTACGCGCAGACGCTGGAGTTCAGGCTGCTGTTTGAGGGCTTTGGCACCTTCCTGCCCGACGAGTACCCCTACGAAGTGCCTGGCGCGTCCCGGCGCGTCAAGAAATCGGACTTCAACGACATGGTGTCGGTGCTGCCGGTGGCCGACCCCAACATCTTCAGCACTGCGCAGCGCATCCAGCTCGCTCAGATGCAGTTGCAGCTTGCACAGAGCGCCCCGAACATGCACAACATGTACGAGGCCTACTACCGCGTGTATGCGGCGCTCAACGTGCGAGACATCGACGGCATTTTGCTGCCTCAGAACACGCAGAGGCCTCGGGACCCGGCCTCAGAGAACGGCGATGTGCTCAACGGCATGCAGCTCAAGGCGTTTGCCGGCCAGCAGCACGACGCGCACATTGCAGCGCACCTGATGATGGGCCTGTCTCCTATTTTGCAGTCCAATCCGATGTCAGCCATGATGCTGCAGCGCCACATTCTGGACCACGTGCGCCTGAAGGCCGAGGAGGACGTGGAGGCCGAGCTTTTCAAGCTCTACGGCGTCGACCCAGACCGCATGATCTCTGTCATCCAGAAGGAAGGCATGGTGGCGCTCAAGATTGCGCAGTACATGCAAGAGGTTCGCTCGATGCAAGACGAGCTTTCTGGCGGCGGCGGGGAAGACCCGCTGATTGCGCTCAAGCAGCAAGAGTTGCAGCAGCGCGCGCAGAACGACCAGGCAGACAACCAGATCGACCAGCAGCGGCTGGCGCTGGATCAGCAACGACTGCAGCAGAAGACCGCTCTGGACCAGCAGCGGCTGGCGTTGCAGATGGGCAAGGCTCAGCAGGCACCTCAAGGAGTACGAAATGCCGCTTAAAAAGGGTTCAAGTCAGAAGACGATCAGCTCCAACATTGGCGAGATCGTGCGCGACTACAAGAAAGACGGGATGATTGGCACCAGCAAGCCAAAAAGCAAGGCTGCTGCTGTCAAACAGGCCGCGGCAATTGCCTACGACAAGGCAGGCAAGTCGCGCAAGATGGCCAAGGGCGGAGACGTCATCAAAAAGGCCAAGGGCGTGCAAGGCCCGTCGATGGTTGTGAAGAAAAAGGACGGTAACCGTCCGGTGAAGATATACTGATCCTCACCAACGCCTTCAGTCGGGGCGAAAAACCGACTGCTTTTCATGGAAACGACCATGCTTGAATTTGCAGAAGCAGTCTTGAAAGAAATCAGAAAGCACCGTCAACAGGCACACGAAATTGTGCTCAGCGGAGGTATTTCCGACATGGAGCGTTACCGCTTCATGATGGGCCGCCTTGAGGGTTTGAACCTGGTCGAAGAATCCGTGAGAGGCCTTTTGAAAAAGGTCAATGGGGACCAAGACGAGGATTTTTAACCCGAAAGGAGAGCCATGGAAGTCGAAACTGCACCGGTCGAAATGACCGCACTTGAGCGCAAATGGGCCGAACAGGCCGCGGCCAAGGCACCCGCCTTGGACGATGCCTACACGGAGCTGGGGTTTGACCCCGAGAAGCTTCATGAGTCCGTTGTTGACACCATCCCCAGGCCCACCGGCTGGCGGATTGCCATCCTGCCTTACCGCGGCGCTGAAAAGACCAAGGGCGGCATCATGCTTCCCGAGGAAACGCAGCGCAAGACACAGCTCGGCACCACCTGTGGCTACGTCCTGAAGGTGGGTGACCTGGCGTACGCGGACGAGTCTAAATTTCCCTCTGGCCCCTGGTGCAAAGAAGGTGACTGGATCATCTTCGGCCGCTATGCGGGCGCTCGAATCCCAATTGACGGCGGGGAAATTCGCCTCATCAATGATGATGAGGTGCTTGGCGTGGTCAACGACCCCGAAGACATTCTGCACATGTAAAGGAGAGCAATATGGCGGACCAAATGGACTTGCAATTTAAGATCGGAGAGGACGAGCAGCCTGCTGCCGTTGAGATCAATGAAGAGGGGAAGGCTGAGCTGTTGGATCAGCCGCAGGACCCCGCAGTAGACACCTCTGGTGCCGCGGAGCATCGCAGCGAGGTCGACGACTACAGCGAAAACGTCAAAAAGCGCATTGACAAACTGACCGCTCGCCTGCGCGAGACGCAGCGTCGTGAACAGGCCGCCTTGGAGTATGCGCGCAGCGTGCAGGCCCGGGCCCAGCAACTTGAGCAGCAATACCTGAACACGGACGGGCAGCGTGTCGCCGAGGCACAAAGCCGCATTGAGACGCAAACCGTAGCTTTGAAACAGATTATTCGCAAGGCCCGGGAAGAGGGGGACGTGGATACTGAAACTGAGGCTATGCAGCGGCTGGCTGCTCTGACCAACGAGCAAAGTAGCATCCAGGCCCAAGCCGCGCAGCGTGAGGCGTATCAGCAACAGTTTGCAGCGCAACAGCAGGCCGCCGCGGCCCAGCCGGCGCCCCAGCCGGCGATGCAGCAGCCCCCGCGCCAGGTTGACCCCCGGGTCGAGGAGTGGGCGGAACGCAATCCCTGGTATGGCCGGGATACGGCGATGACCCATGCGGCGTGGGGCATTCACAAACAACTTATTTCCGTTGAGGGGTTTGACGCCAGCTCGGATGAGTATTATCATGAGCTCGATCGCAGGATTCGTGAAACATTCCCACAGAAGTTTCAACAGAATGCTGCGCCCAACCAAAACAGGCCACAGCGAAACGTGCAGGCTGTGGCGCCTGCTTCCCGGTCCTCCGGAATTTCAAATGCGCGCCGCACTGTCAAATTGACGCCAAGTCAAGTTGCAATTGCCAAAAAGCTGGGTGTTCCACTTGAGGAATACGCCAAGTACGTGAAGGAGTGAGATCATGAGCGACGTCAAAATTCCGACTCTCAGCCGTACCCCGCGCGAGGCCGAATCTCGTGCGAAGAATACGCGACGCAAGCCATGGGCTCCTCCGTCTCGACTTGACGCTCCACCGGCTCCCCCTGGGTTCAAGCACCGTTGGATTCGGGCACAAGCAGGCGGGATTGAAGACCGCACCAACATTGCCGGCAAGCTCCGTGAGGGGTATGAGCTGGTGAGGGGCGACGAATATCCCGACTACCAGGTGCCAACGGTTGAAGATGGCCGACATGCTGGCGTGATCAGCGTGGGAGGTCTCTTGCTTGCACGTATCCCAGACGAGACCATTGAAGAGCGTAACGCGCATTACCAGACTCGTGCGAACGACCAATTGCAGGCTGCTGACAATGAACTGATGAAGGCCAATGCTCATTCGACCATGGTCATTACAAAGCCCACGCGCCAGTCGCGTGTGTCTTTTGGCAGCGGTTCACGAGGCAGCTAACCAAAACTTTTTGTGAAGGAACCATCAAATGGCAAACGTGAACAAGCCCTTTGGTCTGCGTCCTCTCGGCAATTTGTCCGCTACTGGCGCCCAGAAGCAGTACGGATATCTGATTGCTGATAACCAGTCCGGGGCGATTTACCAAGGCGATCTGGTGACCATTGACAATGGCTACCTGGTCAAATTCAACAACACGGATCACACCGTGGCTGTGGGCGTTTTCAACGGCTGCAACTACATCGATCCCTCCACGGGCAAGCCTACTTGGAAGAACTACTACCCGGGTTCCATCAACATCACTGCTGGTCAGATCGTGGCCGACGTGATTGACGATCCCAACCAGTTGTTCATCATCCAGAATGCTGGCACCCCCACCCAGGCGAATATCGGCACCAACGCCGACATTACTGCCAGCACCACCGGTAGCACCACCACGGGCGTGTCTAACATGACCATGAGTGGCACGTTTACCGAGAGCGCTGCTGCCAACCTGAAGGCAGTGGGCCTGTGGAACGTTCCGGGCAACGAGATGGGCCAATACGCCGTTCTCGTTGTGAAGATCAATGAGCACATGTACGGCAGCACTGGTACGCCGGGCTTTAGCACCTAAGGAGATCAATCATGGCAATTTCACGTGCACAACTGGTGAAAGAGCTTGAGCCTGGTCTCAATGCTCTGTTCGGCCTGGAGTACAAGAACTACGAGAATGAGCACGAGCAGATTTACACCATGGAAACTTCGGACCGCGCGTTCGAGGAAGAAGTGATGGAATCTGGCTTCGGCGAAGCTCCCGTGAAGACTGAGGGCGCTGGCGTCGCTTACGACCAGGCGCAAGAGGTCTACACGGCTCGTTACACCCACGAGACCATCGCCCTGGCGTTCTCGCTGACCGAAGAGGCCGTGGAGGACAACCTCTACGACCGCTTGTCGGCCCGCTACACCAAGGCCCTGGCACGTTCGATGGCTCAGACCAAGCAGATCAAGGCGGCGGCCGTGCTCAATGGCGCGTTCACCACCTCGATCGGCGGCGACGGCAAGCCTCTGTGTGCAGACGACCACCCAACCCTGGGTGCCGCCGACCTGCGCAACGAGCTGGCTGTCCCGGCTGACCTGTCGGAGACCTCGCTGGAGCAGGCGCTGATCGACATTGCTGCGTTCACCGACGAGCGTGGCCTGAAGATCGCCGTCCAAGGCCTAAAGCTCATCATCCCGAAAGAGCTGATGTTCACGGCCGACCGCATCCTGAAGTCGACTCTGCGTGTTGGTACTGCAGACAATGATCTGAACGCGATCAAGAACATGGGCATGGTGCCGCAAGGCTATACCGTGAACCACTTCCTGACCGATCCGGATGCATGGTTTGTCAAGACCGACGCCCCGAACGGCATGAAGGGCTTTACCCGTGTGGCGATCAAAACCGGCTTCGAGGGCGACTTCGACACCGGCAACGTTCGCTACAAGGCTCGTGAGCGCTACAGCTTCGGCTTCAGCGATCCGCGCGGCATCTTCGGCTCGCCTGGCGCAGCCTAAGAAGCAAGGGTTGGGAGTTCCCGGCCGAGAAAAAAGGGGCTTCGGCCCCTTTTTCTTTTTTTGCAAATAGGGTATATTGAGCCCATCCCGGGGTCCCCGGTGCATCTGACAGTCCCGGCTGACGACATGCAGACAGGTGCACCAAAACTCGCATGTGAGGACCGAAATGGCACGCACTACTTTCTCCGGCCCGGTAAAGTCTGACAACGGCTTTGAGGGCGCAATCACCGGCAACGTCGTCGGCAATGTCACCGGCACCGTTACCGGTACCATCATCCTTCCTACCGCAACTGCAGCAGCCTTGGGCGCTATTGCAAATGCCGCCAATACCGTGGGCAAAGTGACCGGCAAAACGGTCGTTGACATTGCCACCGGCGTGATCTACACCGCTACCGGTGCTGCGGCAGGTTCTGCTTGGAAGGGTTCTGACGCTACCACCATTACTCCTGCTTGATAGGGGTCCGTCATGAGCTTCAGCAACATTCAGTCAGTCCAAAAGACGACCTCTGCGCAGGGCGTCAGCGGGCGCTCTCGGTTGCTGGGGGTGTACTTCACGCACACGGCGACGCCGGCCACTCTCTCGCTTAAAAGCGGCGGGGTAGGCGGCACCACCAAGTTGGCAGTGACATCTCCAGCTTCGGCAGGCTCGCAGGACCTTATCATCCCAGACATGGGCATTCTCTTTGACGACGGCATTTACATTGCAGTGAGCTCGGCTGAGATCACCAGTGTGACGCTGTTGTTTGAGGGGGGAGCGGCAGCGTAATGGCTTCCAAAGGCATGGGCATCAAGACCTCGGTAAAGAGCGGAAATTTCCGCGCTACCAAGGAAGGCGCCGGCATGACCAAAAAAGGTGTTGCGGCGTACCGCAAGGCCAACCCCGGCAGCAAACTGAAGACGGCGGTAACCACCAAGACACCGTCTCCAGCAGAAGCAAAACGCCGGGCGTCGTATTGCGCGCGCTCCGAGGGGCAGATGAAGCAGTTTCCTGACGCGGCAAAGGACCCCAACAGCCGCCTTCGCCAAGCGCGAAAGCGGTGGAGGTGCTGAGCCGTGGAGATGATGATCTGGAACGTCGTTTTGACGGCGATTGTGGGCATTATGGGCTTCCTGTTGAAGGCAAAGTTTGATGAGATAAGCCGACTGGGCATTCTTCTGAACAAGACTCGCGAAGAGGTTGCTCGGGACCATGTCACGCGCAAGGAAGTTGACGACCGATTTGATAAATTCCTCAGCCATGTGGACCAGCGGTTCAACAGGCTTGAGGCAAAGTTGGATGAAATCCGAAAGGTAGGATGAAATGGCAACCAAGAAAGCTCTTCCGGTACGCGGAATGCGTGCTGCCAAGCACAAGATGGCCAAGGGAGGCATGGCAGGCATGCACAAGATGCCTGACGGCTCGATGATGAAGAATTCCGACATGGCCGACAAGATGGGCCGTGCTGTGAAACGTAAAACGGCCGACGTCAAGGGCCGTGCAATGAAGAAAGGAGCCTGATCATGGCTGGAAAAGGTATGGGATGCGCCACTCGTGGCGGCGGTGCTGTGATGAGCGGCGCGAAGAACCACGTGACATCTGAGCCCAGCAAGACGTCGGGCCCGATCATGATGAAAAAGGGCGGTGCTGTGAACCAGCACAAGCGCATGGCCATGGGCAAGCCCGTTGGCAAGATGGGCGGCGGCATGATGTCCAAGGGCTACAAAAAGGGCGGGGCGGTCTGCTAAATGGCCACATCGGGCACCACCACGTTCGACCTGGCGATTGATGATCTGGTCGAGGAAGCGTTTGAACGCTGCGGCATTCGGGCAACGAGCGGTTACCAGCTCAACTCGGCTCGCCGCTCGCTCAACCTGCTCTTCCTCGACTGGGCCAATCGTGGTTTGAACCTGTGGACGATTGAGCAGGCGACTTACTCATTGACCCAGGGGGTCAATGAGATCACGCTGCCCACGGACACAGTCAACGTGCTCGAAGCCATCATTCGGCAGAACAACCAAGGCATCAACACTGACGTCTACATTGAGCGCATCAGCCGCGAGGACTGGCTCAATGTGCCTGACAAGACCACTCAGGCGCGACCTGCGCAGTTCTACGTGCAGCGAACGAGTGTGCCCAAGGTGTTTTTCTACCCTGCAGCGGACCAGAACTACACCTTCGTGTACTACCGCATTCGGCGCATCCAGGATGCAGGGGCGTACACCAACACCACGGACGTCAACTTCCGCTTCCTGCCGTGCCTGGCCTCAGGTTTGGCCTACTACCTATCCCTGAAGTTTGCCCCTGACCGTGGCGCCGCGCTGAAGGCGATCTACGAAGAGGACTTCCAGCGCGCTGCTTTGGAGGACAGGGACACCGCCAGCGTCCAATTTGTGCCGGACATGGGGGTATGACATGGCGTTTGCATCCGGCAAATACTCCCTGGCCCTGTGCGACTACTGTGGCCAGCGTTACCCATACAACACCCTGCGCAAAAACTGGCGCGGGTTTATGGTTTGCCCGGATGACTACGAGCCCAAGGAGCCCCAGCTTGAGCCGCTGCGGTACCGGGGCGACGCTATAGCCCTCCGCGACCCGCGTCCCGATCGCATCGAGCCCGTGTCCGTGTTTGTAGGTGCGCCCGGCTTTACTGCCTTCCAAAGCTACGGCAGCGCCCGTGGCACCAACGATATGCGCCCGTACCTTGAAGGCCAGCCTGTGGTCGCTCAAGGGGTCGTGGGCTCCGTCACAGTGAGCGTGTCATGACCTACGACGAACTCGTCACCAACATCAGAAACTACACGGACGTGCAGTCGAACGTCTTCACGAGCGCCGTCATCAACACGTTCATCACGATGGCGGAGAACCAGATTCTTCGAGAGATTGACCTGGACGTTTTTAAGCTGGAGGTTACGGGCAACCTGACCTCTGGGAACAAGTTCCTGACCGCGCCATCGGACATCCTGACCCATCGCTACCTGATGGTCAAGGTCAACGATGACCAGATTTTTTTGGACTTCAGAGACACCTCGTTTATGAAGGAGTACTGGCCTGATGGTACCGAGACAGGGGTGCCGAAATATTACTCCGTCTGGGACCAGAACACCTTCTACGTGTCTCCCACCCCTGCCCAAAGCTACGACGTCGAGCTGGGCTACATCTATCGCCCGGCGCAGTTGTCATCGGGCAACCCCACTACGTGGATCAGCACGAATGCCCCCGAGGCGCTGCTGTACGCTTGCCTGATTCAGGCGTACAGTTACACCAAGGGCCCGATTGAGATGATGCAGTATTTCCGCCAGTCGTACAAAGAAGCTGTGCAGGGTCTGGGCATTGAGCAGCAGGGCCGCCGCCGCCGCGATGAGTACCGCGATGGCATGATCCGCATCCCCCTCAAATCTGATTCACCTGGCCCATGATCTCCGTGCAACCAACCGTCCTCGTCAACCCGGTCCAAGTGGAGACCACCCATAACCGTGGGTGGTCGGTGGAGGAGCTTTCTCAACGCGCTGCGGACAAGATCATCTTCGTCGGTGACCAGTCCCACCCGGCCGTTCGAGAGCAGGCTAGGGCTTTCAAGGAGCGCATCAAGGCCGTCGTGGAGTTCTACATGCACGAGGCCATTGCGCAGGACAGACTGACGATCCAGGGTCGCCTGCGACAAGCCGGTCATTTGGACCTGGCCCACTTGGTGAGGGACTGACGATGGCCTTCAACGGGAACTTCATGTGCACGAGCTTCAAGGTGGAGCTCATGAAGGCCGTGCACAACTTCACCACGGGCACCGGCAGCACGTTCAAGCTGGCTTTGTACGACAACACCCCGTCGTTCAATGCTTCGACCACGGCGTACACGAGCGCCGGCGAAGTGCCTAACTCCGGTACTTATGCGGCCGGCGGTGGCACGCTCACCAACATTACCCCATCTGCAGCGGGGACGACCGCGATCGCGGACTTTGTTGACCTATCTTTTACCAGTGCAACCATCACCGCGTATGGGGCCCTGATCTACAATGATTCCGCTCCAGGAAACCCGTCAGTCTGCGTCCTGGATTTTGGTGGTGCCAAGGCCTCGACCAATGGTACCTTCACCATTGTTTTTCCACCGGATGATCAAACCAATGCGATCATCAGACTTGTTTAAGGAGCCGCCATGTCGAACGAATTTTCAAATTTTGGTGATCATGCCCTGGTGACAATGCAATCCAACGTTGTTGGCGCAGAGTCGGTGGGGATTGCCGGCCACTATCAAGTCGTGTGTCGTGACGCCGACGGGAATGTCAAGTGGGAAGAGGGCTTCCCCAACCTGGTCAATGCGATCGGCAAAGAACTGATGCTTGATACGCTGTTGTCCGGATCGGGATACACCACCGTAGGCCCGTTCTTGGGTCTCATCTCTGGTGCGGCTCCCACCTTCCTGGCGGGCGACACGATGGCTTCGCATGCCGGCTGGACCGAGTTCACCAACTACACCGTGGGCGGTTCCCCTGTTCGCGGCACTGCCACTTTTAGTGCCGCTTCTTCTTCGGGCGCTTCCCCGGCCAACGTGACCACAAAAACTGCTGCGGCAATTACGTACACCATCACCGGGGCGGGCGGCACGGTCGGAGGTTGTTTCCTGGTGACTGGGCCCGGAGCGTCTTCGACACAAAGCAACACCTCTGGTACCCTGTACAGTGCCGGCGCGTTTGGCACGGCGAAGATCACGACTGCAGGCGACACCGTAACCGTCACGTACAGCACGACTGCAACTTCTTAAAGGGGCGTTAAATGGCCTTGGTCCTTGCGAACCGCGTCCAAGAGACGGCCACCGCTAACACGACTGTAAGCTTCACGCTTACAGGGGCAGTTCAGGGCTTCCAGTCGTTCAGTGCAGTTGGCAACACCAACACCACCTATTACTCGGCCACGGACGGCGCGGGTAATTGGGAGGTGGGCCTTGGCACGTACTCCACTACTGGGCCCACGCTTACCCGAACCACCGTCTATGCGTCCAGCAATTCGGGCAGCCCGGTCACCTTCTCAGGTGTGGTCAACGTCTTTGTGACGTACCCGTCCGGCCGGTCCGTCAACCTTGACACAAGCGGCAACGTCTCGCCCTTGGGCACAGTGGCGTCTGGGACTTGGCAAGGCACTACCGTAGGGGTGGCGTACGGCGGCACGGGAGTAACAGCCTCTTCTGGCGCCAACTCAGTGGTGCTCAGGGATGCAAACGAGAACATTTCTGTCAATCGGATCAACCAAGGGCTGCAGACCATAACGGCCTCTGGAGGGGTCACAATCCTGACCGCGGCATCCGACTTCAACCAGCAGTTGGTTGGTACCGGAGGGCACACCTTTCGGCTCCCTGACGCGACTACGTTGACTGACACGACCACGTTTCAGTTCAACAACAACGCCACAGGCACCCTGACCATTCAAAACAACTCCGCTACGACGGTCGGGACTGTGTCGCCAGGAGGCGCTGCGGGTATTGCTTTGATGGACAACTCCACGTCCGGCGGAACATGGGACGTGCACGGTTACCTGCCGGAAAATGTCACGTGGGGCACCAATGCCCTGAACCTGGGAACCACCGTTGTCTCTGGAGGCACATGGCAGGGAGGCACCATCCAGCCTGCCTACGGCGGTACAGGGCTGACGACGTTTGTCGGAGCCAACAATGCGCTGTACTCGACTGGAGCAACGACTTTAACTGCGGGCACATTGCCTGTATTGGCGGGCGGCACCGGCAATACCACGGGGCAAGCTGCCTCTGTGGCCAACGCCGTCACGTTCAACGACGGTGGTGCAGGCGGCGCGTCTGGCTCAACCTTCAATGGTTCCGGTGCGCTGACGGTCAGCTACAACACGATTGGTGCGCCCAGCACGACAGGTGCTAATGCGAGTGGGACTTGGGGCATTAGCATCACCGGCAACGCCGCGACGGCTACGTCTGCCGGCTCACTGACCGGACTTTCTGCCAACAGGGTTGTGTACACCAACGGTAGTGGCAATACGACCACCTCTGCAAATTTAGAGTACAGCGGCACTGACCTGACCGTCTACGGAATCACCGTAGGCCGTGGCGGAGCGTCAGTAATTAGCAATACGGCTGTTGGTAATGGTACCCTGGCCAGCAATACATCAGGCTCGCAAAATACAGCCATAGGATACGCGGCTCTAAACTCGACTCTGACTGGAAATTACCAAACCGCACTGGGGTCCAACACCATGGTCCTGATGCGTGGAGATCAAAACACGGCACTTGGCGCAGGGGCGATGTATGGCAGCGGCACTGTCGCAAGCAATACTGGCTCCAGCAATGTCGCCGTTGGATACGGCGTTCTTACTAGCCTATCAAGTGGCTCATACAACACTGCCGTTGGCAACGAAACCCTGTACTCCAACACCACCGCCTCTAACACCACCGCAGTGGGATATCAGGCGCTGTATAGCAATACAATTGGAGCCAACAATACCGCAGTTGGTTATCAATCTCTGTACAACAATACCACCACCGGCTCTAACACGGCTGTTGGATATATTGCAATGTATTGGATGCGGGGCGGCAATAATACAGCGGTGGGCTACAGTGCTCTACTCGGCTCTAGTACCCCCGCTAATAACACGGGCACAGGCAACACGGCTGTTGGCTATCAGGCGCTGTTGGGTGTGACCTCTGGCAGCAATAACATCGCTGTTGGGTTTAACTCAGCTAATTCGCTTAGTAGTGGGACGGGCAATGTTGCACTAGGTTTTGCAGCTCTACAGGGCACATCTACTGGGAGTGAAAACGTTGCCATAGGTTATTACGCTTTTCAACAGCCTAGCGGCTCTGGTCTTTCCAGCAATGTCACCGTTGGCGCATATGCTGGCAGGTACTTGGCTGCAAGCTCGTCAGTGTGTATTGGCGCGAGTGCTGGGGCACATGGCGGCTTTTATCAGTCAAACACTGTTACCGCGATAGGGCATGAAGCGTCTCGATATAATTACGGCTTTGGAAATACAGCCGTTGGGTATCAAGCCAATTACTCCTTGGCGACTAATAACACCGCGGCGAGTATAACTGCGGTAGGTTATCAAGCTGGGTACAGCAACCGGGCCAGCTCCCTCACTGCCGTGGGTTATCAGTCGCTGTGGAATGTTTCTACAGGAGTCAATAACACGGGACTTGGGGCGTTCTCCGGGATCAGCACTACAACTGGCACGCAAAATGTGGCAGTCGGTGCTAGCTCGTTATACAACAACACTACCCAGTCTGAACAAACTGCTGTGGGTCAGGCAGCTATGTTTTACATGCAGGGCGGACAGAACACGGCTATTGGTCGTTTAGCCATGTACGGCTCAACTACTGTTGCAAACAACACTGGCCTTAATAACTGCGCGTTGGGGTATCAAGCGCTTTATTCCCTTTCCAGTGGGAGCGGCAATGCAGCGATTGGACGTGACGCCCTTTATAGCAACACTACCGCTTCCAACAACACCGCTGTCGGCTATCAAGCGGCGTACAGCAACACCACAGGAAGTGTCACTGCCCTAGGCTATCAGGCAGCGTATAACAACACCACCAATTCTAATATAACTGCTGTGGGCCATCAATCGGCCTACAACATGCGCGGTGATAATAACACCGCAATTGGCCATCTAGCCATGTATGGCTCCGCAACGCCCTCAAGTAACACGGGAGTTCAAAACCTAGCAGTTGGATACAACTGCTTACCAGCTTTAAGTAGCGGCAGTTACAATTATGTATTGGGTTATCAGTCGGCACAAGGTTTGACTACCGGAAGCAACAATCTTATAATTGGATGGAGAGCGGCGGGTAGTTTAGTTTCCGGCAATAGAAATATAATTATAGGCACTTATGGTCTAGGCGGCTCTCCAGGAAATAGTATAACCGGAAGTAGCAATGTACTTCTTGGAAATTTTAATGGTAATAATGGGGGCTTAAACCTTAGTACAGCATCCAACTACATTGTTTTGTCAGATGGCGATGGAAACATAAGAGGTGTTTTTGATAACAGCGGGAATTTGCTGGTGGGGACGACGAGTGGGTCTTACCATAGATTCCACAAATCGTCGGCAAGCGATTTTGCAGTTCAGTCTGCCAACACATCAGCAACAACGCCTTATGTTCACTTATTGACGTTTACGGCGGCTGCTCCCAATGATGCAACATCAATGTTTTTGCGTTGCGATGACACTGGTGCAACAGGACGCATTCAACTACGCTCTAACGGCGGTATTGCCAACTATCAAGCCAACGATGTCAATTTGTCCGACCGCCGCGAGAAAACCAACTTTGCACCGGCTGGCGAGTACCTGTCGAAGATTTGCGCGATTCCCGTGCAGACCTTTAACTACATCGACCAGAACATGGAAGAAGACCCCGGCCTGACGCTGGGCGTGGTCGCGCAGGATGTTCAGGCTGTCGCGCCTGAGCTGGTCATGGAAAGCAATTGGGGAACTAAAGAAGAACCCAAGATGCGCCTGAGCGTCTACCAGACCGACCTGCAATATGCGCTGATGAAGTGCATCCAAGAACTTAAATTTGAACTTGACATGGTTAAATCGGAACTTTTGGTTTTAAAAGGAGCATGAGATGACAGAACCCACCCCCGTACCAGACGCGCCTGCGCCCGTGCTGGAAGTTCCACCCGCAGAAGAAATTGCTCGACACTATGATGCAGCAATGGATTCGGTGCGGCTGTTACTTGCTGGCAAGCCCGAATACATGCCAGAATCGGACTGGCCTGACTGCGTTCGGCGCAACGTCGATCACCTTGAGCACATGATAAGCAGGCCGTGGTGGGACGGGTACGATCTGGCCCCTTTTCAGCAAGCAATTAACGCGCACAAGTGATTGGAGAAACACATGGACGAAAAAACTGTCACCATCGAACTCAAGCTTCCCCTACCTGCGGTGAACTACATCATGGGCCTGCTGGGCAAGCAGCCGTTTGAGCAAGTTGCGGACTTGATCCAAGGCATTCGTGAGCAAGCGATGCCCCAGTTGCCGATGCCGGAAGTGCCGCAGGCAGAGCAGGTCCAATGAGGCCATGAGCCGTGTTCGGCGTAGCTGCATTCGCTGAACCCCCGTTCGCATCGCTCGGGGGAACCAACTACGCCCTGTCACTGGCCGAGGCTGTTGAGGCTCAAGACGCGAGCACTCAACAGTCCTCTTTTCTTTTTGGGCCCATTGAGTCGATCACGGTAGATGACGTCGATTCGACCGCCGGCGTGTTTTTTGGGGCGGTGGTTGAAACGCTGTCTATGGACGACTCCAGTCTTCAACTGGCGGCGTTCTTGCAGGCCATTACGGAGGGGTCCTCCTCGGACGATGCCTCAAGCATCTCTGCTCAGTTTGCCTCGTCTCGAACCGAGGACATCTCGGTGTCTGATGCTCAGAACGTGTACTCTGAGTTTCTTCAGAGTCTTACGGAGAGTGTCTCGGCAGTAGAGGACTCCAGCACCCAGCAATCAGCGTTTTTGATGTCGCGGGTTGAGGCCCTGGACCTGGCCGACATCAATGCGATCACGGCGCAATTCAATCTGGCCGTTCTCGAAGACGTTGTCATTGGGGATCAGGCAGGCATTTCCGCGCAGTTCGATGTCCAGTTCTCAGAAAACGTCACGGTCGAAGACCCCGCAACAATTATTCAGGTGATTGTTGAGTCCATACAGGAGGCCCTGGCGTCGGCCGAGCTGATTGACATCTCGCAGGGGTTCTTCTTCTCACTGACGGAGGGCACGCAGGTAACCGATCTACGTGCGGTGACGTCCGCTTTCCTTTTTTCGCAGGTCGAAAACGCGTCGTTGGCGGAGGAGTTCATTGTCACAGGGTGGATCAAGGTGCCTGATGCACAAACGCCTTCGTGGGGCCCTGTGAATGACTCCCAGGCCGCCGGCTGGTCTATTGTGAGTGGAACTTCCCCCGGCGGCTGGGTCATTGTGGATGACAGCCAATGACCAAGGTGGCAAAATTCAGACAGTTGTTGAGGAACCGACATGAGCACCTATTCGCAGAGCCTTCGAGTTGAGCTGATCACCCCTGGCACAGAGGCCAATACATGGGGCACGATCACCAACAACAACTTCGCCTACGTCTTTGACCGAGCCATTGCCGGCTATGAGACGGTGTCAGTCACTTCTGCTGACCAGGCATTGACCACGTTTAACGGACCCACAGCAACCGGGTCCGCGAACCAGTCGGTGTATGCCATTTTGCGGTTTACGACTACCACCACCGCGGCGTTCACCGTCTACGCGCCTCCGGTCTCCAAGCAGTACGTCATTTGGAACGACACCGCGTATCCAGCAACCGTCTACAACTGGCTGTCCTTGGGGCCTCCAATCACCACGCCGCCGGGCGCGCAGTCGGTCGTCATTGCCCCTGGCGACAAGGTAATGATCTTCACAGACGGCACGAGCTTTTACAGCGTCGAAGCCGGCAACGTAACAGGTACCGTGGCCATCGCCAACGGCGGAACTGGCCAGACGACGCAGCAGGCTGCGATCAATGCTTTGGCAGGGGCGGTGACATCGGGTCAATACTTGCGCGGGAACGGCACAAACGTGTCAATGTCCGCGATCCAGGTTGCGGACGTCCCGACTCTCAACCAAAACACAACCGGCACGGCCTCAAACGTCACGGGAACGGTCGCGATCGCCAACGGCGGAACTGGCCAGACGACGCAGCAAGCCGCGCTCAATGCCCTGGTCGGCACGCAGACAGCCAACCGGGTGCTGCGCTCCGACGGCACGAATTCCACGTTGGCTCAAGTGGCACTGACCACTGATGTGTCCGGGACACTGCCGACTGCCAACGGCGGCACGGGCCTTTCATCGTTCACATCCGGCCGAGTGTTCTACGCATCCTCTTCGAGCGCCGTAGCGCAGTCTGCAAACCTTACGTTTGACGGCTCTAAGTTGGACGTGTCGGGGGTCGATGTGGGCCTGGGCGGGGGCCTGGTTGCCACAAATACGGTGGTTGGAAATAACGGGCTGCTTGCAAACACCACGGGGGCGGAAAACACCTCAATGGGCTACGCTGCTTTAGCAAACAACACGACTGGGGGCTACCAAACGGCCGTGGGGTCTCTTGCAGCCAACTTAATGACTGGGGGTCAAAACACTGCGATCGGTGCTGGCGCAATGTACGGAGGCGCAGCACCAGCATCCTGCACTGGTTTCCAGAACGTCGCGCTTGGCTACAGAGCCGTGTACCAATTGACCAGCGGCGCCTACAACACGGGCATTGGAATCTCTTCGTTGTACTCGCTTTCCACAGGGAACGCCAACGTCGCTATGGGCGTTAACGCGGCGTACAGTTCTACAACTGGATCAGATAACACCGCATTGGGTCCCTCTGCCCTGTACCACAATACAACAAGCTCTGGGAGCGTGGCAGTAGGCAGAAGCTCCTTGTTTTTCATGCGAGGCGGTTCAAATGTTGGGGTGGGCTACGAGGTCATGCAAGGGTCAGGAACCCCGGCAAATAACACCGGTTATTACAACGTCGCGGTAGGTTATAGGGCGCTGTACTCAATCTCAAGCGCCCATACCAACCTCGCTGTGGGGCATTTGGCAGGTTTTGACATCACCACCGGGACAAAGAACACCATTCTTGGCTCCTACTCTGGAAACCAAGGCGGCCTCGACATCCGCACCGCCAGCAACTACATCGTGCTGTCTGACGGCGACGGCAACCCGAGGGCCTATTGGAACGCGGCAAATGCCACGTTCAACGGTGGCTTGGAGCTAGTTGGCGGAAGGTTGATAACGGGGATTGCCTCCATTTCCAGCGCGGCCACGATCACGCCGACAGCGGACTCTGGGAACCAGTACTGCATCAACGCACTGGCAACAAACGCCACGATCAACGCGCCAAGCGGCACGCCTGGTGACGGGCAGAAGCTGCTGCTTCGAATCAAGGACAACGGCGTGTCTCGGACGCTGAGCTGGAGCGCCAGCTACCGCGTAATAGGCACCACGCTGCCCTCAACTACGACGGCCTCAAAGATAACGTACGTTGGTTGCGTCTACAACGCGCCGGACGGGGTCTGGGATGTTGTCGCCGTAACCACACAGGCGTAATCATGGCAAGCAGGTACTGGGTGGGCGGCAATGCCTCTTGGAACGGCACAGCGGGCACAAAGTGGGCCGCGACATCCGGGGGCACGGGAGGGGAATCCGTACCTACCGCATCTGACGATGTCTTTTTCGATGCGAACTCTGGAAGTGCGTTGTGCATCGTAGACACTACTGCCGTACGTTATGCCAGGAGTATCACATTCACTGGATTTACGGGCACTTTTTCTTCTTCTACGTCAAGCGGCTACATTTCAATATCCAGAGACCTTACGTTTAACGCTCCGGGGATGGCGTTTAACTATAACGCGGGGCTTACGTTTACCCCCAATGCTGCTACGGGCACGATCACTGGGGACTTAAAGCTGATAGGCAATAACGACCTTGAAATTATTGCTACTGGGGGCGGGTCTGTAGTTGTCAGCGATCAATGTAGCTTTAAGACAGTAACTCTTTCTCAAGGCACTTTAAGCATAGGTGCTGGGGTTATTGTTTTCGTGACGGGATTTATTGCGACAGGGCTCTATTCGACCACTATAAACTCGACGACTCCTGGGGTCCAGGGGGTGCTTTACAAATCAAGTGGCACCGTCACTGTAAGCAACGTCTCTATCCGAGACAACAATGCTACCGGGGGTGCGACGTGGAACGCATCAAACGGTACAAACACTAACCTTGGCAACAACTCCGGGTGGATTTTCCCTGTTTCCAACAACGCTGCTTTCATGCAGTTCTTCTGAGGTGCGCCATGAACGACCCTGAGATTGCTTTACTTAAGGCCCAGGCCAGGGCGGAGTTGGACCGCTTGGAGGCGGCGTCTCCTGCCAAGGAGGTGGCAGGCAAGGCCATTGGCAAGCATGGGCTGGCGTACATTACAGCCATCGTCGTGGTTGGCGTGGGGGCCAGCCTGATGTTGGAGGAATCCAAGATCGCTGCTGTGATCGGGCTAGTGTCTGCTGCTTTGACGGCGCTGATCTCCATGCTTAACGGCATCGCTGGAGCCAATCCCAAGCAAGAAAAACCAGAGTTTGAGGTTATGCGACAGTTGATCGACAAGCTTGACCGCCTTGACCGGCAAGAACCGCCAATGCGGGTCGATGTCGAGGGCAGCAAGGTGACCGTCCGTAAGGGCGACGATGTTGTAACCGCAAGGAAGGACTGATCGTGGCATGGTCTGACGTACTTAAGGCAGTAATCCCCATTGTGGTGGCTGCTCTGGCTTGGCTGCTGGGGCAAGTCGCGTCTTTTTCCGAGCGCCTGACCAAGATCGAGGGGCAGATGCCTGCCTTGATCACCAAAGAGGGCACACCAACTGACAGCCCGATCAGTGCAGAGCGTAGGGCAATTCAGAAAGAACAGTTGATGGCCCACATCAACGAGCTACAAGTCAAAGTGCGCTTACTTGAAGAGCGCGAACGCATCAAAGGAGCCAAATAATGCTATCTCTCATTTCTACCCTTGGCGGCCTGCTGATCAGCGGCCTGCCCAAACTGCTTGAATTCTTCCAAAACAAGAGCGACCAGAAGCATGAGCTTGCCCTTGCGCGGCTTCAGAACGAGCGTGAGCTTGCCCTTGCCGCTCAAGGGTATGCCGCCCAGCAGAAGATTGAGGAAATCCGCACCGATCAGGTCATGATGCAGACAGAGGCGCAGATGACCGAGGCTGCGCTCAAGCACGACGAGCAGGTGCTGGAGAAGGCCCACAAATGGGTTGCCAGCTACGTCGGCACTGTGCGGCCGACGGTGACGTACATTTTCGTGATTGAGCTGGTGTTAATCAACGCCTTCATGGCGGTGTACCTGTGGAACCATCCTGGTCTGATCACCAGCATTGACGATGTGGTCAAGTACAGCAGCCTGATCTTCTCCAGTGACGAGATGGCCATGCTGGGTGGGATCATCGGCTTCTGGTTCGGGTCTCGCCAGTGGAGCAAGAAGTGAAACTGAGCAAGGCCGCTGCTGCAATGATGCACAAGTACGAGGGGTACAGAAACCGCCCGTACCTGTGCCCGGCGCACATGTGGACCATAGGATACGGCCACGTCCTGTACCAGGAGCAGATCAGGTTCCCGATGGTGCGGCCACCGGGGAAAACCAAGGACGACATTCCCATGATCCGCAGTGAATACCCACTCAAACCGGAGCACAACCGTGTCTGGACCAAGCAGGAAATTGATGATCTCTTCGAGACTGATGTCGCAGGTTTTGAACGTGGTGTTCTTCGACTTGTTCCCCCTGCTGCTGGGCATCAAGGCCGCTTTGACGCTCTGGTCTCTTTTAGCTTCAACTTAGGGCTGGGCAACCTACAGCGCAGCACGATTCGCATCAAGGCCAACCGGCAAGAGTGGGAGGCAGCGGCGGACGCTTTCTTGCTTTGGAACAAGGCTGGGGGTAAAGTGCTCGCAGGACTAGACCGCCGTCGCAAGGAAGAGCGCGCCTTCTTCCTGTCCACATGACCAAGGAGAACATCATGAAGAACACCCCCGTATGGGACAAAAAGCGGCCGAAGGGCCTGGGCAAGCCCAAGGCACTGACGCCGGCCAAGAAGGCCGCTGCCAAGAAAATGGCCAAAGCCGCCGGCAGACCCTATCCAAATCTCGTTGACAACATGCGGGCTGCACGAAAGAAGGGTTGATCATGGCTTTGCTGCGCCTATTTCTCAAGCCAGGGGTAGACAAGCAGAACACCGAATACGGTGCGGAGGGTGGCTGGGTCGATTGCGACTACATTCGGTTCCGCTACGGCCTACCGGAGAAGCTGGGCGGCTGGAAGAATTTTGACAACGTCGAAGCGTACTTCATTGGCACCACCTCTGAAGTCTTCACGTGGTCGTCGTTGTCCGGGGCCCCTTATGCTGCAATCGGTACGAACCGCAAGCTCTACGCTTACTACGGCGGCACTTGGGCGGACATCACACCGATTCGCTACTCCTCCACTGGCGTGACGTTTTCCACGACAGCGGGAAGCAACATCGTAATAGTCAATGACCCGGCCCACGGTGCCCTGGCTGGCGACTTTGTGACTTTCTCCAGTGTCACTGGAAATCCCGGCGGAATCCCAAACGCGTCGCTGCAAAACCAGTTTCAGATTGACCAGGTGATCACCGCCAACTCCTACCAGATCACCTCTCCAGTATCAGCATCATCGACCGTCACAGCGGGCACTGCGAATGCTGCATACCAGATCAGCGTAGGCCCCGACAAAGGCTTCTCTGATTTTGGCTGGGGCATCGGCACTTGGGGCACGTACGCCTGGGGCACTCCGCGCCCTGCGTCAGCGGCCTTGGAACTCTTCCCTCGTGTCTGGCAATTCGACACGTACGGCGAGAACTTGATCGCCCAAGTGTTGGATGGCGGCGTGTACGAGTGGGACCCAAGCGGGGGCCTTGGCTCGCGGGCCACGATCGTTGCTGGGGCCCCCACGAAGAACAAGTACGCACTCGTGTCCACCCCTGACCGACACCTGGTGTGCTTTGGGACGGAGACCACCTTGGGCTCGCCGAGCACACAGGACCCGATGTTTGTGCGCTTTTCGAGCCAGGAGAACATCGGTGACTTTGTGGCCACGGCGACCAACACGGCCGGCGGACAACGGCTTACGGACGGCAACACCATTGTCTCGGCGATTCGTTCTCGCGGGCAGATTCTGATCTTCACAGATACCTCGCTGCATGGCCAGTCGTATGTTGGGCCGCCGTACACCTTCGGTTTCCAGCAGCTCGGTGCAAACTGCGGATGCATCGCGCCTCACGCGGCAATTGACGTCAATGGCGTAGCTTATTGGATGGGCCGTGACGCGTTCTTCGTGTTTGACGGTACCGTCAAGAAGATTCCTTGCACGGTGCAGGACTACGTCTTCAAAGACATCAACCTGGTGCAAGGTTTTCAAGTCAACGTGGGCTTGAATGCGCAGTTCAACGAGGTGACCTGGTGGTACTGCTCTTTCACGAGCGACTATGTGGACCGGTTCGTGACATACAACTACCTGGAGAACGTGTGGTCGATCGGCTCGATGCCTCGCACTGCCTGGGCGGACATGAGCACGTTTGACAAGCCTATTGCGGCGTCCTACGACCCCGATGGGACACAGGCGCCCACGTACGACGGGACCATTTATGGCCTTACTGCGGGGCGCACGCGGCTATACAACCAGGAAGACGGCTACGACGCCGTCAGCGACCCAATTAGCGCCTACATCGTCTCCGGCTACTTTGACATCGGTGACGGAGACCAGATGCTTTTGATGAGCCGCTTTATCCCTGACTTCAAGAACCAGATCGGCAACCTGACAGTCAGGCTCCTGTTGCGTCCTTACCCGCAAGCCAGTGCAAGCCCGAGCTCCTTGGACCCTTATGTGATTGCCCCCGGCACGCAGAAGGTGGACACGCGGGCGCGCGGAAGGCAGATTCAGCTTCGCATTGAGAGCGACGAACTGGGCGGCAACTGGCGCTTTGGCACGATGCGCGTTGACATCCAGCCGGACGGCCTGCGATGAGCAAGATCACCAACGTCCGTCTGCCCAATGCGGCGACGCAGGGATACGACCCGCGGCAGATTGACCAGCTCATCCGGTCGCTGGAGCAGGTGATCTTCCAGCTCAACAGCACGTACACACCGGTCACCAGCGACAACGTCGCTGCAGCCGCTACATGGTCCGCGAACCGCGGAGCAGGCGGCGGGTTTGCTGGAGGTGTGCGGGGCTTTCAGTTGTCCAACGGCATCATTTTGCCGCACGCCATGCTGGTCTCCAACCTGGACCAAGACCTCACCAGCACGACGACGGAAGAACTCTTGACTTACGACGTGGTGGCGCTGTCCAACGGCATTCGGGTGGTGGACAACAGCAAGATTTATGTGCCGTGCTCGGGCCAGTACCTGGTCACCTTCACGCTGCAGGTGTCCAATCGGAGCAATGCCGTGCAAGAGTTTGAAGTCTGGGCCAAGGACACTGGCGTGAACTACCCCAGCAGTCGCACTCGCTTTGACATTGCCGCTCGCAAGGATTCAAGCACCTGGGCGCACATTGTTCCGGCCATCACCGGCATCTTCACGGTCAACGATCCAAGCACCAACTACCTACAGATCGCCTGGTGGGCCAGCAGTGTGGATGTGTTCTTGGAGCACTACGCGGCCGAATCCACTCCTACCCGGCCTGAAATCCCTTCGGTGATTCTCACCATCAACTTTGTCTCGGCGATCTGATCATGGCCAACAAATACCTGCGCAAGTACCTCACCCCGGCCGCGACGACGGAAGGCACTCTGTACACCGTCCCGGACGCCAACGCGGCCGTTATCTCTTCGCTGCGCGTGACAAATGAAAACGCGTCCGTGGCCAATTTGACGGTCGCGGTCTATCCGGGCGGCGCAGGCGCAGGCTTCAAGCTCTTGAAGACGTATGTGCTTCCGACAATGCAGACCATGGACGTTTTTTCAGGGGTGTCTTCTGTGCTTGAAGCAGGGGATGTTTTGAAGGTCACAGCCAGTGTTTCTGACGTCGATTTTTGGCTGTCATATCTCGAAATCGACCGGTCATGACCTGTAGACAATCCGCTCAGCTATGGCAGATAATCGGGCCGAATTACGCGTCCTTTCCAGGCGCGCGGCCCCATGTAGGGCCCTCAGGCCCACTCGGAAAGGACAATCATGGCGAATGAAGGCATCATGGCGCTGCCCCAAGGGGCAGGCATGCAGGACGACCAGGCACCTGAAATGCCTGCTGTAAGCAGTTTCGACGCGTACGACGCTGCGCAAACTGCCCTTGGGATGGCCCGGCCGGAGGAGCAGGACATGCTCCGCCAGGCCCTGCGTGAGAACATGCAGGAACTGGAGCTGACCCCGGCGGAGCTCGAGCAGCTCATCGAGGTGTTTGAACAGCTCTCCCAACGCCCTGACCGCTACAAGCAGACTCGCGAGGAGCTTATTCGCGACGACGTCATCGATCCCGAAGATATCCCTGAAGAGTACGATCCTGAGTTCTTGGGCGCTGTCCTAGCAGTGCTCAACGAGCTGAAGATGACCTCTATCCAGGGGGCGCAAGCCCCCATGATGGAGGAGCCTCCGATGGAGGGCATGGGAGCGATGCCCATGGCCCAAGGTGGCCTGGCCGACGTCGCTGCGTACCTGGCATCCCAGGGGCGCCGAGGCGACACCATGCTGGCGCACATCACGCCGGAGGAGGCGCAGCTCTTGCGCAGCCGAGGCGGTGCAGGCACGATCAATCCGAACACCGGCATGCCGGAGTTCTTCCTCAAGAAGATTGCCCGGGCGGTCAAGAGCGTTGTCAAGTCGGTTGTCAACGTCGTCAAGAAGGTCGCCAAGTCCCCGGTTGGCCGAATCCTGACGACCATTGCATTGGCCACGGTCCTCGGGCCAATAGGCTTGTCAGCAGGCGCAACAGCCGGTCTTGCAAGTGCGGGCTCGACTCTTCTGGCCGGTGGGTCGCTGAAAGACGCTTTGATCTCTGGTGCCATGGGCTACATCGGTGGTGGCGGCACGATCATGGGAGGCAGCCCGGTGGCAGCAGTCGGTAAGTACTTGCCGGGCCTTGAAGGGTCTGCTTTGAATACCGGTTTGAGCACTGGCGTGATTGGGGCAGGTATTGGCAAGTTGGCGGGCATGAGCACGCAGGATGCCTTGCGCATGGGTCTCTCCTCTGGCGCTTCTGCAGCGGCTTTGCAGAGCTGGAAAAACAACAGCGGGATGCTCAGCGATGGGCGGGTGACCCCAGACGACCTGCGCCAGAACGCCATGGAAGGCTTCAGGCGCGGCGAAATCACGGCGCAGAACCTTGCCCCAACTGGCGCCCCCGGGCCCGTCGGGACCGCTGCCGACCTTATGGCCCCGGTGGAGTCGCTGGATTATGGTGGCACTGCTCAGGCGGCCAGGTTTATACCTGACGTTCCTGGGGGGATAGCCGACTACCCCCAGGTCATGGCGTATGAAGCAGCCCAAAAGGGCGATATGGGTCGACTGGCTCGTCTGCAGGAGACTTATCCTGGCCGGATCACAGGTCAATATGCTTACGACGTAGGTGGAGGCGCCACGTCCTATTCGGCGCGTACCGCTGATCCAATGAGCACGTTTACCCAGAAGCCGCTGGAATTCAATCCTGCCGCTGGGGCAGGTGCTGCGCCTGTGGCTCCTGCAGCCCCCGGAGCGCCAGCATCAGCCGCGCCGGCGCCGGGTGCAACAACCCCCGCCGCAGCAGCATCAGGTGCGGCAGCTCCTTCGGGGCAGGCTGTGTTTATTCCGGGAATGGGGCCAGAAGAGCCAGGCTTTTTCAGCCGCATGGCCCAAGGCGCCAAGGACTTCTACAGCGAGAACATCTCGCCGAGCCGGCCGGGCCTGCCTAAAGACGTCAGCTTTTTCCGTCAGTACGGCCCGCTCGCGGCAACCGGCCTGGCGGTGGCCGGCGCTGCCGGCGGCTTTAAGAGCTCGCCGAGCAACCCCAATCCGGCGTTCAACCGCGACTACACCGGCCTTGACTACATGAGGGATAACCCTAACATGTTCACTGGCGGTTTGGGGGGCGGCTACACGCCCCAACCAGCGCCTCAACCGGTGGTTATTCCGACGCCGCAATACTCTTCAATCCCGATTGGCGGCCCGGGGCTCGTGGCGCCCGGCGGCATCACGAACAGGCCTGCTGGGATACCGCAACCCTACAACATGGCAGGTCTGTACGGGGTGCCTTTGCTCTACGGCCAACCCCAAAGGCTGGCCAAGGGCGGGCAGCCGCAGCCCACTGAGTTTCCGCGCAAGACGGGCCCGATCAACGGCCCGGGCACGGGCACTTCGGACTCCATTCCGGCCATGCTGTCGGACGGTGAGTTCGTTTTCACCGCCAAGGCGGTACGCAACGCTGGGGGCGGCAGCCGACGCAAGGGAGCTGCACGCATGTACAAACTCATGAAAAAGCTCGAAGGCGGGGCTGTAAAGGCGTAACCCATGGCAGAAGAAACAGTCACCCAACAGATCGTTCGGGAAGACCCGAAGATCGAAGCGTACAAGCTGAAGCTTCTTCAGCAGGCGCAGGCCCTTGCCTACAACAACATCATTGATGACCAGGGCAACGTCATCGGGCAGCGCACCCCGCTGGGCGAGCAGCTCCCCGCCTACCAGGTGGCGGGGTTTTCGCCTGCGCAGTTGGCGGCCATTCAGGCCACCGAGCAGCAAGGCGTAGGCGCGTTTACGCCTTACATGGCCGCGGCCAACCAGGCCCTTGGCGGGGCCTATGGCACCACGGCCGAGGCCGCTGACATCCTGCGAGGAGCCGACACCCGGGCGCAGTTCACCGACGCGCAGCGGGCCATGCAGCAGGCGGGAGGTGCGACTGCTGGCATGACCGCGGGCCTTGCTCCAATCTCCCAGGGGCTTGGTTACCTGGGCGCGGCCGGGCAGCGGGCACTGGCGTCAGACACTTCCGGCAGGTTCAATCCAGCCTTCCAAGACATCAACACGGGTCTTGGCTCGCTGGCCACGGCCCAGAACATGGCGGCACAGTCCAGCCAGGCCAACCTTCAGCCGGCCATGGACGTCATCGGCCAGGGTCTTGGCGGGTTGACTGCAGCTCAGCGGATGGCCGCACGATCGGCGCAGGCACCCGGGATGGAGCAGGGCGTCAACGCCATGTACGGCGGGGCTTTGGCCTCTGCAATGGCTGCCAACCAGCCGGGTTTTGGCCAGGCCGAGCAGGCTTTGAGCCAGGGCATTGGCACGCTTGGTGGCGCCCAGCAGGGCTACAACCCTGCCGCGGCGCAGTCCTTCATGGACCCGTACCGCCAGCAGGTGATTGACGAGACCATGCGGCAGATCAATCGCCAGGGGGCGATTGCGCAGCAGGGCCTGGCCGCGCAGGCCGTCCGTGCGGGCGCGTTTGGCGGCGAGCGGGAAGGGGTGCAGCGCGCCGAGATGGAGCGCAACCTGATGGAGCAGAAGGCCAACACCATTGCCAACCTGCTGTCCCAGGGTTACTCCCAGGCACAGGCGCAGGCCATGGCCTCGTTTGAGCAGCAACAGCAGCGCCAGATGCAGGCGGGACAGGGCATTGGCCAGCTTGGTGCGCAGCAGGCGCAGGTTGCCGCGCAGCAGGCGGGGCTTGGCCAGAACGCCGCGCAGCAACTTATGGCCGCGGGCCAGGGCCAGGTCTCTGCCGCTGCGCAGCAGGCGGGGCTCAGTCAGGGCGCAGCAGGGCTGTACGGCAACCTGGCACAAAATCAAGTTGCAGCAGGGCAGGGACTTGGCCAGCTCGGTCTTCAGCAGGCGGGGCTTGGCCAACAGGCGGCTGGGCAGTTCATGCAGGCGGCGCAGCAGTATGGCAACTTGGCCTCGCAGCAGGGCGCGCTGGCCGGGCAGGAGTCGGCCATCAACCAGAACATCGCCAACCTCCTTGCCCAGCAGGCTGGGCAGTATGGTCAGATGGGCGGTCAGATCGCCAACATCTACGGCCAGCAGGGCCAGCAGTTCCAAGGCCTTGGCCAAGGCATCGGCCAGTTGGCCGGGCAGCAGTTTGGCATTGGCCAGGCTCAGGCCCAGGGCCTTGGCGCGTTGGCCGGTCAACTCGGTCAACTCGGCGTGCAGCAAGGCGCGCTGGGTCAGACTGCGCAGGCGCTGCAGCAGGGCGACATCAACTTCCTGTACAACGTGGGCCAGGCTCAGCAGGCGTTCAACCAACAGACGATCGATGCTGCACGCGCCAACCAGTTGCAGAAGGTCTACGCCCCGTACCAGCAGGCCGGCTTCCTGTCGGACATCTACAAAGGCGCGCCGTCGAGCCAGATGTCGACGCAGGTGGCCAGCCAGCCCACTGCAAGCCCGTTCCAGCAGGCTGTTGGCGTGGGCCTTGGCGCGCTGACCACGGCCGCTGGTGCGAAGAAGATGGGACTCTTTGGTTGAAGGACTAGGTTATGCAGCTGGCAAACACGCTTCTGGCTCGTTTTCAGAAAGAGTACGCAACACCTGCCGAGGCAAGTGCAGCGTATGCACGGTACATGGATGAATTGCAGAAGTCCTTCGATGCTCAACAGCCTCAACAGCCCGTTGCTATGCAGAGTCCAGGGCAAATGCAAATGCAAATGCAGAGGTTACAGAATCAAAGACTTCAGCAAGCGCAACCAAGTATGCCCGGGCTTAATCCCGCGCTTGACCAGCAGCAACGGGCTATGCAAGAGCAACTTGAAAGCCCTCAAGGCATTGGCCAGCTTGGCCAAGTCAACCAATTTGGTTTCCAGCAGCAACAGCAGCCAATGGCCCAACAGCCAATGTTTGGTGGATTCCAGCAGCCAATGGCCCAACAGCCAATGTTTGGTGGATTCCAGCAGCCAATGGCCCAACAGCCAATGGCCCAACAGCCGATGTTTGGTGGGTTCCAACCGCCAATGGCCCGACAGTCGCCGTTTGGTAGGTCTCAGCAAGGACCGTTTCCTGCTCTAGGTCCTGGAGGCCTGGGAATGGTGCGAACGCCTACGACGGCGCAGCAGCCGCAGCCCGCGCAGCAAGGGATGCAGCAGCCGCAGCCCGCGCAGCAAGGGATGCAGCAGCCTCGCAGTCCCTTCGGCCGTTTTGGCGGGGCATTTGGCGGTCGGTCAGGATTTTTCTAAGAGGTAGCCATGAAAGACAAAATGATGAGCGACGACGACGTCGAAAACGTCGGAATCATGCAGGGGTTCATGGACTCCATGAGCGAAGAAGAGGATGACGACAAGGGCGAAGACGAGGGCGAGGGCAAGTACCTCGAGCGCCGTCCGGATTCGCCCGAAATCCTCATGAACAACCTGCGCGGGGACATGCGCTCGATCGACGCTCGTCGTGACGAGCTGGCTGACCTTGTCGGCTACCAGGCCGCCACGGAAACGCCTGAGCCGGTGCTCGCGATGCTCCAGCCGGTGCTCGCGGCTCAAGGAGCAGGTGGCATGGCCGGCATCGGCGCGCTGCCTCCTTCACAAGCCATGGCCCAAGGGCCACAGCCCCCGATAATGCCTCCGATGCCTCCTGCTGGCGCACCGCCCATGGGCCCGGGCACCCCAGGCGCCGAGATGGCCCCTCCCCCGCAAGACGGCGGCATTGCTGCGCTCTTGGGCGGCGCTGGCGCGCCCCCGGAAGGCGGTCAGCCACCCGTGCAGATGGCCCGCGGCGGCTACGTCCAACATTTTCAAACGGGGTCTGATCCGAGCGGCGTGACCCCTGCTGACGGTACCGCTCGGGACGATGAGGACATGCTGTTTGACCCGGCAATGGTCAGCACTGCCAAGACGGAGATGAACAAGCTCTTGGCGCGGGCCCCGGCTGCTGTGCCCACGCTGACAAGCGCCATGGAGGCGCGTCTGCCGGAGTACCAGAAGGCGCTGGGCGCTGACAAGAAGCTGTCGGAGGCCCAGATGCTGTTTGAGCTGGGCCAGCGGGCCTTTGGCTTTGCGTCCAACGTTGACGAAGGCGGCCGTCCGCTCAAGGGCAGCTTCTTCTCGCGCCTGGCCGGTGCCACCAAAACGCTGCCGACGGCAATCGGCAAGCAGTTGGAGGCCATGGACAAGATCGACCGACAGATCAAGGTCCTGGCCCTTCAGCAGGGCGAGAAGGACATTGACCAGGTGGTCACCCAGAACAACGAGCTGCTCAAGCGCAAGACGGACATCTTCAAGGATGTCCTGCGCGCTGACGCGAAGCTTCAAGCCCAGAAGCTGAAGATGGGGGACTCCATCTGGGGCAAGGGCGACTGGGAGTGGAACGTCGTCAACATGCCTGGCCTCACAGACAGGTACGCCCAAGGCTTGACCAAGCCTGAGGAAGACAAGCTGATGGCATCTGCCATCATGAAGTTCAAGCTCGGCCGTCAAGAGCTCAAGGTTGACCCTGTCACGAAAATCCCTGGCATCGTGCAGGTGCCGGGCGTGGTTCCGGACTTCGTGGCACAGGCCGAAGCGGCGCGCAGGAAGTTGGGCCTTCCGACGGCGCCGCAACCTATGATGGCCCCTGGCGCGGGGGCTCGCCCTGCTGCTCCGGAGGCGGGGGCCGCGGCTCCTGCTGCAGTGCCCGCCGGCACAGCGCCTGCGGCAGGGATGCCTGCGCCTGGAACTCCGGCGGCTCCGGCTGCGCCCGCAGCAAGTGCCGCGGGCCAAGGACCACGGCCCATGACGCTGTGGGCCACCCGGTTTGATGTGGCGGGCCCGGGCGCGGCGGCGGTTGCGGGCGTGTCGGCCATCCCTGGGCTGGGCGACCCCGCGTCCTCAGTGACACTGGCGCGCAAGAATGCCGAACTTATGGCAGAGCGCCTGAAAGAGGCCATGCTCAAGAGTGTGGCCGGCAGTGTCTGGGAGCAGAAGAATATTGACAAGGTCATGGCGATCCAGCCCAGCGCGTGGACTGACCCTGACGTCTACGGCACGCGGCTCATTGCCCTTGGCCAGGCTCTCCGCGAGGGGATTGCGTCCTACCGGAAGATGGGGGCCGACGACTCCGGATTGTCTCCGGAGGACAAAGGCAAGGCGCGCGAGAAGGCCATGGAGTACCAGAAGTTCCTGGGCCAGCTTGGGCTCCCGCCGGCGGTATATTCTGAGGCAGACATTCGCAGGTATCCTCCCGGCACGGAGGTGCTGGTAAACGGCGTGACTTTGAAGCGCACCAGGGCCCCTCAGTAACGGAGCAGCAGCATGGCAGACGAAAAAGGCAACAAGGCTTCTGGGATGGACGCCCTCCTTGAGGACGTGCCGACCCGGTTTGAAGGAGGCAGCCGCGTCTTGGGCGTGCCCATGCCCAAAGCAATCAGCGAGCCCCTCAGGGCCTTTGAGGCGCCTGCGACAACCGAGTTTTCGGCCGGGATGGATGCCTTGCTTGAAGACGCCCGCCCAACAACGTCTCAGCGCCTGGAGCAAGTCGGCATGGGCGCGCTACAGGGCGCTGCCCGTGACATGCCTGTTGCGGTTGGTGCCGTAACGGGCGCGCAATTCGGCATAAAAACGGCCCCTGCCGTCTTGCCCGTCTTAGGACCTCTCACCCCTGCCTATCCGGTCGCCACGACCCTCTTTGGCATTGGGGCAGGATACTTGTTTGGCCAGGAACTTGACCGCTGGTTTCCTGCTGTGCCGAGAGACGACTTGGTGCCCTACCGCGAAGGGGGCAAGACCTTTGGCTCTGCCCTTTCTACCGCGCCGGCGGCATTTGCCATTCCTCAGATGACGGCCAATCGGGTGGCTCGGTTTTTGTCCACGGTTGGGGAGTCAGCCCGCCGAAGCCCCGGTGTTTTCATGGCAACAGAGGCGGGCACTGCCGCTGCTATGGGAATAGCGGGCGGCACTGCTGAATCGTTTTTCCCTGGTCAAACGGTGCCACGGTTAGGAGCAGAAGTCACGGCCGGGGTTCTTTCTCCAGGCAGGTTGCTGGTGGAGGGCGTGAACCTTACGAAGCAGGGCCTTCAGTACGCTCGCGGGGCGAAGGCCACGCAATCCGCCAGGATGGAAGACAAGGCAGTGAACATCCTGCTCGATGCCTTGGAGAAAAACAAGGAAGACCCAACGGCACTGATCGCGGCGCTGCGACAGCAGTTGCCGCAAGGGGTTGCTCCGACCGCGGCGCAAAAGACAGCCAGTCCCACTTTGATGGACCTAGAGAAGTCGCTGGGGGACTTCTCTAAACAGTTTGGCGCGCAGACGACAAAGCAGGGCAAGGACGCGATGGAGGCCTACGAGCTCCTCATCAAAAACCTGCAGACCATGACGGGCAACCCGGCCGCACTGCGGGCGGCGGCGCAGCTCCGCGACACCAAGTTCCGCGCTGCGTTGGACGCGCGCCTGGCACAGGCTGACGCCAACTCCGCGATGAAGATCGCGCAGATCACAAAAGACACCCCGGCTGCGCGACAACAGATCGGTGACATTATCAAGACCGAGACCGAACTTGCGCTCAGCCAGGCACGGATGGCGGAGCGCGAACTGTGGACTGAAGCCATCAGGCAGCTGACGATGCCTGCCACTACTACGAAACGCATTCGGCAGCGGGTCGATGATGACCGTTTTGGGAGGCCTCAGTTCCGCACTTGGGATGAGACACAATTGGTCACGCCGACGCTTAAGCCCTCCAGCACTGCACAAACATTCCTGGCGCGTGCATCGGAGATTGGCGACTTGATTTACGACGAGGCTCTTCCCAGTACCGTGCGCAAGATCATGGACGGATTTGGCTTGAACCAAGCCGCTGTTCAAAGGTACAAGATGGGGCGCAACACCCAAGAATTCTTGGATACGGGCGTTGTGCCCAATAGCTTCTTGCCCACTCCAAAGGACATCCCGATCGGCGAGCTCGTGAACTATCGCTCGAATCTCTTGGAGGCAGCGCGCAACGATCCCGCCAATGCGGAGATGTATGCCAAGCTGGCCAGCTCTATGCTCGACGATTTGAGCACGGTCAAGAATCCCATCCTCGACCAGGCTCGCGCCTTCTCCAGCGCCCTGAACGACACTTTCACGCGCACCTTTGCAAAGACTGCGTCCATCACCGGCGGCAAGGCTCGCGGCGGAGCGGAAAAGCTGCCTGCTGAAATTCTGGTCTCGCGGGCCTTTGGCTCAAACGCCGACGTCACCATGCAGCGCATGGAGCAGATTGAGGACGCCGTCAAGTTTCTCCGCACGCAATACGACGAGGCGGTGACGAAGTTTGGCAAGAACAGCCCTCAGGCGCAGATGTTCAAGCCCATGGCCGAACTGTCTGATGCGGGCGTTGTATCGATTCGGGATGCGCAGAACCGCGTGCTGCGTCTTCTTGCCGCTGACATGATCGAGGCTGTGTACGACAAAGCCAAGGGCACTTACGTCCAGCAGTTGAACACGGCCAAGCTCACGCGCTTTGCCCAGCAGAACGAGACCATGCTCAACAAACTGGGCATCATGGACGACTTGCGCGACGCCACGCATGCGCAAAATCTGCTGCTGCAGGTCAAAAGCCAAAACGATGTGATGGCAGACACCATTCGCAAGCAGACGGCGTTTGCGCAGGTTCTTTCTGCTGAAAGCCCGACCAGGGTTATTGGCGACATACTCAACAGCCGCAACCCTGTCAAAGGCTTCACCCAAGTCGTGAAGTTGGCGAAGGCAGCGGGCCCAGACGCGATGGATGGCCTGCGAGCAGCCGTGTTGGACTACGCCTACACAAAAGCAGGAGGCATGTCGAGCGCACTGCAAGCCGGCGGCGGAGCGAACAAGTTCAGCGTCTCCGCCTACAACGACGCGCTCTTTGAGCCCCTGTCGCGCACGCAGCCGTCACTCGTCAACATCATGCGTGCGAGCGGCGCGATGTCCCTGACGGATGTCAAAAATCTCAAGCAGCTTATCAATCCCATGGTGAAGGTTGAGACGGCGGTCAAGAACGGCATTCCAATTGACAACCTCATTGAAGGGGCGGATGCCGTCACTGAGCTTGGGCTTCGGGTTGTGGGCTCTAAGCTCGGCACTTCAGTCACTCCTGGGAGCAACTCCCTGATCGCCGCCGCGGCCGGCTCCAAGGCTGTTCGCCAAATCTTCGACGCGCTGCCCAACGCGACTGTGCGGCAGGTCATGGAGAATGCCGCCAAGGACCCAGAGCTAATGGCGTTGCTGCTCGAAAAGGGCAAGACAGCCAAGCAGCAGACCAGCATCGCCAACAGACTGCTCGACAAGCTGGGTGCCATGGGCGTGTCGGTTGGCCGCACCGCGGTGACTCCGGCGCTGAACTACATCGCGCCTGAAGAACCACGGCCCTCGCAACTGCGAGACACCGTCCAGCCTATCTTCACCCCACAGGGCCAGGCAGCGCGTCAGCTGCGGCTGATGCCTGTGGCCCCCAACACCCGTGGGGTGCCTGGCCTTCTGCCGCCCAAGAGCCCGCAGGGCCAGGCGCCGCAAGGCGGTGGGGGCGGTGGCAGTGCGCCCAACCCCAGCTCGCGGTCGATGTTCCAGCAGCTCTTCCCGTTTGACACGGTCAGCCCGCTGGTGGCTGCTGCTCAGCAGCCCGCTCCGCCGCAGTAAGCCGCTCCATCCACTGCGCCTTGAATGCAGCCCATTCACGGCCAGTGGTGGTGAACTCCTGAGTCGTGCCGTCCTGTACGGCAATCAGCACGGCGCCAAAGTCGATCTGCGTGCCGTACATGTCGTCGTGCGCGATCGCGTACGCCGCAAGTTGGTGGAAGTAGTCGGTGATGTACTCGTACCGCTTGGGTTTGATCGACTGCTTGAAGTCGACGATGGCCAGCTTGCCGCGGTACTTGGCCACCAAGTCGGTCGTTCCGGCATACCGGTGCCCAAAGTGCAGGCTTATCTCCGAGCCATAAACCGTGGTAATTTGGCTAAAGTATGCATCAACGAGCTTGAGTGCCATCAGGTGGCCCTTCATGGCCAGCCAGTCGGTACCAAACGTCATCGGCTCGCTTGTCAGCACACTCTCCAGCGTCGCATGCATGTGCGTGCCCACGTGAGCCGCCTGCTCTTTGATCCTGTCCGCCTCCGCCTGCCCGACGCGGTCGGCCCATTCCTTGAGCTTGGCCTTGTCCTTCGTGCGGTCCAGGATCGTGGTGACCGACGGGACATGTACAGAATCCTCGGTCTTGTAGACGCGCCCTGACGGCGTGTCCATTCGGTCCAACTTCTTGTACCCGAACTGGTACGACCAGGGAATCAAATGAGCCATTGTTTGAGGTCCTCTCCAAGCACCTGGGTTGCAATGTCGATCTTGTCTCGCAGAGCCTTCACGATCTTCTCGTCCACGGTGCCTGGCGAGATGAGGTCGATGTAGGTCACGTTCTTGGTCTGCCCGATCCGGTGTGCGCGGTCCTCGGACTGCAGGCGCTTTTCCAGGTCAAAACTGTTGCTGAAGTAGACCATCGTGCTGGCCGCGGTCAGGGTCAGGCCGTAGCCGCCTGTGCTCGGATTGCCGATGAAAAAGCGCATGTCACTGTCAGGCTTTTGGAACTCCTCCAGCACGCGCTTGCGCTCGTCCGCGTCAGTGTCGCCGTAGTACGTGCCAATGGTGTTCATGCCGTACTCCTTGGCCAGGGCGATCTTGATGGCCTCGATGTCGTGGCGGTACGTGGCCCAGATGATGATCTTGCCGTCCGTCTCCTCCACCAGGCCAAGCAGCTCCTTGATCCTGTTGTTGGGCAGCTCCGCCACTGTGCCGTCGTCCATCTTCACGTGGCCGCAAACAATCTGGTGCAGGCGCATGATCTGCGTGAGCGCATTGACCGTGCTCACCAGGCCGCCGTTGATCTGCGCCAGGGCCATCGTCTTCATCTCGTTGTAGGCCTTGACCTGCTCGTCGGTCAGGTCCACCTCGCGCTTGACGTAGAGCTTGTCGGGCAGGTCTAGGCACTCTTCCTTCTTCACGCGAAACGCGAAGCGGTCAAGCTTTTCCTTGAGCTCATCGAGTCTGCGGTAGCCAACGATCTGCTTGAAGCTGTGCGTGTTGAGCTGGCGCTCCACGGTCACAGCGTAGCGAGCTTGGAAGACGTAGTAACTGCTCACGTTCAAGCAGCCGTCGGACAAGAACGCGCACTGCTGATAGAGATCGAGCGGTGACTTGGTGACCGGGGAGCCCGTCATGATGCGCCTGAACCGCGCACCACGGCCCACCTTCTCGGTGTTCTTGCTGCGCGTGGATGTAGGCGTCTTGATGGTCGTGCTCTCGTCGACTGCCATGAGCGCGTTGTGCACCAGCAGGAACCTCTTGGCGAAGGCTGTGCCCTTGGGCGTGCTGAAGGCCTCGACGTTCATCACAAGAATCTTGAGGTCCTCCGTGACGGTGAACAGGTCGTCAAGTGCCTGCTGCTCCGCCTTGCGCGGGCTCGCTGACCAGATGGCCATGCGGTAGACCACATGCTCGGGTAAATGCTTAGGGATTTCGGTGTCGTACCAGTTGCGGTAGACGCCCTTGGGGGCTACGATCAGCACCCCGTTGATCTTGCCCGTGTCGTAGAGCATGGCCGCGTTGTTGATCAGCATGAAGCTTTTGCCTGTTCCCATGTCGGCGAACAGGGCCGCAACTGGGGCATCCCAGAAGCGTTGAAGGTAGGCCTGCTGATGCAAGAACGGCTTGTTCTTGAACGGGTACGTCGAAAGAAATTGGTTCATGATGTCTCACTTTCTGGCAGGGGGTTGCAAGTCCCTGAAAAGCTAGTGTACACTGCATGTCCGCTTTCAGAAAGGAGAAATTTAAGTGCCAAAGGTATATGTCGTCTCTGAGACTTCGCAGCACAACATTGCGAGCGCCTTGGATTACGGCCAGATCGAAACCATCCTGCCCTTCAATGCGCAGATCGCCTTTTCTGTCGTCCCGACAGTGCGGCGCATCCAGCGCAAACTCGAACGCTTCACCGACGAGGACTTCTTGCTTCTCATTGGTGATCCGTCTGCGATAGGTATCACCTGCGCAGTAGCAGCCGCGAAGAACAACGGCCGCTTTAAGTGCCTCAAGTGGGACAAGCGTGAGAGACGCTACATCCCGTTGGAGGTTGATCTTTTCAAGAAAGGAGAATCTGATGAGTCTTACGAATTTATTTGAGGAAGATGCCGGTGCCCTGCAAGTTTCTGACGAGCAGGTAACAGGCATCGCGGGCCTTGCAAAGCGAGCCAAGCTTCTTGAGAAAGAGCTTGCGGACCTTGAGAAGACCGTCTCAGAAAAGTCTGAGCAGTACCGCAAGCTCACTGAGCAAACGATCCCCGAGGCCATGGCCGAGGCGGGCATGAAGAAGTTTGTGATGGGCGACGGCTCGACCGTTGACATCAAGCCCTTCTACAGCGCGAGCATCCCCAAGGCACGGCAGGAAGAGGCCTTCCAGTGGCTGCGCGATCGGGGCTTTGACGACCTGATCAAGAACACCGTGAGCGTCCGCTTTGGGCGCAACGAAGACGAGCTCTGCGCTCGTTTACTGAGTCTCCTGGGCCAGCAAGGCTACCCTGCTGAGCAGGCACAGAAGATCGAGCCCCAGACCCTCAAGGCCTGGGTGAAAGAGCGTGTCGAGAAGGGTGACCAAGTCGACACAGAGCTGTTTGGCGTGTACATCGGCCAAAAAGCAACCATCAAGACCAAGTGAACCAAGGAAATTTATCATGGCAAAGAACGAGATCGCGGAACAAAAGGCCAGCACCGCACTGGCAATCATGAGCGACCTGGAGCAGGACGCTGGCGCCGGCTTTGACGGCATGACGCAGGACGATTACGCATTGCCGTTCCTGCGGCTGCTGACCAGCACCAGCCCTGAGGTGGGTGAAGTGGACGGGGCGCTCCCGGGCATGATCCTCAACTCGGTGACCGGCGAGCTGTACGATGGCAAGAAGGGCATCTCCGTTGTGCCGTGCGCATACGTGCGCCAGTACATCGAGTGGGCCCCACGCGGCCAGGGCAGCGGTGCACCGGTGCACATCTACCCTGCAACCAGCGACATCCTCGCGCAGACTCACAAGGAGCCTGGCGACAACAAGGACTACCTGGACAACGGCAACTACATCGAGAACACGGCCAACTACTACGTCATGCTCATCAACGGCTCTGGCGTGCCGGAGCCGGCGCTCATCACAATGAAGTCCACGCAGCTCAAGAAGAGCCGCAAGTGGAACTCCATGATGCAGAGCGTGAAGATGCAGGGCAAGAACGGCCTGTTCACGCCCCCGATGTACAGCCAGATGTACCAACTGACCACCGTGGCCGAGTCTAACGACAAGGGCAAGTGGTTCGGGTGGGAGATCGAGCGCACTGGGCCCGTGTCCAGCGCGGATATCTACAACGCGGCCAAGTCATTCGCGCAGTCAGTCGGCGCAGGTGATGTCAAGGTCAAGCACGAGAGTGAGTCGGGCGCCACGGGCAACGGGCCAGCGCCATTCTGATTTCGGGGCCGAAAGTGGCTGGGTCACTGATAGTTGAGTCATCCTGGGTAGCTCCCAGGAGGCAACACACGGGTACCCGCCCAGCTGCGAGTAGGCCCCTCCTCAATTAGAAAGAAGAAATGACTGACATCACCAGGTTCAAGGCGATCTTCTCCGGCCTGGACATCGCCTATGGAACATACAAAATCGAATCCTCACGAGGGGACGGAAAGCAGGCAGGCAAGGCCGTCGTGGTGCGCAAGCCACCGACTGACGACCTCTGGTCCAAACACCTGGAAGGCGTTGAGCCGAGTCTGGGAATTATTCCGATCAGGGCGGATAACACGTGCATCTGGGGCTGTATTGACATTGACCAGTATCCACTGGACCACGCCGGGCTCGTAAAGAAAATCCGCAGCCTGGAGCTTCCGATGGTGGTGTGCCGCAGCAAGTCTGGCGGCGCCCACGTCTTCCTCTTCGTCAAAGAGCCCATCCCTGCAGCGGAGATGCAGCGGTTCCTTAAGGCCGCAGCAGCATTGCTGGGTGAAGCAGGGCGGGAGATATTCCCCAAGCAAGCTGAAATCCTGGTTGACCGCGGCGACACCGGCAACTTCTTGAACCTGCCGTACTTCGGTGGCGACCAGACAATGCGCTACGCCATACGGGACGATGGCACAGCAGCAACCCTCGAAGAGTTCTACGGTCTCTACGACCAATGGGTCCAGCCAACGGACCTGCAGTTCCCAGAGCAGCCCAAGCAGGCTGACCACCCAATCAAAGACGGCCCTCCGTGCCTACAGGCCCTGTGCGCGCAGGGCGTGCCAGAAGGCACACGCAACAACGCACTCTTCAACATCGGCATCTACCTCAAGAAGGTGCACCCAGTGAACTGGGACAACGCACTGTCCGAGCACAACTTCAAGTACGTGGCGCCTCCGCTGCCCAACAACGAGCTGCAGATCATCATCAAGCAGCTGCACAAGAAGGACTACAAGTACAAATGCAAGGACGCCCCGCTCAACAGCTTTTGCAACAGCGGCCTGTGCAGGACTCGCAAGCATGGGATCGGGGCCCACGGGCCAGACTCCCCGCAGGTGTCCTCCCTGTCCAAGTACAACAGCGAGCCGCCCCTGTGGTTCCTTGACATCAACGGCAAGCGCATCGAGCTCGACACTGAGAGCCTGTTTGCCCAGGCGGCATTCCAAAAAGCCTGCGTCGAAAAACTCAACATCCTCCCGCCCACGCTGCGCAAGCAGGACTGGGAGCAGCTGCTCAACGCGCTGCTCAAGGAGATGGTCGAGACTGAGCAGATCACTGAGGCCAGCGAAGACACCAGCATCACCGGCCGCTTCAATGACCTGCTTGAAGAGTTCTGCACCCACCTTCAACAGGCCATGGACCGCGATGAGATTCTCATGGGCCGGCCATGGACGGACGAGGAAGAGGCCAAGACCTACTTCCGCATGAAGGACCTCGAAGCGCACCTGGCGCGCAACAACTTCAAGGGCATGACAGCGCCCAAGATGGCCCAGCGCATCCGCGACCTCGGGGGCGAGCCCATAAGCCTCTTCCTCAAGAACAGAGCGGCACGCTGCTGGCGCATCCCGCGCTTTGACCGGCAAGACGCCCCGTTTGCAACGCCCGAGCAGCGCGCGCAGAGGAGTCCATTCTGATGGTTGAGACATTACTTGTACTTGTGGTGGTGTGGGCTGTTTGGCCCCTGTTTGACAGTGGTTGGTGGGACGATCCGGGGAGTTTTTGATGTTGAAAATTGACGGACACGACAACGCCATCATCGGGCCTGCGATGGTCTGGCGGGACAAAGGCATGTGCAGCGCGCTGGTGTACGACGCCGAGCAGATCAGGGAGAACCTGATCAAGCAGGGCATGACGCACGAAGAGGCTCGTGAGTTCATCGAGTTCAACATCGAAGGCGCCTACGTGGGCGAGCACACGCCAGTGCTGGTGTGGCCAGCGGACGAGTGGGAGGAAGAATGAGCCACAGCACTGAGCCCACATGCCATAAAGCCCTCAAGCGGCACCGCTGCACGTGGTGCTGGCAGTTCATTGTTCCAGGGGAAGAGTATCAGCGTTGTAGGTGCTACGACGCCGGGGACGCCGCCACTATAAAAATGCACCCCGAATGCTTTGAAGTGATGCAAAAAGAAGCTGCTGAGTGGGGCTACGGCTTTGAGTGGACACCCGGCCAAGAACGCCCTGAGAGGAAGGCAGCATGAACATCACCAAAGTGTTCGGGCCGCCCGGCAGTGGCAAGACGACGTTCTTGCTGGGCATCGTAGAGACAGAGTTGGGCCGCTCAGTGCACCCGAGCCAGATCGGCTACTTCGCCTTCACCAAGAAGGCGGCCACCGAAGCGCGCGACAGGGCCATTCAGAAGTTCCCGCACCTGAACCCCGACACGGACTTCCCGTGGTTTCGCACGCTGCACAGCCTGGCGTACCGGTGCCTGGCCATCAGTACCAAGGACATGATGGCGCCTGAGCACTACAAGGAGTTCGCCCAGGAGGCTGGCATCGAGCTTGCCATTGAGAGCGGCGAGGAAGAGTTCGCCGTGAAGGCGGACAACCCCATCCTCAACGAGATCAACATCGCACGGATCAAGGGCCTGGACCTGCGCACCCACTACAACCAGTCGCAGATGGAGATCGAGTGGTTTCACTTCGAGTACGTCGAGCGCGCCTACCGCCACTACAAGACCAGCCGCAACCTGCTGGACTTCACCGACCTGCTGGAGCAGGCCTGCCAGTTCCCCGAGCGCCTGCCGCACCTGGAGTCCCTGATCATCGACGAGGCGCAGGACCTCTCACGTTTGCAATGGAGGCTGGTCGAGCAACTCGCGTTGCGAGCCCAGCGTTGCTTTTTGGCAGGCGACGACGACCAGGCTGTCTACACCTGGGCGGGAGCAGACGTCGACAGCTTCCTGAACTTCGAAGGCCAGATCAAGGTCCTCGACCAGTCCTACCGCGTCCCGGCCAAGGTGCACGCTCTGGCCGATCGCGTAGTGCACCGCATCCGCAAGCGCCAGCCCAAGGTCTGGAAGGCCCGCGAGGAGGCAGGCAGCGTCCACTACTACAACGACTTCCAGCAGGTCGACATCAGCACCGGTAACTGGCTCATCCTGGCCAGCACCAACTACATGCTCACCGACATGCACGACTGGATCAAAAGCCAGGGGCTGCTATTTGAGCGCCACGGCCAACGCAGCGTCAGCGAAGCAGTGCTCACCGCGGTGCTGGGCTGGGAGAAGCTGCGCAAGGGCGGCGAGGTGCCCTACCCTGTCGTCAAGCACGTCTACAAGTACCTCGACAGCAGCTGCATCAAGCACGGCCACAAGATGCTGCGCACGGCCGACACGACCGCCAGCTACACGCTTGACCTGCTCAAGGAAAAGCACGGGCTTCTTTCCACAGAAATCTGGCACAAGGCGCTGACCAAGATCAGCGAAGAGCGGCGCGACTACCTGATCTCGCTCCTGCGCCGCAACACACGGCTCACGGGCCACGTGCCAATCAAGCTGTCCACGATCCACGGCGCCAAAGGCGGGGAGGCGGACAACGTCCTGCTGCTCACGGACCTGTCGACCAGGTTTGCCAAGGACTACGACAAGAACTCCGACGACATCAACCGGCTGCTGTACGTGGGCATCACCCGCGCCAAGCAGACGCTGCATGTTGTCCTACCCAAGAACGAGCAAAAAGGCTTTCGACTATGAAGCGCGACACCAAGACCCTGTCCATGTTCCCCCGGATTTCCGAGTGGGTGCCCCCTCAATCGTTCCCCAACCTCAGCGAAGCCAAGGAGATTGCAATTGACCTCGAAACGTGTGATCCCAACATGGAATCCCTGGGCCCAGGCTGGCCTCGTAATGACGGCTACATTGTTGGATATGCTGTTGCCGTTGACGGATGGGCAGGCTATTTTCCTGTTGCTCATGGCGGCGGCGGCAACCTTGATCGTCGGATTGTGGAGCGATGGGTGGCCGATGTCCTTGCGACGCCGGCTGACAAAATCATGCACAACGCCGCCTACGACCTCGGATGGCTCAGAGCCTCCGGCTTCGAGGTGAACGGCACGATCTACGACACCATGCTGGCAGCGCCGCTGCTGGATGAGAACCGCTTCAGCTACGCGCTTAACAGTCTGGGCTTTGACTACCTCAAGGAGATCAAGAGCGAGCAGGGCTTGAAGGAGGCGGCGCAGGACTTCGGCGTGCACGCCAAAAAGGAGCTCTGGCGCCTGCCGGCCATGCACGTGGGCGAGTACGCAGAGCAGGACGCCGCGCTCACGCTCAAGCTCTGGCACCACTTCAAGGCCCTCATGCGCACCGACGAGGTCGAGTCGATCTTCCAGCTTGAAACAGAGGTGCTGCCGGTGCTGGTGGACATCACGCTCAAGGGCATCCGCTTCAATCGCGCTGAGTGCGAGGCCAAGATGGAAGAGATGCGGACCAAGGAGCAGGACATCCTGAAGTACATCAAGAACCAGGCCGGCGTGAAAGTGGACATCTGGGCCGCGGCCAGCGTCGCCCACGCTTTTGACAAGCTGGGCATCCAGTACCCGCGCACCGCCCAGGGCGCGCCGAGCTTTACCAAGAGCTTCTTGGACACGCACGAGCACCCCATGGCCAAGATGATCGTGGAGGCCCGGGAGCTCAACAAGACCCACGGCACGTTCCTGGAGCCCTACCTGCGCCACAGCGCCAAGGACGGGCGCATCCACACCCACTTCAACCAGATGCGCAACGAGGACGGCGGCACGGTCACGGGGCGCTTGTCGGCGGCCAACCCCAACCTGCAGCAGGTGCCGGCCAGGCATGAGGTGATCGGACCGCTGGTGCGGGGCTTGTTCCTGCCGGAGGAGGGCCAGCTTTGGGCGGCAAACGACTTCTCCTCGCAGGAACCGCGCTTGCTGGTGCACTATGCCACACTGCTGGACCTGCCGGGCGCCGAGAAGATGGCCAACGCATACAAGGAAAACCCTGACACGGACTTCCACCAGATGGTCGCCGACATGGCCGGCATCAAGCGCAAGGCGGCCAAGACGATCGGCCTGGGGCTGATGTACGGCATGGGCAAGGCCAAGCTGGCCAACAGCCTGGACCTGCCGCTGGATGAGGCCAGCGAGCTGATCGCCACCTTCCACAGCAAAGTCCCCTTCCTCAAGGGCACCGTGGACGCGGTCATGAAGCGCATTGAGCACCCGGCCTCAGGCGGGGCGATCCGCACACTGCTGGGCCGCAAATGCCGTTTCCCGTTGTGGGAGCCGATGGAGTGGGGCGTGAATAAGCCGCTGCCGCGCGAGCAGGCAATCATTGAATACGGCTCACGGATCAAGCGCGCGGGCACCTACAAGGGTCTGAACAGGCTCATCCAGGGCTCGGCCGCCGACCAGACCAAGGCCGGCATGGTGGCGCTGGCCAAGGCCGGCTTCGACATCCGCTTGCAAGTGCACGATGAGATCGCCCTGTCGGTCAAGAGCGTTGAGGAGGCCCGCGAGGCTGCAGACATCATGGCCAACGCCGTGAAGCTGGAAGTGCCCAGCCGAGTGGACGTTGAGACTGGACCGAGCTGGGGGGCCGCGGCATAATTCCCTCAGGGCTTCTTGCAGTTGCCCTTTGGGGGAAGTCTCCAACTTGGCCAGGCCGCGTGCCTGGCCTCTTTTTCCACAGAAAGGAGAATCATGCCTACATGGGTTAAGAACAGAGTGGTTCCGGCCTATCCGGAGCCTTACGTGCGCAAGCGCAAAAGGGGCAGGCCGAAGAAGAACGGCCGCCCAAAGAAGGACCGTTGGCAGGAGATGCGCGCGTCGCCCTCCAAGCGCGCCGGCAGTCGCTTCCGTACTGTGTCCATGCCTGAGGAGGCGTACTTCATGCTCGATGAGATGAGCCTGTTTTACAAGTCCCCCAAGAGCGGGCTGTTGGCCAAGCTGGTAAAGGCCGCATTCGAGAAGGCACACAAAGAGTCACTCACCCTTCAACGCATCAACGAGAACAGAAAGAAAGAGGTCCCCAATGAAGCATCAGACGGAGATATCCCTGCCCGTAGAACTCACTTTTGAGGTCTGGGAAGAGATCAGACTTACAGGCATGGAAATGCCTGCGGAGCTACACTTAAAACGCGTCATGTTGCCGGTGATTGGACCGAGCAACAAGCTGCGCTACATCGACATCACCAACAGCATCTCCGAGGCCCAGAAGCTGCTCTGGGAGGAGGAGTTTCTTGAGTCCCAATCATGAAGCTTTCCGACACTCTGCGCGACCTTGCTGACTACCCAAGCCACGCCCCTATTGCACCAATCCTTCAAGCCGCCGCGGATAAGCTTGACGAGAGCCATTTGTGGCGTGACGCTTGGTTGAAAGCAGAAAAGCGAGTTGAGGAGTTGACAAAAGAATTGAAGTCGTTAAGATAGGGTCTCGATCAACAGAAAGGAGAAAGAAAATGCACCCTAAGTTACAGCCTTGGCCCTGGCCGTTCCCGCAGTGGAATGGCACTCGTTGGGTCATGCCTTCTGAGCAGGCACCTGAAGAGTTCTTGAAGCGCCCTGAGGCGCCGATCGAAGAACCTGAGGAGGCGCCATTTTGAAACCCGAAGTCTTTAAGGCCTTAGCCGCCAGTGGCCGGTACTACAACACCGGCAAAGTGCTCATAGGCCTACAGTACAACAGGCCTCTTCCGCAGCTTTACAGCGACGAAGAGCTTGTTCAAGCGGCGCTGCTGGGCATACCAAAGAAACGCCCATTGCTCGCCCTTTTCCTCTGCCTGGCATACGGACTCGTCGTCCTCATTGTCGGCGCGTACATCGCCAGGCTCTTCAATTGACCCCCAAAGGAGAACCCTGTGAAAACTGCAAAGCCCAAGTCCAAAGCAATGTCCAAGACCGCCCAGGTCCGCGAGTTCCTGGCCAAGAACCCCAACGCCAAGGCCAAGGACGTGGCCGCGAAGTTTGGTGTCTCACCACCCGTGGTTTACGTGGTGCGCAAACAGCTCAATGAGCAGTCCGGAAAAGCCCCTCAAGAGGCGGCGGTGGAAACCCCAGTGGAGCAAGAGGCGGTGACCACGCTGACCGTCCACGAGGGCGCGGGCATTGTCGCGATCCTCACGGAGCGCGGCGATCGCTACGGCAAGTTCTCTGGCCACGCCAAGGTCACCCAGGACATCAAGCGCGCGATGTCAGAGCACGCCCGTCTTCACAACAAGACCTTCACTGACAGCCAGTGGGAGTCCTTGGAGATGATTGCCCACAAGATTGGGCGTATCGTCAACGGTGATCCGGACCACGTTGACAGCTGGGTTGACATTGCCGGCTACGCCCAACTGGTTGCCGACGAGCTGCAAGGAGTGGAGCGATGAGTCTGATAGCAGAAAACGGCATTGCCGAGCACTACAAGAAGCGCGCGATGGCTGATCAGCAACGCGAATGGGTCATGAACCAGACTCGTGCTGGAGATACGCTCCCTGGCGCGTCGTCTGGCTTGCTTGGCATGCAGGCGCAGGTTCGCCCGCGCAGCAGCATCGAGGAGAACCTCGAGCGCATTGCCATGGGCGTATCGGCCCTGGAAGAGCAACTGGATCGGCTGACGGGGCGGCTCACGCCCGTTCTGTCAGCGCGGCCTGAGGCCAGCAGCCCGGTCGAGAAGGCCCTCGGCCCACGATCGGAGTCACCGCTGGGGGATCAAGCAGCGCGGATCGCGGCCCACGTCGACCGGCTCAACCGAAACCTATCTCACTTGATTGACGGGGTGGACCTATGAAGTTCCGCAAGAAGCCCGTGGTCATCGAGGCCACGCAGTGGTTCAAGAACGGAGACCATCCGCTGGACTACGCCAGCAACCAGGACGGCTTTCAGAACGGACGGCTGGTAAGCATCTCTGGCGAGCACCGCAAAGCGCACGGCTGGGAAGGCGAGGTGGTGCGCTACTTTCGCCACCCAGACAAGGCCTATGCAGGCGAGCGCCATTGCGAAAAGTGTGGGGAGATCATGCACAAGCACGGCTGGATCGACACGCTAGAAGGCGGGCACATTGTCTGCCCCGGCGACTGGATCATCACCGGCGTAAAGGGCGAGCACTACCCGTGCAAGCCCGACATTTTTGAAGCGACTTACGAAAGGGTTGAGACATGAGCGAGCTTCTTCCATTTGCAGTCGGCATCTGGGTCGTCCTGGCCTGGTTCACGCACGTCATCACCTGCCTCAAGACAGCCTCCTGGGGCTTCTTGATTGCAGGCGCGGTGTTCTTCCCTGTCGGATGCGTGCATGGCACAGGCATTTGGTTCGGGTGGTTTTGATGACTATCATCATCTGGGACCATCGAGCCAAGACCCTGACGGCTGACAAGCAGTCGACGCAAAGCGACATGCCAAGGGTCGTGACGAAGGTGCGCCGCATTCACGGCTACTTGTGCGCTGCTGCTGGGGACTGGGACCTGGCACAGGAGATGTTCGAGTGGTTCGGGCAGGGCGCTGATCCTGCTCAGGCGCCGCCGTGCATGCGCAACAAAGACGATTGGGTAGCCTTCTTGGCCATCACACCCGACTGCCGCGTGCTCAAGTACGAGCGAAGCCCTCACCCAATGGACTTCACTGAGGCTGCCATGCGTGACGGCTGGTACGTGTTCGGCAGTGGCCGCGACTACGCCGTAGGCGCACTGGCCGCGGGCCTGTCGGCTCAAGAGGCAGTGCGGATTGCGTCGCAGTTCAGCATCGCATGTGGCATGGGCCACGACACCCTTGAATTGAAATAGGGAAAACACCTAGATTAACTTTTGCCGTGATTAGTAAAATCACTACGCCAACTTAGAAAGGAGAAAGGCATGAGCAAGAACTTCAACCTCAACATTCACCAGGTCACCTCGATCAGCGTGGGGCCCATCAAAGAGAACGGTCTCATTGACGGGATGATCAGCGCCAACCGGGAGCTGGTGATCGAGACGCTTGACGGCACTATCGAGATCACCCTGTTCTCTCGGTATGTCAGCGAGGACGCTGATGAGAAACTGTTGGAGATACGACTGTGAGCATGAACACCCCGTTCCACCTGCGTCAGCGGGAGTTCAACGCCTTCAACGCGGCCAACCCGGCCGTGTGGGAGCACTTTGAACGCTTCACGCTGGAGGCTATCAACGCCGGCCACAGGAAGATCAGCCACTGGCTCATCATCAACCGCATCCGCTGGGAGGTGATGATCACCACCCGCGGCTCGGACTACAAGATCAGCAACGACCACATCGCCTTCTACGCACGCTTGTTCGTGAAGGTGCACCCGCAGTATCGGTTCATCTTCAACCTCAAGCGCATGCGTGACGAGCCATGGCACGGGGACATGCCGCTATGAGCCCGCTGATCCAGGAGATGGTGAGCCTCGAGCCCGAAGAGGCCATTAACTACCAGTGGTTCGACATGACCGCTGTCTACCGCCACGAGCAGCACATCAGCGGTGAGCTCCTGGAGCGGCCGCTGCCCTTCCCTAAGACCGCGCTGGTGTGCAACTACGAAGGCAAGAAGGTGCTGATCCTGGCCAACCGTGTGGGCCCAGTGACGGCGGTGGTGGGCTGGCAGCTTTACAGCAAGTCGTACAGGCCCACCGTCCCCTTCACCTTCATCGTCACCCCTGAGGGCGTCAAGGTGCGGCACGAAGACGGCACCAAGTTCGACTACCGCACGAGCCCGGCCACCGGCGTGCTGGCCTTCATCTGCGCGTTCCTTGAATCCCTGGACGTAGCCCCCGCCACGGGCTACACGCCGCTCAAGCGCGCGAACTGGGCCAAGAAAATTCGCCAGGGCAAGGTCCCGTCCTATGACTGGACCACGGTGGTGATCGAGCCCCGCAAACCACGGTCCGAGGACCAAGGTGGCACGCATGCGAGCCCGCGCTGGCATGAGCGCCGCGGGCATTGGCGCACGCTCAAGTCTGGCAAGCAGGTGTGGGTGAAGAACTGCGAGGTCGGGGACAAGGCGCGCGGCGCGGTGTTCCACGACTACAAGATCAACGAGAAGGCCTTTGCGCCGGAGACGACATGACCAACACCAAGTACAAACGTCGCACCTTTTTCGAGGTGGAGGCCACGGCCTACGCCAGGGGCTGGGCCGAGGGCCGCGAGCTGGCGCGCAAGGAATTTGAAGAGGGCTGGAAGCTTCTGTCCAAGCACGACAGCGACACCATGGCAGAGTTGCTGCGCACCCAGGCACAGCTTCGCAACATCTCCCTGCGCCGGCTGGCCTGGCAGCGGATCAAGCAAATCTTTTCAAGGAGCAAGGATCATGACTTTCAATGAATGGTGGGACGGCCTGACCAAAGGCGAGCGCAAGGTAATCGGCGAGGGCAACGCGCGCTTTGTCTGGGAGGAGTGTGAGAAGCACGCCGCGGCTAGAGAGGAAGGCGATGAGGTTCACATTGGCGGCTACACCCTCAAGCAGGGTGGGCGCCCGGGCATGATCTGGATCAGCGCGTCCAGCGGTGAAGGCGGGGAGTTCCACCTCGACGAGCTGGCCCAGATCATCGATCGATTCTTCAAGGAGAAGTTCTGATGGGCGATCACCGAGCAGATATCAAGATCAAGTTCAGCATGTATGGTGAGACACGCGACGCGGACATGTGGATCAACTGGTCTGCTGAAGACAACGGCGTGGACCAGCGCGTGATCGATTTTTTTGAGCAATCGGCCAGGGACATGTACGTCAAGGGTTACCTGCCGCTCCTTCAAGGAGAAGTTCTAATGACCTCCCGCAAAGAAATAGTGGAGCTGGCGCAGGACCTGGCCATGGACGACACGTGGCTGCCTGCATTTCTGGAGCGGCTCAAGGAAAAACACCCCGGCCTTTATGCCGAGCTGACCAACCAGGCAAAAGCCCGAATTGAGGGGCCCAAGCATGACTGACGACGACTACCTGCCCTATCTGACCACCGCCGAGTGGCTCAAAGGATACGCTTCAGGGCTCGACGAGCACCTGCACCCGGCCCTGATCTACCGCCTCAACTGCGCCGCCGACTTGCTGACCGCAGTGTGGGAGAAGGGCTGCGGCCAAGGGGAGCCCAAGCATGACTAACTGCAAACACGACTGGCACTTCACCAGTGACGCGACCATGGCCATGCGGTGCCAAAAGTGCGGCCAGGATACCGGACCGCGGACCGCGGAGCAGCGCGCGCAGGACATTCTGGCCGACGTCACGATGTTCGGCATGTCCTGGAACCGGGGCATAGAGCGCATCGACCCGACTACCGTCTACAAGCTCTACGAGCCGCCGAAGGCGGTGGGGGCCTGGGTGATTGACCCACCACCAGACGGGGACCACGGACCGAGCACCATGTTCCACGTCTTCAGGAAGCCCACGGACGAGCAGATCAAAAACACCGAGCAGGCGTTCGGGTGGAAGTGGAAGGACCTGGCATGACACTCATCGAAGCAGCAAAGCAGGCGCTGGAGGCGCTGGAGAGGTCGGTATCGACTTGTTTCGACAGACGCGCCTACGAGGATGTGATGAGCCGACCAGAGCATTTCATCAATCAGGCTATCGCCGCTCTCGACACCGCCATCGAGGCCGCTGAGAAGCAGGGGCCGGGGGCAGATGGGTTGATTCGTGGGTACATAAATGCGCTGGTTGCAAACAAGCCTGACGAGGCCGTTGATGCGACAAAACGCATGGTTGATTATGTGTTCGCCACCCCACCCGCACAGACAGAACCTGAATTTGAATGCCCAAGATGTGGGCATTGCTGTACACAGCGTTCGTGGGTCGGCCTCACGGACGAGCAGATCAACCAGTACGACTACCAGTACCGAGATATCCTGTATGACGCTGAGAAGATGCTTAGGGAGAACAACACATGAGCATCGAAGCAATGAAGCAGGGGCTGGAGGCTCTGGAGAGGTCGGTATCGACTTGTTTCGACAGACGCGCCTACGAGGATGTGATGAGCCGCCCAGAGCATTTCATCAATCAGACCATCACCGCCCTCCGCACCGCCATCGCAGGGGCTGAGAGCGTGGAGCCGGTGGCGTGGAATTTAGGGGTTCCACCGCTGCATCCGCAGATCAATGCCGACGAAACATTTTCTGTTGAATACGTTGACACCACCCCACCCGCAGCACAGCGCCAGCCGCTGACGGAGGAGGAAGTCTTGCGTTTGTGGGCTGGGGACATATCACGCCCGGTGCTTGGCAAAAACAAAGTGCTGGCATTCGCCCGCGCTATTGAAGCCGCGCACGGCATTACCGGAGAGAAGAAATGAGTGAGTGGAGCGTTCACGAACAATTTGCATTTGTCATGTTTGCTTTTGGCATTGGGCTAATCATCGGATTTGCACTCGGAAGGAGCATGGAATGAGTGGCGACCACAACATGAATCAAAAACGCATGAGAACACACAAGGACAAGTTACAGGCGCTGCTCAGTTACCTGAGCACCAACGTCTGCATCACGTCCCACCGGCTGCTGGCTGAAAAGTGCTATGACTCGGGCGACGAAGTATGGAGCTGGCACTGCCTGTTCTTATGGGCCCAGGTCAAAGAAGAACGCGCCGAGATGTGGAAGTGGTTTCACAAGGAATGCCACGATGCCGTAATGCTCAGGGAGGGCTGCTATGAGACATACAGATGAGGTTACCGTCACCGTGACCCCTGAGCGCATCAAGCTCTATGAACGCGGCAGGATGATAGGCTTGCCGTCAATCATTGTGTCGATGTATGGGGACAGGATACAGAAGCTGATTGATGACGAACGCGAGGCGTGTATCGACATCGTCGCAAGACACGGCGGAAGCGTTGAGATTGAAGCAGCCATCCGCGCAAGAGGACAAGCATGAAACACGGCATTGACTACAAGAAGGTTTACTGCCAGGTCGGAGACGTTGTGCCCGTTTATCCGTTCACGTTCACATGGGCTGGAGAACCCTTTATCGGGACTGTTGAAAAGGTAACCATGAACAGATACGGCAGGGTCAGCTATGTGATTGGCGGCAGGCATGTCATGGCAGAAGAACTGTTGCCTGCTGAGGGCCAGACCAAACTCAGGATGAGAGCAAAGGGGCAAGCATGAAAGAGGACATCATCCGCATGGCGCGTGAGGCGGGTCTGCGCAGTGCTGTAATTCTGCATTTGTACGGCGGCAAGGAAGGTGCTTTGTGCGACTCCGAAATTGAGGAACTCGCGCAGCTTGAACGCTTCGCCGCGCTTGTCGCAGACCGCTGCGCTGAGATTGCCTACGAAGCCGAGCCGTGGCATTCTGCAGACCTCATCCGACGAGCCTTCAACGTGAAAGACACCAATGGCCAAACCACTGAAACTGACCCCACGTGAGCAAGCCGTCCTGGACGCCATCTGCGAATTTGGACAGACCGACCTCGTGGCCCGTAAACTGGGAATCACCACGCGGACCGTGGAAACGCACGTCAGCCGCGCCATGGCCGCCAACAAATACCCCAACCGCCTCATGTTGGCCCTGGCCAGAGACAGAGAACTTCGTAGCAAAAGGAGCTGAACATGCGACCCGCTGAATTTTCCACCGAAGAACCCCCACGCCCCATCGACTGCCTGGAGACCAAGGAGTACATCGCCTCCCTGCGCCGCCGCATCGAAGTGCAGGTCGACTCCATGGAACACCTGGCCAACCAGGTCCACCAACTCCGAGTCCAAAAGCGCCGGCTGGAAGACGAAGTCGAGCGCCTGTCCCTCGATCTGGGCATCAAAGAAGGCAAGACAGGGCCAGGCTGGGAAGAGGTCCTCAAGTGACCCCGGCGTTCGAAGGACTCATCGAAGGCCTCGTGCCACGGCCCACGGTCCAACTGCTCATCATCACCGCCGGCAACACCAAGTACGCCTTCGTCGGGCCCAACATCGGCGACAAGGCCATCACCGCCATCGAAGTGGCAGACACGCTGCCTATGTCAGTGGCCGCTCGCCTGATGACAGGGGAATGGTGCGAGCCGGGGGAGTTGCAGTAGGTCGTCGACCTTGTACTTTTTGCCCCTAAAAGTGATGACCAGGACGCCACCGACGGTTCGGTGGCCAGCAGGGGAATTTGGCTGGACACGCCGGCCAGGAGATTTGCGCCAGGTGAACTGGCCCACGCCAGGCCAGTACTCAAGATGGTCTACCAGTGCGATAAGATCAGGGTCGCTCATGTCGTTCCTCTCCAACGATGATGGGAAGTGAAGCCCGGGTGCTCGAACACCTGGGCTTTGCGCATTTTAGGGGTAGAAAGGAGAAAGGGGCCTATTTGTCAGGGTTTGTACTTAGATGAAGGAGCATGGACCACGGACCGAGGGTCAATTTCGGTGTTTTTATAGGAAAAATTTGACTTAACGTGTTTTTAAAAAAAAAAAGTTGAGATTCAGTGTAATAGACGTAATGGTGTAAGAAGTGAATGAAATCAATAGGTTAGACGTGTACAGGACATTACAGTGTGTTCAAGGATGTAATTTCACATAAAATGCGCGCGCGATGACTTTTTGAAAAAAAAAAAACATACATTGGTCAAAAAAAGTCTATAGGAACCCTGAATTTGCCCTGGAAGGGCCGGACGGGTGGTTGCGTTACCCTGTGGAAGTGTTGCACAATCGGACCATGAGAATTGAAAGACACGTTCCCCCACCTACCGATCGCCCCCGGCAGGTCTACCCCTTCCCTGACATGGCGGTCGGCGACAGCTTCCTGGTGCTGGATGCGGACTGGATCAAGAACGTACGCAGCGCGGCCTACATGTACGCCAAGCGGCATCCCGGGGTACGGTTCACCGTCCGCAAGTATGGCGAGGGCTGGCGGCTGTGGAGGGTCGCCTGATGGGTACGTACAAGGATGAGAAGTTCTTGGCCGGCAAGAGCTTGGGGGGAATCGACCAGCGGGTCGAGGCTCGGATCACCGCGCCGGTCAAGCCCCACAAACCCCGGGTGCTGACACCGCAGGAGTGGAAGTTCGTTGAGGAGTTCGTGGCCGGCGATGGACACGTGACCCTCAAGGAGGCAGCCATCCGCGCCGGGTACAGCGAAATCTGGGCAAAGAACCGGGCCCGGGAGCTGACCGACCCTGACAAGAGCCCCCACATCGTGGCTGCTATCCAGGAACGCCGCCGGGAGCTGGGCGAAAAGTACGCCACCACCTTTGAGCGGCACATGCGCGACCTCCAGGTCATCCGGGACCAGGCGCTGGCTGCCGGCGCGTACGGCGCGGCCGTTCAGGCAGAGTATCGCCGCGGTCAGGCCCTGGGCACGATCTACATCGACCGCAAAGAAATCAGGCACGGGACGATCGACAGCATGTCCAAGGAAGAGGTCATGCGCAAGCTTGACGAGATCAAGCGCCTGTACGGCGGTCAGGCCGGGCCCATTGTGGACGTGACGCCTAAGCAGATCGAGGAAGAGCCTGAAGAGGAAAAAGACGATGGCAACGAAACCAGAAGCGAACCTGTACAAGCGCCTGAAAGACAACGTCCTAAATTGCCATTTCACCCGGATTGAATCCAGGGTGAACCTGGGCATCCCGGACTGCCTGGTCGCATTCCCGCATGGGGAGTTCGTGATGGTTGAGCTCAAGGTGGTCAAGCGTGGGCGCAAGATCGCCCTGTCGCCGCACCAGGTGGCCTTCCATGTCAAGCACGCGGACCTGCGCTGCCCGACCTACATCCTGGTCCAATATTTCCCGCCTGGCACCGCCCATGCCCACAAGTCGGAGCTGCTGCTGTACGCTGGCGAGCAGGCCCTGGACCTGGTGCGCATGGGGATCGACACGCCGCCTATGGCGCGTTGGCCTTGGACGGGGATTTCCTGGGCGGAGCTGCGTGCCGCAATGCTGGATTGACGATCGTAAAAACACTATGCTATAGTGCCCCTGCCTGGATGACCAGGTAACCATAGAAAGGTAGAAAGAGATGAAACACGTAGAGTACCCGACCGTGTCCCGCGTGCATAAGACCGCCAACGGCGTCCGCCTGGTGGTCGAGTCCTGGCCAGCGCCCGTCCGCAATCGGGTCGGCCGACAGACCGGCTACCGGCTGGAAGACATCATTACCTCAGTGTCCCTGCAAATCTACCAGGATGCCGAGCGAAAGTGGATGAATCCTGAGCTGATGGAAAACCTGCGGGACTTGGAAGACCCGAACGATGGCCCTGGCTATCGAGCCGAGATGGCGCACAAGATGCACCTGGTGCTGATGGCCCTGGGCACGATGACCCATGAGGATTGGCTATCCATGCGCGACCTGGTGCTGACCACCAGGCAGTCCCTTTACGTGCCGGCGGGGTGAACCGGACCACACGCAAGAAAGTCAGAAAGCAGATGATCGCTAACAGTCAACCGAAGGGCCCCGAAGTGGTCCCGGACAAGCAACGGGGGCTTGCCCTGCGCCTGTTCTGGCTTTGGCTATTTCACAGGATTGTTGGCGGGGACAGTTGACACGAGTTGATAGTTGTGGTGTAGAATTTCAACCAGGCCAAGCATTCCGCGGGGCCTACAACCTAGAAAGAGAGAAAGACATGTCCGAAACGAACCCTATCGTGGCCGCCTTGCAGGTGGCATTTGAGTCTGCAGTCGAGGCCGCGGTCGAGCGGCGCGTGGCGCCACTAGTGGCCAGGCTGGAGCAGCTGACCTTCAGTGCAGACGAGTTGCGCCAGATGGCCGCGCACGTCAACCTGGCGGAGCTGGCCGGCGAACTGATCCCTGCCCAACTGCGGACAATAGGCGAGGGCGTCAACCTGGCCAGCCTGGCCGCCGAGCTGAGCCCGTCCGACCTGCTCGACAATGTCGATTGGTCCGAGGTGCTCGACTACTCCGACCTGGCCAGTGAGGTCGACCTGTCCGACCTGGCCGATGAGATCAGTGTCGATCGCCTGACGGACGCGATCGACCTGAACGGGAAAATCCGAGACTACCTGTCCGACACCATGTTCAACATCCGGGAGGCCTGACATGCGGCGCAGAGACAACGTGCAGAAAATCACCCACCTGATGGTGATGAACCCAGGCGGCCCCCTGACTCAGGCCCTGGTGCTTGAGGCGGTGCGTCAGTATTGCAGCGACATTGTCGCGGCCGGTCGGCCTGAGGATGATTCGCGCGCCTGGATCAGCCCGGTCGCGATCTACAACTGCGCCGAGGGAATCATCGATGCGCTCGACCACATGGAGGCCGCGGCATGACCGACCAGCAAGATCAAGAGCTGGCCACCTGGAACTGGCGCGCGGCAATGGCCATGGAGAAAGTCGGCGGCGGCTTTGCTGCAGCGATCGGCGTGGCCTACTACCGCGCCGACAGTGACAACAAGGCGCGCCTGCTCGAGGCCTTCCCGGAGCTGTTCGCGAAATACCGCCAGTGGGCGCGCGACCTGCTCGACGATCCGCCGGTCGCTTGACGGCCTGTCCCTGTTTGCATGTAGAATGCAAACACCGCCGCCGGGACGGTTTCCCGGTTTCCTAGAAAGTTAGAAAGAGAGCAAATTATGTCGACACTCATGCAAGCCCACACACAATGGGCCACCCGTCCGGACGAAGAGCGCTTTTGCAGTCTCCCCGAGATGCATGCCGCCATGGAAACGCGCCGCGCCATCAGCCGCGCGGCCGTGGTCAGCAGCCGCCGGCTGCGCGCCGTCCCGACTGACGACAATCGGGGCCTGTTGATCGAAGGCCCCAACGGCCACGGCTATGCGCCCACGCACTGGGCCATGGGCCAGGCCGCAAACCTGGTCGGCGCGCCAGGCGCTTACCTGCGGCAGCTGCCGGCCCCGTTGGCCGCCGACTGCCTGAACTATGGTTTCCAGGTCGAGCGGGATGCCAAGGATATCGGCGTGCTTTTGTCCCGCAACGGCGTGGCCGAGCTGCGCGCCGTCACGGGCCCGAACTATGGCCGCATATGGGACGGTGACGTGGTGGCCGCCCTGATGGATCGCTTCGGGGACGGGGTAACCGGCGACTGGCGCGTGCCCGGCACCTGGGGTAAGGCGCTCGACCAGGTGACAAAGGAAAACACCACGCTATATGCTGGCGATCGCGACTGCTTTATTTTCCTGGCCGATGAAATCAACCGTATCGAGCTGCCTGGTCGGCGAGACGGTAAAACCGGCGAGCTGGCGCGCGGGTTTTTTGTCACCAACAGCGAAACCGGCGCCGGCTCGCTGCGGGTAAAAACTTTCCTTTTCGATTTTGTCTGCGCAAACCGTATCGTATGGGGCGCACATGAGCTCGACGAAATCAGCATCCGGCACACGGCCAGCGCGCCGGATAAGTTTATTGACCAGGTCGCGCCGGCTTTGCTTGAATATTCCCGGGCGAGCTCGGCCAATATATCTGGCGTGCTGCGCGGTGCGCAAAATAGCAAAATTGACCAGGTCGATAAATTCCTGGCAAATCGCTTCGGGCCCCGCGTGGCCGCACGCGTGCAGCATGCGCACATGCTCGACGAAGGCCGGCCGATTGAGACGGTTTGGGACGCGATAACCGGCGCCACCGCGTACGCTCGATCGATCCCCTGGCAGTCCGACCGGGTCGAATTTGAAACCCAGGCCGGCGGCCTATTGGACCTGGTCGAGGTGGCAGCATGAGCCGGCGCCTGGTATATGCCGGGGCTTTTCCCGGGGTTGGTCGGTTTAGGGTTACCTGGTCGGCCGAATATTCCGAATATCGGGTTCAATTAATCGACCAGGCCGAAAACCTGGTTTCGGAATATTTCACGCCCGACCGGATCGACGCGATTAATACGGCCGATCGCATGCTATCCGACCAGGCCGCGCGCCTGGGCGTGGTTTAACCTGGTCGACCTGGTAGATTTAACCCGGCCACCGTGCCGGGTTTTTTATGGTTAGAATGTTCGCACCGCGCCAGGCCGGTCGCCTGGTTTAGAAAGTTAGAAAGTGAGCCCGACATGTTAAAAACAATCCGCACTAGTGCAAACCGCAAAACCGGTCCGATCGCGGTCACCTACCGTGCCGGCCAGCATAAAACCCTGGCCACCTGCCCTAAGGCGTGCCCACTAAATCCCAAGGGCGACCAGGGCGCCGACCTGGTCGACCAGGCCTATCTGGCCGCCGTGCGCCAGGCCGTGCCACCTGGTGGCCAGGCCTGGACCTATTCCCACTTTCCGGCCGAAAGCTTGCCGGCGCCGGCGCCTGGTGAAACTGTGATCAATGCCAGCTGCGACACAATCGACCAGGCCCTAGCCGTCATGGCCGCCGGCCGCCCGGCCGTGGTGGCCGCACCGGCCGGCACAGTGTGGCCATATACCGTGGCCGGCCGCCGATTTGTGCAGTGCCCGGCCGAGACCGTCGACACGGTTACATGCGCAAACTGCGGCGGCGGCCGCCCATTGTGCGCACGCGGGGACCGGGACTATGCGATTGTTTTCGTTGCGCACGGCCAGGCCGCGCGCCTGGTGGGCGCCGACCAGGCCGGCGGATGCTACGGGACCGGCGGACCGGTCGCGATCGCCTGGCATGGGACCCGCCAGGCCGGCGCGCCTGATGACGCGGCCGCCGTGGTCCGGTTTGCCCGGTCCCTGCCGCCTGGCTCCCTGTTGCGTCATCACGTGGTCGGCGACCTGGGTCGCGACCAGTAACCCGTTTTCACCCTACAGCAAACCCGGCCGCGCGCCGGGTTTTTCGTTTCGGGTATCAGGCCTGGCCGGCCTACCTGGTCGAGCTCCTGGTCACCACCTGGTCGAGCTCCTGGTCACCACCTGGTCGAGCTCCTGGTCACCACCTGGTCGAGCTCCTGGT